>JADMIO012791282.1_pt1 | contig 73087 bp, 67 predicted proteins | sample 8958161 | NCBI WGS metagenome assembly JADMIO01 (sample SAMN16585339, study PRJNA669376) | soil metagenome | isolation source: Crop rotation soil | place: USA: Cullars Rotation, Alabama | collected 2011 | reverse complement strand
GGCCGCGACTTCAAGTCACGTGAATTCCAAGCTTCGGATCCCACTGTGCTGGAAAGTGCTACTACTTCGAAGAACCTTTCCGGTGGCTGGCATGATGCAGGGGATTATAATAAGTATGTCAACTTCACTTTTGAAACGATGACGGATTTAATGCTTGCCTACGCGCAGAACCCGTTAGTGTGGGGAGATGATTATAATATTCCTGAGTCAGGTAATGGCATCCCTGACATTCTTGATGAAATAAAGTATGAGCTGGACTGGCTGTTGAAGATGCAGCAGTCGAATGGGTCGGTGCTTAGCGTAGTTGGAGTTCAGAACTATGCTTCTGCAAGCCCTCCTTCGGCAGATAATGCTCAACGATTGTATGGCCCCGCTACGACTTCGGCTTCTTTGACTGCTTCGACATTGTTTGCTCTCGGAGCACTTCAGTTCACAGCCGCAAGTCAGACTGCTTATGCAACAACACTCCAGGCAGCAGCTATCAGCGCTTATACATGGGCTAATGCAAATCCGAATGTTACGTTTTATAATTCGGGAGTTATTGCTGCGGGAGAGCAGGAAACAGATGCGTATGGTACGCTCGTGCGCAAGATGGCGGCTTCTGTTTTTCTTTATGCTTTAACAGGAACGGCTTCCTACAAAACATTTGTCGAGAGCAACTATTCGCAGATGCATTTAATACTGTGGGGTTATGCGTACCCCTTTGAGATGGCGCAGCAGGACATGCTTCTTTATTATGCTTCGCTACCCGGGGCAACGACAGCGGTTGCGAATTCGATAAAGAATAACTACCGTAGTTCGATGCAGACAAACAACGGAGACAATCTTCCTGCCTACATGAACCAGACAGATGCGTATCGTGCTTACATGGCTGATAATAATTATACGTGGGGCAGCAATACGACAAAGGGACACCAGGGAGATATGTTTATGGATATGGTTTATTACAACCTGGATGCTGCGAACAATACAAACTACAGAAACGCCGCACTTGGGTTTGTAAATTATTTTCACGGAGTAAACCCGACTGCATTTGCTTACCTCAGCAATATGGGAAGCTTTGGCGCTGAGAATTCCATCAATGAGTTCTATCATTCGTGGTTTACGGATGGGAGCGCGTTGTGGGACAGAGTCGGAACATCTACTTATGGTCCTGCTCCGGGCTATTTGCCGGGAGGTCCGAACCCTTCTTACGATGTTGACGGATGCTGTCCTTCAGGATGCGCAAGTTCGAATGCGCTTTGCAATGCAGCACTTGTAACACCTCCGCTTAATCAGCCCATTCAAAAATCATATCGCGACTGGAATACAAACTGGCCGCAGGATTCCTGGACGGTGACCGAGTGTGGGATTTATACGCAGGCTGCATATGTAAGATTGCTTTCATGGTTCTTAAGTGCGCCTTGTCTTACTGTATCAGTTTCGGAGCATATGAATGAAGCTGTCTTTTCGGTTTTTCCTAATCCGGCAGAGGATAAGATAACTGTACAATCTCAAAGGAATGGAGTTGTTAAGATATTCAACGCTCTTGGCGAGACTGTAATCAGCAATACTTCAGCAATCAGAGGTCAGTCTGAAATTGATATTTCCAATTTAAGAAGGGGGATGTATTTTGTTGAATTCAGAACGGAAGCATCTTCTTCAGTTCAGAGATTTACCAAGGAATAATCTACTGTAACGCCTCCGCAATCATCCGGTGAAAATGATGAGTGCCCTGCTCACGAGTAACGGAATACCTTCCGTGTTTATAGAAACGTGACTGAATTCCTTTCTGTACACTATGCACGACGGCTTCGTCCTCGAACTCTACCTTTTCTAAATCAGCAGCGGCGCCTTTGTTCATTTTAGACTCGTTCCATACATAATAATAGAACGTCACCTTTGTCTTATCAATGGCCATGGGCTGAACAAGATTGACGGACAATCCCCACGGATAGAAGTTGAACATCATGTTTGGAAAAACAAAGAAGTAATACGCTGCAATATTCTTTCCATGGTCAGGCGACGAGGCGGGAATGTCAAAGACGGGTTCCTTTTTCTCACGCGCAGCTCCGAGCTGAAGGTTGGAATACCTGAACAGCTCAGTAGTATAGCTTCCGTAGTCAATCACAGTATTCAAACCTTCATGCACAAACGGTATATGAAAGCCTTCAAGATAATTCTCGCAGTACAGAGCCCAATGAGCGTTGAGGTGATAATGGTTCGTCATCTCAGGACGAAAAGTAAACTTATCCAGCGGTAGCCATGAAATACGGTTCATCATTTCGCCGAGGTACTTTTCTGCAGGTGCTGTCGGGTTGAGTGATGCAAACAGCCAGTTGCTCCATTGATACAACGATGCCTGTCTTAAATCATCTTCTGCAGAAGGGAAATCTTTTACTTCCTTAAACTCCGGCATGGAAATAAATTTACCGTCAAGTCCAAATTGCCTTCCATGATAACGGCAGCGGAAATGAGGTACGTTGCATTTCTCTTCGGCTACAATATTTCCACGATGGGTGCATGTATTGGAAAGGCAATAGATGGTGTTTTCATCTGACCTCGTCAGGACAAGCGGCTCATCAAGGAAATTTTCTAAAAGGGTAAAGGGATAAGCATCTCCTTTCTTCCTGATGTAGTCCGTGCTTTTGATGAACTGCCATGAAGGAGCGAAAATTTTCTCTTTCGTCTGCTCAAATACTTCAGGGTCTTTATAGAAATCGGTGGAAATAGTCTTCGCTTTGGATATATCGGGGTCGATGGTGAACGGCTTCATTCTCTATATTTCTGATTGCGAAAAGTAGAGAATATTATGCCAATCATCATCAATCTTCAATTTCTATCTTTACCGCCATTCATACTATTTATGGCAGATATTGAATTCAACAAGAACGAAGACACTATGAGGCAGCTTGTGATGCAGTTGCAGCATAAGTTCAGCAAGGTGGCGGAAGGGGGAGGCAAAAAGAATGCTGATAAGCAAAAAGAGCAGGGCAAAATGCTGGCACGCGAGCGCATTCAATATCTTATTGATAAGGACAGCAACTTTATTGAAGTCGGTGCTTTTGCTGCCGATGAGATGTATGCGGAGTATGGCGGTTGCCCTGCGGCCGGAGTTGTTGTCGGATTAGGCTATGTAAGCGGAAGAGAGTGTGTCATCGTCGCCAACGATGCAACAGTAAAAGCAGGTGCATGGTTTCCCATGGCTGCGAAGAAAAACCTTCGAGCACAGGAAATATCCATTGAAAACCGCTTACCCATTATATATCTTGTTGACTCGGCGGGAGTATTTCTTCCGATGCAGGATGAAATATTTCCTGATAAAGAACACTTCGGACGGATTTTCAGAAACAATGCCGTAATGAGTTCGATGGGGATTATACAGGTGGCTGCCATTATGGGAAGCTGTGTTGCAGGCGGAGCTTACCTGCCAATCATGAGCGATGAAGCAATGATAGTTGATAAGACGGGAAGCATCTTCCTGGCAGGAAGCTACCTTGTAAAAGCAGCTATTGGAGAGAGCGTTGATAACGAAACTCTCGGAGGAGCGACAACTCAAAGTGAAATAAGCGGAGTGACGGACAATAAATTTCCTGATGATAAAGCGGCCCTTGATCACATTCGGAATATTTTCTCCAAGCTCGGTGATTTTGATAAAGCAGGCTTTAACCGGGAAAAATCTACCGAGCCGAGGAAAAACCCAAAAGATATTTATGGATTAATTCCAACCGATGCATCAAAGCAATACGACATGCATGAAGTCATCCATCGCCTAGTTGACAATAGTGACTTTGATGAATACAAGGACAAGTACGGTCAAAGTATCATCTGTGGCATTGCACGTATTGATGGGTGGGCTGTGGGTATTGTTGCCAATCAACGCAAAGTTGTGAAGAGCAAAAAGGGAGAGATGCAGTTTGGCGGAGTGATTTACTCGGACTCTGCAGATAAGGCGGCGCGCTTTATCATGAATTGCAACCAAAGAAAAATTCCTCTTGTATTCCTTCAGGACGTCACCGGCTTTATGGTCGGCTCACGCAGTGAGCAGGGAGGAATTATTAAAGACGGAGCGAAGATGGTCAATGCGATGAGCAATTCCGTCGTACCTAAGTTCACTGTTATTATTGGCAACAGTTATGGCGCAGGTAATTATGCAATGTGCGGCAAGGCTTACGATCCACGCTTGATTGTTGCATGGCCTTCTGCCCAGATTGCAGTGATGGGAGGTTCGCAGGCAGCACGAGTGCTTCTGCAAATCCAGGTTAGCTCTCTCAAAGCAAAAGGAGAGACGATTACGAAAGAAGTTGAAGATGCTTTGCTGAAAAAAATTACAGACCGCTACAATAGCCAGACTTCACCTTATTATGCAGCAGCGCGTATGTGGGTTGATGCAGTGATAGACCCCCTTGAAACCCGCAAGTGGATTAGTATGGGCATAGAAGCTGCCAACCACTCTCCGATAACAAAATCCTATAATGTAGGAGTGTTGCAAACGTAAACGAAACGATGCTTTTCTTCGAACATAGTAGCAAGCCCCTTCTTCCTAGGAAGAAATTTTATCGGAGAGTTCTTCGCAATCTTTTCATTGCGTTCTTGATTATCTCCGTTTCTCTTATCATCGGTATTACAGGATATATGTGTTTTGCTGATATGAATATTGTCGATGCACTGCTGAATGCAAGCATGATACTTGGCGGAATGGGGCCTGTTGACGTCCTCCATAACGATACGGCTAAATATTTTGCTTCCTTCTATGCGCTCTTTAGCGGCATCACTTTCCTTTCAACCGTTGGCGTCATCTTCGCGCCCATCATTCATCGGATTATGCACCGATTTCATTTGGAAACGGAAGAGGATGAAGAGAAACAGGAAAAGAAAGGGAAATAAAACTGCTTAGCCCTTAAAAAGGCTATCCACAAATTCGTATTTGTTGAATAGCTGAAGGTCATCGACCTTCTCTCCTACTCCAATATACTTTACAGGAATTTTGAATTCGTCGGAAATGGCGATGACAATGCCGCCTTTGGCTGTTCCATCAAGTTTAGTTAGAGCTAAAGCATTTACTTCCGTCACTTTTGTGAATTGTCGTGCCTGCTCAACGGCATTCTGGCCGGTGGAGGCATCGAGGACTAAAAGAATTTCGTGAGGAGCCGCAGGAATAACTTTCTGAACGACGCGTTTGATTTTTCCAAGCTCGTTCATTAGGTTGACTTTGTTATGAAGTCTTCCCGCTGTATCAATAATCAACACATCGACTTTTTGTGCAACGGCAGCACTCACGGCATCGAAAGCAACTGATGCAGGGTCGGCGCCCATGGCTTGCTTAATGATGGGAACATCGACTCGTTTGCTCCATGCATCAAGCTGGTCGACAGCAGCAGCGCGGAAAGTGTCGGCTGCGCCAAGCAAAACTTTCTTTCCTGATTTCTTAAATTGGTTTGCAAGCTTGCCGATGGTAGTGGTCTTCCCTACTCCATTCACCCCTACTACCATGATGACGTAAGGCATTCCGCCTGTGTCCGGGAGTGTGAGCTCTTCGGAGTTTTCGAGGTTGTTGTTCTTTAAGAGATTTGAGATTTCGTCTTTGAGAAGATTGTTTAGGTCGGTGGTGCTTACGAATTTATCTCTTGCCACGCGCTCTTCAAGGAGTCTGATAATCTTTATCGTTGTCTCTACTCCGATGTCGGAGCTAACTAAAACTTCTTCAAGGTTGTCAAGAACTTCAGCATCGACGACCGATTTGCCCATCACTGCTTTAGTGAGCTTTGAGAAAAGATTGGTCTTGGTTTTTTCAAGCCCTTTGTCAAGGCTTTCTTTTTTCTCTTTCGAAAAAATATCGAATATTCCCATTTTAATGGAATAAAAAAGTCCCGATAAATAACCGGGACTTTCCTTTATCTAAAGTTTTTAAAATTATTTATTCTTCAGGAAATCCTTGATGTGGTCGTTGTGCACGACTTCTTCCTTAAACTGGTAAGAACCGGTTTCTTTGTTCTTCACCATCTTAATAACGCGTGAAAAATCTTTTCCTTTTCCGCTCTTCAGGGTTGCAACTGTTTTCTTAGCCATTTTTCTTAGTCTTTACTTGATTTCTTTATGAACCGTCATCTTCTTCATGATCGGGTTATACTTCTTTAACTCAATACGCTCAGTCGTATTTTTCTTGTTTTTTGTGGTAATATAACGGGAAGTGCCCGGCAGTCCGCTGGCCTTATGCTCCGTACATTCCAGGATAACCTGTATCCTATTGCCTTTTTTTGCCATTTTTAATGAAATTTACCCCAATATTTTGGGGACGCAAATATAAGACAATAATTGAATTTAAAACGAGGAAATTCCTTCTTTTTTGAGTTTAAACCCCTATTGCTTCCCTTTTACAGAAACCAGGTAATCGACAATGGAATGGGTCGTTGAGTCCGGAATAGGCGCTCCGAAGTTCTTTACCATCTTGTCCACTATCTTTTCCCATGTCTTCCGGGGAAATGCCGGCTGCATCTGTATATAACGGAGCGAATGGCAGGTAATGCAATGCGATTTGAATAACTCTTCTCCCTGTCCCCGGCCAAGATTTGTCTCTACATCATGAATATCCTTCGCCGTGCTGTTCGCAATGGGATTCGATGACAAGGATGAATTATCTGATTGCCGACTACATGCAGCCATAAAAGCAATAAGTGCGCACATAATAGCTTTCCGCTTCACCTTATTGAACTTTTACCTCGAGAGTTTCTATTTCATTTCTCATATAGCCACTTCGGTTCCAATGATGCTCAGGCTGAGTCTCTCCTATTGCATTCGTTGCCTTCACGCGCAAATGATATGTTCCTGCTGTTGCAGGAGTCCACTTATATTTCCACCTGCGCCAGGAGTATTTTCCAAGGGAAGAAGCCAGTGTTGTCGCCTGCCACGCTTTTCCGTCAACGGATACTTCAACCTTCACAATACTATCTCCTCCATCGAAAGCAAGACCTTCGACTTCACATACTTTATTTGCCTGAAGAACAGAATCAGGTTCTGGCGAAACAAAAATGGAACGGATGTCAAGCTTATTTATCGGTACTGTTTCTTTTGCAAGCGAGTCCGGTTTCTCATTTCCGTTTCTCACATCTTTCGGAACCCGGTAAGCTTTCTCCATCCAGTATCCTTTGAAAGTATCGGGGTAAACTTTTATCTCGTTGAGCATGCTTACCCAATAAGTCGCATACCAACCGGGCACCACAAGTTTCAACGGATACCCATTGAGTAACGGAAGCGGCGCACCGTTCATCTCATAGGCAATCATCACCTCGCCGTCCATACAATGATCTATTCTCAGCGACTTCACAAAATCAGGAACTGATGGAAGCGGCGGTTCATCCATTCCGTTGAATGAAACATCAAACGCTCCCTTCTTCAATCCTGCCTCTTCCAAAACATCTTTCAACCTAACACCTGTCCACAGTGCATTTCCCATTCCTCCGTTTTTCCATTGGCCTCCCGGAACGCGCGGGTCGCAAAAACTCCTCGCATTCCCTGCACATGCAGCTAGGGCAGGAAGAGAAACGGGTTTAAATTTCGTTTTCAAATCATTAAGAGAAAGCGAAAGCTCTTTCTTTACATGACCTGTAACATGCAGCCGGAATGTATTTGGATCAACAGATGAAGACATACCTGAGAGATGCCACCGAACAAAGAAGACATCGTTAGGCGTATAGTCTTCCTTAAAATATTTCAGCGGGGTTTCCAGATTCATCGGCCTGTCCGTAAGAAGTATCATTCCCTTCTTGCCTTCTGCATTTACAATCTCATCAGCCGCTTTCGAATCAGCAACAGGTTGCTTGTTGTCATGAGAACATCCGTACTCAATGGCTGCAATGAAAAATAACAGGATAAATACTCTCACTTTAACTTAATGCGCTTTTTGTGCAGAAGCCATTCCTTTATAAGGCCCAAACTTATGTTGGTCCTCAGATAAATTGTCTGCATAAGGAGGAAAAGGAAAGTCGTATGGCTTCTTGGAAATATCCGCAAGATAATCTTTGCTATGATCGCCAACTGGACGCTGCCTGCTGTTAATGTATGCTGCAACATCCCATGCCTGTTCGTCTGTCAGAACCGAGCTGTTGTAATTGACAGGGTAAGGCATGTTGTTCTTTACAAAGCCTGCAAGCTTTCCCATGCGGTAAAGAGTTGCAATTCCATTGAAACTATGTTCACCCCAAACAGGAGGGTAATAATACAGGTCTTCAGCTGTTGCCGTTCCTCCCTGCTGTTTTGTTTCGTCTTTCAATACATCTGCAGTAAACTGTCCATCACCATTGCTTCCATGACAACGAGCGCACAGTTTTTCGAAAACTATTTTCCCTTTATCGGGATCCGCTGCACGGTCAATAAAATGTGGCGCCTTTATCCCACCCGACCCTGCGAGCTTTTCTCCTTTATTAAAATCTTTCCCCAGCCACTTTATGTAAGCAACAAACGCGCTCATCTCTTTACTGTTCGTATCAATCGGTGAACCATTCATGCTGCGCAGGAAACATTCGTTCACCTTTTCATAAACTGTTACTACATGTCCTGCACGGGGCAAGTATTTAGGATAAGTTGTGAAAGTTGAGCCAAGATTGTTTCCGTACGGACGTGTGCCGGCATCTAAATGACAGTTCTGGCAGTTAAGTCCGTTTGTTTCTTTTGAGATAATTCCTTTGGGTCCGTAGTACTTGGAAGTATGAATAACCAATTCCCTTCCATAAGAAATGAGCTTCCCTTCAGCATTAGCAGGAATCGTTGAAATATCAGGCGCTGTCCATACATGCTCTTCTCCCATTAATTCGGACAAAGGAACCGCAGAAGAATCCGCAATGGTCATTCCAGGATTACCGGAAAAAGAAATCGTCTTAATCGCAACTATTGCCCCGATGATAATTATTAGGACAAAGGCCATACTTACTTTGCCCATCTTAAATTTTTCCATTATTCGATTCGAATCTCCCTCAAGAAATCAGATGTCAAATAAAACAAAATTCTCAGTACAAATTGCTAATCGTTAAGTGAAGTTACATTCCTCTATATATTTGCCATGCCTACTTGTAGAAGATATGCCGATAACAGAAGAGACCCGCAAGGATATTTACGATAAGCTGAAGAAAGCATTGGAGAAACATTCTCCTCCCATGGTTGCTAGCGGCAACAGCAGCAACCTTTCCTATCAACTGATTGGCAACAAGCCTGTCCCTTATGGCTATGACAAGAAGATAATCCCGGGAATGTTCTTTGCTGCTGTTGCGCAACGCAAGGACAGCGTCACTTTTCATTTTTTCCCATGCTATATGAATGCAAAGATGAGTGAAGTAGCCCCGACACTTTATAAATACTTGAAAGGGAAAACCTGTTTCCATTTTAAGAAACCTGAGCAGGTAAACGAAAAAGAATTGAATGCTCTTCTAAAAGCCGGCGCGAAGGCATGGGAAAAGGCCGGCTATATGAAGTAAGAAATTGGGGTTCAACATTGGGCTGCGCACCATTTGGACGACGACCCAATCCTCGACCCTCAAAATCCGTTTCCATTCCCACTTTTCCCTTAAAATGTTCATGAACATCGATTCAATGTAGATGAACATTGATTTAATGTTCATGAATGTCGTTTCAATATTCATGAACAACGTTCCATGATTCATGAATATCTTTTTAATGTTCATGAACAAAGTTTTGTGATTCATGAGTAAAGTTTCAATGCTCATGAATAACGTTAAAAAGAGCATGAACAAAGATTCGATATTCATGAACTACATTTCAATATGCATGAACATCGTTTTAATGTCCATGAACAATGTTTTGAGTTACATGTAAAATGTTCTGATGTGGCGGAGCGTTTTTTCAGACCGGCAGATAAATCACCTTCTTGGTTTCGAAAAACTCTTCTTTAAAAAAGCTGCTCAGTTCAACTTCCTGAAAAGGTAGATTTAATTCTTTTATCTCTTCTTTTAAATCACCGCCTTTCAGGAAAAGCATTCCGTTAGGCAAATCATTGAAGCCGTCGCGTTTCACAAGATGCTTCGTCCAGAAGTGAAGCTCTTTCAGCGTAGTGACGGCACGGCTTACCACAAAATCATACTTCCTGTTTCTAATCTCCTCTGCCCTGCTCTTTGTTGCCTCTACATTTTTAAGCTGCAATGCTTTTGCAACCTCAGTCACTACTGTAATCTTTTTACCTATGGAGTCGATAAGATGAAAATGCACTTCAGGAAATAAGATAGCTAAAGGAATTCCCGGAAAGCCTCCTCCAGTGCCCACATCCAAAACTTTTGTTCCGCCTTTGAATGAAATGACTTTTGCAATAGCCAGCGAATGCAGAACATGGTTTACATATAAGTTCTCAATGTCCTTTCTCGATATGACGTTGATTTTTGCATTCCATTCGGAATACAAACTTTGTAATAACGAAAACTGATGAACCTGCTCCTGGGTAAGAGAAGGAAAATATTTGAGAAGGACTTCCATCTGCTAATTAACTAACCAGCTAATCAGCAAGTCAAATCTTCTCTTGCGAACTCTTAAGGATTTGATAGAGGAACTCACGCGCACGGAACAATTGCGCTTTCACAGTACCCAGAGGTAATTGCAATTCTTTTGCAATCTCTTCGTAGCTGCGCTCCTGGAAATAGCGAAGCTCAACAAGGCGGCGGTAACGAGGTTTTAGCTTCTCCACTACATCGCGCATCACAAGAGCTTTCTGTTTTTTAATCAGCTTCTCTTCCGGGTCGAGCATTCCTGATTTTATTTCGAACTGCATTTCAGAACCGCCCTCCCCTTCCATGGCCTGGTCGATGCTGAATGTATTCTGGCGCTTACGCCGGATGAAATCGATGCAGTTGTTCGTCGCAATCTTGAACAGCCATGTGCTGAATGCAAAGTCGGGAGTGTATTGATGCAGGTTCTTGAATGCTTTTCCGAAAGCTTCAATGGTCAGGTCGTCGGCATCATCGCGGTTGTTTACCATCTTCAGCAGCATGAAGTAGATGGAGTCTTTGTACCGCGACATAAGCTCGGCATAGGCTTTTTGTTCGCCCGCAATGGCCCTGTTGACAATCTTGAAATCGATTTGGGCTTTTTCCGAAAGGTTAGGATTTACTTCCATGCACGCTGTTTAGTAAAGAGTGAAGATAGATAAAAAACGGGTTGCAAGACCGTATAAGCAAGTTCATACAGAGGGTAAAACCACATTAACGACTTTTCGCCTAATTTATTTGCCACCATTAAATTTATAATCCATTGCACGAGCAATTTAGACAGATAAACAACCGTTACCAATCTCCAGTCATAACGAGTAACTAACAAAGTTATCAAGACTCCGAAGAAGAGAATATTTGTCAAAGAATAGGTGCCGAGAAGCACTTTATGGAGGGCTTTGTAATGCTTTGCTGTCGTTCCGTGACGTGCTTTCTGCTTCAGCCACTCAGCAAAAGTTTTCTTTGCTTCAGAATAGGTGAATGCTTCCTTTTCTATTTCTACTCTCGTATTATGCGCTGTCGCATTTTCATTAACAAACAAATCATCATCACCGGAAAAAATATGATAGTGATTGGCAAAACCTTTTGTGCGGAAGAAAGTCGATTTGCGGTAAGAAAGATTTCTGCCCACTCCCATGTATGCATTCCCTGCCATGGCATAAGAGATATATTGCATGGCAACCTGCATGGTGTCGAAGCGGATTAGAGCATTCAGCAGCCCCTTTTCTCTTATAAAGGCTCCGTATCCCAGCACAATTTCCGTTTCGTTGCGGTAAGCAGATTGCATGAGGCTAAGCCAGTTTTTACCTGCAGGCATACAGTCTGCATCAATCATCAGGAGGATATCATTTTTTGCTGCTTTGATGCCGAGAGTGAGGGCAAACTTTTTTCCGTGACGGTATTTATCCTGCTCACGGATGGTTGACACGATAAGATGAGGATATTGGGCCTTTACTTCTTTCAGGTAGCTTTCCGTTTCATCCCATGAACAATCGTTGACAACGATGACTTCGTAATTTGGATAGGCCTGCTCCAAGACAAGCGGGAGAAACCTGCGGAGGTTCTTCACTTCGTTCTTTGCACAGACAATTACGGAAACGGGATGGTTTTTATTTTCTTTTTCACCTGCCTTATAAAAGGCAAGCCTTGTATAAAAAAATAGATAATAAAAAAGGTGAATCACTCCCGCTGCGATTAATACATAAAACAACCACTCTCCGCACAATTCATACGAAACAACCATTCTTCTTTCCCTGCTTTTTTCCTGACACGCAAAAGTATCTACACACCGCAATGCATCGTTTAAAAGACTGCGCAGATATTAACGAGTGAATGTTGATTCAAAACGGGCGAAATGTTATTCGTAGTTTCGTGCACAGAATTTTTTTGTGCAGTTCAAGCTACAACATACCGATAAGCAAACAAAAGCAAGAGCAGGAGAAGTAACAACCGCACACGGCGTTATTCAGACTCCTATCTTCATGCCTGTAGGAACTGCAGGAACTGTTAAGGCCGTTCATCAGCGCGAACTGATTGAAGACATCAAAGCTCAGATTATTCTCGGCAATACATACCATCTTTATTTAAGACCCGGTATTGACATCATTGAACGCGCAGGAGGCCTGCATCGCTTTATGAACTGGTCGCACCCCATCCTAACTGACAGCGGCGGCTACCAGGTTTATTCAATGAGTGATATTCGCAAGATTAATGAAGAAGGCGTGCATTTTACTTCACACATTGACGGTTCGAAGCATTTCTTCACTGCGGAGAATGTAATGGATATCCAGCGAAGCATCGGCGCAGACATCATTATGGCATTTGATGAATGTACGTCTCACCCTGCCGATTATAAAGATGCGAAGAAGAGCATGGAGATGACTCATCGGTGGTTGAAGCGTTGCATAAAACGTTTTGAAGAAACTGAAAGTAAATATGGTTATGAGCAAACATTCTTTCCCATCATCCAAGGAAGCGTTTACAAAGATTTACGAATTCAGTCTGCAGAAACCATAGCAGCTGAGAACAGGGAAGGAAATGCTATCGGCGGCCTTTCAGTCGGCGAACCTGCGGAAATGATGTACGAAATGACGGAAGTGGTCTGCAATATTCTTCCTGCTGACAAGCCGCGCTACCTGATGGGAGTCGGAACGCCTGCAAATATTCTGGAATGTATTGCGTTAGGTGTAGATATGTTTGACTGTGTTCTGCCGACAAGGAATGCCCGCAACGGAATGTTGTTTACTAAAAACGGCATCATTAATATAAGGAATGAAAAGTGGCGGGATGACTTCTCTGCACTTGACGAAGACGGCACTTGCTTTGTCGACACTTATTATTCAAAGGCCTACCTGCGCCATCTTATAGTCAATAAAGAAATACTTGCTTCCCAGATCGCCACGCTCCATAATCTCTCGTTTTATTTGTGGCTGGTGACGGAAGCAAGAAAGCAGATTATTGAAGGTACCTTTGCCGAGTGGAAAAATGAAATGGTAAAGAAAGTGACGCAGCGATTGTAATGAAAGGCAGCTTTAAGATACTTGACCGTTACATCATCCGAAAGTTTCTCGGAACGTTCTTCTTTTCACTGGCGCTCATCATTTTGATTGCCGTCGTATTCGACATGAGTGAAAAGCTCGACGACTTTATCGAGCGCAAAGCCCCAACGAAGGCCATCATCTTCGACTACTATCTTAACTTCATTCCATATTTCGCCAATCTCTTCGCGCCGCTTTTTGTTTTCATTTCAGTTATTTATTTCACGGCACGCATGGCGATGGATACAGAAATCATTGCCATATTGAACAGCGGTGTAAGTTTCCGAAGATTGTTGCGTCCTTATTTAGTTGCATCCTTTGCGCTTGCTGCTCTCTCTTTCTATTTAAACGGCTGGCTTATTCCACATTCCAATAAAGTTAAGCTTGCATTTGAAAACGTTTATGTAAAAGATCCTGTCAAATTTGAATACCGCAACATTCACAGGCAGATAATGCCTGGAGTATTTATTTATTTCGAGAGCTACGACAACAATTCAAACATTGGTTATCGTTTCTCTATGGAAAAAATAGAGAATGGCAAACGCACCTATTTCCTGAACTCTGACAGAATGTTATGGGACAGCACTGCTAATAAGTGGCGGATTGAAAATTATTATATCCGGCAAATAAACGGAGACAAGGAAATGTTGAGCAATGGTTTCAAGCTGGATACTGTTCTGCCGATCACTCCTGCTAATTTCAAACGACGGGCAACCGTTATCCAGGCAATGGATACACCGGCATTGAATGAATTCATCAAACAAGAGCAGATGGAGGGCTCAGGAAATATCAGCACGTACCTGGTAGAAAAGTACAGGCGGACTGCCATCCCTTTTGCCACATTCGTCCTTACCATTATTGGAGTATCATTATCCAGCCGGAAAGTACGGGGTGGAATTGGCGCGAGACTTGGAGCCGGAATTGGCTTGAGCTTTGTTTATATTCTTTTCATGCAAATCAGTAATACGTTTGCAATAAACGGTTCATTATCCCCTTTGATTGCTGTCTGGGTTCCGAATGTCTTCTTTACGGGAGTTGCTTTATTCCTTCTGAAAAAGTCGCCCAAGTAGAACGGTTTTAGGCAAAAATCAGGAGTACAGCACTTTCTATCGTTTAATCGTCCCTTTCCATCGAAAAAAACCGCCAACGGCTCAATTATGACGCATATTTGTATGTCATAACTTAAGACCTATGAAGAAACCAATATCCCGCCGCCGGAACATTTCCCGCCCTGAGGACAAAATTTTCTCCTCACAAAAAAAATATTTCCGCATTAACAACACCATTTACTCCCTTGACAAACAATCATTGGATTTAATCAGCCGCATTTCATCAAAGCTCAGAAACAGCGTTAAGCCGGAAAAAGCTGCAAGCCGCCGTTCTGAACTGGAAAGATATTTTGAACAAAGAAGTTAGAAGGTTAGAATTCTCCGGGGTTTAAGGTTTGAAATTTGATTTTTTCCTCAACGTTACTACCATCAGATTTTAAACCTTAGCCTTGGATGAGAATTCCTCTCTTAAATCCTTCAAAATTGAGCACAATTCCAAATCCTTCATCTCATTCCTTTTTCACCTTTTCCTCGTAACTTTACTCTTCCAACATTTTCATGTTGAAAAAAGCACTGCCCGTTTGGCAGTCTTCAAATATTTGCACGTTAATTGCGTTGCCATTGGTAATGTTGTAAATTTGCATAGAGTAATAAACTACAGACAAGAACCTATTTAATTTTTATACGTTTTAAATATATAAACCACTTATATGGAAGCTAAATTTTCTCCCCGGGTCAAAGACGTAATCACTTACAGTCGTGAAGAAGCTTTAAGGCTTGGGCATGATTATATAGGCACTGAGCATTTGCTGTTGGGTATCATCCGCGAAGGCGAAGGCATGGCTATTAAGATTTTAAAATCTCTTGGCCTCAGTACAGTTGAACTTCGGAAGAGCATTGAGAACTCTATTAAAGGAAGTTCCGGCACTGTTGCCAACCTGAGTAACATTCCACTGACTAAGCAAGCTGAGAAGGCATTAAAGATAACGTATCTTGAAGCAAAGCTTTTCAAAAGCGAAGTCATCGGTACTGAACATTTACTGCTTGCCATCCTGAAAGATGATGATAACATCGCAACCCAGATATTGAGTCAATATGGCGTAACATATGACATCGTAAAAGAAGAACTGGAAATACTTAAATCAAATTTCAGAGGTGAAGCTCCGCAAAACCCTGCTGAAGATGACCCCTATGAAAAAGGTGATGACGGAGGTGGCGGCGGCAGCGGAGTGACAAGTAAAAAACCTTCTGACAGCAAATCTAAAACTCCTGTACTTGATAACTTCGGTCGAGACCTGACCAAGGCAGCCGACGAAGGAAGACTTGATCCCATTGTTGGAAGAGAAAAAGAAATTGAGCGTGTGTCTCAAATACTTTCCCGCAGAAAAAAGAATAACCCAATACTAATCGGCGAACCCGGTGTAGGTAAATCTGCCATTGCAGAAGGTCTTGCATTAAGAATTGTTCAGCGTAAAGTTTCAAGGGTGCTTTTCAATAAGCGTATTGTTACTCTTGACCTTGCCTCTCTTGTTGCAGGTACTAAATACCGTGGTCAGTTCGAAGAGAGAATGAAGGCAGTCATGAACGAATTGGAAAAATCACCTGATGTTATTCTCTTCATAGATGAAATACACACGATAATTGGGGCAGGTGGAGCTTCAGGCTCGCTTGATGCTTCCAATATGTTTAAACCTGCACTAGCGCGCGGAGATATACAGTGTATTGGCGCAACAACTCTTGATGAGTACAGACAGTATATTGAAAAAGACGGCGCACTTGACCGTCGATTCCAACGAGTATTGGTCGAACCTGCCTCCATGGAGGAGACAATTGAAATCCTTAATAACATCAAGGACCGTTATGAAGAGCATCATAATGTAAACTACACTCCTGAAGCCATTAAAGCATGTGTTCATCTTACATCACGGTATATCACAGACAGGTTTCTGCCGGATAAAGCAATAGATGCATTGGACGAATCCGGTTCGCGTGTTCACATTACCAATATTCACGTTCCGAAAAATATCCTTGAGCTTGAAACGAAGGTTTCTGAGATAAAGGTTGAAAAGAACAAAGTTGTTCGCAGCCAGAAGTATGAGGAAGCAGCAAAGCTTCGCGATACTGAAAAGCAATTGCTTGAGCAATTAGAAACTGCGAAAAAGCAATGGGAAGAAGAAACTAAGAGCCATCGTTACACTGTAAATGAGGCCAATGTTGCTGAAGTAGTGGCAATGATGACAGGCATTCCTGTTACTCGTGTAGCTCAAAGCGAAGGCAGCCGTCTTGTAAAGATGGGAGACGAGCTGAAAGGAAAAGTGATTGGCCAGGATGAGGCGATTGTAAAAGTTGTTAAAGCCATTCAGCGGAACCGTGCCGGCCTTAAGGATCCGAATAAACCGATAGGAACATTTATATTCCTTGGCCCTACGGGTGTTGGTAAGACAGAACTTGCAAAAGTTCTTGCCCGTTACCTCTTCGACAGTGACGATTCACTCATACGTATTGACATGAGTGAATACATGGAAAAGTTTGCTGTGAGTAGACTGATCGGAGCTCCTCCCGGCTATGTGGGATACGAAGAAGGCGGACAGCTTACCGAAAAAGTAAGACGCAAACCATACTCTGTAGTGCTTCTTGATGAAATTGAAAAAGCACATCCAGATATTTTCAATCTCTTGCTCCAGGTGCTTGATGAAGGAACTTTAACTGACAGTCTTGGCCGCAAAGTTGATTTCAGGAATACTATCCTGATTATGACATCCAACATTGGTTCACGTCAATTGAAGGATTTCGGACAGGGGGTTGGATTTACAACCACTGCTAAAGTCAGCGCAGCAGACGAGCATTCAAAAGGAGTTATTGAGAGTGCATTGAAAAAAGCATTTGCTCCTGAGTTCCTCAATCGTATTGACGATGTAATCATGTTCAACTCTTTAAGCAGAGAGCACATCTTCAAAATTATTGACATCGAGCTGCAACATCTGTACAAGAGAATCACCGAGCTTGGCTATAAGCTGAACCTTTCTGATGAAGCAAAAGACTTCATTGCTGATAAAGGTTATGATCAGAACTTCGGAGCACGTCCTTTAAAACGCGCTATCCAGAAATATCTCGAAGATGCTCTTGCAGAAGAAATCGTTAAGGCAGAAATGACGGAAGGGGACATTCTTGATGTACACCTTGATAAAGAAAAAGGTGAGCTTAAAATGACTGTTACAAAAGCAGTTGTTCCTCCTACTCCGCCCCCTGCTAAAACAGGCGGTGGCCGAAAGAAAAAAGAAGAATAAATTTTTCTTTGAATCACATTAAAAAAGCGCTTTGAAAGAGGCGCTTTTTTTGTTTATAAACTTTAACTCGGTTTTAACATAGTTTAACGGAGCATTAACCACAATCCCTTTTTCGTCAGTGTACTTTTGACAAAAAATTAAACCATTAAATAAAGTATGCCGATGAAAACGCAAACTATTAATCCAAAAGAAATTGTTGCATGGATTGTTTTAGTCTTTGCTATTGCATTGTTTAGTGTATCTCTTGCTTTAGCTCAAGACAAAAAGAAAAAAGATGATGGAAAGATTCACATCAACATTATCAAGGAAGAGAACGGAAAGAAAATCAAGATTGACACTACAGTCGTAGAGAAAGATTTACCTACACTGAAGGAATATCTTAAAGATAAGGATATCGATTTTGATTTCAGCGATCATGGAAGAAGAATTATGATCAATCGTGATGGCGATAACGACATTGTTATGAACCTGGATGACCACGATTTCATGAGCAAAGAGGATAAGACGCAGTTCAAGAAGGAAATGAAGAAGCTTCACGAAGACCTCGGCAAGATGAAAGAAGAAATGAAAGACATTCATATTGAAATGTTAGGGGATGACGAAGACGGAGATTATTCGTTCCATATGATGGTTCCTCCCGGACTTCCATCTGAGCCTCATGCATTCAGCTATTCTTTCGGAGATGATGAAAATGACGGAGCAAATTTTTTACGCAAGCATTCATTTAGTTTCTTCAACGATGAAGTTCCTGATAGTCTTCAGGATGAGGAGCATGTCGTCGTTCATGGCAGTGAGGGCGAGCAGCGTCCAGAGTTTGAAAAAGAAATTAAGGGAAAGAATGGTGAAACCTACTGGGTTTACAAACGCAAGCTCCCAGCCAGCGCTGAATTGACAAAAAGAAAAGGCGACGGTCTGGATGTAAGCAGGTTAAAGGTTTATCCTAATCCAAGTGATGGCAAGCTCTCTATAAGCTTCAAGTCTGTGAGCAAAGGCGATGTGAAGGTATCAGTAACCGACAGCAACGGCAAAGAAGTCTTCACCCAGTCTGTAAAAGATTTTAAGGGAGAATACTTCCAGCAAATCGATATTACAGATAAAGGCAAAGGCGCCTTCTATGTTAAAATAACTTCAGGCGACGATACAATATCAAAGAAAATTTTAGTGGAGTAATAAGGTGAGTGATTTTTGTAAAGTGAAACCGCTTCGTTAATTCGGAGCGGTTTTTTTAATTTTATAATCCTCATCTTGCTATGATAGTGTCATAGGCAATCGAATAACCTCCCCAAACTCCCAATCCGCCATTAATATTACTTGAAACAGGTGCAGGATTAGCAAAAGGGTTTCCATTGTTTGAGACCTGTGTCTCTTCGTCGCGCCAGAACTGAAAGTTAGCCCTATCTATAGTACAGAAGCGGACAATAATCGTATCTCCTCTTTTAAAGAACATCCTTTCCTCGTTCTCATCATCCTCCTTCGTTGAGTTGGGTTCATTGCCCCTGTTATAAAAGAAGTCAAAGCTTTTTCCGTTGATGAATTTATCTTCAAACGTAGAACCTATCGGAGCTATAAAGTCATCGTCCTTTTGTTCACCGTCAGGATAATGGTTTATTCTCTTTGCAAACCAGCGGTAATAATTGCCTATCGTATCCGGCTCCGTCATATGTGCCCACACAAAGCCGAGACTGTCATGCTCACCCTGCACTTTCCACCATACACTGTCAAGCGGTACGGGCTGCGGAATGTATGTTGAAGAAGTCACAACTTCTCCGTCTGCCTCCACGCGCAGGGTATATGTCCTTCCAACTTGTCCTCTTAAAAGTGGTTCGAGAGAAGCATAGACTGTCACCTGCCCGAAATTGAGCTCCGTCATTGTGTCGGTAGTAATTCCATCCGAGACAATCACCCTAGCTCCCCTGATGATGTATTGCTGCAATGCAGTGGAATCAAGCGTGGAAAAGAAAGGAGCATTGCGTGTTAAGAATACAAACGGTACGCTGTCCTGGAACACATAGCCTTCCACTACAATCTTGCTTTCTCCGACAGGCATCTCAAGCGTGATGTTTTTTTCGCAGGAAGGAAAGAAGAATGCTGCAACGATGGCTAGGAAAAATGTTATCCTGATTGCTTTCATCAGAAGTTGAAATTATAGGTTACGCTTGGCAAGAAAGGAAATAACGAAACCTGCTTTGCCTGTATCTTAAAAGTGCCTTTCTCATATTCACTCTGATCATCAAAATAGATGATATATGGGTTATACCGGTTGTAGACATTGAAGATGCTGAAGTTCCAGATCGACTTATACCTCTTCGTGCTCTTGCTCTTCAGCGTGGCTGAAATATCCAGACGGTGATATGGCGGCACGCGGAAGTTATTGATGTTGTTGGCGTAATCATACACGATGTGGCCGTTGATAAAATAAACGGACGTAGGCACCGTGTTTAAGTCTCCCGTAGCATACACCCATGTAGCACCCAGAGTCCAGCGTTTAGCAATCTCATAAACCATGACAACAGAAACATCGTGCCGCCTGTCATGCTTTGCGTAGTATTCCTTACCGTAATTCAGCTCGTCAAACTTTCTCTTCGTCCATGCAAGGGTGTAGCCAACCCATCCATTGAACCTTCCCTTTGCTTTCTTGAAGAAGAACTCTGCGCCATAGCTCCACCCGTTACCGAAAACGAAATTGTTGTCTACGTTATCGTTCACGGTATTCTCAGGCAACGCGCCGGGAGCGTATTCAACCTGGTGTTCCATGTTCTTATAGTATACTTCTACCGACGACTCATAGACATTGTCTTTGAAGTTGCGGAAGTAACCCAGCGCATACTGATTCGCAAACTGCGGCTTCACCCGGTCGCTGCTTGGAATCCACAAATCTGTAGGAAGAGAAATAGAAGAGAGAGATGCCAGGTGCAGGTACTGGTAGTTCTGCGTGTAAGAGGCCTTGATCGATGATCTGCTGTTCAGTGTATAACGCAAAGCGGCGCGCGGTTCTACGTGCAGGTACTTCTGCACATTTTCTCCTGTATCATAATATATCGTGTCCGAAGTCGTTCCCTTCATCGGGTCTTTGATAAAGCGAACGAACGGACCCACCTGCTGAAAGAAGGTACCACGCAGTCCGCCGCTTATACGCAATTTCTCTGTCAGGTCGCATTCATCGCTGAAGTAAAAGGCTGCATCGTGTGCATACTGGCGGATAATCTTTCCGAAGTTAAACTCTACGTCGCCGCTCTTTGCTGAGGCATTGCTCGGGACAAACACATGAAACACATAGTTGCCCCCAAACCGGATGTTGTGCCGTATATCAGGCAGCCATGTCAAATCAAGCTTGGCGTTGTAGTCCGTGATGCCTGAGAAGAGCTTGAACGAAAAATTATCCTGTCCGCCTTCGAACTGGAAATCATAATCCGTATAGATGAGCGACGTGTTCATGAATAGCTTGTTCGAAAAAAGGTGATTCCACCTTGCAGTAGCCGTTGCATTGCCCCATGGCACTTTGATATAGAAGTCAGATTCCGAACTTTTAAAGTTAAACACATCCCTGCCGAAGTAGCCGCTCAGGAACAGGCGGTCTTTATCACTCAGCCTGTAGTTCACCTTTGCATTCAGGTCATAGAAATAATACTTGTTGCCATTCACAGGCGAGCTTTTGCTGACAAACGGCGGCTGCATAAATAAATCTATGAAGGTGCGTCGCCCACTCACAATGAATGAAGACGTGTCCTTCTTTATTGGCCCCTGCATTGTCAGTCGCGATGCAACAAATCCTAGCCCGCCTTCAGCATGATACTCCTTGTTGTTGCCCTCCTTCATCTGTATATCCAGCACACTCGACAACCGGCCGCCGTATTGCGCAGGCATGCTGCCCTTACTCAGCGTCACGTTCTGCACGGCATCGGCATTGAACACGGAAAAGAATCCGAATAGGTGCGACGCATTGTATACCGTCGCCTCATCCAGCAATATCAGGTTCTGGTCGAGGCCGCCGCCGCGCACATAAAATCCCGTGTTGCCCTCTCCCCCGCTCTGCACGCCCGGCAGCAGCTGTATCGTTTTCAGAATATCCACTTCGCCCATGAATGCAGGCAGCGACTTTATCTTTTCTACTTCGATGGACTCCTTCCCCATATCCATGCTGCTCACATTATGGTCACTGCGCTGCGCACTCACTACTACTTCCTGTGTCTCTATGGCAGTGCTTTTTAGCTCTATCGTTTTCATGACATCCTTATCAAGAACTATTTCAAAAGCCTGTTCCTGAAATCCAACAAATGAAAATACCAGGGAATATTTCCCTTCAGGAACGGTAAGCGAATAAAAACCGTATTGGTTCGTTTGTGTTCCCTGCAGCGTAGGCTTTATATATACATTGGTACCCAGCAGCATTTCACCTGAAGAGGCATCTTTAACAAAGCCGCTTATGGTATACTTATGCTGTGCATAGAGCTGCATTTGCAAAAGCAGTAAGATGATAAACGGAAGGGCCCTTTTCATTTTTGCGGAGCGCGAAGATAACTACTGACAACTCCACACACCAGTGGATGGTGGTTCCTAATTATGAATTAGTAAATAAAAAAAGCCCCCTGCCTTTCGGCAGAGAGCCAACCATGAAAAATCAGTCTTAAATATCTTATGATTTCTTTTCTTCGATCCTAGCTTTTTTACCGCTTACATTGCGCAGGTAATAGATACGGGCCCGGCGAACGATACCCTTTTTATTGACTTCTATTTTGTCAATCTTAGGCGAATATAATGGAAAAATACGTTCTACCCCAACACCATTCGATATCTTCCTTACGGTAAAGGTAGAAGATGAACCTGCTCCTTTTCGCTGAAGCACTACTCCCTGGTATTGCTGAATACGCTCTTTATTACCTTCAATAATCTTATAATAAACGGTAATTGTGTCTCCTGCTTTAAATGCCGGATGCTCCTTTTTCTCTACAAAACTCTCTGTTGTTAACTTTACTAAGTCCATAATTATCAATTCCTACGCTTTTTTCGGAACGGGGTGCAAATATAATCAAAGAAATAAACCTACAAAGGGGGAAAACTTATTACGAATTATCCAATAGATCGGGACGCCTTTCCTTTGTCCGCTCCAAAGACTTTTCCTGCCTCCATTTCTCAATTTCCGCAGCATTTCCTGATAAAAGCACGTCCGGAACTATTATTCCCCTAAACTCCGCAGGCCGGGTATAAACAGGCGGAGCCAAAAGACTATCCTGAAAAGAGTCCGAAAGAGCTGAGGTTTCATCATTAAGAACTCCGGGAATTAACCTAATAACGGCGTCAACTAAAACGGCAGCCGGAAGTTCACCGCCCGAAAGCACATAATTACCAATAGATATTTCTTTTGTTATAAAGTGCTCGCGGATGCGTTCATCTATTCCTTTATAATGACCGCAGAGAATGATCAAATTTTTTGAAAGTGAAAGTTTATTGGCAATCTTCTGATCTAATAGTTCTCCATCGGGGCTCATGTAAATAATTTCATCATACTGTCTTTGTGACTTCAAATGTTCGATACAAAGTGCAACCGGTTCAATCATCATCACCATTCCTGCTCCACCACCGAAGGGTGCATCGTCAACGCTTTTGTGCTTATTGATTGCAAAGTCACGTATGTTATGGATATGAATTTCCGCAATGCCTTTTGTCTGCGCCCGCTTAAGAATGGAATGAGAAAAAGGTCCTGTAAGCAAATCAGGATGGATAGTAAGTATGTCAATGCGAATGCTCATGACATTTTCTTTTCCATTTTATAGTGCTTGATTACTCCAAACAATAAATAAGAATCTCCAATCACTTTATATCCGCAACTCTCGTAAAACTTAACTGCATTCTCCCGTGCATCCAGGTTTATTGTTTTCAACTTTAACTCTAATGCCTTCTTTTCTATCCACGCCATTATCTTTTTCCCAAGTCCCCTACTCTGCATATCAGCTCTTACAGCCATCGAACGAATTTGTCCTTCTTCCTTTGAATTAAGCTGCAACCTTCCGCTTGCGACCCCTACTCCGTTTTCATCGACCATCAATACATGTATGCTTTGGTCTTCCCACTCATCTGTGGTTGATTTCCTCGGCTGATTCCATGGCTTACGAAGTATTTCATACCGCAGGTTGTAGTACTGCTGCTTTTCATTCTCCGTTTGCGGCTCAATGATTCTGAAATCCATTCCGTAAAGGTATTACTCAATAATTGATAATCTTGTCTGAACTGGTGTCAAGATGATGGCGAATTATACGCTGCGCATCACGGTTGTCATCATAGTTCCGGATAAAAAGCTTTAGCTGTTCAGGGTTTGTTATTTCAAAATCATTATCAATGTATCCGAAGCCTACATATTTACCATTCTCAACAGCAACGATAGAATGTTCATCAACAGTGCGGCCTTCGCCGACAATGAAGAAGTTCTGATTTTCAAAACGCCATCTTCTTATGAGCTGAATAACCCGCTTATTGTAATTCCCAGGCAATTCTTTGCCGATGCACGCACCTTTGCAGTTGCCGGTATGATAAGCAAGGCAAGCATGCTCCACATCGTGCAAGCCGCATAGCTTCGGGCAAAGCTTGTATTTTTCACACATGAGAGTGAGTATTTGATTTGCCTCCTCACTGTTTCGGACAATCATTATTGGCTGCTCCTCCTTACCTTTCAGTTTGGAAAAGCTGAATGTAATATACCCGTCATCATTTGTCGATTTAAAAATACCGAACTGATGAAACGATTCTTTCAACGAGCGGTTAAACCTTGGCTTATGCTTTTTAATTTCATCTGATTCAAGAAGCAATGCCACAAGCTCGCTGCCCGTCAGCTCATAAGTAACATCACTTACTTCCCGGTTCATGGTAATCGTCTTGTGACTTTTAGTTTCTGCAAAATGACTAAGCACACGTTTGCGGATGTTCGCACTCTTTCCGATGTAAATAATATCATTCTTATCATTCAGGAAATAATAAACCCCTGCTGATTCTGGCAACGAATTAATTACATCGGCAGAGACACTTCCGGGAAGTTTAACAGATGCTGCAGCCGTCTTCGCAGACTTCGGAATAAATCCTTCTGAGTCGTTATTAAGAAGAGTTTCGAAAAGTTTGACTGTTGCCAATGCATCACCTGCAGCGCGGTGCCTACCTTCAATCTTAATATTCAAATCACGGCAAATGTTTCCGAGAGAATAAGAACGATGCCCAGGCAGAATGCGCCTTGCCAGTTTGACAGTACACAGCCGGCTGCGGTTGAAATTATAACCAAGCGACTTAAACTCCTGCTTGATGAAAGAGTAATCGAAATGCGCATTGTGCGCAACGATGATTTTGTCCTGGGTAATTTCGATAAGCTCTTTCGCAATTTCATAAAACCTCGGCGCATTCTCCACCATGCTGTTATCAATGCCCGTTAGGCGTGTAATAAAAGTAGGAATGACACGTTCAGGATTAATCAGCGAAGAAAACTCATGAACTACTTTGTCGCCATCGTGGATAAATACGGCAATCTCAGTAATCTTCTCAAAGCTCGCGCTTATCCCAGTCGTCTCAATATCGAGAATGGCGTACATCATGCTGCGAATGTAGCGCAGCCAGTGCGTGAAGTTTTATCTGTGGAAAATTATTTTGAATTAGATGACCACCGGGTCGATGTAGCAGGGACTTCTTACGAAGTCATCGACAGTGCCGTCGTCATAAACTACTTTCACATGAATCTTTGTTCCCGGCTCATAGTCCTTCATAATAATTGACTTGCGGTCCTCGCTCAGCGTTCCCTGCACAGGCAGAAAGTTCTTTTCATACATCAGCAGCTTGATCTCCTTTGCCGGATGGCTGAGATGAATCTGGTAATCCTTCTTAGGGGTTGCTGTGCTTCCATCCTGAGTTTGCGCCATGCAAAAAGAGCAGATGAGAGAGAAAAGGCCAGCAAATATGAATTTCATAAGATAAAGGTACATTAAATCGTGCAAAAAAGTGGTTTCAAGGCGTCGAATGTCAGGAGCCAGACTTCCGATGCCCAAAGAGTCACTTCCAATGCCCGAAACGTCACTTCTGATGCCCGAAGCGAGAGTTTAAGGATTAGTTCGAAAATAATGAGTTTCAAACACCGCCTACCTAAATAACTTCATTTTCATTTAAAAATTGAGGGGTAGGCTTTTGTCTATCTTTGTCCACAGATGTTCAGCAATCTCAGGGCTTTTGTTACCAGCAAGGCCTTTTTTATCAGTATTCTTCTTGCGGTCGTATTTATTGTCGGCTCAATGATGCTGGTCGATAACTGGCTTAGTGATTATACGCACCATGGCGAAAGTATCACCGTGCCCGATTTGCGTGGAATGACTGAGGAGAGGCTTGAAAAATTTATTGAGGACAAACATCTCAGGTATAAAATCGTCGATTCTCTTTTCCAAAATGGCAAAGCTCCGGGCACCGTTATCGAGCAAGACCCTGCGCCCGACTCCAAAGTAAAAGAAGACCGAACGATTTATCTTACCATAAATTCAGCCAAACCTCCGAAAGTGAAAATGCCAAACCTGGTCGATGTGTCATTCCGACAGGCGGAAGCAATTCTTCAAACATATGGCCTGCAGGTAGGCCAGACAATTTATAAGCCCGACCTGGCAAAGAATGCTGTGTTGAGTCAACAATATAAAGGCCGGCCGATTGCTGCAGGCACTGAAATCTACAAAGGCTCTTCGATTGATTTAATATTAGGCGATGGGTTGGGAAACTCCGTTGTGAATGTTCCAAACCTAATCGGCATGACGCAGGACGAAGCGTTGTTTGTGCTTCGCGGCTCAGCCATTAATGTGGGAACGATTACCTTTGACGACGGAGTGCGCAATAAAGAAACTGCGAAAATCTATAAACAATCGCCTGACGCAACAGGCCACATAATAAAGCAAGGCGAAGCAGTGGATATCTGGCTGAGATAGGAAATGAAAAGAATGAAATTGGAAATTAGAAACCGGAAATTAGGACTTGCATTGTCTGTGCTTGCAGCAAGTATGTGTTCGGCACAGGTTGTTGAATATCCTTTGAACGACAATCATGTCATTAAAGAATATAACCAACGGAATAAAGTTGCTGCCTCTGTCAGGCATATTGCTGCAGATACTCTAACCCTTCCATTCATTGATGACTTTTCGCAGGAGAGTATTTATCCTAATTCTGATTTATGGCTTGACAGCGGAGCGTTTGTCAATTCTACATTCTGCGACAACCCACCAACTGTTGGCGTAGCAACATTTGATGGCATTGATAAATTAGGGCGTCGTTATTCCACCTTCTCCTCCCGTCAGTATTGCGATACACTTACATCAAAGCCAATCCGCATGGCATTTGCACAGGCAGATACTACAGTATGGCTTTCGTTTTATTACCAACCCCAAGGATTAGGTATTGCACCATTCAGTGCTGATACTTTAATTCTTCAGTTTAAGGATACAGCAAACAGGTGGACTCGTGTATGGTTTAGAAACGGCTCAACAAAGCAGCCCTTCGCACGTGTGAATCTGCATGTCACAGATTTGAAATATTGTTACGATGGTTTCCAATTCCGCTTTATCAATTATGGCCCGCCCAATGCGAATACAGATCATTGGAATGTGGATTATGTCTACATGAAGAATAACCGTTCGGACAGCGATAGCATTAGTGACGTGGGATTAGTAAACAGGCCAACAACCATACTACAGGAGTTTACCTCAATGCCATGGCCCCACTTTTCTGCATCCATTCCTCTGAAGACTGCCGTAAGTGACTCTGCAAGAAACATTGGCTATGGCCCTACAACGGTTCAATACTTTTATTCAATCACTGATGAGTTTGGCGGCTCTGTTTGCAATACTTCAGATAATGATGGCTCAAGTTTCTCAGGCAAAGTTTCAACCTTCAGCCATTCTTTGTCGGGTTGCAATATCATTCATACCTCTACCGATTCAGCCTTCTTTATTCTCAAAGATTCCCTTGCAGCGAACGGAGTTCTGAACCTCAACAACGATGTATCATTGAATGAACAGAAATTCTACAACTACTACTCTTATGACGATGGCTCTGCAGAGTTAAATGCAGGGCTTTCAGGAAGTAATTTGAAATGGGCTATGCAGTACGATGTTAAGATGCGTGACACATTGCGCGGGGTGCAGATTTATTTCAATCCAACCTCGTTGGATTTATCAGGTCAGCTAATTCAGATTGCCGTGTGGAGTAACATCAACCCTCCATCTACAGAGACGCTGCTTTACAAAATGATTAATCAGTACGCACACAATATTGACAGCATTAACGGCTTTGCTACATATGTTCTGGATACTCCGCAGGTAGTAGGCCCCGGAAACATCTGGGTTGGGTTTATTCAGAATAATAATGTGCTGATTGGCCTGGGAGTTGACAAGAATACTGACTCACACACTAAAATGTTTTACGCTGCCAATGGGCAATGGAATCAATACACGTTCGCAAGTTCTTGGATGATACGACCATTCTTTGGCAAGCACGTTTCTCTGATTGGCGTTGATGAAATTAACTCCGCTGAGAATGGATTTGAAGTCTACCCTATTCCTTCGCGTGATAAGATTTACTTTTCATTTAATACGGAACAAGTTGATTTCACAAGACTGAGCTACCAGCTATCAGATATTACCGGTCGAATAGTCAGGGAAGACAGACTGTCATCAAATGAAATCGATATCTCTTCCATGAGCTCTGGAATTTATTTCGTACGCCTTGCTGACGAAAAGAACCACAGCATCTCAAAAGCCAAAAAGATTATTGTTTACCGCTAAAAACAGGTAACTCCGGCCTCGCCGGCATTTCGTTTTTACAAAATGATTGAAGAAAAAGAATCTCCCGAACAGGAAGAGCTATACGAGCATTACAGGTTTACTGTCGATAAAGGTCAGACGCCTTTGCGCATCGACAAATACCTGATGAATCACATCGGGAATACGTCACGCAACCGCATTCAAAATGCCTGTGATGCCGAATGTATTCTTATAAATGGGAAGGCTGTCAAATCGAACTATAAAGTAAAGCCTGGCGATGAAGTACAGATTGTCCTCCCGGAACCCGTTCGCGAGATTGAGCTTATTCCGCAGAATATTCCGCTTGAGATTCCATACGAAGACAACGATTTAATCATTGTCAATAAACGCCCGGGCATGGTGGTGCATCCTGCTTATGGTAATTACAAGGACACTCTGATGAATGCACTTGTCTATCATTTCGACAACCTCCCTCATCAGAAAGGCACTGAACATCGGAATCGCCCCGGCCTTGTACATCGCATTGATAAGAATACTTCCGGCCTGCTTGTCATTGCCAAAACGGAAAAAGCAATGGCACAATTGGCAAAAGAGTTTTTCGACAGAACCATTGACCGTACTTACCTCGCCCTCGTCTGGGGGGATTTCAAAGAAGACTCAGGAACTATCACAGGCAACATTGGCCGCAACTTTAAAGACCGCAAAGTGATGGACGTATTTCCTGACGGCTCGCACGGCAAACATGCCGTTACGCATTATAAAGTTGTAGAACGCTTTGGCTATGTAACGCTTGTTGAATGCAAACTTGAAACAGGCCGCACCCACCAGATTCGCGTGCATATGAAATATATAAAGCACCCCTTATTCAATGACAATGAATACGGCGGCGACCGAATATTGAAAGGTACCACCTTCACCAGGTACAAACAGTTTATCGAAAACTGCTTTGAGCTGCTGCCACGCCAGGCCTTGCATGCTCTTACTCTCGGCTTCATTCATCCCACTACTCATAAGAAAATATTTTTCGAGTCTAAGCTTCCTGAGGACTTCCAGTCTGTTCTTGAAAAGTGGAGACACTATGTTAAATACCACAAGACGGGAGAAGAGTCAGAGTGACCCGGATGACTCATGATGAAATCAAAGCGTTTCTTGATGAGAAGGTCAGCCTCTTTAACAGGCCCGGGTTCATCGAGCTTGATCCTGTCTCTATCCCTCACCTCTTTTCCAAAAAAGAAGACATAGAGATTGCAGGTTTCCTTGCTGCAACCATAGCCTGGGGACAGCGGCCTACCATCCTCCGCAATGCAAAAAAGCTGATGCAGTGGATGGACAACGCCCCCCACGATTTCATCTGCCATTTTGAAGAGGACGATTTAAAACCTTTCCGCCATTTCGTGCACCGCACGTTCAACGGGACAGATTGTGTCTATTTCCTCCAATCTCTTCAGAACATTTACCGCAATCACGGCGGCCTTTCTGAAATCTTTACAAAGCCTTTAAGAAAAGAACATACTGACGTAAAACACGCTATCGTCTTTTGCCGGCAAAAGTTCTTTGAATTAGAGCATCTGAAAAGGACAGAACAGCACTTTTCAAATCCCGACGAGGGAGCTGCCTGCAAGCGCCTGAACATGTTCCTGCGATGGATGGTCCGCCGGGATAAAGGCGGAGTCGATTTCGGCATCTGGAGAAACATTCAGCCCTCGCTGCTGATGTGCCCGCTGGACGTCCATTCCGGCCGTATAGCCCGCAAATTTGGCCTGCTGAAACGAAAACAAAATGACTGGAAGGCTGTTCAGGAGTTAACCACTATGCTTCAACAGTTCGACCCCTCCGACCCCGTCAAATACGACTTTGCCCTCTTTGGCCTGGGAGCTATAGAACGTTTGTAGCGCCTAAAGGTCATTTCACCACGTTTTATCGTTTATTGGCCAAAAAAATGTGCTTTTCTGTATAGGCATTGTATATTTGCAAAGACATTCACTTAGACTCATTTAAAGACCTGATTATTAAATATGAATACCGGGTATTGTTGTATTTATTTTTTTTCATTTCTGAGTAATTTCAGACAGGCTCTGCTATGCCTGTCTGCGGCTTTACTGCTAAGCCTGAACAGCATGGCAACTACCTGCACGGCTGCCGGTAACGGCGATTGGGATGATCCTACAACTTGGTCTTGCGGGCACGTTCCCGGATGTGGTGATAGCATAGTCATTAACGTCGGCAAAACCGTTAACATCAATCACGGCCAGGTCGATATGAGTGCATGCGGCCCACCAACTTATATAAAGGTTGCTGGTACTCTCAAGTTTTCGAACGGATATAAGCTTCGTCTCAGTTGCGGAAGCACTGTGGTTGTCTTGTCAAGCGGGCACATCTTAGCCGGAAACGGAAACGGAAACAATAACCTGATTGAAATCTGCGGCAATATTGTATGGAACGCAGGATGCGGTGATTTAGCCGGTCCTCTAACAATGCCTAACTATGACTGCGTCCTTCCTATAACCCTGATTTCTTTCACGGCAGACAAAAATAAAGACGACGGCGTGCTGCTGAAATGGATTACTGCGTCAGAAATTAATAACGACTACTTCGTCATTGAGAAATCGGAGAATGGTCATGACTTCAGTGAATTGGCTACTATTGATGGGGCAGGCAACTCAACTACTAACCTCCACTACTCCCTGACTGACGACCGTCCTTATACTCCTGTTTCTTATTACAAGCTGAAGCAGGTGGACTTTGATGGTACAACAACCTATTCCAAGGTAGTGGCTGTAAGAATGAGTGGAAAAGATTTCGAATCTATTAGTCTTGTGTCCGATTACGACAACAGCACCATCCGTATCACTTTAGTGGGCAGCGCTAAAGGCAAAGCCGAATACCATCTCAGTGATGCATTAGGCAATGTCATTGCATCCAACAGTGTACAGACTATCGACGGTATCAATGAGATTAAGATTGATGCTTCACGTCTTGCGCGGAGCGTCTACTATTTCACCATCCGCAACGAAAACGAAGGACTCACCAAGAAGATATTCTATTAAAAAACTTTTACGGGGTTTTAGAAAGTCCCTTTGCCTCTGGCGGAGGGACTTTTTTATTTACTATTAATCTCAATACTTCACCATTCTCACCCTCTCGCTGCCGTTTGCTGTTTGGCAATCGAGGAAGTAGATGCCTGCGCTGAGACCTTCTAAATTTAGATTGTAGAGTGTAGAATGTAGATTGTTGATCGAATTTACAACTCTGCCATCTGAGCTATAAAGAATGATGCTTTGAATTGGTTGTTCTTCATCAAGCTCTACATTTATAAAAGACGATGCAGGATTCGGGTACAGTTTGATTTTGCTTGCGATGTGTGATTGCTCATTGACTCCGGTCAGGTCTGATATGCTGAAGTTGTCTACATGGTTCCAGCCATACGCTCCGGGAATGGTGCGCACCGTGATGAATAGCGCGGGCGCTGTCGGAACGAACGCCATTGAAACCAACGTCCATGTAGTACCTGGCAGCGCTGCCGTGTCGATTGCAGTTCCGAATGAGCTGCTGTCTGTGGAATAGCCAACTTCCAGCAGGTTGGTATTGTAACCTGCATCCTTCTTATTGAAGAAACGGATTACATACAGCTTACCTGTCACCAGCGGTACGTCGAGCTTTAATGCCACGGCATCGGCATTGGTATCTGTAATGTCAACTGCCAGTCCGATAAAAAAACTTCCGCTGTGGGCAGTGCCGAAGCTGCAGCTGCTGTTGATGATGTCGCATTGGTCGGCGGCGCCAAAGGCATTGCAGTCGCTCATCATGCCGTTAAATGTGACATTAGGCAGGTTGAAACTGCAGGAGCCTGTGGTGCTTTCGAAATCTCCGTTCAGGAATGTCTGCCCTGAGGCGCAGTGTACAGAGAGCACAATAAAAAAAATGGGTAGTAGTCTTTTCATCTTGAAAGGGTAAAGTTAATACTTCACCACTCTCACCTTCTCGCTTCCGTTTGCCGTCTGGCAATCGAGGAAGTAGATGCCGGCGCAAAGACCACGCAGGTCGACATTGCGGATTGCGAATTGCGAATTGCGGATTGATTGCAACAATCTGCCATCTACGCTATAAATGTTGAGCTGTGTGATGGGATTATTCTTCGCCGACTCTACGGAAATCAATCCTGTGGTTGGATTCGGGAATACTGAGATTGAACCGCTGTGCATTCCCTTTGAATCATTCTGACCAAGCACCAATTCATTGCCAAGAGTCACAAAGGCTGTGTTAGTACGCACAGGAAAGTTATAATCAAAATAAATATCTGCGGCATTGTTGATGCGTGTGCCAAGCGGAGTGCTTGCCTTTGGCGTTATCTTGTATTTCACAAAGCCGTGACTGTTCAATTCATCCGTAGTTGAGTCAATAAGATTGATGTTGTTGAACGTAAACTTGAGCACTGCCACACCTTGTCCGCTGAGCGAGACTGAATACGGATGCGATGCTGCTCCAAGCTCCAGCGTTGCTAAATCTAAATCGTTGCTTAATGAATCTATGACGACTACTTTATAAGCCGTATCCGTTCCTGTGTTCTGGAAATGGATGGTAAAGTCTACGGGTGTGTTAGGAAGCACGTAGTGCGCAGACTGTACCCCTTCCGGTGCATTGTCTTTCTCATTCGGGTCGTAGCTGTCGCGTATCTGCATGCAGTCTATCTCTACGTCTACGTCTTCATCATCCTGCGGTGCGCGGTTTACTTCGCCTATGCTGAAATTTCCTGAGCCATCATCTCCGCATCCTTCTAATGTATAACGAGGATGCGAATGACCAGGATGGTCAGGGTGCTGGTCTGCTTCCAGTCTTATTGTTGCACCGCCGCTTACCCATGTTACGACAAGACTGTCTCCGCTTGCAAGCTGGTAGCTGCCCGTAAACACCAATATATTATCTGCATAAATGCGGTACGGCTGCGGCGATGTCATATTCCCGCTTCCGTTGTTACGAATTACAAAGCGGCATGTGTCATTCACACATGCTCCTGTCACGGCCATGGATGAATGGTCCCAACCCGGGCCTGTAGTGCTGTCTATTAAGCAATCATTGGCAGGAAGTATCCATGCTTCTGTACATTGAATTAGACCTGTGATATCGGGAATGCATGCTACAGAGTCTATAATAGATATGATTCCGGTTTGTCCTGCGGCCAGCGTGCCAATAAAAAATGTCATGGTGTTCGTTAAAGCATCAAGCGTATATGGCATCGAAGCAGAGATGGGAATATCATATTGGTCAAACCTTACATGCACTTCAACATTATTTGCCTGAACTGTTCCATCATTAGAATAATATACTGTGGTGTGATTTGTGAAACACCTGCGCTTTCGATCGCCAACAACATCTACTCTAAGCAAAGGGCACTCCGCCACATCGAATCCGAAATCAAATCCAACTGTATCTATCGACACTGATGGGTTAATATTCACGGAATAATTTACAGGGCAAGGATTGTTTATTAACGGATTCAGGTATTGTGGAATGATCGGCTCAACGGAATAAACTACCGTATCATTTAATCCAAGGGAATAATTACCACTGTCATTGCAAATAGTATAATAGCTGCCTGGATTCGCCGTCAGCATAAAATAGGGAAGCCGCACTTCTGTACCTTGTAAATTACAATCTCCCGTTGAGTCATTATATAATGTGCCATGAATGTAATGATCATTTGCTAAGCCGGCTGTCTCTGCATAATAATCCATTACTTCGCTTGGAGTTAACGGACGGTTATAAATACGTATGTCATCAACATCTGCATTAAGCCAGTAAGGGTACTGTGCCAGATTATTAAGGTTGCATCCGATAGAAATGGGTGCAGAATTTGTACCTAAAGGATATGACACCGGGATAGTGTACTTCAGTACTGCATCTACATACATTTTAATGGTCGTACCATCATAAACGCTAACCACACAATACCATGTATTGGGAACGATAAAGGGAGTATACAGTTGCTGTGTAACATTTACAGGCAGGTTCGCTCCTATTTCTGAGACAAAACTCTGGTGAGCCGTGTCGAAGCTAAAACAATTATTATTGTCATATACATTGTCAATATAGCTTAGAGAATAAAAGCCGGAATAATGATCCTGCCCTTTGTAAACTATCGCATTCCCCTGGCAATGCCCTGAGTAAAATCCGATAGGTTTGATAACTGCACATACTGTGACAAGCGTTGGATTTAAACTTGCGGTAAATGGAATTTCGATGTAGTTATTTACTCCGTTAAAATGAAGGGCTCCGTTTAGAGTTCCGTCTCTCGCAATTGCAGGAGTTACTCCATGTAAGATTCCATTATTATTATTGGGGCTATCGTCATTTGCATTGCCGTTAAAAGAATAGCCGGCAATTAATCCTGTGGTTGGAATTTGCGCAACGATAATCGCGGAAAAGAAAACCAAAAGTAGTGTTATAATTTTTTTCATTGCTTTATTGCGTTTCAGCTGTCATAGATTACAGAAACAAAATTGAGGAGTTTTTTTCTGAAGATACTTATGAATTGCTAATCCAAATGTAAGGTAAATTCCTAATACAGCAAGGTAGCAGATGTACCAATGGCTAAAAACAGTGGGTGAATAAAAGCCCCCTTGCCCCCCTAAAGGGGGTGCAAAGGATAAATGGCTTAAGGATACTGAACCCAACGGTAAGTTCCTGCTGCAATACCTAATTCAATATTTGTATTGACGTTGGCAAGGTCTCTCATTTCCGAAAGAAAGAATTTAATGTTGCAATAAGGTTCTCCTAATATTTTAGCAATGTCTACAGGTTTTTCACCTTTTGCCAGTTGTTTTAAGATCTCATCATGGATTGGTTTGGTAAAGGGATAGTTCATATAGGTTTAGCTTTTATCCCGCCAAAATAATTTCATGATTTTTCAGAGTTACTAACCACGGTTAGTACGTGATATTTTACAGGCTGTAGTTTCACCCCCGCTTTATGAAACTATATTTTCATTTTTCTGAATCACAACCTTGAGCCGCTGAAGAGTGCTCTACAGAAATTCTGCTGTGCATCTCAGCCGCTCTGCTGTACAGCGCAACTGCTGAAGGTGAGGTTTCGCGCCATGAAAAGTATGTTTCATCCGCTGAAGGTGAACTTTCGCGTGATGAAACCTATGCTTCGCGCCGTGAAAGTGTATTTTCATTCAGCGCAACACAGGTTTCAGATTCTCCGCTGTACATCTGGGCCATTCTGCTGTACATCTCAGCGGCTCCGTTATATATCTCAGCCATTCTGCTGTATATCTGGATAGATAAACCTCAAATTTTAATTCTTAAACCCCAAAATACTATGCCTACCTCACGCATCCCCTCCGAGCCATCGCAGTTCACTACGTACATGCAGGCCACTGACGACCGCCAGCTGCTCGACGATCCGGACAATCCCGGCCATCCGTTGTATGAAAAATACAAATGGACCAATGCAGAGAGCGCTCAGTGGACTTCGTACCGCAACGAAGCACAGACGATATTCACTCAATATGATACGGAGGCGCTGGTAAATAAGCTGACCCGCGACCAGATGAATGACCTTATCCGACAGGTGAATGACTATGACCATGGAATCGGTTCCATTCATCACCTGCTCGACAAGGTGGCGCTCTATGGTAACATGACCGATTGGGAAATATTCCGTGTGAAACGCAGCACGTCGTTGAGCGATGACTCACCCACACGTAGCGCAGAATTGGGCAACCTTGTTCCCGTCATCACTCTTCGCAGCAGCTCTCCGGGGCAGCATGAGCTGACCGTAAACAACCCGGAGACCCCTGATATCCATGCACTACCCGACAACGTAATCTTTGCTGAAGTATATCGCTACATCAATGAAGTTGCCATTCCTCCAAAATCGATTTTAGATTTTGCGCAGATAGGTGTAGCCAAGCGCGGATTATTCCTGAGCAACTTTGCCGACCGCACATTTGACCGCACACGCAAGTATTACGCGTGGTACATTGCCCGTTACCAGGCAAGAGATGGTGAATTGGGATCGCCAAGCAATGAAGTGATTGCCCTCATTGATGATTCGGGCGGAAGAGGGATTGTGAACTAGCAGAGTTTAGAGTTACGGGTTTGGAGTTTAGGGTTGTTGGCCGCTAACTCTAAACTCCGGACTCCAAACTCTAAACCAATAAAAAACCCCCGTGGCAAAATGCTTCAGGGGTTTTCTTTTTGAATAGAATGTAATGCTTTATCAGTTGCTTAGTTTCAGCAGTTCGATGTTATAATAGTCAATGCGCCAGGTACTGGGAGGATTTCCGCCTGAAGAAACATAGCCCGCTACTTTTAATACATCACCGGCGTTCAGATATAGAAATGTTGTAGTAGAGCTCGGCTGGCGAACATAGCGGTAGTATGTAATAGGAGTGCCCTGGTCCAGAACGCGTGCGAAGAGCGGCAAACCCTGCGACACTGCACCGCTGCCTACTTTGTACACCAACGTTGTTCCAAAGTCGTCAACATTACTGGTGCTCCAGTCAAGATCCATGTCTTCCGAACCCATTACATTAAACGTGAGCAGGTAGGTTCCGGATTCATTCAGCACGAGAGAGTCGGGAGAGTAGACATACGTATTTCTTATGGTAGACTGCATGCCGAAGCTCGACAGAGTTTGATATTTGTGACTGAGTGAATGCCATGTGGAGCCGTCATAACCCTGGAACGCTCCCTGCTCGTAGCGCATAGTTCCTGCCTGGGCATTATCAGGAGTTGTGCCGATACGAACGCCTCCGTTCACATCAAGCTTTTGTAAAGGACCTGCAGTGCCGATGCCGACATTTCCGTTCGAGGATATTCTCATCCATTCATTGCTCATCACCATACTGTTATCGGCAATAGAGCCAAACAGCAGGCTGTTGTTGAAGCCAAGCTCTGTTTCGAAGGGACCACCGGAGAACAGTCCGAGTCGTGCAGCGCCGGTGTTTCCTCCTTCTACCAGCAGTCCGGCATCACCGCTCGATGAGTACACATGCAGCCTTTGCACAGGCGTAGAAGTTCCTATACCGACATTGCCGGAACCTGTCCGCAAAGCGGGACCTGTGCCGGTGTTATTAAAATACGCAGCAGCGCCCGAGCCGTTGCTTACTGCTTGTAATGCAGGAAGAGCATTGGCGGAATTATCAACCTGGAAAAAAGCTGAGCCGCCAAAACCTGACTGGTATCCAAACACTGCGTATCCCATGCCTGTGCTGGCACCGGCTAATGCATTGCCGCTGCCAAGTGTTGTAGCCTGCACGACAGTGTGAGGGCTGCCGTTGTTGCCGATAGAAAAATTAGCAGCATTGTTTGCCGCATCATTCTGCACTACGTCGAGCTGTGCGCCGGGAGTCGATGTCCCGATTCCAACATAGCCGTTGTTGGTGTTGCTGATGCTGCTGCCGGTTTTGCTCCAGTGATTATCGGCTGAGAACATGGCGTAGGGCACAGAGAGAAGCTGCGACGAACCCATGTCAGTAAATGCCGAAGTGCAGCCTACATCCATCTGCACATTGAGCCACGGAACGGAAGCCGACCATGGAATGCTGACAAATGCAGTAAAATCAGAGTCGCCGATTTCAACTGTAAAGAGTCCGAACTGGTTTGTAGTGACGCTCTCTGTTTCAGAATACATCAGCGGGCCTCCGTTGCCATCGGTAATCCTAAACTGAACGCAGATGTTCTGGTTTGCGAGGATAACTCCTGAAGCATCACGCGCTACGGCCTGGTAATTCATCTTGGCTGGCGGCTGCGCCACGACAGTAAGCACTGAAACAATCAGTGCAATAAGCAATAAAGTTTTTTTCATAATGGGAAGAAGTTTGGTTGTTAGAGAATATATGGTCTGACAAACTTAGGGAATTTAGTTTGAGAAACGTGGATTGAGGTTTTGCGTTGGCTCATTGCTCAACCTCAAACTTCGGACCTCAAACCTGAGACTCGTCAAGCCACTTATGCAGCACGATGAGCAGCCACAGGCGGTTGTAGAGCCAGGTTTTGCCGGCCCGAAAATCGTCGACTAATTCACGCACTTTCTCATACTTGACAATGCCGAAGCGTTCTATCGTCGGCTTGTCGAGATATTCGTCGATGAGATGGCGAAGCTCGTTCTGCAGCCAGATGGCGAGCGGAATAGAAAAGCCTTGCTTGCGCCGGTCGAAGTATTCCTTCGGAACTTTTTTATAAAGCAGCTGCTTCAGCAGGTATTTCGTCACTCCGCCTTTCACCTTCAGCTTTGGAGAAAGGTTCAGCGCGAACTCCACGATGCGATGGTCGAGATATGGCACGCGTGCCTCGAGTGAATAAATCATACTGGCGCGGTCCATCTTGGTGAGTAAGTCACCCTCCAGGTAATAGTGCAAATCAAACAGGGACTGTTTCTCCGCAGCAGTGAGCTTTCGATGGCTGTCATATGCATACTCCTCGGGAAAAAACTCATACTGATTGTAAGGAGACAGAAGCAGCGTCTTCAGTTCACGTTCTGAAAACAAAGCCTGCTCCTGTGAAAAGATATGACTGCCTGCTTTGTCATAAGAAGGGTAATCGAAAAGGGCAGATGCTTTTTGATAACGCGCCTCCGAACCCAGCTTCAATGCTGCAGAGACGGGCTTGTGCAGCACACGCCAAAGCGGATTGCGAAGAGTGCCTGCCCACTTGTACGCACCGTAGCCATGGAAGAGCTCATCTCCGCCTTCGCCAGACAAAGCGACCGTCACATGCTGTCGTGCCATCTTCGACACGAGCATGGCCGGGATGGCCGACGAGTCAGCGTAAGGTTCGTCGTATGCTTCAATCATCTTATCGACAAGCGGCAAAGCATCTTTGTAAGAAATAATAAACTCGTGATGCTGAGTGCCGAGGTGCGTTGCCACTTTCCTTGCATGCTCCGCCTCATTGTACTGCTGCTCTTCAAAGCCAATAGAGAACGTATTGACTTTGTCGCCTGACTGTTCAGCAGCCACAGCAGTGACAAGGCTTGAGTCGATACCGCCGCTAAGAAAGATGCCGTACGGCACATCACTCTTCATCTGGTATCGCACAGAGCTTGTCAGCAGTTTTTCAAGATTTGCCAATGCTGCATTTTCATCTGTAATGACGTTGGCAGTGATGGCAGACTCCGGATGCCAATAACGGGACATCTGAATATCTCTGTCTGTTTTCTTCAGCATGCAACCCGGTTCCAGCTTGTAAACATTTCTGTAAATCGAAGAGGGAGTCGGAATATATCCGAGGTGGAGAAAACTGTAGACAGCTTCGGGATCTGTCTTAAGATTAACCTGCTTCAGCAATGCTATAGCCTTCAGCTCCGATGCAAAGGCGAAGTTCTTTCCTTCATGATAATAATAGAGAGGCTTAATGCCGAGCCTGTCACGGTACAGGTACAAATCCTTCTTAAGTCTGTCATAGATCGCAATAGCAAACATGCCGTTGAGCTTATGCGCGAACGCGGGACCGAAATGCACAAAGGCTTTTAGAATAACTTCCGTATCCGAAGAAGTCTTAAAGACAACGGACTTGTCCTGAGACTGAATTTCCAGGGCAACTTCCTTATAGTTGTACACCTCCCCGTTGTATACAATTAGATAGCGTTCGCCGTCAGAATACATAGGCTGATTGGCCGTGTCAGAAAGGTCGATGACTTTCAGTCGGCGGTTACCTAAGCCTGCAACATCGTCAGAGAAGTATCCGGCAGCATCAGGTCCGCGATGCGCAAGGCTTGTGGTCATCTTCTCCAGATCTTCTTTGGAGAAAAAATTCTGATGGGAGTAATATCCTGCTATGCCGCACATGATGCCTTGCTCCTACTTTTTCTTTTTATAGATAACCTTCAGCGCATCTCCCTTTCCTATGACAGAGAGAACAAAATTAGCCACCTTCTTAAGGAAGCGCATTCGGGAATTCTTCTCAAGCCTGGTGCGTACAATTTCATCTGACGTTCCGGGTCCAACATAGCCTTCTTCGTGCAGGTTGAGTCCATAACGAAGCCTTGTAATACTGAAGCCTGTTGTTTTAATGGACACCTTCGAAAAACCATTCCTGGAAAACAGGCGGTGAATAGAACGCGGGGTATAGTAACTGAGGTGCTCAGGATATTCAATCACGTTATATTTCTCCTTGAACATGTAGCGGTTCAGCGAATTGAAATTAGGAGTGGTGAGATAGATGACACCGCCAGGGCGAAGTAATGATTGGAATTTATTTATTTCCGTGATGGGAGTGTTTAGATGCTCCAACACTTCAAAAGAAGTGATGACGTCAAAGAAATTGTCGGCAAAGGGAGAATCGAGGATGGAGCCTTTGAACATGGCAATGCCTTTCTCAGTAGCTTTTGCCACGGCGGCATCGGTATACTCGGTACCATAGACTTCCCAATTCTTGCGTTGGGCACTCTGGAGGAAAAAACCAACGCCGCAGCCCACATCAAGAATGCGATTGAACTTACGGTAAGGCTCGAGCCTGTCGAGCAGTTCTTCATAGCGCTTAATAGTTATAGCTGACAGGTCAGTACGAACTGGATATTTCGCATAGTTCTCTTTCAGCTCCTCCCCGCTCGGAATTTTCTTTGCGAAGACAAAGCCACATTTGCCGCAACGCACAAGATGAGCCTTTGCATAAGCAGGCATCGGCTTTAAATTTTTGCCTCCGCAGATAAGACAGTGGTCGTGTTCAGCCATTTCGTGGTTCGCCTAAAATAAATGCTTCACAATTGCCATACATCTCCTGCTAAATAGTATCGGGGGATACTTCCCGATAGCGCGAAGCAAATATCGGATACTTCTTTTACTCTTACCTGCCAGTGCTAAATGCAAAGCGATATAACTGTCACTGTAGGACAGCATCCTGCTTTTATATCTGCCGTATACTTCTTCCACCCTCTTGTCACGAAACGCATAGTCAATGGCGAGCTGTTTGCGGGTTGCCATTGCCTGTTCGTCCGTGTCCAGCACGCTGCGGTTTTCATGGTAAACCATTGTGGCAGATACGCGTGGGTCAGCCATGATTCCGAAGTTCGCAACAATACGCAACCATAGCTCCCAGTCTTCTGAGGCTGTCAGCTTCCTGTCCTCATTAAACTGAAACTTAGCGAAGACATCTTTCCTGACGAATACGCCGAGACAGCTGAGAGGATTTCCGTCAACAAGAAAATCAATCGCTCCTGTTCGCACATGGTCCTGCACAGCAAGCAGCTTTCCCGCATCGCTTCTTATTTCATGCGTTACATAAACGAAAGGCGGGCGTTTATTTTTTTCAATGCAGTCCTTTCCAGCTTCGAGATAATGGGCATGTAATAAATCGTCTGAATCAAGAAAGGTGATGTAATCTCCCTTTGCCCTTGCTGCGCCATAATTGCGCGTAGCAGCCCGCTCTGCATTCTCTTTTTTGTAATAAGTAATCTTACTACTGTTAATCGCTTTGATAATCTCCTCTGTGTTGTCTGTTCCGCCGTCATCAACAACAATCACTTCGTAGTTCTGATATGTTTGATTCAAGGCAGTATCAATCGTCTTCCTGATGACCGAAGCCCGGTTGAATGTGGGAATGATAATTGAGAAGAAAAGAGAATCAACCATCTTTTATTTTATTCCTCGCGCGAAAGAGACAGACAAATTGTTGCCGTATGTAACAGTCTTAGACACGACGTCTTTCATTCCTAGCTCTCGGAAATACTTAGCCACAGTTTCTTTCCTCTGGGGCTGGTCATATTCAGGAGAAAACATATCGAAAGTATCGAGAACCGCCCACTCATGTTGATCTTCCTTGCTGAGGTTTCCCGGATGAGTCGATGCAATATCACAAACAGGAACAAATCGATTGACGAATCTGCCGAGCTTTATCTTATCGAAGAAGCGGGTAAGAGAAATCATCCAGTCAACATTCCTCTCAATAAGCGATAGAAGCTCGGTGTTCTTTTTCTTCTTCAGAAGAGGACGGAAAATATATTTAGCATGCAGCTTTGTCCAGAAACCATTGTATGGATAGAAGTCGATGATGAGCTCGCCACCGGGCTTCAGCTTTTTGTAAAGGCACTCTATGGACTTCTTAATGTCAGGCGTGTGTTGGAGAACACCGAAGCAGAATACTTTATCGAAACTATTGTCTGCAAACGGCATCTCGTAGATGCTGGCCTGGAATAATCTCAACCGCTGATTAGGACCATTGTTCTCAGCATTGGCTTCAACCGCTTCAGAGTAGTCGAGACTAAATAGATTTGCCTTTGTATAGTCTAGAACAACCTGGGTAAAGCGTCCAGCACCGGAACCAACTTCCAGAACATTCTTTCCTTCAAGATTTTCCTTGTCCCAGCTTGTAACAGTAAAGAACCTATCCTTCGAAAAGTTCAGACCGCTGAACTTATCAATCTGTGTCTTCTTGAACTTCTTCCACTGGTAACCGAAATTACCCGTGTACCCGGAAGACTGAACAAAACGGTAGACGCCATTAACCTTAGCGAAGAAATTACCAGATGAATCCTTCAGACCTTCAGAGGCTTCATTCAAGGGTTGATTATTTCCGGGATTAATAAGAGTAATTGTACTCATCGTTTAAAAGATAATGTGCTTGATAATAGCATATACTCTCCTGTCGAGAATAACAGCAGGGTTACTCACCACCGCCTTCCGTAAATAATGAAGAGAACGCCTTTTCATTTTCGCCAAAGCTAAATGCAATGATATGTATAAATCAAAATACGCTCTCATTTTCTTAAAGTGATTTCCAAAAACTTCCTGCACACGCCTGTCAGCGAAGGCGTACTTAAAGGACAAATGCTTCCTATCAAGGAGCTTTTGCTCGTCGGCAGACAAAACACTCCGTTTGTCATGGGCAATCATCGCAGCAGAAATCCTGTTGTCGGTTTTGATTCCAAAGTTCGCGACCAGACGAAGCCAAAGCTCCCAGTCTTCAGACAAAGTGAGCTTGCGGTCTTCATTAAATCTGAAACGCAGAAAGCTTTCCCGCTTTATAAAAGCTCCAATACAGCTAAGCGGGTTGCCATGCACAAGAAAATCAACTGAACCTGACTTGATGTTATCCACTCTTGACAAAACATTTCCGCTTTCTTCCTTCAGCTCATAGCCAAGGTGCAAAAACTCAGGATTAGCATTCTTCTGAATTGCTTCATTGGCATTCTCAAGAAATGAGGGATACAATATATCATCAGAGTCGAGAAATGTAACATACTCACCATTAGCATGCTCAGCGCCATAATTGCGCGCAGCAGCCCGCTCTGCGTTTTCCTTCTTGTAATATGTAAGCTTCGGATGATTAAATGATTTGATTACCTCTTCAGTGTTATCGGTGCTACCGTCATCCACCACTATGACTTCATAGTTTTGATAATCCTGACCTAATGCGGACAATAATGTATTCTTAATCCTCTCACCACGATTGTAAGTGGGGATGATAATTGAGAACCGTTTATCGCTAGCCATCTCGTTCTATTTCTTCTTCAACTATGAATTAAAAGAGTCATACTGATGAATAATATTTTCAATTGAGAATTTGGCGTAAACAGCCCTATATAGATTCTCACCAAGCGCAGCCGTATCTACTCTCTTGTTATAAATGTCTTCCAGTAACTTTTCTAACTCGGAAACCGGGTTGTCTTTATCAATTACAAAGCCAGTTATTTTATTTTCAATGTACTCATCAAAATCGCCAACGTTGCGGCAAACGATAACAGGCTTTTTCTGTAATCCGGATTCTTTAATTACGCTGTTGCTCGCTTCTGATTCTGAAATAATAACAGACACATCGCATGCTCCGATGTAATTCATTATGTCAGTTTGATGGCCCAGCATATGAATACTCCCCGAGAGCTGATTGTCATTCACAAATTTCGTCAGACGGTTTCTTTCCACACCATCACCAAGGACAATCAACTTTAGATCATACCCTTTCTTAACAAGCTTATTCAAAACCTCAAACAGAAGATAATGACGTTTTACAGGTATAAGCCTTGCTACAACTAAGAGCAAAAGGTTGCACTTATATTTTTCCTTGATTGAATTTACAGCAACTTCATCGGCTTTTTCGTATTCATCAAAATTATATGCATATGGAATAAGGTGAACTTTAGCAGGCTTAACTCGCTCCACATTTACCATCTGGTCACGCACTTTTTCTGAAGGAACAATAAACTCCGCTCCGAAGTAGTTAATGATCCTGTCAAACAATTTCTGATTCCGGTTACTTCCCTTGTAAGCATAATCAGAGTGATGCCGACATAAGATGAACCGCGCCCTCGAAAAAAACTGAGCAAAGCAGGAAATGAAATTAGCCTGCTGAATATGAGAATATACCACGTCTATCCTGTTGTTTTTGACAAAACGAAGCAGATGCGCCATATGCTTCAGATAAAAAGTCAAAGAGGGTTTTTTAGGAATAACATATGCAGCCGTCTTCACCCCAAATTTCTTTACCTGGTTATGCAATTCTCCCTCTTCGCACATAGTAAGCAAATAAACCTGGTGTCCCTGCTTTTGAAATGCAATCATGACAGAAGAAAGGGAGACAGCCTGCGCGTTGTTCGTATAGTAATACAGGATATTCAACGGCCTCTAGTTGTCTTTAGATTTAAAATAGCCCTGGTAAAAGGATAAACCCAACAGAAGATTTACAAACTTCAGGTAGATGTAATCGAAAAGCTTAAGGTTCGGCATATTCACGGCAACAGCATAGATAGCAGGCTTGAAATAAACCAAGAAAGAATAAAAGACTCTCTTCATAGAAGAAAAAGAAATCTTCATTTCATACCCCATCGTCTTTCCAATTCTCATGGTAATAGCACCTCTTCTACTCCGCTCAAGAATAGAATGGAGATTAAGCCTGTCACTTTCATTTTGAAAAACAACATCTGAAGGAGAAGTAAAGACTTGAATGCCCTGTTTCAAAAATTCCTGGTATAGAACCAAATCCTCAATTCCAGCATGAGGAATATTTTCGTTGTACCCCCCTGTAGATAGAAAATCCGATTTGAGAATCGAAAAGTATTGGCTCGTCAGGCCTTCTGTTTTAATAAGTTCATCCGCTTTATTACCGATTCTCATTCTGTATGAATTGGTAAAAAGCAGTTTGCTTAATATATATCGACCGAAACTCGACTTTGGTAATGCCTCAATCAGTTCCGGCGGATATATCCAGAAAAAATTAAACGCCTTTCGTGCGAAAGTCCGATGAAGAGAAAATGTCTTTGAGATATTAGCCTTATTAACCAGGATGTCATCGTCTAAGAATAATAACAATTCCCCTGAAGAATGCCTAACCCCAAAATTCCGTGCAGAGGCAGCACCCGATTTCGGATTATTGATGATTTGAACAAGAAGGCTCTGCAAATTTATTTCAAGAGGATTCTTAGAATCATTTATTATTAACACCTCTGCATCAATTCCTTCCAGCGCATCACAGAGGTAATTAATTGTGCGTTGCAATATTTCCTTTCTATCCTTAGTAGGAATTATGACTGACAGTTTCATGCAACAATAAACCTCCTGTCTGACGGACTAGAATGCCGAGTAAATTTTCTCAGCAAGCTTATTAATGACACCGGTAGTTTATTTCTGAACTTCATTTGTCTATATAGTTTCGCATCAGGCTCCTCCAGGTCACTTTCGTTAACATTATTGTAGAAAATCTCAGCTCTCGATTTATTTTTTTGCTCATAATAGATATTGGCTCTCAGCAAAAAATAATAGCTGAAAGCTTGCCTTATCACTTCCGTAGAAGCATTTGACCTGACATCCATTTTAAAATCAGGATGGAGAGAATCAATGCCTTTTATAAACTCGGCAATATCGAGAAAACCAAATTGTTTTGCCAAAGAATAGAATAAACTACGATGATCCGTTTCAAAATTTTCCTTCCTTGAGCCAGTCTTTGAGTCTCCATGCAATCTGAAATTGACAAGAACATCTTCCACCATATGAATTCCGTTTAACCCAAACACCAAAAGATATTTCAACCACATGTCTCTATCCATTAAGTAATGTAATCGCTCATCCAAGAATCCTATTTCATCAAATACTTCCTTTCTGAAAAAAGTTTCCGGCTGATCCATTCTAACCCAACCTATAGTCTTTGCCAGGTTGCTATTATAGACATCCACTCCTTTAGTATATCCGACAGTACCTGATTCGCGAAATAATCTGCCGCGCCCACTCACAACATTTATATCAGGCTTAGCAAACCCATTTGCGACTTTCGACAATGCATCTTTCTCATAATAATCATCCGAGTTAAGCCAGTTCACAATTTCACCTGTGGCGTTTTTTAATCCCTTGTTTATCGCCGCACTTTGCCCGTTATCCTTTTCACTAATCCAATATGCAAGATGCTTTTCATACTTTCTGATGATATCCACAGTGCCATCCGTGCTTCCTCCGTCAATGATTATATACTCCAACTTTGGATAATCCTGGTTGATAACAGAAAGAATTGTCTGCTCAATAAATTTCGCCTGGTTAAATGAAGGCGTTATTATTGTTATGAGAGGATAATTCAAAATGCTTATTTGTGATATAAACAGCTAAACTGAAGGCTATGCAGGGAAGAAATACTCAGTGCAAACCTAAGCCAATTCTAAGAAGGAACAAAAAGAAATTTGTTGCGCCGGGGATTAGAATAAATGCTAATAAAATATCTTAGTTGAAATAGATTTCTCGCCATTATCTAATGTCAGGAAATAAAGTCCCTGAGAAAGATGACGAGAGTCAATATCGATGGCACTTATGCCCTTATTGACGGCTGCAATCCCAGTTGAAATTACTTTTCCCAACATATCAGTAATATGGTATTGAATATTCTGTGCTGCATCGTTATTGACATGAAGTTTTATGAGCTGATTTTCGTAATCCACACTGGATGTTGCGATTTCAAAACCTAAGAATTCAAAGTTAACTCTCACAACTTCTGAAAACGATTTTTGGCCATCGTAATCAACTTCGCAAAGCCTGTAGTAAACGGAAGACCCTTTTATGCTTTTATCAAGAAAAGAGTAGTTCTTTAAAGTGGTTGAATTTCCGGCCGCCTTTATCGTTCCAATATCATCAAACGCACTTCCATCTAAGCTTCTCTGAATCATAAAATAATCGCTGTTAATTTCTGACGCAGTAACCCATTCAAGCAATGATTTTTTGCCCAATGCTTTAGCACTAAATGAGAGAAGTTCTATCGGGAGGGCACAGTTCACGGTAAGACTGAGTGAGGTCGTTTGTCCATCAGGATTTGCAATTGTAATTGTATAAGTACCATTACTTGCTCCTGACGTATTCAAATTAAGAGTCACATGAGTTGCATCAACGAATGACGCACTGTTAACTGTAATGCCTCCGGTTACCGATGCCGAAAGATGATTTGCATAACCGGGACCTCCTGCGTCTGCGCCTGGATCAAAAAAACCTGTACATCCCGGAGTCGAGTTTGCAGTAATACTCACATTAATCGATGTAACGCAACCTACCGTTGCCAATGTATTAAGAGATGCAGTAGGCGGCGGAGCAGGCGCCAGTAATTGCACTGTTCTTACAGCCCAGCTATTTGTTGCATCGGCATATTCTGCAAAAGCCCACATTGTCATATTATCATTCGGATCTACAGTAACCTGGGAGTAGTCTCCCCAGCGCTGAGTTCCGTTTTGTACATCATAAACAAAGCTGCTACTTGTCGCAAGTGTTGATGTCTGTAAAGTTCCTAAACCATCACAGGAATATCGCCCCGCAACCTGCATATCGGCATAGTTTACTGCACTGGCAGTGCTGCTTGTCAACAACGAATGCCCCTGACCACTCATAGCAATACTTGGAATCCAATAACCACGCATGTTAGTTGCAGCAGCGTCATATAATGTACCGGATTGTACTAAAGTCGGAGTGCCAGTCATATTACCTACCTGATACCAGCGAGAACCATTTCTTCCGCCTGTGCCGGACGCAACGCCGCTTGAGTTAACCTGAATATTATGTGCCGTCCATAATGTAGAAACACCGGTAAGTTTGTTTTTCATTATGTGTGCCGCATATGGACGATCATCAAGTGCGTCAAGCTTGTGAGTCGTTCCGTTGTTTGACTGACTTATAGGTCCGGTAGTTGTCGGAACGGTAAGCGTCGGCATGATGGTTACTGTCGGTGTGGCACTTCCGGGATTGTTTACTCTGATAAAGTCAAGAGTGCTCCATAATGCCGCATCTGTTCCTACAAAATATCCTTCTGTCGCAGTCGGATCATCATTATCTACTCCCTGGGGAGTATAAATTCCCGTAGAAGCTGTAGCAACTGTCGGGAACGATGTATAGACAATCGGGCCTGCTCCAAGAATGGAACTCTTCTGAACAACAAAGACCATTGACCCAGCCCAGCCCGGAGAAAACCTGTTACCACCAATATACAAAGCATTCTTATCAACACCCAGTGTAGGGTAATCAAAGAACTCATTGTTTACTGCTGACTCAGTGAAGTAGAAGAATGTAAATGAAGCCGCCCCTGTAATTGTCGGTCCGCTGCTAACTGCAATTAATACTCTATTATTAGAACTGGCTACATTTATAGTCACAATAAACCACCGTTGTGTAAGCCTGTCGTATCGAATATGAGTATCACTTACCCCTGAACCATTCCTTACTGAATTAAAAAATGTGCTTAAGTCCGCATTCAACGCACCTAAAACACCAGCCTTGCTGTAAACCTGGATACGCGTATTAGCACATACAAGTATTTGCGTTGGTCCGGCTGCACCATTGCAATCCGGGGGGATCCAGCCTCCCGATGTTGCAAGCGTAACACAACGCCAACTCTGTCCTATTGTCTGCGTGGCCGCCATCTCATTTCCTCCCTGACTTCGACCATTTGCAGGCTGAGTGGGATACGATGATATTGCAGGTGCATCAGGATTCTTTTGTTTATGCAAATGAACATCATGTTCTTTCTGCAGTTTAAGTCCGGTAAATGGAGCCGGCCTTTCCATGGCCATTATTTCATCCACCGTCAGAGTGACTCCGCGCTCTCCCACAAGAGAAGTTCCCGGAATAGTAACCTGGGCTTGCACAAAAGAAACATAGCAAGCTACGGTAAAACAGGTAAGAAAAATCTTATCGTAGAATTTTCCCATGCGAGGCACTGGTAAATATGACACGCAAATATAAGCTAATCAGCTAAATAATACAAGAAATAATCCCGCAACATATCCCCTTCAGAAAACAATTATTTCGGGTTTCTGCCGCGTAAAAGCCTATATATTTGCCTGAAAATTATTAACTACTAATTATTTATCAAAATGAAAACCACTTCCTATTTACTTCTTGGCCTGGCTTATACACTTTTTGTGTCATGCGGGACCGGTTCAGAAACAAAGACAACAACTGATTCGACTACTGCAGCACCTGCAGTTATCGCCGCTCCTGACACTACCGCCGCAGCTACAACACCTCCGGCTTCAGAACCTGCACCTCAAACAACAACGCCTGCTGCTGAACCTGCAAAGTCTGCCGCAACAAAGTCTTCACCAGCGAAAGCATCAGACAAGGCAACTGCTTCTCCCGCAACACCTGCACAGGCTCCCGCTCCTGCAAAGACCCGCGTAGCTCTTTATCGTTTTAATTGCAATGGCAATCACTTCTATACTGCAAATAAAGAAGAAGGAATGAAAGCTAATTGTTCATTTGAAGGTGCGATGGGATTTATGTACGATTCTGAAGGTGATGCCTCGGTTGCATTGCATCGTTTTAACAATCCTAAGGGAAGTCACTTCTATTCTACCAATAAAGAGGAAGGAATGAAAGCCGGGTTTACTTATGAAGGTGTGACGGGATATGTCTTCTCTTCTGAACATGCCGGCACTAAACCGGTATATCGTTTCAATACCGGCAAAGGACACTTCTATACTATTGATGAAAACGAAGGTCAGAAGGCCAAGTTTAAATACGAGGGTATTGCCTGCTATATTTTCTCCAGCGAGAAATAATTAATAATCTTTTTTGAAGCGAACGGAGAATTACCGTTCGCTTCTTTTTTTTCATGAAGGCATTATCAATTCTTCTTTTTCTTTTTGTCGCAGAGATTTGCGCTGCCCAGCAATTAGCCAAGGGCGATAATATATACACCTCCTTCCGCCAACTCAAACAGACAAGGGAAGCGGTGATGCCGGCCATTGGACAATGGTATGAGGAATCTAACGTTACCGCCATCGGTGAAGAATCTCCTGCAGGTCCCCCAATGGTTTACTTCCGCATGCCGTCAAAAAAAATTGTTGCCGCTATGGACCGCGCAAAGAACACTGTGCTGATTGACATGGATGGCGATTCCGTTATTGATGCAGAAACAGACAGGTTGATAATTCCTGCGTGGGCTATCATAAGGCCAAAGGCAAAAGCCGCAAAAGACACTACAGCATTACACATTTTCAATCACCTTTATCAAATCACACTGCAGGCAGACAATAATCATGTAATCGATTCTGCAACCATCAACATATTAAAACGCTATCGGGCAGATACCACTATGGCAAACAGGCATATCATGTATTTATTCGATTCCTACCAGCGGCTTGTTGCTGACGCGAATAAAGAAAACAGGAAGCCGCCTAAAGACCTATGCCTTCCTATTGTTGACCAGCTAATCAGCGAATGCGGCCTGCGCCTGGGCAAGGTACCTGCTGTAGCCTGTATTTATAAAGGAGAAGCGCTGCTCAATGCTCAACTCTACAGCCTGGCCCGTGAACATTTCAAAACATGGCTTGCCTACTATCCAAACTCAATTCCACTACAGGTATATGACTACAGGATGGAAGAGAACAAAACAGAGAAAGCACGAAAGAAAAGCCTTCTGCTTAAAAATCATCCCAATCATTGGATGGTGAAAGAACTGGATAAGTAAAGCAAACCCGTTAGCGGGCTTTAGTAACAATTTCTATAAATCGTTTCGCCGTTGCAAGAGGAGAATAATTCTCCAACACCCACGCCCTCGCATTCTCCGAAATCATTTCAAGCTGCTTCTCATCCTTCAACATAGCTATTGCTTTTTCAGGATTTTGTAAATCTATCCCTATATAATGCTTGCCATTGACAGGCATCACGGGCAAGTGCGCATTATATTTTTCCAAATCAACATGCAATGTGCAGCATCCTGATGCGAGGGACTCCCAGAATCGCCATGAATCGTATTGAACTATCCTGTCCCATGGAAAAAGAGGAACAATTTTATCCAGCCTTCTGAATACTTTATTAATGAATCCCTTTTTTGTAAATATATCTTTTTGAAGCCAGCCCCCTACTGCATTACATATTTTAGTTTCTCCTAACCGTTTATAATAACCCGGATGGTGCCTTCTGCCGGTTTGCGTCCAGTTCAACAGGTCAATATCTGTCAACGGAGGTGAAGCCATTGCATCCGTTTCATTGTTTTTCGGGTAAAGCGGGTAAATATATTTCTGCGAAATCTCTTCTACCCAATTCCGCAGATGATGAATGACTCTGAAATTACTAAGCACGGAATTACTGCGTTCAGCAAAAGGCAGCGGTTTGACACTTTGAATAATCCTGTTCGTCAATCCAAATTGCCATGGAACAAAATTTTCCGGGTACGTGTATTTATCGCAGTAGTGCGTTTTAAAAATAAAATCCAGTTGCCTGAATCTCGGCTCATAACCCAATGTGACAAATCCATCACCTGAATCTATCATCATCGTTTTGAATCTGCGAGTTGGCGAATAAATTTCCGGAGGCAGCAGATGCTCGCCTTTGTAATGAATAAGCGTGCCTGTAAAAACCACTGCGTCGAATTCATCGAGGCTCTGTGGATGGTATTCCTTTATCAGCCAGTCATTGGGTGCCGTAGACTGCAGCCAGTAATTAATATTTCCCAGCGGCTCTATTCCCAACTCTTTCAGTCCTTCGGCTATGGCTACCAGTTCATGCTGGTAACCGGACTCTTCTGCCGGACCATGAGGCAAGGAAATGAAGTATACTTTCATAAAAACGGCTGCAATATTACCGTTTACATGTTAATGTCCACATAACGATTATCCACCACATTCCACTGAATTCCTATCTTTACATCAAACTTAATTCGTCAAATGAAAAAGCTGCTCGTCATCTTATCGCTCACTGCAATGCTGCGCTCTGCAGATGCAACCATTGTTACTATCACCTGCCAGAATACACCCTCACACTTTTTGCCCGTTACGGCCAATGCCGTAGTTGGTGATACTATTCGCTGGACATGGATTGCAGGCGGACATATTGTGGGCCCTATAAGCGCCGGTTGGATACCTGACGGTGCCAACATGTGGAATGCACCTATTGACAACGCTCATCTCAGCTTTGATTATGTAGTTACCGTTGCCGGTCAGTATGACTATGTCTGTCATCCTGCAACTCCTCATGGTGAGAACGGACACCTGATGGTAACGCTGACAAGTGTGCCTGAAGAATCTTCAGCTTCATTGCAAGGCATCTATCCCAACCCTTCCAAAGGAATTCTTTTCATCGACAATAAAAACTCCCAGGTAATTTCTTCCATCACTGTTTTTAATACTGCAGGACAAATTGCTACCTCTTACAACAATGTTACAGGTGAAGCTGTTCTTCGCTTTGACTTATCAGCTTTGCCCAAAGGAATTTATTTTGTCGCTGTGCGCCGCGAAGAGAATACAACAGTGCAGCGCATTGTGTTGATGTAATTACTTCCCTCTTTTCACCCTTTTTCCCGGCACTCTGGCCTATGATATTTTACCATTGGCCAAATTTTTTACCACACCGCATTCGTACGTCGTAACTTTACTTACGTAAAACAAAAACAATTAAAATAGTACGATTATGTATCACATCCCAATGAAAAAAATTGCCATCGTTATTACCGTAATGTGCTGGGTGCTGATTGTATTGCTCAACAGCATTGATTCGAACGGGAATATCTGGTAAGCCTGCAGGCGAAGGCTATAAAAAACTCCGAAGCCTTTCCGACCCGGAGTTTTCAAACGTCATTGCGAGGGGTTTAGCCCAAAGCAAATTCTGTATCATATTGCTTTGTTACGCTCGCAATGCGGGCACAATTAATACGCTAATTTACCAAGAAGCGCGTTTTTACACCAAAAACATGCTTTGAATTTCTGCAACACTGTTTTACAAAATATTTTCACTGTTGGCGGTTTTGTTTTCACTGTTTGCAATTTCTGCAGCACTGTTTGCAATTTTGTTTTCACTGTTGGCGATTTTAGAAACACTGTTGGCAATTTTGTTTTCACTGTTGGCAGTTTTAGAAACACTGTTGGCAATTTCTGCAGCACTGTTTTTAATTTCTGCCACAGGCCATAAAAAAGCGAAACTTCCATTAAAATAAACAAATGGCATGGTAAACACCCAATTTTGCCTGGTAAGCATATTCACCACGCATTATCAGCCGTTCGCCAATATTCCTGTTTTGCATATGAATAATGTGTATACATTTGATTTCCAAAACCTCCACAAGTGAAAAAACTCTTACTCTTCCTTTTCATTTTCAATTTTCAACTTTCAATTTTCAACTCCTTTGCCCAAACCAACGTAAGCGGCGGAATCTACGCTAACACTACCTGGACGCTGGCAAACAGTCCTTATATAGTAATGGATACTGTTGTTGTGTTTCCGGGAGTTACACTGACGATAGAGCCGGGGGTGGTGGTGAAGTTTGATAATAATAAAAGATTAGACATTAGAAACTCAGCAACTTTAACTGCGATTGGTACGGTTACTGATTCGATCACATTTACAAGCAACAATCCAAGCCCTACACCGGGTATTTATGCAGGAATCTATATGGATTATGTTCCAAATCCTATTTATAAATATTGTAATTTTTTATACGCTGCAAAGGCAATTGCAGGCAGCTACAATAGTTATACGGGCAGCCTGACTATCAAACATTGCTCATTTGTTAACAATCTATGGGGGGCTTATGCTGACCATAACAATTACAGTACAATAATTAGTATTGATTCATGTAGTTTTTATTATAATATAAATGTTGGCTGCCAATTGGTTGAAGGAACAGGCACTATTACCGCAACAGTAAATCATAGCTACTTTGCGTACAATGGCAATGGAATACTTGCAGCAGCTTCTCCCAGTGGCTCACAGAAATTTTTAATTGCTAATTGCACATTTCGAAATAACTCTGCAGGGTTCGCTGGCAACCATTCTCGTTTAAGCAGCTGCATAATGAATTCCAATCAGACAGGGATTAGTAGTTCGAATAATAATACTTTCATGTTTTGCACGATTGACTCAAACGTCATTAAAGGCATTTCCCTTGACATGCGTGATACAATTATTAATTGTGAAATCAAGTATAATGATACTGGAATCGATATTCCAACACAGGCAGGCGGCGGACCAACTCGTATAATTCAAAATGTTATTGAGAACAATAATATTGGAGTTAATAGTGCCATGCGGGTGGGAACATGGCCTATTAGTTTTTATTGCAATAAATTATGCAACAACGGCAATTATGATTTGTATTATACGAATACTAATAATACAATTATCTCTAATAATTACTGGTGCACCTCTGATACAAATAATATTGCAACAAGAATTTATGATGGCTATGATGATGTCAGCTACGGATTAGTCAGTGTAACGCCTGTGGATTTAAGCCAATGCTATCTGACTGGATGTAATTTAAATGTCAGCGCAAATGTTACCAATGCAACCTGCGCATCCTGCACGAACGGCTCAGCAACAGCTAGTGTCGCGTATGGCTTTCCTCCATATTCTTATACATGGTACACTACTCCAATCCAAACAACGCAAACCGCAACAGGCCTTGCATCTGGAACATATACAGTCTGTGTAACAGACGGGCATGGATGTACGGCCTGCAACTATAATGTATTTGTAGATTCAACAAACTGCACGGGGTTTGGATTAAGTGTAAGCTCAACAAATGCCTCTTGTTCATCATGTAGTGACGGCACCGCAACTGCTAATGCTACGGGCAGCGCACCATTCAACTACGTTTGGTTTACATCGCCTATTCAGAATACACAAACTGCTACAGGATTAGCAGCAGGCAGCTATGCTGTTTGCGTAACAGATGCATATGGCTGCTCCGCCTGCGATACTGCAACAATCGGAATAGGAAGCTGCTCGGCATACTATGTTATCAATGCAAATGCAGCACCGCATACATATGATTGCGTAAATATGGCATCAGGCACTCCTCCCCTAACGTATGACTGGAACTGGGGAGACGGTAGTCCGAATGATACGGGCGCCTATCCAAGTCATACCTATGCAGGTGCAGGCAACTACAACATCTGCCTTACCATAACAGATTCTGCAGGTTGCATAGATACATACTGCCACAGCTTCTTCCTGTTAAGCCTGGTAGCGAGCCCTGTCTATGTAAATGTTATCCCGCCAACATCAACAAATATCAATGAAGCAGAAAATGCAAAAGCATTTTCCATCTATCCCAATCCAACGGCAGGAGATTTAACCATCCTATTCCCCGCTGCAACGGATGCACACATTGTCATCCGCAACATGCTTGGCGAAAGTGTTTACAATGCTGAAATCGCAAACCGTAATTTGTACGACGTACATACGGCATTCCCCGCTGGTATTTACTTTATTGAAGTAAACGGGAAGAATAGGCAGAGGTTTGTGAAACAGTAGCTTTACTTTTTGCTTCTTTTTATACATTGCGGGCAGATACTTAACTGACCCATGCGAAATATTATTATCCTGTTTTGTATTTTCCTGAGTGGATTATTTAAGGCCTATTGCCAAAAAGAAGTCCGCACCTTTATGCCGAAAGATTTGCCATCGAACGGATTGTCGTTTGCCGGCAGCAACGACTCGTACTGCTTATTTTATAATGTATGGGACCAAAATCATAAGTTTATTTTTATGAATGATGCGGGGTTGCTCAAAGAAAATGACGTGAGAATACCAGCGGGTTTTGAATGGGATTGGCTGGAAAATGATTCGGCTTTTGTATTGCTCTTCTACGACTTTCAGAAGAACAGTCCGTTCAGATATTATTATGTCTACGTTAATAAACAAACAGGAATCGCTTCAGCCAGTATCGTTTCATCGATGAATGTTGACCATTCCCAAGCCTTCTTTGCCTTTGCAAAATCAGATAGTTCATTTTATGCACTGTCCGTTTGGGAGAAAACCAACAAAATGGAAATTTATACACTGGTGCCGGGCAAACCCGCAATTCAGAAAACTTTCTACGCAGATACAATACTTAATTCAAAATTACTGACGCGAAACACTGTATTGAATTTTTCTCCGCATGATTACAACTCATTGTATAAAAGTAGTTCCTGGGGCAAAGTCTACTCAGAAAAGAATACAATAATTCTATCGTTTGATGAATCAGACAAAGAACATTCCACATTATTTTATACCATTCCGCTTGATAAAGACTCAATACATTACCGGTGGTTTTCTGACGAAATCAATCCGGGAATGATGAGCAATTCATTTTTTCTAAACGACAGGCTTTATAGATTTAGTGTAGCAAACCAGGTGATAACACTCTCAGAGTATAATACAATATCCGGTGAGTTGATAAAAAAGTACCAAAACCATGTAGGGGACTCATTGGAGATTATTAAATCCCCATTTACAATATGGGAACCTAAAAACTACTGGACCGGCAAAGACTCTACAGCCTATACAGTAAACCGCTCATTAAGATACCTGCTTGGAATGCCTTCCATATATGCGACTGACGGCGACTCTGCTATTACATTATACCTGGGAACGTATAAAGAAAATGTAGGCGAGAGTGTAAACGGTGGCGCACTTGCAGGGGCATTGTTGGGAGGATTAGTGGGTGCTGCAATCGGGTATATGATTGTACCTACAACTTCAAACGGTACTGCTTTGATTGATCCAAAAACCTATGCCGACCATTATAATAATTATATACCGGGCCCAGGTACTTCCTCATTCTTTAAAACTACTTTGACATCGGCAGGTATTCTTCGGGAAAGAATGGTTAATAAAACAGACCTGGAAAAAGCACAGCTTTTTGAAGAAGAGCTAAATAAGAACTCCGGAAAAAAAATCTCGGCACGTTGGGTTACTCATTCAGGAAAGGATTATAAGGCAGTATATATTGATAAAAAAGGAACAATTCACATTGTTTCATTTGATTAAGCTGTGTCTTACTGTAAGAAATCATTCACATTTGATTCATGTCTTCTTTATTGCACCACTAATATTGCACTATAATTAACCATTAAATTTTAAAACCGAAAGGGGATGAGCTGAGAGCCATCCCCTTTTATTTTTATAATCAACGTTCACCATTCGTTAATTTCAAATTTCGTAGGTTTGGGGCTGAAATGAAAATCAAAATTTATTTATTACTGATTGTTCTGACAGGTGCAATGGCCATGACGCAGGGCCAGGAAAAAATTGTTGAAATAAACGACTTGCGCGACAACAGCAGCAGTTACAAACCCGACACGAATGCCTCAGATAAATCCGAAGGCGACATATTTATTGACCACCTGCTTACGCACGATGAAAACGTAACCAGGAACCTCTACATGATTTCTTTTTTCAAAAAGCATGAAGGACACTTAAAGCACTTCGATATAGGCATAGTAGAAGACGCCTCCTTCGACCGCGCATCATACAACTGGAAAAACGACACCGTCGTAACGATGATGCTGTTCAGCACGCAATCGAACCAGTTCAAAGTTGTTTCTTTTGTAAAAGAAGGTGCGCTGATGGATATTGCGCCGACAATAGTGAAATAAAATAGATTGCGAATTGCGGATTGACAAAATTTCGAATTATACTTTCTTCCAATCCGCAATTTTGTCAATCCGAAATCCGAAATAAGTAACCCTTTATAAAGTGTCATGTCTAAGATTATAGGAGCTCATTCCATCATTTACAGCAGCAATGTAACTGCAGACCGTAAGTTCTTTAAAGATGTTCTGAAACTAAAGAGTGTAGACGCAGGCGGAGGCTGGCTTATCTTTTCATTGCCGCCATCGGAGATTGCATTTCATCCTCTCTACGACAAATCATCGAAACACGGTGACGTAGAGTTTTATTTAATGGTCGATGATGTTGAATCTTTCTCGGCAGGGATGAAGAAGAAAAAAATCCGTTGCGGAAAGATTAACGACTACGGCTGGGGTTTGATGATGGAGCTTACCACTCCCGGCGATCTAAAACTGATGGCATATCAGCCAAAGCATAAAAGGCCGGCTTCTAAAACAAAGAAGAAGGCAGCGAAGAAGAAAAAATAACCTTAGGCCTTCTTTTTCTTTACCACTACGCTATTGTAATACTCGCAGTAAGGACGCAGTCCGCACTCGCCGCATTTAGGATTGCGCGCAACGCACACATAGCGGCCATGCAGTATAAGCCAATGATGTGCAATCGGGATTTTTTCTTCAGGAATATATTTTACTAACTGTTTTTCTGTCTGCAATGGGTTCTTAGCACCTTTAGTTAATCCAAGTCTTGCAGAAACACGAAAGACATGTGTGTCGACTGCCAGAGCAGGAAGATTGTAAACAACAGATGCAATAACATTAGCGGTCTTCCTCCCTACTCCTGGCAGTTTCATCAGTTCGTTTATATCCGAAGGAACAATTCCTTTGAAATCTTTTACCAGCATTCGCGCCATGCCGGCAAGATGCTTTGCTTTATTGTTCGGATAAGAGATGCTTTTGATGTAAGGAAAAATCTCTTCAGGCTTTGCTTCGGCCATTACTTCTGCAGTTGGCAATGATTCGAGCAATGCAGGCATTGTCATGTTCACACGCTTATCCGTGCATTGAGCAGACAGGATGACGGCAACAAGCAGCTCGTAAGGATTGGTGTACTCAAGCTCCGTTTCAGCAACGGGACGATGCTTTGTGAAGTAATCGAGAACTTTTTGGAAACGCTCTTTGCGGGTCACGTTAATTTACGGGAACAGCACCGAACTGCATCAGGTGATTTGCCACACGCTGCATCAGCCACATCGGCGTTGAAGTTGCACCACAGATGCCGACAGAATCATTTTCATTAAACCACTCAGGATTTATCTCATCAATGTCTGAAATAAAATACGAACGTGGATTGGCGGCCTGGCAAACCGAGTATAGAGCCTTGCCATTCGAACTTTTCTTTCCGCTGACAAAGACAAGCACGTCATGATGCGCAGCAAAACGTTTTAGCTGTGGCTCACGATTAGAAACCTGGCGGCAAAGAGTATCGTTGGTAAAAAGATTGTCTTCAAGAGTCCCTTTCGCTTGAAGGATACGCTCTTCAATCATCTGCTTCATCTTCGCAAAGCCTGCAGTACTCTTCGTCGTCTGCGCAAAGAAATGAATGGGCTTATTGAAATCGACCTTGGCTAAGTCTTCTTCTGTCTTTACGGTTATTGCTTCAGCATTGGTCTGACCAATGAGACCGTTCACTTCTGCATGTCCGGCTTCTCCGTAAATCACAATCTGGCCATGGTCCTCTTCAATGTCATCATAGCTTTCACGAACACGGTTCTGAAGTTTCAATACAACAGGGCATGAAGCATCAATCAGCTCTATGTTATTCTCTAAAGCAATTTGATAAGTAGCTGGCGGTTCACCATGTGCGCGTATCAGCACTTTGCAATCGCGCAGATTCTTCAAATCATCATGATTGATAATCTGAAGACCCTTTGAACGCAGTCGTTCAACTTCTACATTGTTGTGGACGATATCACCAAGGCAATAGAGCTTTCCGGAGCGTTCCATCTCCTCCTCTGCCATCTGAATGGCATACACAACTCCAAAACAAAACCCCGATGCGGGGTCAATGGTTACCTTCATTTTACAGAGACAAAGATACGAAACGGCTCAGGCTTCAACGCCCAGCTTTTTGACCAAATTCAAAGCAAAATCAAGCTGTTCATCCTCGTTTAACGAAGAATTGTCAAGGACGATGGCATCCGGGGCTTGAAGTAAGGGACTTTCCTTTCGAGTCGTATCCTGCAGGTCACGGCTTTCAATGTTCTTATAGACTTCATCCATTGTCACAGTTACACCCTTTGCAGTCAATTCGTCGTAACGCCTTTTTGCACGCACCTGTTTATCAGCTGTCATAAATATTTTAAGTTCTGCTCCAGGAAAAACTTTGGTGCCGATGTCGCGTCCATCCATTACAATGCCTTTGCTTTTGCCATATGAATGCTGAATTGCAACAAGCTTTACGCGTATGCCATGAATAGCGCTGACAGGACTTACAAGCTGAGATATTTCCATCGAGCGGATGTGCTCCTCGACGTATTCGCCATTCAGGTAAATCTCCGATAGCTTTGTTTCAGGATTCACATGGAATTCAATGTTAATTTCATTAAGCAGCTTATTCAGCTCTTCCTCATTCATAGCTTGAAGCTGAGTCAGTGAAATGTTCTTCCGAAGAAAGTAATAAGTGACTACACGATACATTGCTCCCGAATCGATGTAGTTGTAATGCAGCCTACGCGCAAGAGCTTTCGCAAGCGTGCTCTTACCGCAGGATGAGTAACCGTCTATCGCAATGATTATTTTCTTCATTGTCTGCAGACAAAGAAACAAATAAAAGAAGCGGCTTTAAAATGAATTGACAGTACTTTTGCCACATGAAAGAGTTAGAATTAAGAAAACTATGTGAGCAGGTTAATGAAGCTGCAAAATCAGCAGGCCGGTTTATATTGGGAGAGCGAAAGACATTTGCATCAGCATCTATTGAATACAAGGGCCGGAATGACTTGGTGTCTTATGTTGACAAGACATCAGAGAAAATTCTTGTAGAACAATTGCAGCGGATATTGCCTGGCTCAGGATTCATAACTGAAGAAGACACCGTGAACGTAAAAGATAAACCCTATACATGGATTATAGACCCGCTGGACGGAACCACAAACTTTGCGCATGGCATTCCATGCTTTTGTGTAAGTATAGCACTGATTAAGGATAACGAACCCATTCTTGGAGTTATTTATGAAGTGAATCTTGACGAGTGCTTCTATGCGTGGAAAGGCGGAGGTGCATTTCTTAATGGCAAACCAATTAAGGTATCTGAAACAAAAGAATTAAAAGACTCTTTGATTGCAACAGGGTTTGCAGTTTCAGAATACAGTCATCTGAAATCTACGCTTGCCGTGTTTGATTATTGCATTCACAATACCCATGGCATTCGAAGGCTTGGCAGTGCAGCTGCAGACATTGCCTATGTTGCCTGCGGCCGTTTTGAAGCATTTTTTGAATTTGGACTGCAGCCATGGGATGTAGCTGCGGGAATCATTATTATGCAGGAAGCAGGAGGAAAAGTAACCGACATGAGAGGTGGAAATAACTTCCTTTTCGGGAAAGAAATCGTGACTGCTAATCCTTATGTTTTCGATGAATTTCGTGCTGTTTTAAAACAGAACATATAGATTGTCATTCTTTTGTCATAAATCACTTTTTGTCATTAAAAGACTCGTTTTATTCCACTCAATTACTAAGCAATAATTAGCTTTGCTCAAATCTTAAATTTCTTTATGCAGAAAATCTACCTCTTCGGAACAACATTATTACTTTTTATAAATGCATCAGCGCAGCAGAAAACTGCTATTGCAGAAAAGCCCGGCATGATTCAATATCCTAAGGAAACTCATCTTGCCAATGTGAAGCAATTAACTTTCGGAGGCGACAATGCTGAAGCCTATTTCAGTGCTGACAGCAAGAAGATTGTTTTCCAGGCAACGAACCCTGAATGGCAGACGGAATGCGACCAGGTATATTATTCAACACTCGATAATTTTTCAGCAAGTCTTGTCAGTACAGGAAGCGGAAGAACGACATGTGCTTATTTTCTTCCCGGTGATATTGAAGTGCTTTTTGCATCCACACATACGAAGGATTCTAATTGTCCTCCTAAGCCTGCAGCTCGTGAAGACCATAAATATGTGTGGCCGATTTATGAAAGTTATGACATCTTCGTTTCGGACCTGCAGGGAAACGTTAAGAGACAGTTGACTAATTCTCCGGGATATGATGCTGAAGGCACCGTTTCCCCCAAAGGTGACAAAATTGTTTTTACCAGCATGCGCAGCGGTGACCCTGAACTTTACACAATGAACATCGATGGAAGTGACGTGAAGCAGGTAACAAATCAATTAGGTTATGATGGCGGAGCATTCTTTTCTCCTGACGGAAAAAAATTAATCTTCCGTGCATCAAGGCCTAAAACGGATGAAGAAGTAAAAACATACAAGGAACTGCTTGCCCAGAATCTTGTTATGCCTACTGACATGGAATTGTTCATTTGCAATGCAGATGGAAGCGGTCTAAAGCAAATCACACATCTTGGCGGCGCTAACTGGGCACCAAGTTTCAGCGCTGACGGACAAAAAATAATCTTCAGCAGCAACCACAAGCAAAAAGGATTTCATTTCAATCTCTTCCGTTGCAATCTTGACGGAACAGGCCTTGAACAAATCACTTACGACCCGACTTTCGATGCCTTTCCTGTATTTTCTAAGAATGGCAAAAAGCTCATGTGGAGCTCTATGAGAAACAACGGCGGAAAAGGAATGAATATCTTCATTGCTGACTGGAAATAAGCCCTCATCTCCGCTTAATTTTTTTCTGCTACTTTTGAGATAATGAAATCAGCTACTGTTTCTTTTTTAGCATTCACGGCTATCGCACTTTTATCATGTGCTCAGTCAAACAACAAAAATCAAATTGCAATGAACCAGGATACCCAAACTGCAGGCATTAATACAAAGACCGGAAATTCAAAATTCGACACCGCAACTTTTGGAGCCGGATGTTTTTGGTGCGTGGAGGCGCAGTTTCAAATGCTTGATGGAGTCGAATCTGTTAAGTCTGGTTTTTCAGGTGGACATGTTAAGAATCCAAGCTACCGTGAAGTATGCGACGGTACTACCGGCCACGCTGAAGTCTGCCAGATAGTCTATGATACGTCAAAGCTTTCTTACAAGGATATGCTGGAAGCCTTCTGGAAAACTCATGATCCTACACAACTTAACAGGCAAGGCAATGACGTGGGGACGCAATACCGTTCTGTCATTTTTTATCATAATGATGAGCAGAAGAAACTTGCCGAGGAATACAAGAAGAAGCTCAATGAATCAGGAGCATATGACGGACCTGTTGTAACTGAGATTTCTCCGTACTCTACTTTCTATAAAGCCGAAGACTATCACCAGAACTATTTCAATGAAAACGGCGATGTGCCTTATTGCCGCTTTGTAGTTCAACCTAAGGTGGAGAAGTTCAGAGAGGTATTTAAGGACAAACTAAAGAAGTAACTCTCTTTACTTCTCTTCCAGAATTGTTATTGCATTATCCATTGCCTCCAGGTTTTTAACCAGGGAGTCAATGAATTCATCGCCGTACTTTACGTAGTACTGCAGGAAGTTCTCAGTACGTTCCGCTAGCTTTCCATCCGGAAATAAGCGCTCTTTTGTTTTCTGTATTTGCTGAATAGCTGTCTCATGCTTTCGCTTACCGGCTCTTAAAACTTTTTCTTGTAAAGCTTTCAAGGAATTAATCTGCTTTTGCTTCTCCGCTTCCACAGTTGAAGTGAGTGTAACATCTATTTGCTCAACACGCTTTTTCAATTCATCAAAAACCGTCCTGATCTTATCCTCGTCAGCGGCAACATTAAATCCGTGATCGTGATTTAACACATATTGTTTTGACAACTCATCCACACTTGCAAAAAAACTACCTGCGCCCAGGCCAAGCTTTTCGATTTTACCTGCAGTGGGTTGTTCAACTATCATTACTGAATTGCGAAGAACCAAAACAGGATAACTAACGCCATAGCTGTCAAACATACTTTTGTATTCAAGCCAGTATGCTATTTCTGCGGGCCCGCCTACGTAAGCAACATTGGGCAACACAGTTTCCTGGTATAAAGGCCGAAGCACAACGTTTGGAGAAAGTACGTCACTCTTTTCAAGGTCAGTCGCACTTAGAGCATGCTTAGCGCCTTCCTTATCCAACCCAAAATACTTCTCCCCTTCCTTTACAATTCGCAGGCGGTTATCATTACTGAGATAAAACAGGTTTATTTCCCTCGGACGAACCTGCACTTCATACCCCTTCTCTTCAAGCTGGGCAACAGTCTTGCTAACTAAGTTAAATGCAGTACTGTTTTTCAAATCATCCTGCATTACAACATTAAATTCCTGCTTCAGCCTTGCATCATCTGCATCGAGAATCAGCAAACCATATTTTCCGAAAAGATGATTGACAAGCATTCGAGTTGCCTGTGAAAGAGACTGATTCTCTTCATAACATTCACGGAGGAGCTCAAGGATTGCTGTGGCATTTTCCGAAGTGCCAAGCAACGCCTGAACCTCATCTATTACTTTATCAATCCCTGCACACTTTAATCTTCCCGCTGCTCCCTGTTGCTCTGTCTTCCACTCCACTTTCTTTCCATAAACAAAGGCATGATTGATTTCATCAATATCATGGTCTTCACTCGCCATCCAATAGACAGGAACAAAATGTTTGTCCCTGTACTTTTGATTCAGGCGCTCAGCAAGGTTTATCGTCGTGACGATTTTATAAATAAAATATAAAGGGCCGGTAAAAAGGTTTAGCTGGTGACCTGTCGTTACCGTAAATGTGTTTTCAGATAAAAGCGATTCAATATTCTTTTGCTGAACCTGGGTAGGATTCCGGGTTTGTTCTTTTAAAACAGCAACTAAATTCTTCCTCCCTTGAAATCCTTTCTTAGCCCGGTTTGATATTACCTGTTCAAAAGCATTGCTTTCGGAATAACCCGTAAGCCATTCACATTTACCGGCCAGGTAATCCGCTGCAAGACGAGGCAGAAAGTCAATCTCAGAATAAAGAATTGATTGCTTTTTAAGAGTTAGCATATAGAATTGCCGTCAAATCTACTTAATCTGACATGTTTTTGACTTATAAAACCTAAGACTTGGAGTGTTATCAGTGAAATAATATGTGATTTTGATAATATTTAGCGTAAAACCCTCTTTCATTCGAATGCTTGCATTAATCTTTAGTAAGAATGATTCAATCTTTAGAAAGAATGATTCAATCTTTGATAAGAACGCTTCAATCTTTAACAAGAATGATTCAATCTTTGGTAAGAACGCTTCAATCATAGATAAGATTGCTGTATCCATGCGAATGAATATCCTATTTATTAAAATGCCCGGCGCTTTTACAACTAAAATTAATGGAAATTATTGAAATAATAGACTTTGGACTACTGTTTTTAAGATGCCACTATTCATAACTGCTAGAATCTATGCAACAAAAAGGGGTAGTCAACCAAAGTAAGGGTTCATTGCTAGGGCCTCCCTCCTTAAATTTTTTACCACCTGTCAGGAAAATGCAGCCATTTATCAGCTAATTTGTACAGTTCCCCAAACTTCATTTTCCCGTATTGTTCTATAATTATACATTGCACACTATCCCTTATAATACATTCTCAAAATGAAGAAACATTTTACTCTCGCCATCATCTTCTTGCTTGTCATTGCAACTGCATCCGCCGTCATCGGGCAAACAACGGTCACCTTTCAGCCGGGAAGCGCAACGGGAAAAGATGCATACCTCGACGACCTGAATCCTGCTACGAACTTTGGAAACATTGATGAGTTTGATGCGCTGGCATGGACTGTACTGGGAAACCCTGTCCGGTTGCGGTCACTTATTGAATTTGATTTAACATCGATTCCATCCAATGCAACTATTCAAAGCGCAACGCTTACACTGTATAACAATCCCACTTCTCAAAATGGTTTTCTCAACGGAGAACATTCTCATGTATCGGGTTCCAATGAAAGTTACCTGCAACGCATTACGTCTGCATGGAGCGAGAGTACGGTGACATGGAACAATCAACCTGCCACATCATCCGTGAACGCAGCTACACTACCGCAGGATGTAACTCCTCATGAGGATTATGATGTAGATGTTGCGGCAATGGTGCAGGACATGGTTACCAATCCTTCCTCCAATTTCGGATTTATGCTGCAACTGGTTACAGAGCAATATTACCGTTGTATGTTATTTGCATCAAGCGACCATGCCAATCCGGCATTGCATCCTAAGCTGGTTGTTACGTATACTGTTCCTACATCTTGCATTAATCTTGTATTGCAGCCAAATGCGGGCACGGGAAAAGATGCATACCTCGAATCGATTAATTCCAATGTGAACTTTGGAAATATTGCAGAGCTGAATGCCCTTGCATGGACGGTGAACGGAAACCCGGTGCAGGAACGGGGCCTTATTGAATTTGACTTGAGTGCCATTCCAACAAATGCTGTTGTGCAGTCGGCAACTCTTACGCTGTTTAATAATCCGACTTCGTCAAATGGTTTCCTGAACGGTGAGCACTCACATTTTTCAGGCTCCGATGCAAGCTACCTGCTGCAGGTAACATCGCCATGGAGTGAAAATACGGTGACATGGAACAATCAACCGGCTACGACACTTACCAATGCAGTCACTCTGCCGCAGGATATAAATCCGCACCAGGATTATGTAATTGATGTGACGACGATGACACAGGGAATGGTTGCGAACCCCGCCACGAATTATGGATTTATGCTCCAGCTTATCACGGAGCAATATTACCGGTGCCTGTTGTTTGCATCAAGCGACCATCCTGACTCTACACTGCATCCTAAGCTGGAAATCTGTTATACAGTTCCGAACCCTTGTATCAGTCTTGTACTGCAACCGGATGCCGCCGCAGGCAAAGATGCAATGGTTGATTCTTACTATCCTGCATCAAACAGCGGAAGTTCACCTGAAATTAATTCAGCTGCATGGACCGTGCTGGGAAATCCTATGGCGCAGCGCAGCCTGATTGAATTCAACTTAGCCTCTATTCCCACGAATGCCATTGTGCAATCTGCCACACTTACCTTGTACAATAATCCCACGTCGTCGAATGGATTCGGGAATGGGCAACATTCACACCTTTCAGGTTCCAATGCAAGCTACCTGATGCGTGTTACTTCTCCGTGGACTGAAAATACTGTTACATGGAACACCCAGCCAACTACATCGATGGTGAACGCAGCCACATTGCCGCAGGATGTAAATCCAAACCAGGATTATGCGATTGATGTCAGCGCCATGGTTCAGGATATGGTTACGAACCCGTCAACGAACTACGGTTTTATGCTTCAGCTTATCACGGAACAATATTACCGCATCCTGGTGTTTGCTTCAAGTGATCATCCTGACTCTACGATACATCCGAAACTTGAAATATGCTACACGCTGCCGTGTACAAGTCTTGTTCTGCAGCCCGGCCCTTCAGGCAAGGATGCTTACCTCGATGATATTTATGCAAACCTGAACCAGGGGAATATTGATGAGTTCAATTCATTAGCGTGGACTGTCAACGGAAATCCTCTTCGCGAACGGGCGCTTATTGAATTTGACCTGACGGCAGTTCCTACAAGTGCAACCGTGCAGTCGGCAACTCTGACGTTGTACAATAACCCTACTTCTTCCAACGGGTTCCTGAACGGACAACACTCTCATTTCTCAGGCTCGAATGCCAGCTATCTACTCCGTATAACAGCACCGTGGAATGAAAATACGGTGACATGGAACAATCAGCCATCCACAACTTTTATAAATGCAGTCACTCTGCCGCAGGATGTGACACCGCATGAGGACTATGCGATTGATGTGACTGCAATGGTTCAGGACATGGTTACAAATCCGTCAAGCAATTATGGCTTCATGCTGCAGCTTATCACTGAGCAGTACTATCGCTGTTTGTTATTTGCATCGAGCGACCATGCTAATGCAGCGCTGCATCCAAAGCTGGAGATTTGCTATACGGTCAGTTCTAATTTATCCGTAATTACAACCAATACAAATCCGCCTTGCAACGGCGGATGCAACGGAACAGCAACCGCTTTCCCGAGTAACGGAACGGGGCCTTATACTTATTTATGGACTCCTACGGGAAACACTACACAAACTGTCAGCGCCCTTTGCTCAGGCAACTATACAGTGACAGTAACTGACGCACTCGGCAACACTGTCACCAATACCGTGACAATAAACCAACCAACTCCGCTCACGCTTTCTGTTAATTCAGTTGATGCAAGCTGTTCAACGTGCAGTGACGGTTATGCATGGGCGGCAGGAAACGGCGGCACCCCTCCTTACAATTATGAATGGGGAACGGTTCCGATTCAAAATACAGACACTGCCCATAATCTTTTGCCGGGGTCATACTATGTGTGCGTTGATGACGCAAATCACTGCAAAACGTGTTCAACGATTGTAGTCTCTTATACGGTAGGCATTAATACAATTGCCGGGGAACAGGCAGGATTTGTTGTCACCCCGAATCCTTCAAACGGAAATTTTGAAATAGGATTTAAGGATGTCATCCGAGATGCACGTGTGGAAGTCTTTGATGCTCTTGGTAAAATAATATTCAGTGAAGCATTGAACGACCGTTCAAATAAACTTCAAATGCATTTAGATGCCGCAAAGGGAATCTACTTTTTAAATATAATCACCGATGAAAAGCGGTTTATTAAAAAGATAGTTATCCAATAAGAAACAGGAACGGGAAGCTTAGAGCTTGTTTGCAAAGTCCATGAGACCGTCAGCATAGTGACGCCATGACAATTTCTCTTTCAGAGCAGCAATATTGCTTACAAACTTGCCCTTTACGTTTTCTGAAAAGTAACGTTTGATAAGAATAGCAATGGTATCGGCATCGGGCTCGTCAGCAATCAGGCCTGTGTTGCGATTCTGAATAAACTCTTTCAATCCACCGACGTCTGTTGCAATAACAGGCAGGTTAAAATGCCAGGCAATGCTGGTAACGCCGCTTTGTGTTGCGCTTCTGTATGGCAGCACGCATACGTCGGCAGCAGAGAAAAACAAAGGCACTTCATCATCGCTGATATAACGCACATGTTTAATAACACGAGGCCCGATGTTTAAAGCATCTATTTGCTTCTGGTACTTTTCAAAGTTTCCGTAGACTTCTCCAGCAATAACCAGGACATAACTGTCATCGAGCTTGCTGACTGCGTCAATCAATATATCGAGGCCCTTATAATCACGGATGAAACCAAAGAATAACAGCACCTTTTTGTCAGCGGGTATCTGCAAAGATTCTTTTGCCTTGCTCTGCTTCATTAATTTTCCGTAATGGTCGTAAAGGGGAAGCTCATGAAAGTAGTATTTCGCTCCTGGAATTATTTCAAGTAAATCGTTTCTTACTGATTCACTCATCACTGCATAGCCGTCATTTTGCTTAAGGAAGTATTTCAGTAAGGCTTTATCTCCAAACCTTTTTTCGTGCGGGATTACATTATGAAGAATGGAGATAACCTTCGAATTCTTTCTCACTCTTTTGGAAACAAATCCATATGACGGCGCAAAGAAAGGCATCCAGAAGGCGGAGAGGAATAAATCCGGTTTAGACTCATTAATTGTTTTGGCAGCCTTTCCCCATGAAAGCGGATTAACAGTGTCCAAACACCGGACAGCAGGAATCTTATCTGCATTATCTTTTTCAGTTACGTATTGATCGGAACCGGGGAAAAGAATATCAGGGTACTGTCTTGTAAAAGTAAATGCCTTTATCTCATGCTGCTTTTCAAGCTCGCGATAAAGCAATGCACTGGGTTGTGCTATTCCACCTCTGTACGGATAAAAAGGAGAAAGAAAAGCAATACGCATTACTTCTTGACTTATTTATTAGGAGAACTAAAAATTAGTCCTTTTGCTGACCTGGTAATTGTGATCCTTCGTATTGCGCACGATCATTTCACCGATAAAACCTGCAAGAAACATCTGCGAACCAATAATCATACAGGTAAGAGAAATATAAAATGAAGGTCTTTGTGTAAGCAGACGGGCATATTCTCCATGTGACACTGCCCACAGCTTTGTTATTCCAAGGTATGCAGCAGCTAAAAAACCAAGCATGAACATTATCGAGCCGATAAAGCCAAAGAGATGCATCGGACGCTTTCCAAATCTTGAAACAAACATGATGCTTAATAAATCAAGGAAGCCGTTAATGAAACGCTCAAGCCCAAACTTAGTTGTTCCGTATTTGCGCGCACGATGCTCAACAACCTTCTCTCCTATTTTACTAAAGCCTGCCCACTTTGCGATGACAGGAATATATCTGTGCATCTCGCCATAGACATCAATGTTCTTTACCACTTCACCTTTGTATGCTTTTAATCCACAATTGAAATCGTGCAGGTTGTTTATGCCTGACATTTTTCTTGTCGTCCAGTTGAAGAACTTACTTGGAATCGTCTTCGAGATAGGATCATAACGCTTCTGCTTCCATCCTGAAACAAGGTCATATCCCTCTTCCTTAATCATTTTATAAAGACCGGGAATCTCATCAGGACTGTCCTGCATATCGGCATCCATCGTGATGACCACATCGCCCTGGGTAGCAGCAAAGCCAACATTCAATGCAGCGCTTTTACCGTAATTACGTCTTAGCTTGATTCCCTTGATGTTTTTATTTGAGGCAGATAATTCTTCAACTACTTGCCATGAATTGTCCTTGCTTCCATCATCTATGAATAGTACTTCATACGAAAACTGGTTGGCATCAACCACACGAACAATCCAATCGCAAAGCTCGCGCAGCGACTCATCTTCGTTATAAAGAGGAATGACGACGGAAAGATTCACCTAAATTAACTTTGAAAAGGAGTCTGCTCTTTTCTTGTGAAAATAGAAATGATGAGCGAGAACAGAAACGACATAAAAGCTCCGCCCAGGACTGAGAAAAGAAACAACCATATCGGTGTCATCATTTTCCGGGTCCAGCCTATTGCCATTTCAATCTGGTCTTCTGACATAGTTCCCTTTTCTATCATTTGCTCCTGTGCTTTCGTGATAATCTTCTCAACCAGCCCCGGATCAATGACAGTAAACATCAAAACCGTGCAAAATCCTGTAATAATTCCCCCGAATATTCCAATCAACACACCCGTTCCCAATGACCTTCCATATGTTATGTGGCCTCCCATATCCTGGTCGCGGTAGCTTTTAATGCCCATAACCAGGAAGAGTATCAATAAGGCATAACTTATAAACTGGGGCGACTTTGCCTGCATATCTGCACCGGCAAAATAGAAGATGAAGTAAACAGCTGCCGATGACAGCCCGTACATGCCGCCATATGTCATGGCAACCTTAACTTGAGAACGCTTTTCCATAAGATATTGTTGGGTGATGGCAAATGTAGGACAAAACAAATGACCTGATGAAAATTCAAGTTATTGTTACTAACGATGTCGTACTTTCGCGCCCGGGTAAGTGACCTGTACGACCAGCTCCCGTGAACCTCCCCAGGGCAGGAATGCAGCAAGGATAAGCGGTTGTAGCGGTGCGATGCAGTTAGCTTACCCTTTTTTATATCATCTTCGCACGATATAATCAATGCCAAAAATCGTTTTTGTTGTTGCCAATATATTGTACAACTATGCCTTTCCTGCATATAAAGTGCTCTATTTTGCCTTTAAGCAATGGCAGGACAGGTCGGAAATAAAGGTCATAAAACGATTTGTCAAAAAGGGCGATACCGTTGTTGAAGTAGGCGCTAACATTGGGTTTTACTCTGCGGTTATCTCAACGGCAGTCGGTGAAAAGGGAATGCTGCATGCCTTTGAACCGGAACCAACTAATTTCAGGCATTTGCAATCTACTATTGGCAAAATGCAGAATGTAAAAGCAAACAACGTGGCTGTGTCAGACAAAAAAGGTAAGCTGAACCTGTATACTTCCACCCTTTTAAATGTAGACCACCGCACGTATGCTGTTTCTGAATATGGCAAAGTGCTTTCCGTTGACGCGGACTCCATTGACAGTTACTTAAACGGTAATAACAAAGTCGATTTTATAAAAATGGATATCCAGGGCGCTGAAATGTTTGCCCTTCGCGGCATGAGCAATACCCTTGATGCCAATCCTGAAATAAAAATTCTGACTGAAATTGAGCCATTCGGATTGAATACTTCCGGCTCTTCCGTCGATGAGTTCTATAACTTTGTTGTCTCAAAGAATTTTAAAATCTATTTAATTAAAAACAATACTTTAGTCGCGTTAAGAGACCTTGAAGAGATAAAAAGAATAAAGAAAAAAGACGTTTACCTAAATATATTACTCACCCGTACAGAGATATCAAATGAAATTTTTTATTGACACTGCAAACCTCGCACAGATAAAGGAAGCACAGGAGCTGGGAGTGCTCGATGGTGTAACTACCAATCCATCGCTGATGGCCAAGGAAGGAATCGTCGGCCATGACAACATTATGAAGCATTATGTGGACATATGCAAGATAGTAGATGGTGATGTCAGCGCTGAGGTGATATCAACTGACTTCAAAGGCATCATTGAAGAAGGCGAATACCTGGCAGGTCTTCATAAGCAGATTGCTTTCCAGCACATTGGGATCCTAAGCTTAGAATTCCACGTGGACAAGTTGTCGCG
>JADMIO011545324.1_pt1 | contig 73093 bp, 73 predicted proteins | sample 8958161 | NCBI WGS metagenome assembly JADMIO01 (sample SAMN16585339, study PRJNA669376) | soil metagenome | isolation source: Crop rotation soil | place: USA: Cullars Rotation, Alabama | collected 2011 | reverse complement strand
ACAACTTGTCCACGTGGAATTCTAAGCTTAGGATCCCAATGTGCTGGAAAGCAGAACGCCGATTTCGCGGCGTTCGTACTGAGCTCGCAGCGCAGGCTGCGGCGTGTCGCGTATCTGGTGTGCGGGGACTGGCACCGGGCCGAGGACATCGTCCAGACCGCGCTCGCGCAGGTGTACGCACGCTGGGACCGGATCCGCCGCGAGGACGGGCCGGAGGGCTACGCCCACCGCGCCGTGGTCAACGCCGCCATAGATGAGCGGCGCCGGCCCTGGCGACGGGAGCACGCCACCGAGTTCCTTCCTGACCGAGTGGCGCCGGCCGACGACGGGATCACACCCGCCGTGCTGGAGGCGCTGGCCACGCTGCCGCGCCGGCAGCGGGCCGTGGTGGTGCTGCGCTACGTCGAGGACCTCGACGTCGAGCAGACCGCGGCGTTGCTCGGAATCTCCACGGGGACGGTCAAGAGCCAGGCCTCGAAGGGCCTGGCCTCCCTGCGGGCGCACCTCAACGGTGTGCCCGCCGACGCGATGGGTGAGAGCGCATGACCGGACCGATGGACGACGACGGCGTGGTGGACCTGCTCCGCGCCGCCGGGCACGGAGGGCCTGACGCGGGTCCCGCTGACGTGAGCCGCGCGATGACAGCCGGCACGAGGATCCGCCGGCGGCGGCAGGCGATGCAGATGGTGGGCTCCGGCCTCGGCGTCGCCGTCGTGCTCGGCCTCGGTTTCGCCACCGTGAGCACCTTGGACAGCGACGGCGGACGCGACACCGTCACCGCCGCGAGCGACCCGACCGCGACACCCGCCCCCGCCGGGGCGAGCAAGCCCCTGTCGACCGAGGAGCAGCGGACCGCGAACCTCGCGCTGCTGGCGCAGAAGCTCGGTCCCGACTTTCGGGTGAACCCGGAAGGACGCGATTTCGGGGACAGCCCCGACCCGACCGTCCCCAAGTTCGCCGTGGTCGATGTGGTCCCGGGCAGCCCGACGGCGCAACGTGTCCCGGCCGGGTACACGATGACCGGGAGCGGCGGGGTATTCGCCGCCGGTGTTGACCTCGGTTCCCTGTGCAAGCCCTTGGTCGAGAAGGGCATGACGGTCTCGGGCTGTGCCCCGGTGACGACCTCCGACGGCCGCACGGTTCAGGTGCGGGAGCACCGGATCGACTTCGCCCAGACGGCGAACTCGATCGACTTCGCCACCACGACGGCGTACTTCCAGCGGGTGGACGGTTCCCTCGTCCAGGCCACGCTGACGGTCGCCTCCAAGAACGGCAGCGAGGTCACCGCGAGGACGCACGACACCGCCGAGACCCTTCTCGAAGACTTTCGCGACGAACTGGTCTCGTTCGCGGCCGATTCGCAGGTGGGGCCGGCTCCCGGCCCGGCGAACGGCAAGCCGACGTTCCAGAGCACTCCACCCAGCGCCCACGAGCAGAACCAGGCTTACCTGCAGGAGGCGCTCGGCTCCCCGACCTGGGGACTCAACGACGGGCTGGTCACCCTGGAGAACAACAAGGGCAGGTACAAGGACCTGCCCAGTGACTACTTCGTCGGGACGGCCTCGGTGTACCTCCTGAGCCAGGGTCAGTTCGACGCCGCCTGCGGCGAGAAGCCGGGCTTTGCCGGGTGCAAGTCACGGACGCTTGCCGACGGTTCGAAGGTCTTCACGAACAAGTGGGCGGACCGCATCGCGAACGGCGACGAACTGCGGGGCGAGAGCGCGGTCTACTTCGTCCGACCGGACGGCAGCGCCGTGGTGGCCACGATTGCCCTCGTCGCGACCCAGGTGACGGCCGAGAATCGGGACGAGCAGGTGGACGGGACCCTCGCCTGGTTCGACCTGTTCCAGGACGCTCTGGCCAAGGCTGCGACCGACCCGCGGATGCAGTTCGAGGACTGACGACCAGGCCGCAGCCGCCCAGCGTCTTCACGAGCTGGGCGGCTGCGCCTTGCGTGGTGGAACCGCGCGACGCGCCACCCGGACCAGCCGGTTGGGATCCGGCGTCCAGACCTGACGATCTGTCAGGTCCTACGCGTAGGCCGGGGTGCCATCGGCGACGAGACCAGCGAGCTCCGGAATGCCCAGCTCGTCCGCCGACCAGCGGTACAGCTCGGTGAGACGAGGGGCGATCACGCCGAGATCGAGCAGCCGGCCGATCGTGTGCTCGTTCGCGATGTAGTCGTCGAGCTCGCCCTCGAGCGGGTAGAGGTCCGGCAGCACCCGGGACACCGACAGGACGATGCCGGTCATCGCCTTGCGCGGGTCGCCCCAGGAACCGGGCGGTCGGCGAAAGCCACCCGAGCGCGAGCCGCGGCTCCGCGACCAGCGCGTGGGCATAGAGCAGGCGCATCAGGACCAGGTTGAGGAAGAAGCGCTCGGTACGGTTCTCCCGCTCGGCCAGGTCCACATGCCCGAGGTACGCCGTGACGATGGTGACGTTGTGCGCCAGGTACCAGGAGCGCGCGGACGGCTCCCCCGCGAAGCGCACCGATGGGCCGACGCTCGGCGTGGAGGGGCGGGAGGCCCGGCAGCGGCAGGTACGAGGACCGGAGCAGTTCCAGCCGCTGCTGCGGACTGTCCCGGACCGCCGCCACGCGCTGCGCGGCGAGCGTCGCGGCCGGGGGCAGGTCCGCTCCGGTGGGCACCGGAGCACGTTAGCGCCGCGGCGAGGGTGTCAGCCCGGTGCGCCGCGTAACCGCCGCGGGCGAGGGCGCGCAGGGCGGAGGGGCAGTCGAGGCGGCCGTAGATCCGGCTGCGCCGGTGCCCACCCAGCGTGCCCGGGGTCTCGGAGAGGTAGGGACCACCCGGGCCGAGGAGCTGATACATGACAGGCCGTCAGGCGGCGTCGTGGAACACGAGCCCGAGGGTGAACCGCCGGCCGGAGCGGACGGTGGACACCCCGTGCCGCATCGGGGCCGCGGACCAGCCGCGGACCGAGCGGACCGGGCGGTCGCGGGTGGTGAAGACGAGGCCGTGGCCCTGCGGGATCAGCGTCGTCGTCGCCCGGGACTGGGCCCGCGGCCGTTGCTCGACGACCACGAACTCGCCACCGGTGTGGTCCTCCCCCGGCGCGCTCAGATTGATGACGACCTGCAGGGGAAAGACCTTGTCGCCGTAGAGGTCGCGGTGCAGCGCGTTCCAGTCCCCGGCCTCGTAGCGCAGCAGGATCGGGGTCGGCCGCGGCTGCCCGGCGGCGTGGCAGATCTCCAGCCACTCCTCCAGGGTGTCCGGCCACTCCGGTGTTCGCCCGAGCCGGGTCCACCACTCCCGGGCGATGGGCAACAGCTTCGGGTACCACTCGGCTCGCAGTTCCGCGACGCGTGGCGGGAAGGGCCGGTCGAAGTACCGGTACTGCCCGGAGCCGAAGCGGTAGCGCGCCATGTCGATCGTGGAGCGGAACAGCTCCGGCTTCTCGTAGAGCGCAGCGATCTCCTGGCACTCGTCGACGGTCAGGAGCGGCCCGAGTGGGGCACAGCCCGCGGCGTCCAATTCGGCCTCGAAGCTCACGCCGCCTCCAGCGCCAGCAGCGTCGCCTTGGCCTCGACTCCCCCGGCGTACCCGCCGGCCGAGCCGTCGGAGCGCACCACGCGGTGGCACGGCACCACCACGACGAGCGGGTTGGTCGCGCAGGCGCTGCCGACGGCGCGCACCGCCTTCGGGTTGCCGGCGCCGGCGGCGACCTCGGCGTAGCTCTCCGTCGAGCCGTAGCCGATCCGGGTCAGGTGGTCGAGCACCTGACGACGGAAGCCGGCCGAGAGCCGCCAGTCGAGCGCCAGGTCGAAGGCGTGCCGGGTCCCGGCGAAGTACTCGTCGAGCTGACGGGCGACCGGGTCCAGCCGGCCCGGCGCCCGCAGGATCCGCGGGCTCACCTTCTCCGCGAGCGAGGCCAGCACGGCGTCGTGGTCCTGCACCTCGAAGGCGACCTTCATGAGGCCCCGGTCCGAGGCGGCGAGCAGCAAGGTGCCCACCGGGGAATCCACCGTGCGGTAGGCGATGTCGAGCAGGCCCTCGGTGTCGGCCGAGGTCGCGAGCCGGGCCTGCAGCCGGGCCAGGGTCGCCTCGTCGTCGGTCAGCAGAGCGGCGGGGAGTTCAGTCATCGCCGGGCTCCTTTCGTCGTTCTCACGTCTGAAGGGGTGGCGCCGTACACACGGCGCAGGGTCTTGAGGCCGTCGGCCGCAGCGCGGCGGACGGCGTCGGGGTTGCTGTCGGTGATGGCGGCGATCTCGGCGTAGGGCAGGCCGGCGAACCAGTGGTAGGCGACGGCTTCGCGTTGACGGTCGGGCAGTGCGCGCACGGCGGTCCAGACCTCGTCGTCGGGGACGGCCGTGGCGGGCCCCTCCGGTGGTTCGGCCACCGAAACCGGCCGCCGAACATTGGCCCGCACGACGTCGATCGCCTTGCGGCGAGCGATCGTCACCAACCAGGCCTCGACGTTCGCGTCGTCGGCCAGGTCCGGGTACGCGCGCAGGGCCGCTATGAACGTCTCGGACCACGCGTCCTCGGCGTCCTGCGGGCTCAGCGTGGACCGGCACACGCGGAGAACCGCCCCGCCGTGCGCGGTGACGATCTCGTCGAAAGGTCTCTTCACACCAGGAAGACGGTCGGGGGACGGGGAACGTGAGATCGCCAGCCTGTCATTCCTTGCCCTTCCCGGGTGGTTCGCCCGGTCAGAACCGGCGAGACTCGGGGCATGCCCACTCCCCGGACGCCCGTACTCGGCCGCGCCCTGCTCGCGCTCGCGGTGGCGGTCGCCGGGCTCACCGGCCTGTCGCTCCCGGCGCAGGCGGCCGCCGGCCTCCCGTCGGCACCGCGCGGCCTGAGCGCGCTCGAGGGGGTCGACGGCATCCGACTGTCCTGGCAGGCGCCGGAGGACGCGGACGGTCTGACCGCGTATCAGCTCCAGCGCGTCGCCACCCCGCCCACGGAGGAGCCGGGCTCGTCGTTCGCCCCGTTCGCCAACCTGACCCTCCTGCCCGCCGCGACGACCACGTACTTCGACATCCCGACCGGCGGCTACTACTGGAGCTACCGCGTCCTCGCGGTCGGTCCCGGTGGCTCCACGCCGTCCGAGGCACTCTCGACCCGGCTCGGGAAGGTCCCACCCGCGGGCTCGACCAACAACCAGGTGAGTGTCGACGGAGCCGTCGGCACCCGCGCGGCCGGCGGGGTGTTCATCGACCAGGCGTTCGGCGGCAGCGTCACCGCGGCCCGCATCGACGATCGCACCTTCCGCATCCAGGCGGTTCCGGCCGAGGGAGCGGCCGACCAGCGCGCGTTCAGCTTCGTCATCGGGAGCACCGCCTGGGGGCATCGCCTCGACCGGCTCTCCTACCCGACGATCCCCGCCCCGAGCTCCGATCCGAACGTCCCGACCTTCCGGATCGAGGGCACCCCGGAGTGCGGCGACCGCCCCGGCCAACTGCAGGTCAGCCTGGCTGAGTTCCTTGCCGACGGAACCCCGCTCAGCTTCTCGGCGGAATACACCTACTGCGATCGGATCAAGGGATCCCTGCAGTACAACTCCACCAACCGCATCGCGGACGCGATGACCGCGGATCGCTCCGCGTTGAGCTTCTCCGATCCCACGCCGCAGACCGTGACCTTCGCCAATCCGGGCACGGCCCAGCGCGTTCACCAGAGCCCGGCGATCGTCGACACCGCCGGCTACCCCAGCACGGCGTACCAGGTCACCGCGGACACCTGCGCCGGTTCGCCGCTCGCCGCCGGAGCCACCTGCACCGTCACGGTCAGCCCGACCACGCCGACAGCGGCCGAGGCACGCCTGGTGTGGCCCGACGGGACCGCCCTCGGCCGACGCGAGGTCGACCTCTCGACGGGACCGGCTCCACCGGCACCCACGGTGGTGCGGGTCGAGCCGACGCTGCGGGGCGTGGACGTGTCCTGGAACCGCTTCGACTCGGACTCCGAAGTCACCGGCTACACCATCTACCGCGGCTTCTCCGCCAACACCCTCAGTCCGCTGGCGACCGCACCCGGCGGCGGTCCGGGCGGCCGATACGTCGACCGCACCGTGAACGTGGGCACGGTGTACTTCTACGCGGTCTCGGCGACCAACGCGGTCGGCGAGGGCACCCGCAGCGCACCGGGAAGCGCGGTCGCGACCACCACCGGCACGCTGACGTCCACGCAGCGGTGGAGCGGCAGCACCGACTCGGACATCGCGTTGCTCAGCGACGCCGGCATCCCCGAGCGCCTGACCACCGGGGACGACAACACCGATCCCACGATCGGCCCGGACGGAAAGACCTACGTCTACTCCTCCGACCGCGAGGCCGCCGACGGGGACCGGTCGATCTGGGCGGCGGTCATCGGCGGCGCTCCGCGTCGCCTGACCGATCAGGCGGGCGTGAGCGACAGCGAACCGATGCTCTCCCCCGACGGGACCCGTATCGCCTTCACCCGCCGGACCGGCGGGACGAGTTCGGTGTGGCTGGTCCCGCTGGCGGGTGGTCCGGCCACGCAGATACCCGGCACCTTGGGCGACACCCACCCCACCTGGGCGCCCAGCGGACGCGTCCTGGCCGCGGCGCACCGTGACACCGGCCGCAGCTCGATCATCGAGACCAACCTCAACGGGTCGGTCCGGCGCACCCTCACCCCGGTCGACCCGAACGTCGACTTCCTCGCCCCGAGCTGGGGCCCCGACGCGCGCTACCTGTCCCTGATCCTGCGCGACTCGACCCGCTCGATGATCGCGGTCGCGGACACCTCGACCAGCGGCTACTACCCGAACCTCGCCTCGCCGTACGGCATCCGGGTCACCTCGCAACGCTGGGGACCGACCGGGGTCGTCTTCGAGGGCAGGTCAGCGCGCTATTCGAGCAGTTACTCGCTGCGGGGCCCGAGTCTGTGGAAACGGCAGGGCGACCAGGGCGCGGTGCCGGTCACCGGGGCCGACGGCGGCAGCTACGCCTCCCCCGCACCGGTCGGCCTCTCCCCGGCCCGGACGCAGTACCCGCCGGCTGGACCACCCCAGGTCCCCGGCGGCTCCCCGATCGGCGACGGCTTCATCGAGCTCCGGTTCTCGCTGTACAACAACGCCAGCGTCCCCGACTGCTACACCTGTCCGTCCTGGGTGATCATCCGGCGCTCGGAAGCGGGCGGCAAAGCCCCGAGCACGGTGGACGACGGGATCCCCGTCTACGAGGGCAGGGTCGCCCCGGTGCGGGTCACCGGACTGACGAACCTGCGCCAGTACGCCTTCTCCCTGTTCGCGGTCAGCACCGTCGGGGACGTCAGTGCGCCGGAGTCCTACCTCGCCAGCCCGGCCCCCACCCCGGCCATCAACCCGGCCGCGTCGGTGTTGACCGCCCTCAGCGGCGACGGCCCGAACTTCAAGGTCGGCTGGGGCAAGGCCCTGCCCGCCGAGGGCTACGACTACGAGGTCCAGGTGGGCACGCGCTACGACGCGAAGACCAAGAAGTTCACCGCCGAGCCGACGTTCAAGAAGTTCTACCAAGGTCCGGCCACCTCGAAGGTGATCACGGCCAAGCCGGGCACCACGTACTACCTCCGCACCCGCGTCGCGACTTGGACTTCGCAGGTCACCGCCTGGAGTCCGGTCGTGGCGCTCGCCGTCCCCTACGACGACAGCGCCCTCAAGGCTGCGGGCACCTGGAAGGCCCTGACCAGGCAGAAGGGCCGGTACCTCACCTCGGTCCGCGAGTCGTCCACGGCCGGGTCCACCCTCACGCTGACGGCGTCAGGTTCGGCGTTCGGTCTCATCGCCGACCGTTGTCCCACCTGCGGCAAGGTCAAGGTCTTCGTGGACGGCAAACTGCGGGCGACGATCGACACCTACGCGAAGAAGGCGACCAGCCGCACGCAGGTGTGGTTCCTCGATCTGGGAACGCCGGCCAAGCACAAGATCGTGCTGCAGGTGGTCGGGAAGGGCGCCAAGCGACTGGTGCGAATCGACGGTCTGATGGTTCGTCAGTAATCGTCGTTGCCGGACAACGAACCGCCGCCGAGAGGCCCCGGTGGCCTCTCGACGGCGAGCCGATGTAACGCGCTACTCGACGATCAACGTCCCGCGCATGGACGGGTGGACCTGGCAGACGAACGGATACGAGCCCGGAGCCAGCTTGTCGGTCCCGTGCACCTCGTGGACCTGCATCCAGTCGACCAGGCCACTGCTGAACCGGGTCGTCGGGCAATTCTTGCCGGCCCCCTTGCCGTACGGCGGCGCGGTGCAGCCCGGGATCAGCTGGTCGATGCTGTGCGACGGGATCCCCTGGATGACGTCGTAGTTCGCGAACTTGAACGTCGTCCCGTGCGCGATGTGCACCTCGGAGGGGAAGTACTGGAACCCGTAGGTGAAGACGTCGCCCGGGTGCGGCTGCCCGGTGTAGTCCTCGATCGGGTCGGCCGAGGCACTGCCGGGAAGCGCCGCCAGGCCGAGGCCGAGGACGAAGGTCGCGGCGAGGGCCCGGTAGCGGGTGCTCTGCTTCATGGTGGCTCCTCTTTCGCTACGAGACCGAGACCGACGGGAACGTCACGCGGGCGCCTTCGAGCGGCCGCGAGCCGGCGAGCCCCAGCACGAACGGGTGCGGCAGGCAACCGGCATGGACCTGGAGACCGATCAGGGTCCGGACCGTCTCGCCGGCGACCGACTTGTTGAACAGCGGCACCTGGATGGACCCGCTCTCGTAGTACTTCGGCCCGAACGCCGCCTTGTGGCCGAGGACGCGACCGCCCTTGCCCGTGACCAGGACGTCGATGACCGGGTGCTCGGTCATGATCGCGTTGAGGTAATTGACCTTCACCATCGACGCCGGACTCGACGTGGGCTGCTCACTGATCAGCGTCGCGCGGGGTCCCTCGCCGGAGCAGTGCACGGTGCCGGCCTGCCGGGTGTTGTGCTGGAAGATCGTGATCTCCCCGGCGCCGGGGTCGACCTGGTGGAACGTCGAGGCGTCGCCGTTGCTGGGTCCTTCCTTGTACGCGGTGCCGCCCGAGGAACTCGCCTCCGCCGGCGCGATCGACCCGGCCACCAGCAGGGCGGCCGCGATCGTGGTGATCCCGATGCGATGCATGCGTGTGCCTCCTGTCAGGGGGTGTAGTCGGGTGAGGTGACGAAGTTCCAGAACTCGCGCTTGGTGCGTGGGCCGAGGATCCGGTTGCTGCGCCAGGTGGCCTGCTCCCGCGGGGTCATCGGGTTGAGGATGTAGGCGTCGCGCATGGCCTGGACCTGGTCGCCGGAGATCATGCCGCGGTGCGCGTCGGGGTCGAGGCCGTAGGCCTTGGCCGCGTTGCGCCCGAGGATGCCGTTGCGGATGCTCCGCTCCGGGTGGGCCTTGCCGTCGGCCGGCCAGCCCTTCACGTTCGGGTGCTTCGCCCGGTAGCTGTCCGGGGAGAGCGCGTTCTTGCGCGGGTCGAAGCGGTCGCCGTCGAGGCCGTACGGCAGGTTGTAGAACTCCTTCGCCTCGGGGCTGAACTGCAGGGCCCGCATCGTGACGAACTGGGGCTGCGGGTTGCCGTACCAGATGCAGTCCGTGCCGAGCACGATCCGCTCCGGGCCGACGTAGGTGATCAGCTTGCCGAGCAGGTGCGCGGCCTGATCGGCGTCGTTCATGACGTTCCACCAGACACTGCCGAGCTCGGCGTACATGTTGACCGTGTTGCCGTGCTCGAGACCCTTCGGGACGAACAAGGTCGCGTCCCACGCGTTCTCGCGCAGGCTCTTGATGAACGCGTCCACGCTGCGGTTCGAGGAGTTGACCTTCTCGTCGCCGGGGTAGGCGGTCATGTACTCGCCGTCGTAACCGCAGTGGTACGTGTAGAACTTGATGTCCGGGTTCTGCCGGCCGACCACGCCCATGTCGCGCGGGGAGAACTTGGCCGAGTCGAAGGTGCCGTTGAAGGCCAGACCCTTGTGGGTGCAGATGACCTTCGGCCGGTTGTAGCGCTCGCAGATCGTGCGGATGTGGTCGACGATGGCGAGGCCGTTGTCGTCGTCGAACCACCAGCCGTTCATCGGCGGCGCGCTGCCGATCGGCGGCGGTGTGCCGAACGCCGCGTCGCCCCACCCGCAGTAGAGCTTCCAGCCGTAGATCGGCATGTTCTTGGCCGTCGTCTCCATCCAGGCGAAGTCCTCCTCCTGGTGGATGGGGCGGATGCCGTCCCTGATGAACCCCCGGTTCGGCTGCGCGAACGCGTGCATGAAGCAGCGCTCCGACTGCGAGAGGTGGTTGGCCAGGTCGACCGTCTCCTTCGCGTACGCCGTCGGAAGGATGTTCGTGGCGTCGGGCAGGTTGGGCAGCGCGGTGAGCAGGCTGACTGTCGTCGAGGAGTCGAGGAACATCTCCTTGAAGTAGTGGTAGCGCCCGAGGTTCTCCATCGGGTCCAGCTCGCCGCCGAAGCCGAAGCCGCGCAGTTCGCCGTCCTCCACGCCGGGCATCTGGCCCATGGCCTGCGACGTCCACAGCTTGAGGAACTCCTCGAAGCCGGGGTTCTCGACGCGCCAGCGGCCGGCGGAGTCGAGGTGGTGCCCTTGGGTGTCGAGGATGAACTCGCCGGGCAGGTTCGCCAGCTGCGCGCCCGGGTTCTCCAGGTCGTCGACCTCTTCACCGGGGATCCCGTCGGCGGCGAAGGCGAAGCTGCCCCAGCGGCCGGCGGTGACGGTGTTGATCGCCGAGATGCCGATCGCGTAGGCCGCGGCGGTCCGCACGAACGAGCGGCGGTCCATGGCGAACCGGCGGCGGTAGTGCTCGATCTTCTCGTCCTGCAGCGCCATGATCGCGAGCTGGTTGCGGGACGGAGGCTTCGGGACGTACTCGCCGTTCGAGCACGGCATGACGTCGATCGCGACGTCCTCCGGCACATCCGGCCAGGTCTGCTTCCAGGGCAACTTCGGGGCCTTGCTCATGCAGCACCGCTCCCTTGCGCACGTGGGAAATCGGTCATCCACCACCCGGCGGGGACGGACGGCGATGAGGGCGTGACGAGCGCCACAGCGCTCTGTTCGGAGGTTGGCCCTTCCGGCTCCGAGGGACAATCTCGGACATTCCGGCGTGCGACTAACGGTTACGTTCTTCGACGAACTGGCAGGGGGCGAGGCCCCCGTCCCGCCGATCGGCCGCAGCCCACCCGCCGATCGGCGGGCGTTCTGGCTGGGCGTCAGGTACGCGCGGTCGGCCGCTCGTTGGCCGGGAGCTCGAGCACCCGGGACCGCCGCAGCCGCCAGGACAGGTAGGCGATGCCCGCGCGTACGCGTCCGTACCCGTCCGACGGATCGAACCCGAGGTCCGCGATGAGCGCGTCGACGCGGGTCTGCATGGTGCTGTGGTGCACCCCCGCCAGGCGCGCGGCCTGCCGCGCGGAGGTGGAGCGGATGACGACGTCGAGAGTCGGCAGTCCCCACGGGTGCTCGGCCACGCGGTCGACGAGTTCGACGTCGGGCTGGTGGGTGTCGATCCGCGCATCGGCCAGCAGGTCGATCAGGCCGGCGTACTCGTCGGCGTTGACGACCGGGGTCGAGGGCGGATCGCAGAGCCGCAGCGCGAGCAGCGCGGTGCGGAACGAGTGGTGCAGCTGGTCGACGGTGGTGGCGACGCCGATGCCGCACGGGCCGGCCTGCACGGTGTCGGTGACCGCCGGGAGCACCAGCACATGCATCGGCCCGTACCGGGTCGCGACGACGTCCTCCGGGGCGGAGGGGTGCTCGGTCCAGATCGCGAACAGCGGGGCTGCCGCCACCCGGTACTGGGTGCCGGGGATGAGACCCAGCGCCGCCGCGGCCACGTGCCGCTCCTCGACGGGGACCTCGTGGTCGACCAGCACGCCGAGGTGCCGGCGGGCATCGATGTCGCGGGGCCCGCGGGAGTGCCGCAGCCGCACCGTGAGCGCGAGGCGCTCAAGAATGATGGTGTCGTTGGCCTCGGGCTCGCCCTCGCGCTCCAGCCACACCGTCAGCCCGCCGCCGGCATCGGCGCCCAGGCGGTCCTTGGGTTCACCTGCGGCGAGTTCGCCGCGGGGCGTCACCCGCATGCAGCGCTGCGGGCGCTCGGAGTGGAAGCCCGCGATGCAGCCGGGCAGCGATGCCGCCGCCGCGAGCAGGCCGCGGGTGTTGACCCCGCCGATGGACAGCTCGTCGAAACAGGCGATGACCCGCAGGGCCTGGGAGGCCTGCGGGTCGAGCCGGGTGATCCGTCCGAGCAGTTCCTGCACGAGTACGTCCTCTAGTCGTCGAGAATTTTCGCCAGCCAGGTGTTGCGGGCCCGGATCATCTCGCGGCCCACCGCGGTGTGTGGCGCGAAGACGTCACAGGCGTGGAACGCCCCGGCCCACACGTGCAGTTCCGCGTTGCCGCCGGCCCGCCAGATCGCCTGCGCGTAGGCGATCGCCTCGTCGCGGAAGATCTCCGCCGACCCGACGTCGATGTACGCGGGCGGCAGGCCGGTCAGGTCGGTGGCCCGGGCCGGCGCCGTGTACGGCGAGACGTCGGGTCCGCCGCAGCGGTCGCCGAGTAGCGCCGCCCAGCCGGTCTCGTTGCTGACCCGGTCCCATACGCCCATCGCGTCGAACTGGTGCATCGACGGCGTCGTGCCGCGGTCGTCGAGCATCGGGTAGTCGAGCACCTGGGCGGCGAGCCGCGGACCGCCACGGTCGCGGGCGGCCAAGGCGACCCCGGCGGCCATCCCTCCCCCGCAGCTACCGCCGCTGACCGCCAGGCGATCCGCGCGCAGGCCGAGGCTCTCGGCGTTCGCGGCCATCCACTCCAGCGCGGCGTACACGTCCTCGCGCGGATAGGGGTCGACGTGCTCCGGCGCCAGCCGGTACTCCACCGCCACGACGGCCCAGCCGAACTCGACGATCCAGTCCAGCGCGAGTTCGATCCCGCTGAACCGGTCACCGAACATGAGGCCGCCGGAGTGGATGAACAGCACGGCCGGGCGCTCCCCGACCGCGCCGGCCGGGCGCAGGACCGAGACCTCGATCGGGTCACCGGCGTGCCCGGCGATGGTGTGGTCCTCCCGGGCGATATGCATTTTCTCGAACAGGGGGTCGACCGGGCCGGACGCGTAGGACACGCGCATGAAGTCGAGCAGGTCGGCCGTGATCGAGGGCGGGAACATGCCCCCGACGATCGCCAGTCCGGCCTTGAGCTCCGGGTCGTAGCCGGGCCGGGCCACCACGTCCACCCGATGCTCCACAGTGCCTCCCGGCGTCCGGCAACCCGCCAGGTGTAGCACTCCGGCCCCGCGCTGGGAAGCATTCTGCGTCGCGGCCCGCTCTCCGCCCGCCGGCGAAGTCGCTGGTCAGGCGCCGATCTCGCCAGGGCGGCGCAGATTCGCGTTGATGACCCGCCAGATGGCTGTTGCCCTCCGGGCCCCGGCGCGGGAGCCTGGGTGCCCCGCCGCCCGCGCAGTCAAGATCGCCCCCAACAGACTCGCCGGATTGGACGCAGTCGTGAGAGTGCCCAGGCTCGGCCCCGGCACGCCCGAGGTTGATCGCGCCTGTCCCCTGACGGTGCTCGCGGTCGACCCGGAGCCGCCGGCCCTCGCCCAGCTGATCAACGTGCTGCGCGCGGACGCGCGCATCCGGACCGTCATGTCGGCGGACAACGGCATCGACGCGCTGCGCCTGCTGCGCCGGCACGAGCTGGACGGTGTTTTCCTCGACATCCGGATGCCCGGCCTCACCGGCATCGAGGTCGTCACCCAGCTGGCGCGCTACCGCCCGCCGCCGCCGATCGTGTTCGTGACCGCGTCCGAGACGCACGGGCCCCAGGCCTTCGAACTGCAGGCCGTCGACTACGTCCTCAAGCCGGCTCGGCCCGACCGCCTGGCGGAATCAGTCCGGCGGATCGCCGCGGCGAGCGCGGCCCACGAGCCGGTGGCGGTCGACGACGACTCCGACGAGACCATCCCGGTCGAGCTCGGCGGGGTCACCCGGTTCATCTGCCGCAGCCAGGTCCGCTACGTCGAATCGCACGGTGACTACGTCCGGCTGCACACCGCCGAGGGCGCCCATCTGGTCCGCGCCCGGATGGCCACGTTGGAACGACGCTGGGCCGACGCCGGCTTCATCCGGATCCACCGCTGTCACCTGGTCGCGCTCGCCCACATCACCGACGTGCGCCTCGCCGCGCGTGGCGCGAGTGTCGTCATCGGCAACGACGAACTGGCGCTGAGCCGCCGGGCCGCGCGCGAACTGCGCGAGGTCCTGACCGAACGGGCGCGGGCCGACGGCATCGCGCACGCCGCCGTGGTGGGCCACTGACGACCACAAGGCGTGTCACGCCTTCTGGTTGTTGTCAGGCGAGGAGCAGGACCTCGCCGGTGTCGCCGTCCACGGTGATCTGCTGACCCTCGCGGATGGTCGTCGTCCCGGTCTTGACGTTGACCACGCACGGGATGCCGATCTCCCGGGCGGCGATCGAGGAGTGCGACATCGGGCCACCGACGTCGACCACGACGGCGGTGGCCTGGAAGAACAGCGCGGTCCACGCGGAGTCCGTGCCGTAGGCGACGATCACGTCGCCGTCCACGAGCTCAACTGACGAGGGGTCACGCACGATGCGGGCGCGGCCCGTGACGCGGCCCGGGCTGCCCGGCGCCCCGATCAGACGGCCCGGCGTGGAGTCCGACTCCGGCGGCGGCAGCACGCCCAGCGAGCGCCACCGCTCGGTCGTGATCACCGAGACCGCGCCCTTGCGGGCGTCGATCATCTCCGGCAGCGGGAGATCCTGCGCGAGCTCGTGGGTGCGGCGACGGCGCGCGATGCGCTCGGCGAGATCCGGGACGGGCCTGCCGGCGAGCTCGTCGAGCAGCTCGGTCGAGCGTAGGAAGTAGACGTCGTCGGGCGCTTCGAGGCGACGGCGCTCGACCAGGCGGCGAGCCGCCTCGCGGACCACCAGGCGGATCGAGTGCGTCTGCATGGCCAGCGGCACCTTGCCGTTCTCCCGCCAGCGCATGTGCGTCTCGGCCATACCGAGCACCCGCTTGAAGATCACCCACCGCCGGCCGGCCGCAGCCTGCAGCTTGGCGCGGGCCTCGTCCCGGTTCCGCGTCGGGTTCTCGGCGCGGGGGGCAGCGGTCGCAGCGGCGATGAGGCGGTCGAGGGTGACGGTGTCCTCGCGCCAGGGCAGCGCCGCGAGTTCGAACTCGTTGAAGCCACGGAAGCCGAAGCGGTCGAGGAACTCCTCGCGCGTCAGCGTCCCGCGACCGACCTCCCCCAGGGCTGCGGTGGCCTCCTGCATGTGGATCCCGCCCAGGCCGCTGACGGCGGCGGCGAGAAGCCCCGGCGCGTCCGCACCGGCGAACTTGCCGGCCATCTCATGGGCCTGCTTGAAGATCGGCGCCGAGATGACGCTGGCCAGCACGTGCGGGACGCGGGCGCGGGTCGCCTCGTCCGGGTGCGCGCGCAGCCGGGCCGAGAGGTCGGCATCGCTGACGGCGCTCCAGTCCCGCGTCAGGTCCTTGCGGAGCTGCGCGTGGGCGGTCAGGCGATCGCGCGCCGATCGCTTCGGGTAGCTGCGCAGGGCGCGGGTGAAGTTGAGGCCGATCCTGGCCAGCGCGAGCGGGCTCGCACCCTTGCCCGCGTCCGGCTGGGGCGCGGCCGGGTCCTCAGCAACCCCGAAGTAGTCCCCGTACACGCCGGCACGCGACCAGCCCGGCAGGTTGTCGGCCATCGCGGCGGCCGGCTCGACCGCGAAGGTCATCCAGCCGTAGAAGACGGCGTTCCAGGTCCAGGGCCCGCCGTCGGTCGCGACGCCGAGCTCGTCGGCGAAGGCGACCCCGATGCCGCGCTCCATCGGCAGGCCGATCAGGTCCTGCGTGAGCGGGGTGATCGGGCGGGGCCACTGGTCGTTGGCATTGGCCCGTGTGAACAGCGCGGGCTCGGCCGGCCAGGTGCACAGCTCGTCGTCCAGCTGGTCCTGGTAGCTCTCCAGCGGGTCGCCCATCGTCACCCCTCGCCTGCCAATAAATCGTTAGCTAATATAGCGGTAATCGCCAGCCGCCACCACAGCTCGGGAGTCAACCGTGAAGCTCGCCGGCACCCACGCCCTGGTCACCGGGGGCTCGCACGGGATCGGCATCGAGATCGCCCGGGAGTTCACCGCGCGCGGGGCCCGGGTCACCGTGCTGGGGCGGGACAAGGCACGGACGCACGCCGTGGCCGAGGAGCTGGGCGGCACCGCCATCGTGGCCGACCTGGCCGACCCCGAGCGGCTCGCGACGGTGATCGCCGAGGCCGAGTCCGGCTTCGGACCACTGGACGTGCTGGTCAACAACGCGGCGCTGACCGCCGTCGAACCCGCGCAGCAGGCGACGGCGGCCCAGACCCGCCTGCTGATGGACGTCAACGCGACCGCGCCGATGGAGCTGTGCCGCCAGGCCCTGCCGGGGATGCTCGCGCGGCGTCGCGGTCACCTGGTGAACGTCTCCACGCTGGCCGCCGTCAGCGCCGTGCCCGAGCTGTCGGTCTACGGCGCGAGCAAGGCCGCGCTGCACCAGTACACGGCGGTGCTGCAGCGCGACCTGAAGCGGACCCCGCTGGTGGCGACGCTCGCCACCCTCGGCGAGGTCGCCGGGACGCACATGATGGAGCAGGCCCGCGAGTCCCCGCAGATCGCCGCGGTGTCCAAGCGACTCTCGCGCTTCCTGCCGGTGCTGACGCCGCCCGACGTCGCGCGCCAGCTCGCCGACGCCGTCGAGCGCGACGCCCGCTACGTCACGATCCCCCGCCGCCTCGGCGCTGTCGTGACCATCCGGAACCTGCCCAGCACCCTCAACGATCTGGCCTTCCTCGGCCTCCGCAGCAACCACTAGGCGTGTCACGCTTTCTGGTTGCTCTTCTGAAAGGAACCTCATGCGCGACGCCGTGATCGTCGAGGCCGTCCGGACCCCGGTCGGGAAGCGCAACGGCGGGCTGTCCGGGGTGCACCCGGTCGACCTGTCGGCGCACGTACTGGAGCAGCTCGTCGCCCGCGCCGGACTGGACCCCGAGCTCGTCGACGACGTCGTCTGGGGCTGCGTCTCGCAGGCCGGCGAGCAGACCTGGGACATCGCCCGCAACGCCGTACTCGCGGCCGGGTGGCCGGAGTCCGTGACCGGCGTGACGATCGACCGCCAGTGCGGGTCGAGCCAGCAGTCGGTCCACTTCGCCGCGGCCGGGCTGATCGCGGGGCAGTACGACGTGGTCGTGGCCGGCGGCGTCGAGTCGATGTCGCGGGTACCGATGGGCTTCTCCGCCCAGGGCGCCGATCCGCTCGGCCCGCGCTACGCCGCCCGCTACGCGGTGACGCCCAATCAGATCGTCGGCGCCGAGATGATCGCCCGGCAGTGGGGGCTGTCGCGCACCCAGGTCGACGAGTTCTCCGTGGCCTCCCACGAGAAGGCCGCCGCGGCGCAGGCCGAGGGCCGCTTCGACGGGCAGATCGCACCGCTCACGTTGCCCGACGGCTCGGTCATCTCCGCGGACGAGGGCGTCCGGGCCGGCTCCACGGTCGAGACCCTCGGCGGTCTCAAGACGGTCCTCAAGACCGACGACAGCGTCATCACCGCCGGCAACTCCTCGCAGATCTCCGACGGTGCGGCCGCGTTGCTCATGACGACCTCGGAGACGGCGCGGCGGCTCGGGCTGACCCCGATCGCGCGCGTGCACACCGCCGTGCTGGCCGGCGCCGACCCGGTCATCATGCTGACCGCGCCGATCCCGGCCACGCAGAAAGCACTGGCCCGGGCCGGGCTGCGGATCGACGAGATCGGCGCCTTCGAGATCAACGAGGCGTTCGCCCCGGTGCCGATGGCCTGGCAGCTCGAACTCGGCGCCGATATCAAGGGCCTCAACCCCAACGGTGGCGCGATCGCCCTCGGGCACCCGCTCGGCGGTTCCGGTGCGCGCCTCATGACGACGCTGATCCACCACCTGCGGGACAACGGGATCCGCTACGGGCTGCAGTCGATGTGCGAGGGCGGCGGTCAGGCGAACGCGACGATCCTCGAACTGCTGTAGCCGCTATCGCGGCAGGGTGAGGATCTCGGCGCCGTCGTCGGTGATGGCGATGGTGTGCTCGCTGTGCGCGGTCAGGCACCCGGTGGCGCTCCGCAGCGTCCACCCGTCGGCGTCGGTGACAAGCTTCGCGGTGTCCGCCATCACCCATGGCTCCAACGCCAGCAGGAGTCCCGGCCGCAGCTTGTAGCCCCGGCCCGGCTTTCCGCTGTTGGAGACGTGCGGGTCCTGGTGCATCGTCGTCCCGACGCCGTGCCCACCGAACTCGGTGTTGATCGGGTAGCCCGCCGCGCTCAGCACCGTGCCGATGGCGTGGGACAGGTCGCCGATGGTGGCGCCGGGCCCGGCGGCGGCAATGCCGGCCGCGAGCGCGCGTTCGGTGGCGTCGATCATCGCGACACTCGCCGCGGGCTTCGTGTCGCCGACGATGAAACTCAGCGCGGCGTCCGCGACGATGCCGCCCTTGGACACGGCGAGGTCGAGCGAGACGAGGTCGCCGTCGGCGAGGGTGTAGTCGAAGGGCAGCCCGTGCAGCACGGCATCGTTGACGGAGGTGCAGATGTAGTGGCCGAACGGCCCGCGCCCGAACGACGGCGCGTAGTCGACGTAGCAGGACAGGGCGCCGGCGTCGTTGATCATGGCCTGGGTCCAGCGGTCGATATCGAGCAGGTTCGTGCCCGCCGTGCTGCGGCTCTTCATCGCCTGGAGGATCGCGGCGACGACGGCGCCGGCTTCCTTGCCCCGGCTCACCTCGGCGGGGCTGAGGATCTCGATCACCGGGTGGCCGCCCGGGCTTCGAGGACGTCGAGGTCCCGCTCGGCGAAAAGGCGGTGCTGCCACTCCTCGCCGAGAACGGTCTTGAGGGCGCCCTCGACCGGATAGGCCTTGGCCGGCGGGTAACCGGGGCCCTCCACCGGCTCGGTGCTGCTCTTGAGGCGTTCCTCGGTGAGGTTCTCGATGACCCGGCGGACGGTCGCCATCCGGTCCGCCCGCACGGCGAGGACCTCGTCGAGGTCGGGGCGCGCCTCGCGGTTGATGAGGACGCCGGGGTCGGGCTCCATCTCGTCGAACGGAATGCCCAGCGGGTGCCACGGCGTCGGATCGCCGAGGATGGCGCGGTTCACCCAGATGTCGGTGGCGAACACCAGGTGCCGCAACGTCTCGATGAACGACCACTCGCCGTTCACGTGCTCGTCCAGCAGCTCCGGCGGCAGCTTGCGCGCCCGCGCGACCGTCCCGGCCCACAGTGTCTCGACGATGTCCCAGCCCTCGCGGAACCCGGCCACGTCGGTGGGGCGCATCTTGGGTCGCTGGGGGTGCCGGCGGTCGAGCTCGGCCTCGACCAGGGGCCCCACGTCGATGCCGTTGATCGTCAGGCTCGCGATGTGCCCGTCGATCTCCACCTCGCCGACCCACACCCCGCGCATCTTGACGTTCCAGAAGCTCGCGTTGGCCACGTCGACGTTCTGGATATTGAGGTCCCGCTCGCTGCGGTTGGCGATCTCGGTCATCGGGTCAGCTTTACATGCCGGGCTGACGGACCACCTTCAAGGGCTGGATCCAGCTTCACCAGCCCGGCCCGCCCGGTGAAGCGGTGCTCCAGGCAGTGAAGCGACGCGGGGCGGCTTGTGAAGGTGCCGGTCAGCGCAGGAAGTCGGTGGGGCGGCGCTCCTTGAGGGCGGCGAGGCCCTCCTTCATGTCCGGGTGCTTGAGGGCGGCGTTCATGTCCTCGACCGAGCGGGTGTAGGCCTCGTCGAAGGAGCCCCAGGCGTCGACCATGATCTGACGCTTCATCATGCGCAGCGACTCCCCCGAGCTGCCGCGGGCCAGGTCGCGGGCGAAGGTCAGGGCGGCGTCGAGCACCTCGTCGGCGGCGTGGACGCGCTGGACCCAGCCGAGCTCGCGGGCACGCTCGCCGTTGCAGACCTCGGCGGTGTACAGGAGCTGCGCGGCGTTAGGCAGGCCGACCATCCGCGGCAGCAGCCAGCCGATGCCGTACTCCGCGGGCAGGCCCATCCGCGCGAAGGAGCTGGTGATCTTGGCGTCGGCCGCGGCGAAGCGGAAGTCGCAGTAGGTCGCCAGGACGAAGCCGGCGCCCGCGCAGGCACCCTGGATCGCGGCGACGATCGGGGTCGAGACCAGCAGCGGCACCAGGTGGTTGCGGCGCATGCCGTCCGGGGCACTCTCCGGGTACGGCGGGAGCGGCAGCTTCTCCGGCGTGTACTTCCCGCCGTCGCTCGTGATGCTCTTCAGGGCCTCGGCATGCGCGCCGGCGCAGAAGTCCTTGCCCGCACCGGTCAGCACGACGACCCGGACCGCAGAGTCGAGGTCGGCGTGGTGCAGGGCCCAGCGGTACTCCACTGCCATGCGGCCCGACCACGCGTTGCGGCGCTCGGGCTTGTTCAGCGTCACGGTCGCGACGCCGTCGGCGGCGGCGTAGCCGATCTCCTCGAAGCTCTCCGTGTTCACGGCCGGAACTCCGCCGCGGTCAGATAGCCACCGGCGTCGACCCGCAGCTGCATGCCGGTGACGTACCGGGACTCGTCCGAGGCGAGGTAGAGCACGGCGTGCGTGATGTCGGCGGCGTCGACGAACGGGGTGGGCATCGGGTGCAGCACGCCGAAGACCGGCTCGGCGTCCTCGCGGGTGGGATGGTCCAGGTCGCGGCGGAACTGCCGGTAGATCGAGTCGTTCTGCAGCATCGGGGTGTCGACGTTGGTCGGGTGGATCGCGTTGACACGGATGCTCTCGGGCGCGAGCACGGTCGCGAGCTCGTGGACGTAGTGCGCCAGCGCGCGCTTGGCGTACTTGTAGCCGGCCGAACCCGGCCCGGCCTCGTCGTAGGCGCGGCGCGGCCGCAGGCCGACCAGCGACCCCGTGGCGATCACAGAGGCGCCCTTGCGCAGATGGGGCATCGCGGCATGCACGGTGTTGATCATGCCGACCAGGTTGACGTCGACGGTGTCGGTCCACGCCGAGACCGGCAGTTCGGCCCCGAGCGCGGTGATGCCGGCCTGCGCGACGACGACATCGAGGCGGCCGAGCTCGGTCACCGCGGCGGCGACCGCCTCCCGCAGCGCCGCCCGCTCACGAACGTCGGCCTGGACTGCCACGACGCGGCTGCCGGTCGCGGCGACAAGCTTCGCGGTCTCGTCCAGGTCGTCCGCCGTGGCGAGTGGGTAGGGCACGGAGGCGATGTCCGCGCACATGTCGAGGGCGATGACGTCCGCGCCCTGCTCCGCGAGCGCCACCGCCTGATCGCGGCCCTGACCGCGGGCCGCGCCCGTGATCAGCGCGACCTTGCCCTCGACGCGACCCGTCATGCTTGCTTCGGCACGTCGAGCTTGCCCTGCACGGCGATGTCCTGACGGGCGATCAGCCAGGCGCCGTCGACCGATCGCAGCTGCCACTCGTAGTTCACCGAGAACAGGCCGCGGGGGAAGAGCACGAGCATCTTCATCCGGACGCTCGCGGTGTCCCCGTCGACGGTGCTGTGCAGGCTGGTCGGGTGGTGCGCGACCGCGATCGGGAACGACGTGTAGAAGTCGAGCAGGTCGTCGTGCCCTGTGGCGACGCGGCCGTAGGTGCTCTGCGCGTCGAAGACCCCGTCCTCGGTGTAGAGCGCGACGACGCCCGGCCAGTCGGCCTGGTCGCACAGGTCGGCGTAGCGGGCGGCCAGTTCGTGGATCTCGATCTTGTCGCTCATCCGAGCACCTCTCGTAGCAGCTTCAGGTCCTGCAACTGGTCGGCCAGGTCGGGCTTGCGCAGCTCGAGGACGAGCTCGTCCACGGCGTACCGCGCCGCGCGTTCCCGGATCCGCTCCGGCGAACCGAACAGGCCGATGGCGTCGATGTAGTCGTCGGTGATCGCAGCCTTGGCGGCACGGCGGTCCTCGGCGTAGCTGGCGCGGACGGCCTCGACCATGGCGCCGTAACCCATCGCCGTCGCCGCCGCCGCGTAGAAGTTGCCCAAGCCGCCGAGGTACAGCGCGGACCAGCCGCGCTCCAGGCGGCGCAGCGCGTCGAGGTCGTCCCCGACGGCGACGGGGACGGTGGGCGCGATCTTGACCTCCCGGCCGTTCGCGGCCAGGCGATCCTGCAACGGCGCACCGAGAGTGTGGTCCGGCGAGTACGGCGTCGGGGTCCATCCGTCGGCGACGTCGGCGGTGAGTTCCTGATTGCGGGGCCCCAGCGCGCCCAGGTAGATCGGCACCGGCGGAACCTGCGAGGGAAGCGCGGTGCGCAGGCCGCCGAGCTTCTCCCCCGCCAGCACCGCCCGGACGACCTCGACCGTCTCGCGGGTCCGCGTCACCGGCTTGTCGAACGGCACCCCGTGCCAGCCCTCGACCACGTTCGGGCCGGAGGTGCCGAGCCCGAGCCGGAAGCGCCCGCCGGAGAGGTCCTGCAGCGTCGCGGCCATCGCCGCAGTGGCGGCCGGGGTGCGCGCGAAGACCGACGCGACGTGGGTCCCGAGTGCGATCCGGCGGGTCCGGGCGGCGCACCAGCCGAGCAGGGCGGCGGCGTCGACGCCCCAGGGCTCGCTGACCCAGAACCCGTCGTAGCCGAGGTCCTCCGCCGCCAGCAGCAGCGGTTCCACGGTGGACGGGCCGGCGTACCGGACGCGGACGGAGAGGCGCACCGGGCTCACCCCGCCCCGACCGTAGAGTTACCGCCATGTCCGAGCCCGCGGCCGTCCCGAAAGCCGCCGAGGTGGTCGCCGCCGAGTTGCGCCGCCAGATCGTGCTGGGCGAGCGGGCCGAGGGCGAGATGCTGCCGCCGGAGGCGGAGATGACCGCCGAGCTCGGGGTGTCCCGGCCGACGCTGCGGCAGGCGCTGCGCATCCTGGAGACCGAACTGCTGGTCACGGTCCAGCGCGGCCGCCGCGGCGGGACCCGGGTGAACCGGCCCTCGCCGAAGGTGGCCGGGCGCTACCTGGGCAACGTGCTGATGTTCCACTCGACGTCGCTGGACGACGTCCACACGGCGCGGCTGCTGCTGGAGCCGGCCGCGATCGGGGAGCTCGCGGCCCATCCGCCGAGCGCCGAGCAGCTGGCGAAGCTGCGGGAGCTGGTGGCGCAGACCCGCATCGAGACCGACTTCGCGACGCTCTGCGCCGTCGGCGGCCGCTTCCACACCGAGCTGGTCGGGCTGGCCGGCAACCCCGCCGTGACGCTGTTTCAGGAACTCGTGCAGCAGCTCATCGACCTGCACGCCGCGCGCTTCGAGAATCAGCGCCTGCGCACCCAGGAGCCCTCGCGTTCCAAGGAGTCGCTCGACGTCCACGAGAAGGTCGTCGACCTGATCGAGGCCGGCGACGTCACCGGTGCCTCGCAGCTCTGGCGCGACCATCTGGACTTCATCCACAACCGGCTCGCGGCCACCGTTGACACCGCCAGCGTGCTGGACCTGGAGATCTGAGCCGTTCACTGCGCGGCCTGGGCGAGGGCCAGCACGGCGGGGCGGTCGACCTTGCCGTTCGGCACCTTGGGCAGAGCCGAGACGACGATGACCTGCCGGGGCCGCTTGTACGGGGCCAACCGGGGCGCGACCGCGGCGAGGACCTCGTCCGCACTCGCGTCGGCTTCGACCAGGGCGACCGGGATCTCGCCGAGCTTGGCGTCGGGGAGGCCGACGACGCTGGCCTCGCGCACCCGTTCGTCAGCTTCGAGAGCGGCCTCGACCTCTTCGGGGATCACGTTGAAGCCGCCGCAGATGATGACGTTCTTGAGCCGGCCGGTGATGTAGAGGTAGCCGTCGGCGTCGAGGTGACCGAGGTCTCCGGTGCGCAGCCACCCGTCGGCGTCGAGGGGGCTCGCCCCCGGCTCGCCGCCGACGTAGCCGGCGGTGGTGGACCGGGTGCGGGCGCGGATCTCGCCCTGCTCCTCGGGGGCCGCGTCGGTGCCGTCGGCCTTCACGATCCGTAGTTCGACACCGGGCAGGGCACGACCGACCGAGCCGGGGCGCCGGCGTCCGGCCAGCACGTCCTTGACGCTCTCGACGGTCAGCCCGCCGAAGGCCTCGGTCTGCCCGTAGGCCTGCAGCACCGGGACGTGGAAGCGCGCCTCGAACTCTTCGCGCAGGGCGGCCGGCAGCGGCGCGGTGCCGGACCCGACGTACTTCACGCGGCCGAGGTCCTCGCCGGGCTCGAGGACGTCGAGCAGTAGCCGCAGCATCGTCGGATTCAGCGTCAGGCTGTCGATGCCGTGCGCGTCGATCAGGCGCTTGGCGATCTGGGCGTCGAACTTGCGCAGCAGCGCGATCCGGCGTCCGACGTAGAGCGCGAAGATCAGGCGGACCACGCCGGAGGTATGCGAGAGCGGATTCGAGATCAGGTTCGGGGGTTTGTCCTCCCCCGCCAGCGGGGTCGCCGACGTGTCGGCGCGGAAGGCGGAGACCGTCGCCCGCACGCTGGACCACGCGCTGTCGTGGGTGAGCACGACGCCCTTGGGTGCCCCGGTCGTGCCCGAGGTGAGCAGCACCAGGGCGGGTTCTGACCCGACGTCACGAATCGGAGCGAGGTAGTCGGCCGCCTCGGCGCCCGGGTCATCGGCCGCGATCCGTGGGAGAGGAACCACGGGGACGTCGACGGCGGGGGCGCACGGATCGTCGGGGTCGGCGATCACGGCGACCGCGCCGAGGGTCGCGATCACCCGGGCGACCTCCTCGGCCGGCGCGGCCGGATGCATCGGCACCACCGCCCCCTCGCGGGACCAGACCGCGGACACCGCAGCCAGGAAGCGCTCGTCGTTGCCGATCCTGACCACGACGCGGTCGCCCGGTTCGGTCTTGAGGTCGCGCGCGACGCGCGCGGCGGCGGCGGCCAGTTGCCGATAGGTCCAGGGCCCGCCGTCCTCGACCAGCACGAAGCCGGCGTCGGGGGCCTCGGCGACGCGCCAGGCCAGCAGGTGGGCGAGGGATCCGCCCGGCTCCCGGGTGCTCATTTCGCGGGGTACTTGATCGTCTTGAGCTGGGTGTACTCATCCAGTCCCTCGGGCCCGTTCTCCTTACCCAGGCCCGAGCGCTTCCAGCCACCGAACGGCACGGCCGGGTTCGTGTAGCCGGGGCCGCCGTTGAGATCGATGCTGCCGGCGCGGAGGCGGTAGGCGAGTTCCATGGCGGTGGCGGAGTCGCGGCTCACGACGTGCCCGGTGAGGCCGTACGGCGAATCGTTGGCGACCGCCACGGCCTCGTCGTCGTCGGCCACCTCGATGACCACGACGACAGGCCCGAAGATCTCCTCCTGCGCGACCGGCCAGGAGTTCTCGACATCGGTCAGGACCGTCGGCAGGTAGTAGGCGCCGCCCAGGCGCGCGGGCAGGCCGCTCGGACGGGCGGCGCCGCGCACCACGGTGGCGCCGCGGTCGAGGGCGCCGGCGACGTAGCCCTCCACCCGGGTGCGCGCACTCTCCCGGATGAGCGGGCCGACGGTCGTCGTCACCTCGCGCGGGTCGCCGACGACGGCGCAGTCGAGGAGGGCTCCCAGCCGGTCCAGGTACTCGGCCTTCACCGAGCTGTGCACCAGGTGACGGGTCGTCAGGACGCAACCCTGACCGGCGTGGGTGGTGACGCTTCCGGCGCCCGCGCGGGCGGCGATGTCGAGGTCGGCGTCGGCACGCACGATCAGCGCCGACTTGCCGCCGAGCTCGAGCAGCACCTTGGTCAGGCGCGGCGCGGCGGTGGCCAGGATCGCGGCACCGACGGTGTCCGAGCCAGTGAAGGAGATGAGGTCGACGCGGGGGTCGGTGGTCAGCGCGACCCCGACGTCGGCGCCGCCGGTCACGACGGTGAGCACGCCCGGCGGCAGGTCGGCACGCTGGGCGGCCTCGGCGATCAGCAGCGCGGAGTAGGGCGTGAACGGCGAGGGCTTGAGCACCACGGCGTTGCCGGCCGCGAGCGCCGGGCCGAGCTTCATCACGTTCTCCAGGAACGGGAAGTTGTACGGCGTGACGGCCGCGACGACGCCGTAGGGCTCGCGGCGGACCGTCCAGTTCCCGACCACGCTCGACCCGTCGGACCGGGTGGTCGTCACCGGTGGGCGCGGGTCGAGCTCAGGACGACGGGCGGCCTCCGCCCAGTACTCCAGATGTTGCAGCGGCAGGCCCACCTGGTGCCCGCGCGCGAGCGTGACGGGGCACCCGGTCTCCCCTACCACCACGTCGAGGAGATGGTCCGGCTTGGCCGCAAGCTCGGCGTGCAGCCGGGCCAGCAAGGCGCTCCGTCCCCGCGGGGACTCGCGGCCCCACGCCCCGTCCGCTGCCGCCCGGGCCGCCGCCAGCGCGGCCTCGACCTCGGCCGGGCCGGCGTTGGGAACGGTGCCGAGAACCTCGCCCGTCGCCGGGTCGAGGATCTGCTCGGCGCTCAGCGCGCGCCTCCGCCCACCTGGGGCGATGCCCACGGGCCGGAGGTCGGCACCGGCATGCCCGGCAGCAGGCCGTGATCGGCGGGCGGGGCCGGGAACGCGGGCAGCCCGCGCTCGCGGGAAGGCAGGCGGACGCGGAACGTCCCGTAGGACGTGCGGTCGCCGAGCTGGTTGTTGCACTCGATCCGCAGGATGACCTCAGGCCACTCGCCGGCGGTGTCGATCTCGGTCACGGAGCCAGTCAACCGGGTCAGGTCCCCGATGGTGTTGAAGCCGGTGATCTTGTCGTCGCAGGCGACCAGGATCGCGTCGTCGCCCATCCAGTCGGTGACCACCTGCGTCATCCACGCGTTGCGCAACATGCCGTAGTCGTAGGCGCGACGGGCGCCGACGGAGCGGGCATAGTCATCGTCCCAGTGCACCCGCATCGCCGAGTCCCAGGCGCCGTCGGCGTTGCGGGAGTAGAACCCGCCCATCCGCTGCCGGTTCTTGTGGTTCAGCCGGTAGGGGTAGATCTCGTGGCGGCCGTTGCCCATCAGCCAGGCGATGATGTCGCCGATCACCATCGGGCCGCGGAACCGCGTCTCCAGTCCCTGACCGACCGTCACGTCCTCGACGTAGCGGGTCTCCGCGCCCCGGACGGTCTCCGCGGCGTAGTGCGCGTCGACCTCCTCGATCTCTTCGTCGGTGTAGACGTGCTGCTTGGGCGGCTCGGTCTGCGTCTTCTGACGCTTGGCGGCCGCGTCGCGCTCGGCGTGGACGAAGTCGGCGTCCCAGATGGCGATCAGCTCGCCGGCGTCGTTCCAGTAGACGCGGCGGCGGACCGAGAGGGCGGACTGCCCACCGAAGCGGGACTCCTTCGGCTCGATCGACACGTAGAAGCGGCGGACCCAGAGGCGGTCGCCCTCACGGACGGGGGCGAAGAAGCGGATGTGGTCGCCGGCCCAGAACATGTGGACGCCGGCCAGCGCGCCCTTGCCGCGGCCCTTGTCCTCCGGCCGGCGCGGAATCTCCGGCGTCAGGCCGGCGCCCTCGAGGAAGCCGGGGGGTGCGATGACCCCGCCCCAGCGACTGGTCGCCGCGTGCGCCGGGTCGGTCCAGAGCGGGTTGTCGTCACCGAACCCGTTCGCGTAGTGGCGGATGCCGTCGCGGCTGGCCTGTTCGTTCCAGGTCGTCCAGCGGTCGTAGCCCCAGTCGAGGCCGACCTTCTCCCGGAACTTCTCGATGCCTTCGGGGGTCAGCCGCCCGAAGGCGAGGGGGTCGGCGGCCGTTTCGGCCTCGCGCTCGACGCTCGTGGTCATGGATAAATCGTTGCACAATTAGCCGATTTAGCCAAGTGAGCGTAGGCGCGCCGAAGCACCCCGTCTTGGGGCGTCGCGTGGCCCCATCGAGCCCCGCGAAAGGGCGCACACGCGCCCCAGGATGGGGCTGGTCAGGCGGCGTGGGACGGGGGCGCGATGGCCTCGCCGTCCGGGAGCAGCGCTCCCCCGTCGTCGAAGCTGACGACGCCGTTGCAGAGGAGGTTCCAGCCCTGCTCGGGGTGGGCCTGGGCGACGAGGGCGGCCAGACGCTCGCGCGCGGACGGCGCGGGGCACCGGGGAATGTGATTGCACCCGTGGTTCTGCTTCATGGCCATGCACCTCAACTTGCTGCTCAAGCGACTCTGCTCGTCCTCACATTCGACACTGAGGCTCACGTTCTGAGCAGGAGTAGTGCACTACTCCCTTTCAGCGCCGCCACGCCCCCTCCTGGGGCGGGATTCAGCCCTATGGCCGAACGCGAAGGGGCGGACACGCGCCCCAAGATGCGGCACCCCGGCGGGGACGGCTCCCTCCCAGCGGGCGGTCAGCAGCGGGCGGTCACCAGCGGGCGGTCACCAGCGGGCGGTCACCAGCGCACGGCCATCCCGGCGTCGACGGGGAAGGTCACGCCCGTGACCAGGCGCGCCTCGTCGGAGCAGAGGAAAGCGATCGCAGCGCTGACGTCCGCCGGCTCGGCCCAGGGCTCGGGGAGGACGTTGAGGTGCCGCGCGATGCGGGCGAACGCCTCCGCGCTCGCCGCGTCGTCCGGCGTCGCCCCCTTGCCCGGCAGGAAAAGCTCGTAGGTGGCCTCGTTCTGCACCATGTCGGTGTTCACCGTCGTCGGGTGGACGGTGTTGACGCGGATCCGGTGCCGGCCGAGTTCGAGCGCGAGGGCCTTCATCATCCCGACCAGGCCGTGCTTGGCGGCGCAGTAGTGCGCGCAGTTCTCGATGCCGCGCAGGCCGGCGGCGGAACTGGTGAGCACGATCGAGCCGCCGTCGCCGTGGGCGAGCAGGTGCGGGAGCGCAGCCTTGACGGTGAAGAAGACGCCGGTGAGGTTGACGTCCATCATGGTCGTCCACTGATGGGGCGTCAGCTCGGTGACCGGCGCGTACTGGGCAATGCCGGCGTTGCCGAGGACGATGTCGAGGCGGCCCAGCTCGGCGACACCGGCGTCGACCGCCTTGGTCAGGGCGACGAAGTCGCGGACGTCGGCCTGGGTCGCGATGATCCGCCGGTCGGTGGCCTCGACCATGCGGACCGTCTCGGCCAGGTCGGCCGGGGTGGCCAGCGGGTAGGGCGCGGTGTCGATGTCCTGGCAGAGGTCGACGGCGATGATGTCCGCGCCCTCCTGCGCGAGCTTCACCGCGTGCGAACGGCCCTGGCCCCGGGCCGCGCCGGTGATGAACGCGACCTTGCCCTCGAGTCTCATCGGATCTCCGGCTTCGGCCGGTCGCCGCCCGGCTTGAACTCTGCCTGCGAAATCGGGTTGGTCAGTTGGGGGTACACGAGCGGCACCTCGCGGGCCGCGTGCGGCGACATCGAGAGCGAGTCCCACACCGCCTTGACGGTGCCCTGGATGGCCAGCGGGGGCTTGTCCGCCAACCGCTGAGCGAGGACCTGGGCGCGCGCCCACAACTCCGTCTCGCCGCCGGCGACGATCTCGCTCACCAACCCGATCGAGTACGCGCGCTCGGCGCCCATCCGCTCGTCGAGGCCGAACAGCGCGATGCGCATCGCCTCCCCCAGCGGGATGCGGCGGGCCAGGCCCGCGGGCTCGAGAGCAGAGAGCATGCCGTAGGTGGTGTGCGGGTCGAAGAACGTCGCGTCCTCGGAGCAGATGACGACGTCGGCCTCGTTGATCCAGTAGAACGCCCCGCCCGCGCACATGCCGCCCACGGCGCAGAGCAGCGGCTTCCAGACGCGGTTCTGCTTGGCGCCGAGGAAGAAGCCGGGGTCGTCCGCGCTCCAGGGGTTCGGGTGCCGGGTACGGCCGGCCTTACGGTCGACGCCGGTGGAGAACGCGCGGCCGCCGGCGGCGCGCAGCACGATGACGCGCACGTCCTCGTCGACGCGGCAGCGCTTCCAGATCTCGGCGAACTCGTCCAGCATCCGCTGGTCGAAGGCGTTCATCACCTCGGGCCGGTTCAGCGTGATCGTGGCGACGCCGCCGCTCACGTCGAAGAGCACGGTCTCGTAGCTCATGGCTTCTGTGGCTCCCTCGGCAGACCCAGCACCCGTTCGGCGAGCATCGTCTTGAGAATCTCCTCGGTCCCGCCGGCGATGCGGTAGCCCATGCTGCCCATCAGCCAACGGTTCCAGTTGTAGGTGCCCCAGTCTCCGGTGTCGGCGACGAAACCGGGACCAAGAAGCTGCGCGGCGAGGTCGCCGATCAGCTTGTAGTTGGTCGCCAACAGGACCTTGTCCATCGCCCGCTCGGCGCCGGTCAGCGTCTCCTCCGGGATGGCCTGCATGCGCTGCTGCTGGAACCGCGCGACCTGCAGGCGGGAGTGCAGCGCCACCCACGCGTCCCGCACGCCGGGGTCGTCGCTGCGGCCGGAGCGCTGCGCGAGGGTGCGCAGCAGGGCCATCGCGCGCGCGTTCATCTCGTGCGAACGGTCCCCGACCGCGCGCCGCTCCCCCGCCAGGGCCGAGGTCGCGACCTTCCAGCCCGACCCCTCGTCGCCGAGACGCAGCGCGTCGTCGAGGACGACGTCGGAGAGGAACACCTCGCAGAAGCTCGCCCCACCGGTCATCTGCCGCAGCGGGCGGATCTCGATGCCGGGCAGCTTCATCGGCACCAGGAACATCGTCAGGCCGCGGTGCTTGGGGGCGTCGGGGTCGGTGCGGATCAGGGCGAGGCCGAGGTCGGCGAAGGTGGCGTTGGAGGTCCAGACCTTCTGCCCGTTGACGCGCCAGGAGTCGCCCTCGCGCACTCCACGAGTGCGGACGCCGGCTAGGTCGGAGCCCGCCTCCGGTTCGGAGAAGAGCTGGCAGGCGATCGTCTCCCCGCGGTGCAGGGGCAGCGAGTGGGCGGCGATCTGTTGCGGGGTGCCCGCGGCGAGCAGCGCGTGGCTGACGGTGCCGAGCCCGATCCGCAGCGGGTTCATGTCGGGGATCTCGAACTCGGCTTCCAGGGTCCGGTAGAGCCGGTCGTACTCGGCGGGGAGACCGGCCCCGCCGTGCTCGACCGGGCCGGTGATCCAACCGAAGCCGGCCGCCCATCGCTCGCGCTGCCAGGCGAGCGCCTCCTGGGCCTCGGCCCGTTCCTGCTCGTCGGTGGTCTCGTGGAAGAGCGCCAGACGTTCCTCGCCGGAGCCCCACTCGGTGGAGACCGCGCCGCGGCGCGGGCGCCGGGCCAGAAAGGTCAGGACGTCGGCCTCGAAGTCCGCCTCGGTCACTGGCTGACTCAACTCAGCCCCACGTGGATATTCTTGGTGCGCAGGAACTCCCGCAGCCCCTCGATCCCGCCTTCGCTGCCGCGGCCGCTGGCCTTCCACCCACCGAACGGCGCGGACGGGGGCAGGCCGGCCATCCCGTTGACCGAGACGTAGCCGGCGTCGAGGCGGTCGGCGACGCGGTGGGCGCGGGCGAGGTCCGCGGTCCAGATGAAGCCGGCCAGCCCGTACCGCGTGCCGTTGGCGATCTCGATCGCCTCGGCCTCGGTGTCGAAAGCGGTCACCGCCAGCACCGGTCCGAAGACCTCCTCCTGCGCCAGCGAGCTCGCTGGATCGACGTCGGCGAACAACGTCGGCGTGACGTAGGCCGGACCGGGACCCCGGGTGCCGCCGGTGACGAGGCGGGCGCCCGCGCTCTCCACCACACTCAGAATGCGGTCGGCGGCGGCGACGTCGACGACCGGCCCCATCGAGGTCGACGCGTCGAACGGGTCGCCGAGCCGGACCTTGGCCAGCTGAGCGGTCGCGGCCTCGAGAACGGCGTCGTGGATTCCGCGCTGCACCAGCAACCGCGTCGGCAGGAAGCAGCCCTGCCCGCTGTTCTGGACCGCACCGAGCAGCGCCGCGAGCTTGCCGACCCGGACCGGGTCGGCGTCGTCGAAGACGAGCGACGCCGACTTACCGCCGAGCTCGAGCACGCACGGGATGAACCGCGCCGCGGCGGCCTGCGCCACCGCGCGACCCGCGGTCTCCCCGCCGGTGAAGGTGACCATGTCGACCTGCTCGACGAGTTCCGCGCCGACGTCCCCGGCGCCGCCGAGGACCGAGACGAGACCCTCGGGGAGATCGAGCACCTGGGCGAGGCGCACCGAGGAGAACGGCGCCAACTCCGACGGTTTGAGGAGGACGGCGTTGCCGGCGGCCAGGGCCGGGGCCAGCTTGAGGGAGGCCGCGATCACCGGGCCGTTCCACGGGATGACCGCACCGACGACGCCGTGCGGCGGCGAGGTCGTGTAGTCCAGGACGTCGCCGGGGGCGACGGGCGCGACGGCGCCGCCGATCTTGTCGGCCCAGCCCGCGTAATAGGCGAACCACTCGGCCGCCTGCAGCACGCCGGCCTTGGACGCGCGCAGCGGCATGCCCATCTCCAGGCTGACCAGCGCCGCGAGTTCGTCGGCGTGCGCGCGGATCGCGCCAGCGGCGGCGAACAGCGCGTCACGCCGCCAGGCCGGGCCGGCGGCCCAGGACGGCTGCGCCTTGCGCGCTGCGGCCACGGCCTGCTCGACCTGGTCGACCCCGGCCAGCCGCACGGCGCCGAGGTCGCTGCCGTCGCCGGGGTGGACGAAGGCCCGCCCGGATCCGGTGCCCTCCACGACGGCGCCACCGAGGTAGCAGGCGCCGGCCGGGAGCAGGGTCCTCGCCTCAACTGAGTCCACGTCAGATCCCCAGCCGGTCGGCGAGCAGGGCCCGGTGCTGGCGCGGCGTTCCGAAGAGGATCTCGGTGCTCTTGGCCCGCTTGAAGTACAGGTGCGCCGGATGCTCCCAGGTGAAGCCGATGCCGCCGTGGATCTGGATGTTCTCGGCGGCGGCGTGCGTGTACGCCTCCGAGCAGTAGGCCTTGGCCAGGCTGGCCAGCACCCCGACCTCGTCGCTGCCGGCGTCGATCGCCCAGCCGACGGCGTAGGCCGCCGAGGTGGAGGACTCGACCTCCAGCAGCATGTCCGCGCACTTGTGCTTGATGGCCTGGAACGAGCCGATCGGCCGACCGAACTGCTCCCGCACCTTGGCGTACTCGACCGCCATCTCCAGCACGCGCCGCGCTCCCCCGGCCTGCTCCGCGGCCAGCGCTGCCGCGGCGAGGTCCATCGTGGCGGCCAAGGGCGCGGCCGCGCCGCCGTCCTCGCCGACCAGGCGGGCCGGCACGTTCTCGAAGGTCAGGCGGGACTGCTTCCGGGTCGCGTCCAACGTGCCCATGGCCTCGCGGGTGAGGCCGGGCGCGGCGGCGTCGACCGCGAACAGGGACGGCCCGGCCGCGGTGCGCGCGACCACGAGCAGCAGGTTCGCCACGTGCCCGTCCGGCACGAACAGCTTCTCGCCGGTGAGGTTGTACTGGGGATCCGCGGACACCGTGACGTCCTGCGCCCGCCAGCTGCCGCTGGTCTCGGTGACCGCGAGCGCCGCGATCGTGGTGCCCTCCGCGATGCCGGGCAGGTACTCCGCACAGGCCGCCTCGTCGCCGGAGGTGAGCAACGCGTTCGCGGCCAGCACGACGGTGGACAGGAACGGCGCGCACAGCAGCGCCCGGCCCATCTCCTCCAGCACGATCTGCAGGTCGACGAAGCCGGCGCCGGAGCCGCCGTACTTCTCCGGCAGCGCCAGGCCCTGCAGCCCGATCTGACGAGCCATCAGTGACCAGACCGCCGGGTCGTACCCCTCGGCGGTCTCCATCAGGGCACGCACCTCGGTCTCCGGGGAGCGTTCGGCGAGGAAGCGCCGGACGCTGTCGCGCAGGGCGCTGTGCTCGGAGGTGAACGCGAAGGTCGCGGTCATCGGCTGCTCCTCGTGCTCTTGATGGGCGGAGCGCTGCCTACCGGCAGCCCCAACACCTTGTCGGCGATCGTGGTGCGCTGGATCTCGGACGTACCGGCCCCGATCGTGCTGGCCCGGGTGCGCAGAAAGCCACGCAGCCACGCCCCGTCCCGCTCCAGGGCCGGGTCCGCGGGGTCGAGCTGGCCGTGCGGGCCGAGCAGGTCGACGGCGAGCTCGTGCAGGCCCTGCTCGAACGTGCCGTGCTGCAAGCGGATCACGGAGGCCAACGGCCCCGGCTCCCCGCCCTCGAGCACGCGGGCCAGCACACGCTGCCCGCTCCATTCCAGCAGGCGGGCGCCCGTGACCACCTGGGCCAGCCGGTCGCGCACGTACGGATCGTCGGCCAGGCCGCGGCGGCGGGCCAGCTCGAGCAGGTCGCGGGTGACCCGCTGGTAGCGCATGCCGGCGGCGGACAGCGACGTCGAGCGCTCGTACCCCATCGTCGCCCGGGCCGCGGTCCAGCCCTCGTTCTCGGCGCCGATGCGGTGCGCCACGGGCACGACGACGTCGTCGAGTTCGACCTCGGCGAAGTGCGCACCGCCGGTCATGTCGCGCAGCTTGGCGGCCCGCACCCCGGGGGCGTGCATATCGACGGCGAGGCAGGTGATGCCGGCCGCGCCGGACCCGGCCGGGCCGGTCCGGGTCAGGCACAGCATCCAGTCCGCGAACGCCGCACTGGAGATCCAGACCTTGCGCCCGGTGACGCGGTAGGAGTCGCCGTCGGGCACGGCGCGGGTGCGCAGCGAGGTGAGGTCGGAGCCGGCGTCCGGCTCGGAGAACCCCTGGCACCACAGTTCGTCGTAACGCAGCAGCGGCGGTATCCAGCGCTCGCGCTGCTCGTCCGTACCGCGGGCCAGGATCGTCGGGCCGACGATGGTGGCGATGTTGTTCGGCGGCACCGGGACCCGGGCCAGCGCCATCTCCCGGTGGTAGACCGCCTGGAGCGGCAACGGCAGGCCCATGCCACCCCAGCGCTGCGGCCAGCCCGGTCCGGACCAGCCGTTGTCGAACAGCGTCACCTGCCACGCCTTCTGGAAGGCGAGCCGCTCGGCCGGGTCCCGCGGCATGCGGCCCGGGTGGTGCGCGGCGAGGAAGGCCTGCAGTTCGGCCGCCAGCTGATCCGCCGTCAGGGCGCTCCGGTCGCTCACGTCGACCAGACCAGGGGAAGCCGGTCGATGCCGAAGACGCCGCCGGCGTGCAGCGTGAGCGGCTCGGCGTCGTCGATGGCGTAGTCCGGGATCCGGGCGTGCCACTGCTCGAGCGCCGTGGTGAGTTCGTCGCGGGCGAGGTGCGAGCCGGCGCAGCGGTGCGGCCCGGCCCCGAAGGCCATGTGCCGGTTGCCGGGCCGGTCGAAGCGGACCTGCGCCTCGTCCGGGAACTCCTCGGGGTCCTGCGCGGCCAGCGCGGTGGCCAGCAGCAGCCGCTCCCCCTGGAGCATCTGCACGCCCGCGAACTCCAGGTCGTGGGTGACGGTCCGCGCCGGGTTGATGAAGGAGTGCACCCGCAGGAGTTCCTCGACGGCGCCCGGTATCACGCCCTTGTCGGCCACGAGCAGGCGACGGTGGTCGGGGTTGCGGGCCAGGAAGTGGAAGCACCAGGTGAGGGCTGCGGTCACGGTGTCGAGGCCGGCGATGAACAGCAGGAAGCAGAGGTTCTGCACCTCGTCGTCGGAGACCGGGCGGTCGGCGCCCTCGTCTGACGGCACTGTGGCGGTCAGCAACGCCGAGACGACGTCGTCGCGCGGCGCGGTCCGGCGCTGCGCGATCAGGTCGCGCAGATAACCGTTGATCGCGATGTGGGCGTCCCGCCGCAGCTCCGGCTTGTCGGCGTTGCGCAGCAGGGCGTTGTTCCACGTCACGAACCGGGAGGCCTCCGCCACCGGGAGACCGAGGATGTTGGTGAAGATCCGGGTCGGGAACGGTTCGGCGAAGTCGGCGACGAACTCCACGCGCCCCCGCCCGGCCAGGCCGTCGATGAGGGCCGCGCAGGTGCTGTCGATCGCCGCGGTCCGGGCCGTCACCGCCCGCGGTGCGAACAGCGGCGCGATGACGCGGCGGTAGGCGGTGTGCTCCGGTGGGTCCAGCTCCAGGGGATAGAGCTTCTCCTTGCGGGAGGCGTGCGCCGGGATCCCGGTGGAGACCGACGAGAACAGTTCGGGCTGCTGGAGTGCGGCGCGGATGTCCTCGGCCCGGGTCAGGATCCAGTACCCGCCGTGGTTCGGGCTCCACAGCACGCGCTGGTCACGCAGGCCGCGGTAGGCACCGAACGGGTCGGTGAGGAACTCGGCACCGAAGACGTGGTCGACGTCGCGCACGAGGTCGGCCGGAACGTGCGCCGGGTGTGACGGGGCGTCATACAGCGGCCGCTTCGGCCCGGCCGCGGCTCGGTCCCGGGCGCGGACGAGCAGGTCGAGGCGCTGCTGCGCCGCGTCCCGCTCGCCGCCGTCGAGGGTGCCGAGCACCGCCGTGATCGCCGCGATCTCGACGTCGAGCCGGTCGGTCGCCTCGTCGATCGTGAGCAGGTCCAGGTCGGACCAGTCCGAGGCGTCGGGATCGGGCTTTCCCATCAGCTAGCTCGCGGGGTTCAGTTCAGCGCGCGGGAAGTTGAACAACTCCCGGCTGTTCCACTCGACCATCCGCGCCACTTCCTCGTCGGGGATGTCGGCGAAGACCTCCAGCGCGCGCTTGCGGCTGTTCGGCCAGTTGGAGTCGGAGTGCGGGTAGTCGCACTCCCAGGTGATCCGGTCGACGCCGATGTCGTGGCGGTTCTTCAGCCCGTGCACATCGTCGATGAAACAGCCCCAGATGTGCTTGCGGAAGAGCTCCGAGGGCGCGACCGCCTGGTTGACGTTCTGGTACCAGCGGTGCCGGTCCCACACGTAGTCCGCGCGCTCGAGCAGGTAGGGCACCCAGCCGATGCCGCCCTCGGCCAACGCGACCTTCAGCCCCGGGAACTTGTGGAAGACCGGGGAGAAGATCAGGTCGGCCGCGGCGAACATCGAGTTGCACCCGAACAGCGTGATCGTCACCGCGAAGGGGGCGTCGGGCGCGGTCGTGGGCGCCTGGCCGCTGGTGCCGAAGTGCAGGCACAACGGGAGGCCCGTCTCCTGCGCTGCGGCGAAGACCGGGTCCCAGTGGTCGGTGTGGAAGCTGGGCAGGCCGAGCGGCACCGGGTTCTCGCTGAAGGAGATCGCCTTCGCCCCGCGACCGGCGGCGCGGTGGATCTCCTGCACCGCCGCGGCCACGTCCCACAGGGGCAGGATCGCGATCGGGATGAACCGCTCCGGGGCGGCGCCGCACCACTCGTCGAGCATGAAGTCGTTCCAGGCCTGCACGCACAGCAGCGCGAGTTCCGGGTCCTCGCCCTGCAGGAACACCGTGCCGGCGAAGCGCGGGAAGGAAGGGAAGCAGATCGCGGCCTGCACACCGTCGAGGTCCATGTCGATGACACGGGCCTCGGGCTCGTAGCAGCCCGGGATCATGTCGGTGTAGCGCATCGGCTCGGTGCCGAACTCGGTCGGCGGCTTGCCGGCGACGGCGTTCAGGCCGATCTGCGGGTACTGGCGGCCCTCGTAGAGCCACACGTCGGAGATCGCTCCGTCGGCGCCTTCGACCTGGATGATCCGCGGCCCCGCCGCGCGGTGTTTCGCGGGGAGACGGTCCTGCCACAGGTGCGGCGGCTCGACCAGATGGTCGTCGACCGAGATCAGCTGCATGTCGTCCCGGAGCGGCATCGTCACCTCGGCATTGATCCGGTCGGCCTGGTCGCTTTATCTTATACCGATTTATTCGTCTGGCAACCCGGAGGACCCCGTGCAGAACGGTTCGAGCGCCCTCGTCACCGGCGGAGGGTCCGGCCTGGGCCGCGCCTCGGCCACCCTGCTCGCCGAGCACGGCTGGCACGTCGTCGTCGCCGACTTCAACCCGGCCGCGGCCGCGGTGGCGGCCGACCTGGGCGGCACGTTCGTCCAGACCGACGTGACGTCGGAGGACCAGATGCGCGCCGCGGTGGACGCGGCCGTCGCCGCCGGGGACTTCCGCGCCGTCGTGCACTGCGCCGGCGGCGGATCCTCGCGCCGGGCGATCGGCCGCGACGGCACCTACGAGTCCGCGCACCCCCTCGACGAGTTCGCCCGCGTCGTCACGCTCAACGTCGTCGGGACGTTCAACTGCGTCCGCCTCGCGGCGACGGCCATGTCGCGGAACTCCCCCGACGCCGACGGCGGCCGCGGGGCGATCGTGACCACCGCCAGCGTCGCCGCGTTCGACGGCCAGATCGGGCAGGCCGCCTACGCGGCCGGTAAGGCGGGCATCGTCGGCATGACGCTGCCGCTGGCCCGGGACCTGTCCGCGGCCGGGGTCCGGATCAACACCATCGCACCCGGTACCTTCGAAACGCCGCCGATGCTCGCGGTGCCGGAGGAGCTGCGTGCCTCACTCGGTGCGAGCGTCCCCTTCCCGAAACGCCTGGGGATCCCGGCGGAGTTCGCGTCGCTGGCCTACGAGCTGCTGAGGAACCCCTACATGAACGGGGAAACCGTGCGCCTCGACGGTGCGATCCGGATGGCCCCGAGGTAGCATTACCTACACGCTTTAGTTTACGAGGAGAACGCCGGTGCGGATCAAGGTCGACCGCGAGGTCTGTCAGGGCAACGCGCGCTGCTTCGCCCTGGCTCCCGAGGTCTACACACTCGACGACGAGGGCTACAACATCGGCGGCGAGTTCGAGATCGACGACGAGCTGGGCGAGCAGGCCTTCCGCGGCGCCGCCGAATGCCCCGAGCGCGCGATCAAGGTCTTCTTCGAGTAGCGACGACCAAAAAGCGTGTCACGCTTTTTGGTCGTTCTCAGCCTCGTGGGAGTCCCAGGACCTGCTGGGCGACGAGGTCCTTGAGGACCTCCGTCGTGCCCGCGGCGATCGTCGAGCAGCGCGTGAACAACCAGCGCCAGGCGAGGTCGTCGCGCAGGCCGGTGACGGCCGGGAGGCCAGCCAGGTCGAGGGCGGTCTCGGCCAGCGCGCGGTCGGTGAGGCCCCAGGAGAGCTTGATCAGCGCCTGCAGACCCGCGGTGTCCTCGCCCGCCTCGGCGCGGGCCAGAGTCACCCGGCCGAGCTGGCCGAGCACCCGCGCCTCGATGTAGCGGCGCATGACCTGGTCGCGGTCGAGGACGCCCAGGTCGCCGGTGGCCTGCGCGACCTGAACGGCGCGTTGCTCCAGCTCAGCGGCCCGCGAGAGCACGCCCGTGCGCTCGTGCACGAGCGTGCGCACGGTGACGCCCCAGCCGCCGTGCAGGGGGCCCATCAGCGCGGACGCCGGCACCTGCACGCCGGTGAAGAAGACCTCGGCGAACTCCGAGTCCCCGGAGATCATGCGGATCGGCCGACGCTCGATCCCCGGTGAATCCATGGGGACGAGCAGCACCGAGATGCCCTGGTGCTTCTTGACGTCCGGGTCCGTGCGCACGAGGAGCATGCAGTGCGTGGCGTGCATGCCGTGCGACGTCCAGACCTTCTGGCCGTCGATCACGAAGCCGTTCTCGAAGGCCCCGTCCACCGGGCGTGCACGCGTGCGCAACCCGGCCAGGTCGCTCCCGGCCTCCGGCTCGCTGAAGCCCTGGCACCAGATCTCGGTGCCGTCGAGGATCCGCGGCAGGCTGGCCTGCTGCTCGGGCGAGCCGAACTCCATCAGCGCGGGGCCGACGTTGGCCAGGCCGAGGATGCCCGCCGGGATCGGAACGCCGGCCGCGGCGTACTCGACGTCGCACGCGATCCGGTCGGCGACGGCCAGGCCGCGGCCGCCGTGCTCGATCGGCCAGCCGGGCGCGGCCCAGCCCTGCGCCGCCAGCCACTGCTGAGCGGCGAGCATCTGCTCGAACGACGCCTCACCGCCGACCCGGAGATCGGCCGGGAACGCGGTCAGGACAGCGCGGAGGTCCTCGGCAGGCGTCACCATGGAAATAGCTTAATCCTGATACGATTTATTCGGCAATCCGTCTTCACGGGAACCAGAGGAGCGCGGCGTTGGCGACCACCAAGCTGGAGACGATCCGGCTGCCCAAGGCCGCCGAGATCGTCGCCCGCACCCTGCGCCGCAAGATCGTCACCGGCGAGCTCGAGGCCGACGATCCGCTGCCGCCCGAGGACCAACTGATGGCGGAGATGGGCGTCGCCCGGACCACCGTCCGCGAGGCGCTGCGCATCCTGGAGTCCGAGGGCCTGCTCGTGGTCCGGCGCGGCGCCGGCGGTGGCGCGCGCATCCGCACCCCCGCCGTGCCGATGGTCTCCCGCTACATCGGCCTGCTGCTGCAGTACGAGGGCGCGACCCTGCAGGACGTGCACAAGGCGCGGGTCATGCTCGAGGCCCCGGCCGCCGGGCTGCTCGCCGAACGCGGCACCCCGGAGATCGTCGCCGTGCTCCGCGGCGCCCTGTCCGAGGAAGCCGCTGCGATGGACGACCCGGCGCAGGCCAGCCGCGCGCACGGCCGCTTCCACCACCTCGTCGTCCAACTCACCGGCTGCCTGACCTACGACGTCCTCACCTCGGTGACCAACCGGATCATCCAGGCCCAGGCCGACCGGTTCCTCGCCGCGCACGGCAGCGAGGTCAGCACCCGCGAGGGCATGGAGATCGCGCACCGCGCGCACCGCAAGCTGATCGACCTCATCGCCGCCCGCGACGTCGTCGGCGCCCAGGATCTGTGGCGCCGTCACCTCGAGGCCGGGGACGCGCATCTGCTCTCCGCGCCGGGGGCCCGTTCGGTACTGGACCTGATGGAATGACCGGTCGCGTTGCGGGCAAGGTCGCCCTCATCACGGGTGGCGCCCGCGGGCAGGGCCGGGCGCACGCGGTCGCGCTGGCCGCCGAAGGCGCCGACATCGTCGTCACCGATCTGTGCGCGGACATCGCATCGGCGCCGTACCCGCTCGGCACCGCGGCCGAGTTGGCCGAGACCGTCGCGCTGGTGGAGAAGCACGACCGCCGTGCGCTCGGCATCACCGCCGACGTCCGGGACCCGGCCGCGATGCAGGCTGCCGTCGCGCGCACGGTGGCCGAGTTCGGCCGCCTCGACATCGTCGTCGCCCAAGCCGGGATCGCGCCCCTGGGGGCGGACCGCGGGATCCAGGCGCTGCTCGACGCGGTCGACGTCGACCTGCTCGGCGCGATCGCGACCATCAACGCGGCGGTTCCGCATCTGAGCGCCGGAGCCTCGGTCATCGCGACCGGATCCCTGACCGCGCTGCGGCCGCGCAGCGGCGGCGGCTCGGGTGGGCCCGGCGCGGTCGGCTACAAGTACGCCAAGGTCGCGCTGGCCCAGTACGTGCACGAACTCGCGACCGCGCTGGCGCCGCACTCGATCCGGGTGAACTGCATCCACCCCACGAATGTCGACACCCCGATGCTGCAGAACTCGGGGATGTACAAGCTGTTCCGGCCCGACCTCTCCGACCCCTCCCGCGAAGAGGCCGAGGCCGCCTTCCCGGCGATGCAGGCAATGCCGGTGCCCTACGTCTCGGTGGAAGACGTGTCCGCCGCCGTCGTGTATCTGGCCTCGGACGAGGCCCGCTTCGTCACCGGCATGCAACTGCGCATCGATGCCGGCGGGTATCTGAAGACGGCCGACTTCCGGCCGTGACTGCCCCTCACCTCGTGGCCGACCCTCTCCTGCACCGGCCGGCTCCCGCGGCCGATCCGCTGCACGCCTTCTTCTGGGCCGCCGGCGCCGACGGGGCGCTGCGGATGCTGCGCTGTTCGGACTGCGGCTTCTGGCTGCATCCGCCTTCGCCGCGCTGCCCGGCCTGCCTGTCGGCCGAGGTGGCGCCGCAGTCGTTGTCCGGGCACGCGACGGTGGCGGCCTTCACCGTGAACGTGCAGCAGTGGGTGCCGGGCCAGGAGCCGTACGTCTACGCGATCGTCGAGTTCCCGGAACAGGAGGGGCTGCGGCTGACGACGAACGTCGTCGGCTGCGCCGTCGAGGACGTGCACATCGGGCTGGCCGTGCAGGTGGCCTTCGTGCACCGCAACGACGTGTACTACCCGGTGTTCGTGGTGGCCGGATGAGCTTCGAACGGGACGCCGTCATCAGCGGAGTGGCCCGCTCCGCGATCGGGCGCCGCCTCGGCCGCTCCGCCCTCGACCTGACCGTCGAGTCGTCGCTCGCAGCCATCGCCGACGCCGGGCTCTCCCCCGCCGACATCGACGGCATCTCCACCTACCCGGGCGGGTACGCCGACATCTCCCACGGCTACGCCGGTCCCCCGCCGGCCGAGGTGCAGGACGCGCTCCGGCTGAATCTGACGTGGTTTCAGGGCGCGGCCGAACTCAACGGCCAGCTCGGCGCCGTGGTCGCGGCCGCGATGGCCGTGTCCACCGGCGTGTGCCGGCACGTGCTGGTCTACCGGACGGTGACCGAGTCCTCGGCGCAGGGCTCCGGGGGCCGCACCGCCGTCCTCGGGTCCGAGCAGGCGCAGAGCTACGGCGTGTGGAGCCAGCCTTTCGGTGGGGTGTCGCCGGCGAACTGGATAGCACCCGTGGCGATGCGCCACTTCCACGAGTTCGGTACCACGCGCGAACAGCTCGGGCAGCTCGCGGTCACATTCCGCCGCCACGCCGCGCTCGATCCCGAGGGCGCGGTGTTCACCGCCCCGCTCACGCTCGAGGACTACCTCGCCACGCGGATGATCTCGACCCCGCTGTGCCTGCTCGACTGCGACGTCCCGGTCGATGGATCCACCGCGCTGATCGTCTCGGCCGCGCCCTATGCCCCGGACGCCCCGAACGGCGCGGTGCGGATCGAAGCCTTCGGCACCGCGTCCACCGGCCGGCCGTCCTGGGACCAGTACGCCGACCTGACCTCAGGCCCGGCTCAGGGCGCGGCGGCGCACCTGTGGCGCCGGACCTCGCTCCGCCCCGCTGACGTCGACGTCGCCCAGCTCTACGACGGCTTCAGCATCCTGGCGCTGGTGTGGCTGGAGGCCCTGGGCTTCTGCGGCCGCGGCGAGGGTGGCGCCTTCTTGGAGGGCGGGGCAAACATCGCCCTCGACGGCGTCCTGCCGCTGAACACCAACGGCGGCCAGCTCTCCGGTGGGCGGCTGCACGGCTTCGGTCTGCTGCAGGAGGCGGTCGTGCAGTTGCGGCACGCGGGCCGGGCGCGGCAGGTCGCCGACGCCGAGGTGGCTCTGGTCGCCAACGGCGGGGGCCCCGTCGCCGGCGCGGTTCTGCTCACCCGCGACCGCTGACCTGTCTAGCTGGCCTTGGATGGCCGCTTGGCCGGCGGCTTCTTCTTCGAGGTTGCCTGCTTCTCCGCACCCTTCGTGACGGCTCCGTAGCGCTGGCGAGCGGCCTCCCCTGACGTCCCGAGGTAGCCGCCGATCAGGCCCCAGCTGAGGTCCGCTTCCCGGGCCGCGGCGACCGCGTCCACTATCGCCTGCTCAGCAGCAGCACGAGCCGCGACGGCTTCGAGAATGGCTCGCAACGGCGTGGCGTCGCGCCAACCATCGGGGTCCGGCTCGAACTCCTCGAATCGACGTGCGTACTCCCACTGGTTGTCGATGATCTCCTGCAGCGATCTCGGCACCACATCACCTCTCGTTCTTCCTGCGTCATTCGGGGAGCGGGAGATAGCGCTCTCGCGCGGGCCTCATGGCATGAACGGTGCGGAGCATGTCCGCGTCGACGACCCCGTGCGTGCGGGCACTGTCGAGAATCGTCGGGTCGCGCTTCACAAGTTACTTTGCAGAGCGTGGTTCGCCAAGTTAACTTGCGGTCGCGATTGAGTGCAAGCTCCGGCACGGAACTGAAGTGATCCACAGACGGCCTCAGCATTCGTGTCGAGAACCTGAAGTCGGCTCCGTCCCCGGTGTGAAGCCACACCCGCGAGGAAGGATTCCACCGTGATGCAGAACGAGATCGCCGAGATCTTCGACCGCCCGTACAGCCGAGACCTGCTGGCCAAGCCCTTGATGCGGATGGCCTACGTCGCCCTCGACGGAACGCCGCGGTGCATCCCCACCGGCTTCGTCTGGAACGGGGCGCAGCTCGTCACGTGCACGGCGAAGAACGCGCCCAAGCTCAGGCACCTGGCGGTGAACCCGGCAGTGTCGCTCACGATCGACACCGAGGAGTACCCGCCGAAGATCCTGCTCATCCGTGGGACCGCCGAGCTCGACCACTGCGACGACATCCCCGAGGAGTTCATCGGGATGAACAACGCCAGCACCATGACCCCGGAGCAGCGGGTCGAGTGGGAGGCCGGCGTCCGCGGCGTCTACGTCGACGGCATGGTGCGGATCGTCATCACCCCGACCTGGGCCAAGCTCATCGACTTCGAGACCACACTGCCGCAGGCGGTCGCGGAACTGATGCAGCAACAGGCCGAGCGCCAGGCTTCCTAGCGGACCGAGAGGTCGGCGACGAGGTCGCGGCGCAGGAGCTTGCCCGTCGGGGTGCGGGGCAGTTCGTCGCGGAAGACGATGCGGTCGGGGGTCTTCGAGCCACGCAGGGTGGCGCGGACGTGGCCGCGGAGAGCCTCGGCGTCGGGGGTCGAGCCCCGGGCCGGGACGACGACGGCTTCGAGCCGCTGGCCCCACTCGGCATCGGGGATGCCGACCACGGCAGCGTCGGCGACGTCGGGGTGGCGGAGCAGGACATCCTCGATCTCGGCGGGGGCGATGTTCTCGCCGCCCCGGATGATCGTGTCGTCCACGCGGCCCAGCACGAACAGGTAGCCCTCGGTGTCGAGGCGGCCGGCGTCGCGCGTGTCGAAGAAGCCCCGGGCGTCGACGGACGGGCCGCTGCCCGCGTACTCGCCGGAGACCTGGTCGCCGCGGATCCAGATGCGGCCCGGCGTCCCGGCGGGGACCACGGCCCCCTCCTCGTCGCGGATCTCCAGCTCGATCCCGGGGACCGGGCGGCCGGCCGAGTTCAGCCGGGCACGCACTGCGGGGTCGTCGGAATCGAGGGCGGCACGGTGGCCCTCGGGGCCGAGCACGGCGACGGTCGAGCTGGTCTCGGTCAGGCCGTAGGCGTTGACGAAGTCGACATGGGGCCACGCCCGCAGCGCCGCTTCGATGACCTGGGGCGGCATCGCGGCCCCGCCGTAAGCGAGAGAGCGCAGGGAGGGAACTGACGTGTCGTCAGGACAGCTCATGATCCGGGCCAGCATGGTCGGCACCACCATCGCGTTGGTGATGGCCTCGGCCCGCACCGTGGCCAGCCACTCCCCTGCGTCGAAGGCGGGCAGGGAGACCACGCGGCGGCCGGCGTAGAGGTTGCTCAGCACGTTCGACACACCCGCGATGTGGTACGGCGGAACGCTCATCAGCGCGGCCTCGTCGGGTTCGGCACTGCCGAACTCGACGGTGCCGAAGACGTAGGAGACCAGGTGCTCGTGGCGCAGCAGCACGCCCTTCGGGGCCGAGGTCGTGCCGCTGGTGTAGATCACGACGGCGGGGGCGTCGGACTCGACCGGATCCTCCGCTGCGGATGACATCCGTTGCGCGTCGAGGAGGAACGAGTCGGCGTCGGCGATGACGAGCGCGTTCGGGTGCCGGGCCAGGATGCCGTCGAGCTGCTCGGCGCCGAGGCGGTAATTCACCGGGACCAAGGGGACGCCCGCGTGCGCGGCGGCGAACAGCGCGGCCGGGAAGGCGGGTCCGTTGACCGCGAGGTACACGATCGCGTCCGCCTCAGACTCGCGGACCAGCGCGGCGCCACCGCGAGCCAGCCCCTGCAGCTGAAGGGGCGTCAGGCCGCCGTCGCGGGAGCCGGCGACGACGCGGTCACCGAACCCTTCGGCCGCCATGTCGAGCAGCAGGGACAGGTGCACCGGTTCAGTCCGACGCCGGCAGCGGCTTGGCGGCCCTGATCGGCAGGGCGATGCCGTTCAGCGTGAGGGTGCCGGTGCCGGCCTTGGTGCAGAGCAGTTCGACGCCGGCGTCCTCGTCGGCGTAGCGCTTGCCGAGCAACGTCCCGTCGCTCAGCGCCGGGTCCGGGGTTCCGGTGGCCTCGGCGCTCTTGCCCTCCACCATCGCGGCGCCCCCGCAGGCCAGGTCGAGGTCGGCGTCGGGCCAGCGCACGACGACGACCGTCGTCTGATCCACCGTGCTGCTCAGGCTCGCTCCGACCTTGGCCTTCATGTGGCAGCTCCTGCGATCTTGAGGGCGATCAGGTCGTCGTCGGAGAGGCCGAGTTCGCGCAGCACCTCGTCGGTGTGCTCGGCGAACTGCGGGGCGCGGGCCAGCGAGGGCGGGGTGGCATCGAACTGCACCGGGTTGGCGACGAGCTCACGCTGCACGCCTTCGGCGTCGATCACCGGAACGATGTTGCCGTTGGCCCGCAGGGACGGATCCTGCGCGACTTCCCAGGCGTTCTGCACGACGCCCCATTGGCCCTGGACCGCGCCGAGCACCTCGAGCCATTCGGCCAGCGGCCGCGCGGCGAGGATCTCGGCGACCAGCGCACCGGCGTCGGCGGCGTTGGCCATCAGCGCCTTGGTGTCGGCGAAGCGCTCGTCGACGGCGAGCTCCGGCCGACCGACCGCGGCACAGAACTCGGGCCAGTACTTGCCGGGCTGAAGCATCATCAATTCGAGCCAACGACCGTCGGCGGTCCGGTACGAACCGGTGAGCGGGTTGGACACCGAGCCGTGCTTGGGCCGGGCCTTCTCGGGCAGCGGGCCGCCGGCCATCAGCGCGAGGTTGACGGTGAACTGCGTCGCCCAGGCGCCGACACCGAGCAGTGACACGTCGACCACCGAGGTCTCCCCCGTCGTCGCGCGCTTGAACAGCGCCGCTGCGACCCCGCCGGCGATCGCCATGCCGCCGGTCGAGTCGCCGTAGGCACCGGAGGGCATGCGCACGAGTTCGTCGGCGTCCGGGGCCGTGGCGCCCGCGGCACTGCCGGCCCGCGCCCAGAACGCGGTGCTGTCGTAGCCGCCCTTGTCCGCCTCGGGTCCGCGCTGTCCGAAGCCACTGCCGCGGACGTAGACGATGTCGGGGTTGATCGCACGGATGTCGTCGACCTCGATGCCGAGCTTGGCCCGGGCCGCGGGCAGGTAGTTGGTGAGGAAGACGTCGCTGCGCCGGATCAGCTCCTCGAGCACCGCCCGGGAGGCCGGGTTGTCGAGCGCCAGGCCGACGCTGCGCTTGCCGCGGTTCGGGCCTTCCATCACCGGGACGAAGGACGAACCCGCGCTGTAGGCGTCGTAGCCGCGCAGCTTGATCAGGCCGCGCTGGGCGTCGCCGCGCTCAGCGTGCTCGATCTTCACGACCTCGGCGCCCCAGTCGGCGAGGACGGCCCCGGCCGCGGGCACGAACGTGTACTGGGCAACCTCCAGCACACGTACGCCCGTCATCGGACCCGCCACTGCGACCTCCTCAAAAGCCAAGTCGCTAAATACTGTACCGAATTACTCGCCGAGGCCCAAGAGCTGCGTCTTCACTCCCTGGGACCGTGCCTCACTGGCCTGGCCGGGCGAGTAAAGCGGGGTTCTGGCGAGTGAAGCGGAGCATGGATGCGCAGCGCGGCCGAAAATCGCTGCAGGTTTTGACGAGGCCGGTCCTCGCGGCTTACCGTCGTGTGTCATGACGGTGACGGCGGTGGCATTCGACTTCGGGGGCGTGCTCACCTACTCGGCCTTCGCCGGCTTCGCGGAGTACGGGGCCGAGCTCGGCCTGCCCGACGAGGCGCTGGTCACGTTCTTCCGCGACGACCCGCAGATGGGCCGGCTCGAGACGGGCCAGATCTCCTCACGGGAGTTCATGAAATACGTCTGCATCGAGGCCGAGCGCCGGCACGGGCAGCGCATCGACATGCGCCGCCTCGCAGCGGCGGCCGGCCAGGCGCTGGTGCTCAACCCCGAGATGATCGCCCTCGTCGAGGAGGTCGGCCGGCACGCCACCGTCGCCCTGCTGACCAACAACGTCGCCGAGGCGGACTGGCGCGCGACCTTCCCGTTCCACCTGTTCGAGGTGGTCGTCGACTCCAGCGAGGTCGGGGTGCGCAAGCCGGACCCGCGGATCTACGAAGCGCTGCTGCAGAAGCTCGGCCGCCCGGCCGCCGAGGTCGCGTTCGTCGACGACCTGCCGGTCAACATCGAGGCCGCGGTGGCGCTCGGCATTGCGCCGGTGCTGTTCACCGGGCGCGACGCCTGCCGCACCGAGCTCGTCCGGCTCGGCGCGCTCCCCGCGGCTCAGCCTGCCTGATCGCCGCGGATGACATCCCGTGCGACTGCACTCAACGGATGTCATCCGGAGTGATGGCGTCGACCAGGCGCCAGGCCAGCGCGGTCTCGACGTCGAGTTCGACGCCGGAGACCGCGAGATAGAACGTCCGCCAGCGGCCGATCCGGCGCGGCAGGCTGACCGTGCCGCCCGCGCCGGGGACCAGGCCCATGCCGAGCTCCGGCAGCCGGAAGGTGGTCCCCGCCGCCGCGACGACCCGCGCGGCGAACGCCGGCAGCTCGACCCCGGCACCGACGCACGAGCCGTGCAGGTGCGCCTCCACGACGTCGGAGAGTTCGAGCAGCGGCAGGGCCGCACCGGCGTGCAGCCGGACCAGGTGCGCGGTCACCGGGTCGGGCGCCGAACCGAACTCGCCGAGGTCACCACCGGCGCAGAACACCGGTCCCGCGCCGTCGAGCACCACCCGGAACCCGGGACCCGTCGGCGGGCCGGCGGGAGCCGGCGGCACGGCGAGGACGCGAGCCACGTCGAGAGCGTCGACCAGGGCGTCGCGGACCTCGCGGCCGTAGGCGTTGCGGCGCTCGGGGCGGTTGAGGGTGACGCGCAGGACGTCGCCGTCCTGGCGCACCAGCACCGGGTCCGCGGCGGGCGGTGGCGGCCCGGGCCGGTCGGCGGTATCGAGCCAGCGCCGGAACTCGGGTCCGCCGAGCAGGGTCGAGTAGGCCAGCGACTCGGCCTCCAACGCGACCGTGCCGGTGGGGATCTCGGCGCGGAGCAGCCCGGTGAGGACGGTGGCGGCGTGCGGGTTGGCCCGGATCGCGGCGACCAGTGCGACAGCAGCCCCGCGCGGGTCCTCGACGCCGACGAGGGTCGGCCCGGTGGAGAGGCCGGCGTCGCTGCTGTCCACCTGGGCGGTGCGCGGGATCAGCGTGACGTCGAGCGCGGCGGCCAGCGCGCCGGTGGCCGCGCGGGAGGCGACCCCGATCAGGATGCGCGGGCTGGCCAGCGCAGCGGGCATCGCGCGCGGGTGATCCGGGGCGTCGCGATCCACGAGCAGGACCGGATCGACGATCCGGCCCTCGGAGTCGAGCAGCGGATGCGCGGCAGCACCCCCGGCCAGCTCGGCCGGGGTGATCAGGGGCAGCTCCGTGGAGAGCTCGGGGGCCACGGTGGTCGAGCGTATCCTCGCGAAGTGGAGTCGGGGATTCTCACCAGGGCGGAGAGGCTCCGGCGGATCCATTGGCGCGCCAGCGGCGTCGTTGAGCTGACGGGACGTCAGGACGGGCCGGCGCTCATCCCGCGAGGCAATGCCGCGTCCATGGCCATGGAGTTGGCCGGTCGGCTGATGAGCCTCGGCGTCGATGTCGACGGCACGGCCCTGCTGGCCGAACGAGCCGCCCTCACGGGTCAGGGCCGCCGGGGCGACATCTCCGTCGGCGGGAGCTGCCGACTGCTGCCTACCGCCGACGGCTGGGCCGCGGTGTCCTGCGCCCGGCCGGACGATCCGCTGTTGCTCGGTGCTCTGGTCGGCGCCTCGCTGCCGCCGGACCCGTGGCCCGCCGTCGCGGCCTGGTTGCTCGATCACCCGGGCGCCGAGCTGGGCGAGCGGGCCGAGCTTCTCGGCCTCGCCGCGGCGCCCGTCCCCACCGACTCCTCGCAGCTTGGGGCGCCTGGCGGCCCTAGGGAGCCCCTCGAACAGGGCGGACACGCGCCCCACGTTGCGGGGAAGTTGGTGGTCGATTTCAGCGCGCTCTGGGCGGGGCCGCTGTGCGCGAACCTGCTGGGGCTGGCCGGCGCGCGAGTGGTGAAGGTGGAGACGCCGACGCGGCCGGACGGGGCGCGCCTCGGCAACGCGGACTTCTATCGCCTGCTGCACGCCGGGCATCGCTCCGTCGTCGCCGATCCGAACGACCTGGACGGGCAACGTTTCCTGCACGCGCTGGTCGAGGCGGCGGACATCGTGATCGAGGCCTCGCGGCCGCGAGCCCTGGCCGCCTGGGGTCTCGGTCCGGAATCGACCGACGCGACCTGGGTGTCCATCACCGCCGCCGGTCGTCACAGCAACCGCGTCGGCTTCGGCGACGACGTCGCGGCAGGAGCCGGATTGGTGGCGTGGGACGAGCACGGCCCGGTGTTCGTCGGCGACGCGATCGCGGACCCGCTGGCCGGGCTCACCGCCGCCGTGGGCGCGATCTTCGGCGCTCCTGGCGCCTTGGTCGAGGTCAACATGTCCGCGATCGTCGCCTCCACCCTCGACGCATCCACCGCCTTCACCCACGCCACGACGTCCGACTGGGAGGACGAGCCCCGGCACCGCGACGTCGTCGGCTCGGCACCGGCACCCGGCGCCGACACCGACGCGGTCCGGCGGGAGCTGGGGTTGTGAGCGTGCTGATCCGCAACGCGAGCCTCGACGGGCGCATCGTCGACCTGCGCCTCGACAGCGGGAGCGTCGCCGAGATCGGCACCGGGCTGCCGGGCGAGGAACTGCTCGACGCCGCGGGCGCGATCGTGCTCCCCGGCCTCGTCGACCATCACCTGCACCTGCACGCCATGGCCGCCGCGGAGGCTTCGGTGAACCTCGCCGGGCTCGACCTGCGGCAGGCCACTGACGCGCTGGCCGCCGCACCGGCCGATGCCCACGGCTGGGTGCGCGCGGTGGGGCTCGCCGCTGATCTGGACGGAGCCGCCCTCGACGCGCTCCACTCCACCCGGCCGGTCCGCGCGCAACACCGCAGCGGGGCGCAGTGGACGGTCAACGCCCTCGGCGCTCGGCTGCTCGGGCTCGGCACCGCCGACCACCCCGGCGTCGAACGCGATCACGCCGGGGTCGCGACCGGACGCCTCCGGCGCGCCGACGACTGGCTGCGCTCCCGACTGGCGGGCGCGCTGCCGGACCTGACCGCGGTCGGGCGCCAGCTCGCCGCCTACGGCATCACCGCCATCACCGACGCGACGCCGGACATCACAGCCTTCGACGCGAGCGCCCTCCCCCAGCACGTGACCCTGCTCGGCGTCGGCCTCGGGGAAGCGGCACCACCCGGCACCAGCGTCGGACCGTACAAGATCGTGCTCGCCGACTCGGGACTGCCGGACCTCGACGACCTGACCGCGCGCATTACCGCCGCGCACGGAACCGGTCGTGCGGTCGCCGTGCACTGCGTGACCCGCGAGGCCCTCGCCCTGCTCCTCGCCGCCTTCGACACCACCGGCACCCGCTCCGGCGATCGAATTGAGCACGCCGCACTCGTGCCGGCGGCCGTGATCCCCGACCTGGCCGCGCGCGGCCTGCGCGTCGTCACCCAGCCGGGCTTTCTCACCGACCGCGGCGATCACTACCGCCGTGACGTGCCCGCCGTCGACCTGCCGGACCTCTACCGGTGCGCTTCGCTCCAGACCGGCGGCGTCCGCGTCGCCCTGTCCAGCGACGCCCCGCACGGACCCCTCGACCCCTGGGCCGTGATCGCTGCGGCCGTCACCCGCATGACGCCCGACGGCAGCACCCTCAACCCGGCGGAACAACTGAACCCCGAGACAGCGCTGGCCGGCTACCTCGCCCCGCCCAACGACCCGGGCGGCCCTCCGCGGCGGATCGAACCAGGCGCTCCAGCAGATCTCGTCCTCCGCCGCGACGGCGAGACCATCGCGACCGTCATCGCCGGCCACCGCGTCTTCTGAGGCAGCGTCAGACGCGCACGAACTCTCCCGATAGTGGAGTTGGACACCGGTCCGGATCCTGAAACAGGTGCCTAACTCCACTATCGGCGCAGTTGGTGACGCCTAGAGGAACGTGCGGGCGGTGCGGATGCGGGCGGTGGCGATCGCGGCGAGGCCGCCGAGGACGAGGACGACGTAGAACGTGTCGAAGTCGGGCTGCGGCGGGGCGATGCGGCCGGCGAGCTGGACGCCGTCGGCGGTCGCGGCACCGGGCACCAGGTTGGTCGTCGGGAGGGCCGGGAGCTGGCCGACGCCGGCGCCGAGGCCCGCGCTGTCGACCCCGGCGGCGGGCAGGCCGGTGGCCGGGTCGATGGCGCCCGGCGTCGCCGAGGTGCCGGCCGGTGCGCCCGAGGAGCCGGCGTTGCCGCCCTCGTTGACCGCGGTGGCCGAGACCTGACCCAGGATCAGACGGACGGTGGTGAGCCCGGCGTTGGGCAGCACCTGCTGGTAGGTCAGGCGCAGGCTCGCCGAGGTGATGCTGGTGGCGGTCCGCTGCTCGGGCAGCACCTCGAGCAGGGTGCCGGTGCCCTTGAGCAGGTCCGCCAGCGATGCGTCGTCGACCGGCGTCTTCGAGCCCGGCACGACCAGGCCGCTGGAGGTGAGGCCGAACGTCTGCCCGGCGATGGTGACGTTGCCGGCGTCGAAGGTGGAGGTCAACGTGGGCTCGGCGGCACCCGCGGCGTAGACCGCCTTGGCCGTCGTGTGCACCTGCCCCAGCTTGATGATGTCGGTGTAGGACAGCGGCGAGAGCAAGGCGTCGGCGAAGGCCGTGGCCGCTCCCGAGGCGTCGCGCACCACCGAGGTCTTCGTGATGGCGGCCGCGACCTCCGGCGGCGTGGACTGGATGCCGATCTGCGCCTGGGCCGAGCTCTCGTACTGGCCGCTGCGCGCGACGAGTTGCTGCGGGCCGAACTGGATGATCTGCTCGTTGCGGACCGGGTAGTCACTCGAGGCGTAGGCCGGATAGTTCGGGACCGGCGCCTGGCCACCGGAGACACCCGCGATCGTCGGCGGCAGGCTGACGACCAGGTCCCCCGGGTAAGGCGCGGAGGCGAAGCTGCGCGAGCCGCCGAACGCGTCGAGCTGGGACTGCGCGCTGGACGGCGTCACCAGCGCGATCTCGCCGCCCGCGATGGAGACGACGGGCGCCTCGGTGGCGATCGTCTGAATACCCACCGAGTCCGCCCGCGCCGACAGCGTGAACGCGCCCGGCTCCGCGGCCCGCGCGGACGTCACCAACGATGCAGCCGCGGCGAGCGCGAACACGCCGCCGCCGGTCACGAGGGCGATGCCGCGGGTTCGGTTCGGAGTCAATGGGTCTCCCCGAGATAGGAGGACAGGATGGCGTCCGTGCCCAGCTGCCACGGCTCCCCCGCGAACTCGATCTGTCCGCGGCGGAGCACGTAGACATAGTCTGCGAGCTCCAGAGCCCTTTTCACATATTGCTCGACCAAAAGCAGAGACGTCCCAGACGCGGCGAGCACCTTGAGATGGTCAAAGATCTCGTCGACGATGCGCGGGGCCAGGCCCATCGACACCTCGTCGAGCAGCACCGCCCGGTGCTCACCGGTGTAGGCGTGGGCCAGCGCGAGCATCTGCTGCTCGCCGCCGGACAGGCTCCCGGCGCGCTGGGTGAGCCGCTCCCCGAGTCGCGGGAACGCCGCCACCACCCGTTGCCGTTCGGCCACCGCCACCCGCCGCGGCGAGTGCAGGCGCAGGTTCTCCTCGACCGTCAGGCCGGGGAAGATCCCACGGCCCTCCGGTACGTGACAGACCCCGGCCGCGGCCAGCGCGTGAGAGGCAAGTGACGTGACGTCACGTCCGTCGAGTTCGAGCCGGCCGGCCCACGGCTTGAGCAGGCCGGAGGCGACCTTGAGCAGCGTCGTCTTGCCCGCGCCGTTCGGACCGAGGAGCGCGACGACGGCGTTGTCGGGAATGGTCAGGTCGACGTCGCGGAGCACGGTCGTGTCCTCGTAGCCGGCGGTGATGCCGGTCAGGCGCATCATGGCGTCATCATGGGGACAGGGCCTCCTCGACGGCCTCGGACCCGAGGTAGGCCGCCTTCACGATGTCGCTGCCCAGCACCTCGCGGGCCGGCCCGCTCGCGATGAGCTTGCCGAAGTCGAGGACGTAGAGGCTCGTGCACAGCTCGCGGACCAACGCGATGTCGTGCTCGACGACCAGCAACCCGGTGCCATGGGTGGCGACCATGGACTGCAGCACCTCGATGAAGCGGCCGGTCTCCATCGGGTCCAGCCCGGAGGACGGCTCGTCGAGGAGCAGCAGGTCGAAGCGGGAGGCGAGCGCGCGGGCGAGTTCGACCAGCCGCCGCTGGCCGGTCGAGAGCTCCCCGGTCCGCAGGTCGGCCACACCCGCGAGACCGCAGACCGTCAACGCGTCCTCGGTCCGCTCCCGTACCTCACGCCGCTCGGCGGCGGGGGCGAACAGGTGGGTCCAGGTGCGCCGGCCGGCCTGGCGCATCTCGGGCCCGAGCGCGACGTTCTCGCGCACCGTCATGGAGTCGAACAGCTCCATGCGCTGGAAGGTGCGGCCCAGGCCGAGTTCGGCCCGCGCGGCGGTGCTGAGGCCGTCGATCCGGCGCCCACCGAGCTTCACCGTGCCGGCGCTCACCGACACCACGCCGGTCGTCGCGTTGAAGGTCGTCGTCTTGCCGGCCCCGTTCGGGCCGATCAGACCGGTCACCTCGCCACCGCGCGCAACGAGAGAGACGTCGTCGACGGCCGTCAGGCCCCCGAAGCGGACGGTGATGCCGGAGAGCTCGAGGTCCATCACACGCCCACCAGCTCGTGCTCGCGTGAACGCGCCGGACCGACCGGCGGTCGCGCCGCCATCCGCCGGGTCGTGGTCGCGGCCTGCCAGCCGCGCTCGAGGGCGCCGGTGGCGAGGACGACGGCGGAGACGCCGAACACGATCGGCAGGTACTCCAGCGCCTCGGCGTTGGTGATGTAGCCGGGGATCACGATCATCGCCGCCGCCCCCACGAACGGCGCGACCAACGGCCGGCGGCCCGCGAGCACGAGCACGGCCAGCAGGAGCAGCGAGACGCCGAAGTTGAACGACAGCCCACTCGCGCTGCCGGTCACCGGCACCAGGACGGCACCGCTCACGCCCGCGAGGAAGGCCGAGATGCAGAAGGCCAGCAACCGCAGGACATTCGCGCGGGTGCCGTGCGCGACCACGGCCGCCGGGGAGTCCGCGAGCGCTCGCAGCAGGCGCCCGAGGCGGGAGCGGTGCACGAGCAGCAGCGAGCCGACCGCGAGCAGTGCAACGGTGAGGACGACGTAGTAGTAGCCGGTGTCGCCCTCGGCCCAGCCGGGGCGCGGCGCCGACTGGGACTGCTGCGCCCCGAACATCGCGTCCGAGGGGAAGAAGATGCGCTCGACGAGGATGCCGAAGCCGAACGTCGCGATCGCCAGGTAGACGCCCGACAACTTCACCGCGGGCAGCGAGATGAACGCCCCCACCGGCAACGCGACCAGGCCGGCGATGAGCACGGCGAGCAGGAACGGGGCACCGGCGTCCTGCGCGTGGATGGAGGCCGCGGCCCCGATGGCCGCGAACGCCATCTGACACAGCGACACCTGGCCCGAGGTGCGCACCAGCAGGTGCAGCGAGGCGAACAGCACGACGTACGCGAGCCCGGTGCTGTACAGCGGCATCCGGGAGCCCGACACCAGCGCCGGCAGCACCAGCAACAGCGCCAGACCCGCCGCACTCGCGGCCGTGACGAACTGGCGCGGCATCGCGCGCGGCGGCCGTTCGCGCTTCACGACCTTGGCGCCGCGCTCCGGGAACGCCGAGCGCCGGGCCACCAGCAGGACCACGAACAGCACGAGGAACGGGACATTGCCCGGGATCGGCTGCAGCAGCTGCGGATCGACGTTGTTGACGAGGAAGTCCTTGCCGACGACGTACTTGGTGACCTCCTGCCCGACGCCGATGGCCAGGCCACCGGCGTAGACCCACGGCAGGGAGTCGAAGCGGCCGATCGCGGCGGCTCCGAAGGCCTGCACGACGAGCAGGGTCAGCAACGTGGCGTCGAGGTTCAGCGTCGGCGCGAGCAGCGAACCGGAGGCCGCGGCGAAGCAGGAGCCGATCATCCACGCGCTGCGGCGCACCCGCACCGGGCTCACCGCCTGCAGCCCGAGCAGCGCCGGGTCGTCGACGACGCCCTGCATCGCGACGCCGAGCTTGGTCCGGCGGAAGAACAGGGCGAGACCGACCGCGCACGCGAGCGCCAGCCCGAACACGATCATCTGCTCGTAGCGGATGTTGACGCTGCCGACCTCGACCGTCTCCGACGGCAGGAAGTAGTCCATCGGGATGCTGGCGGTGCCGTAGTGGATCGTCAGGGCGGCCTGCACGGCGAGCAGGATCCCGACCGTGGCGACCACCCGCAGGGCCGCCGGCTTGTCGGCCAGCCCCACCGCGACCCGCTCGAGCACGAACCCGCCGACGATGCCCACCGCGATGACGGAGACGGCCAGCGCCAGCGGCCAAGGCCAGCCGCGCTGCACCCACAGGTCCCAGGTCACGTAGGCGCCGGCGGCCGCGAGCGCGCCGTGCCCGAAGTTGAAGACGCCGGAGGTCTTGTAGGTCAGGACCAGGCCCATGGCCGCGATCGCGAACACCGACCCGGTACTCAGCCCCGTGACGATGAACGGCAGCAGGTTGTCGATCACGGAGCACACACCCCACAGGCCGGCCGGTCGGCGAGCTCGGCCCGCGGCCGCGCCGGCCAGTCGGCGGAGGCCAGGGCACACCCGATGCGGTGGAAGCGGCCCTGCTCGGGGTGGGCGACCACGTGCTCGGCCGGGCCGGCGTCCTCGGCGACGACGACGGCCGCGGCCGCCCGGCCGTTGCCGAGCTCGGCGAAACCGGGCACGACCGCGAACATGACGCGCCGCCGCGCCGCGCACACCGCCCGCGCGCGCAGCAGCCAACTGGTGACGCCGTAGAGCGCGACCATCGCGCCGACGACGGCGATCAGCATCCCGTCGGTCTGCTCGTCCCACGCAGCCTCACGTGAGGTGATCCACCACGCGACACCGACGACGACGAGTCCGACCACGAGGAGCACGAGCAGGCGCCGGGACTCCGCCGGCGACCACGGGGAGAGCCGCCGGAGGACGGCGGTCACCGCCGGTGCCCGGCCGCGCTCTGCGGCCGGGGCTGGTCGATCCTGGTGACGGTCGGACCCTGGCCTGACTCAGCGTCAGCTGAGCTCCCGAGCGCCTTCGTCAGGAGCGACTCGACCCGGTCGAGCTTGTGCCACTCGTCGCGCAGGTCGGCGGAGATGAGCATCGCGGCACCGAACACCACCAGCAGCGCACCGACGATGCCGCCCGAGACGATGTAGGGCATCTGCTCGGCCGGGTACGGCGTCCTCGACACCTTCCACCAGCCCACGGCCAGCACGACGGCGCCGACCGCGACCAGCGCCCATCCGGAGACGCGGTCCCAGTGCAGGCGGACCTTCGCCAGCAGATTCATGCGCACGCCCCTCGCGTCAACACGTGTACTTCAGGCCCGACGGAGTCGAGAAGACACCCTTGTTGAGGGCGATGGTGTACCAGCAGAGCATCTGCGGCGCCGGCTTGCCCTTGACGAAGGTCAGCGGCGGAGCGAGGCCACCGAGGGTCTCCTTCTTGAGGGCGTAGAGCCCGTTCAGGAGGTCGGCCGAGGTGACCGCGCCGGCCGGCAGCGCCTTGGCGGCCGCCTGCACGAGCAGGCCGCTCCCCCACACCGCGGCCGTCGAACCCGAGGTGTTGATCTTGGGTCCGAACCTCGTCAGCGCCGAGCCGTAGGCCGAGGCGGCACCGTCGCGCAGCATCCACGGGAACAGCCCGGTCGTCCCGACCAGACCGTCGAGGTTGGGACTCTGGCGCAGGGAGTCCACGAGGGCGAGCGCGAACGAGACGTACTGGACGTCGACGTTCTGCTGCTTGCAGTCGCGCGCGATGCGGGCGAGGGAGTTGCCGTCGACGGTCGCGACGACCGCGTCGACCTCGCGGAACTTCAACTGCAGACACTCGGCCGTGAAGTCGGGCTGCGCCAGCGAGACCTGCGCCGAGTAGGTCAGCTGCCCGCCGGCCTTCGTCACCGCATCGCCCTGGAACAGGTCGCGGGCGGTGTAGCAGGCCGCCGCCTCACCGCAGTAGAGCAGCGCGACCTTGGGCCCGCCCTCCTTGACCGCGAGCTGCGCGCTGCCTCGCAGCGGGCCGTCGATCAGCGCGCCCTGCGGGAAGAACATCGGGCTCTGGTACCAGCCCTGGTCGGTGAGGTCGCCGCCGATGAGCGGGATCTGCTTCTGCTCCAGGTAGGCCTTGCTGCCGTTGAGCGAGAGCGGGGTGATGTTGCCGACGAACGCGATGACGCCCTGGTTCTCCACCAGGTCGCGGGTCAGCGAGAGGTTGCGCGAGGGGTCGCCACCGTCGTCCGCGGTGATGACCCGGACGGGGTGCCCGTTCAGGCCGCCGTTGACGTTGACCCAGTTCGCCCACACGGCCGTCATCTCGCGGCCGCCGTTGAAGATCGCGCCGAGGACGCCGGAGTAGGTGCCGATGTGGCCGAGCTTGATCTCGGGCTTGTTCACGGCGGCCGGGACGCCGGGCTTGTTCGTGCCGCCCGGCTTGTTCGCGCCGCCGGTTCCGGGGGCGTTGGTGGCACCGGGCAACGGCGTGGCCGCACCGGGAGCCGGGGTCGCGCCGCCGGGCAGGGGCGTCGCCCCGGGGACGGTGACGTCCCCGCCGGTCACCGGAGTGTCCGTGCTGCCGCCCGGAACGGCGCCGGTGCCGAGGTCGAGGGTCCCGACGTCGCCGGCCGCCCGCGCGATCTCGGCGCGCTCCACCTGCGAGCCGCAGGCGGCAAGGCCGAAGGTCAGGGCCAGGCACGTCGCAGCGCTCACGAGCGCGCGGTGCGACCTGCTCTTGCGCATGCGCGTCCTTCCGCTGACTACCGATGTGACCGCGGCCACTCAGCCCGGGATGCATATAGATTTATCATGTATCGATTACCCGGTAAAGGCTTCAGGGCAGGACGCAGCCAGGCCGAAGATCGGCGACCGAGAACGACGAGTCCGTCCGCCCAGGGCGCTGACCAGCGAGTTTTACTTACGCGGTCACAAAGGGTCTAAACGTGCAGCGAATTTCTTCCGGACCAGAGCCTCCGAGGCCCAGCCAGAGCCCTCAGCGGGCCTTCCAGACGGGAGCGCGCTTCTGCGCGAAGGCCGTCGGGCCCTCGAGGGCGTCCTCGGTCTTGAGGAGCGCGATGATCTCGCGGTCGCTGAGCTTCCAGAACTCGAGCTCGTCGGTGCGGCCTTCCTTGCCGACGAGGTAGGCGACGCGCTTCGAGGACTGCACCGACAGCGGGGCGTTGGCGGCGATCTCCTCGGCCAGCTCGATCGCGGCGTCCAGGGCCTGGCCCGGGGCCACGACCTTGTTGATCAGGCCCCAGCGCAGCGCCTCGGACGCGGGCATCGGACGCCCCGTCAGGAGCAGTTCGAGCGCGACCTTCTCCGGCAGCTGCTGACGGATCCGGAACGCGCCGCCGGCGCCGGCCATCAGGCCCCGCTTGACCTCGGGCAGCCCGACGTTCGCGGTCTCGACCGCGACGACGAGGTCGCAGGCGAGCAGCAGCTCGGTGCCGCCGCCGAGGGCGTTGCCGTTGACGGCGGCGATGGTCGGCTTCGAGGTGAAGTTGTTGACGAACCCGGCGAAGCCCAGCTTCTCCCGGCCTGGCGGGAGGATGAGCTCGCCGCGGGCGATCGCCTTGAGGTCAGCGCCCGCGCAGAAGGCCTGCTCACCCGCGCCGGTGATGACGATCGCGCGAATCTCGGGGTCGGTCTCGGCCCTCTCCATGGCGTCGGCGACACCGTTGCAGACGTCCATGTCGACGCAGTTGCGCACCTCGGGCCGGTTGAGCGTGATGACGAGGACGTGACCGCGCTGCTCGACGAGAACCTTGTCGCTCATACCCACCTACTGGTCGAAACCGATGCCGGTTTCGCAGCCTATCGAGGCGTCCTGGCGCGCCAGGACGCCGACTGTCCACAGATCGAGGGGTGCCCGTCGTCGTCCACAGGCGGGACCCGTTCGGGCCGGATGCCGTCGCGTTCGGTCCAAGCTGGCCTCGGAGAAGGAAGCGGGGGACCATGGGACACATGACCGATCAACTGGGCACCGGCCTGGGCCTCCCCTTCACTGTGGAGGACCTGGAGGCCATGCCCGATGACGGCCGACGCTACGAAATCGTCGACGGGACTCTGCTGGTGAGCCCCGCGCCGACCTGGCCACACCAGCGGATGGGCTTCCAGCTGGCAGTGCAGCTGAACGCGGCGTGCCCGTTGGACCTGGAAGTTCTGCCCGCTCCATTCGCAGTGCGGACCTCCCTGGTGGACGAGGTTCAGCCTGACGTCCTGGTGGCCCGCGTCTCCGACATCACCTACAAGTTTCTGCCCGTCGGCCCGCTGCTCGCGGCGGAGGTTCTCTCGCGGAGCACGCGGCTGCACGATCGCAACACCAAAATGACGCACTACGCGCGAATCGGTGTTCCCAGCTATTGGCTCTTGAGCCCGGCGTCGCCCGGCTCGATCGAGGTCTTCGAACTCGTCGACGGGCAGTACCAGCTCGTGGCGACCGCAACCGGGGACGAGAGTCTCGCCCTCGAGCGCCCGTTCCCCATCACGATCTGCCCGGCGCGGTTGCTCGAGCGGCGGACGCCTTGACCTGACGCCTCGTGTCGCCGAGGGTCGAGGGCATGACGACGGGGCGGGATTTCGGCGAGCTCCTGCGTACCTCGGCCCGGCAGCACCGCGACCGCATCGCAGTGACGTGCGAGGGGAACGACCAGACCTACGCCGAGCTGTTCGAGCGCTCCTGCCGGTTGGCCCAGGCGCTGGCCGGTCTCGGGGTCGAGCCGGGCGACCGCGTCGCACTGCTCGGGCCGAACTCGCGCTGGACGGTGGAGCACGCGACCGGCCTCGCCCTCGGCGGCTTCGTCCGCGCCGCGCTCTACGCGCACCAGACCGCCGAGGTGAACGCCTACCTCACGGACCTCGTCGACGCGAAGGTGGTGATCGTCGCGGCGGCTGCGGCCGGCCCCCTTCTTGAGCGACGCCACGAGATGCCGTCGCTGGCGCACGTCGTGGTCTACGACGGCCCGGCGCCGGCCGGGGCACTCGACTACGAAGAACTGCTGGCCGCCGCCGGCACTACGGATCCCCAGGTCCGCACCGCGCCGACCGACCTGCACGTGATCCGCTTCAGCGCGGGCACGACCGGCCGGCCCAAGGGCATCGCGCACACCGTTGAGGGCTGGTTGCGCAGCAACGACGAGTACCGCTGGGTGACGCCGCAGCTCGACGAACGCGACGCGTATCTGGCGCTGGGTCAGCTCACGCACGCCGCGTCGGTGTTCCTCTGGCCGATGCTGCAGGTCGGCGCCCGCGTCGTCGTGGTCCCGGCCTTCAGCCCCGACCTCGCGCTCGAGCTCATCGAGACCGAACGCGCGACCTTCACTCTCGTCGTCCCGACGATGATCCAGGCGATGGTCGCCCACCCCGACGCCGGCAAGCGCGATCTGACCAGCCTGCGCTGCGTCAACTACGCCGCCTCCCCCATCAGCGAGGCGACGCTGACCCGCGCCGTCGCGCTGTTCGGCGACGACGTGCTGTACCAGATGTACGCGCAGTCCGAGGCCTGGCCGATCACGATGCTGCTGCCGCACGAGCATCGCGACCGGCCGCGCTCGGTCGGCCGGGCGACGCCGAACAACGTCCTGACGATCGTCGACGACGCCGGCCATCCCGTGCCCACCGGCGAGATCGGCGAGATCGCCGTGCGCGGCACCGGGCGGATGCTCGAGATCTGGAAGGAACCCGAGACCACCGCGGCCCGGACGCTGCCCGACGGCAGCCTGCGCACCCGCGACATGGGCCGCCTCGACGAAGCCGGTTACCTGTTCCTGGCCGACCGCAAGGACGACCTGATCATCTCCGGCGGCTTCAACATCTGGCCGGCCGAACTGGAGAACGCCCTCGCCGCGCACCCGTCGGTCGCCGAGGTCTGCGTGGTCGGCGTGCCCCACGAGAAGTGGGGCGAGACGCCGATCGCCGTCGTCGTGCCCACGCCCGGCGCGACGATCGACGAGGCCGAACTCATCACCTTCTGCCGCGGGAGAGTCGGCTCGGTCAACAAGATCACCGGGGTCGAGGTGGTCGAGGAGTTGCCGAAGTCCGGCGTCGGCAAGGTGCTGCGCCGCCTCGTGCGCGAGCGGTACTGGGCGGGCCGGGACTCCAGCCTCGGAGGGGCCTGACCAGGTTCCGTCGATAAGGTGCGCCGAACAAGATCCACGACGAGTTGACGGAGGCTCGGATGCGGGCAAAGGCAGGCGTGTGGGCGTTGGCAGTCGTCGCGGCCCTCACCGTGACACCGGCCGCCCAGGCTCTCCCGGACGAGGCGACCGCCACCAAGCGGCTGTACGCGATCCAGGCCAACCTCGACGGCGCGGAGGGCACCCGCGACGGCAAGGGTGCGGCCACCGACAACGTCGCTGCCCAGATCAAGAAGTACAAGCCGCAGGTCGTCCTGCTGCAGGGCCTGTGCCTCAAGCAGCTCTACAGCCTCCGCAAGACGTTGGCCGCGTCCTCGGCCACCAAGGGCTACACCGCCGTGTTCACCTGGAAGCGACTCAACTTCGGCGGCTGCAACCCCGGTGACAACCCGGCGGCCAAGGACTCCTCGCCCGCGACGAAGCTCGCCGGGTACGACGGCCGGCCCGTCACCGGGAACGACTACGGGCAGGCGATCCTGGTCCGCGGCAAGTTCGCGGCCGAGCCGGTGGTGACCGTGCTCCCGGTGGTCCCCAAGGAGCCCCGGCGCTACACCTCGATGTGCGTCGACACCTCCCCGACCGGCTTCCGGGCCAACTCGGTGAAAGCCTGCGTCACCCACCTGAACCCCGGCAACGGCAAGGGCAAGGAGGCCTACGTCGCCAACCGGGCCGAACAGGTGAGGACGATGCTCGCCAACGTCGGGGCTGCCCCCGGCCAGGAGGTCGTGATCGGCGGCGATCTGAACGCCACGCCGACCGCCAAGGAACTCGACCCGCTCTACGCGACCTACCTCGAGGCCGATCAGGCGGACAAGGCGTGGTTCAAGCAGAACAAGTCGTGCGGGCCCAAGCGCCACAACTGCCGCAGCGGCGAACCGACCTTCGTTCCGTCGAAGGGGAAGGGCTCCGCCAAGTCGAAGTTCGACTACCTCTTCTTCAGCGAGAACGTCGCGTCCAAGCCGAGCGGCGGGGCGGTCGGCGAGGCCAGCTACGGCCCGGGCGGCGAGAACCGGCACCGCGTGATCGTCGGCGCGGTCGACATGGCCGGGGCGTGAGGTGGCGCGGCTGATCCTGCTTCACGGCGGCGTGCACGGGTCGTGGTGCTGGGACCGGGTGCTGGAGCCGCTGCACGCGCTCGGGCACGAGGTCCAGACCGTTGACCTGCCCGGCCGCGGCAAGGACGCCGACCGGGTCGCGAACGTGACGCTGCAGGACTGGGTCGACACCGTCTCGGCCGCCATCGACGCCGGCTCCACCCCGGTGACCCTGGTCGCGCACAGCATGGGCGGGATCACCGCCTCCGTGATCGCCGGCCTCCGCCCGGCCGACCTCGCCCACGTCGTCTACGTGGCCGCGGTCGTGCCCCGCGACGGTGAGGCGGCCCTGCCGACATTGCAGAAGGCCGCTGACGACAGCCTGCTGTTCGCGCTCGGGGCGATGAACTTCAACGACGAGCAGACCGTGGTGTGGTTCGGTCCCGAGCACGTCGGCCCGATCTTCTACAACAACTCCTCACCGCACGACGTGGCGTGGGCGACGGAGCGGGTCTGCCCGGACGCCGTGACCCCGATGGCGACACCGGTGTCCCTGGGCGCGGGCTTCACGCAGGTACCCAAGACGTACCTGGCGACCCGTCAGGACCGGGCGGTCCCGATCGCGCTGCAGCACGCGATGGCCACGGACGCGGGTGCCGAGGTGATCGAGCTCGACACCGACCACTCCCCGTTCGTGTCCGCGGTGGAGGAGTTCGTCCGCACGCTGGACTACGTCGTCAACGAGTGACTCAGGTCGCGCTGAAGGTGTAGCCGTCGCAGTCGTCCACCCAGCGGTCGGAGGACACCCAGCTGACGGTGGTGGACGTCCGCGGCTTCGCCTGGCTCATCGCCCCGCGCAGGGTCGCCACCGGCCGGCCGTCGGAGTAGACGACGAGGATGAAGGTCCCGGTCGCCGACATCGACGTGCCGGTGTAGGCGATGACCCCGGTGCCGCCGAAGATGCCTTCGAGGCCCTCCTTGAGGTCCACGCTGTTCAGCGACCAGTCGCCGGCGACCTTCGGGAACTCCCTGTCGGCGTCCGGCACGAGCACCGGCGCCGGCGTCGGGGTGGCCGGGCGCGGGGTCACGATGACGTCCTGCGCGACGGCCTGCCGGGAGTCGTCGGCGTCGTCCGAGGGCCAGGTGACGACGACAAAAGCGGTCGCCACCACGGCCGCGGCGGCGACGATGCTGATGGACGCACGCAGGGAGAGGTCGCGCGACATTGCCGGCTGCCCCCGTCCCGTGGTGGAAAACAACCACCATGGCGCACCGGGCGCGGGCAGCGGATCAGCTCTGCTGCGATCAGGGCGATTCCTTGACCGTCTCCTTCACGACAGATCGGAATTGCCGGGACAAACCGACGCCCGGAGTTGACGCACCCTCAGCCGGTGATCTCGTGCGCCTGACCGAACAGCTCGCGGGCGATCCGGCCGAGCCGTTCCCCGACCTCCTCGGAGGCCTGGCCGGCCAGCATGCGGGCGTAGGAACCCTCGAGGATGATGCCGAGCCGGTAGCAGGCGAGCACGATGAACCACTCGACATCACTGACGTCGAGGCCGGACACCTCGGCGTACCGCGCGATGAGAACGTCCTGGCCCGGCAGCCCCGGGATCTCCACCCGCGCGACGGTGGCCGGTCGGCCCGGCCAGGTGGCGATCATGTGGCCGAGGTCGAGCAGCGAGCCGCCGACGGTCGCGAGCTCCCAGTCGACGAACGCGACCAGCTCGGGGGCGTCCCGGTTGATGAGCACGTTGGCGAAGTGCACGTCACCGTGCAGCAGTCCGAGATGGCAGTTCTCCGGGCGGTACTTGTCGAGCCACTCCCCCACCTCGTCGACGTGCGGGACAGACGGACCCGGGTAACCCTCGAGCGCGGCGTAGGAGTCCAGTTGCCTGCGCCAGCGCGGGACCTGACGCTCCAGCCAGCCCTCGGCGCGACCGAAGTCGGACAGCCCCCGCGCGGCCAGGTCGACGCGGGGCAGCGCCGCGATGCCGTCGACCATCGAGAGCCCGAGAGCGGTCTGCCAGGCCGGGTCGGTGCGGTAGCGCTCGGGCAGTTCCTCCGACGGATTGACGCCGTCGATCGGCTCCATCAGGTAGAACGCGGCGCCGAGCACGTCCTCGCTCGCGCACGCCGCGATCAGCCCCGGGTGCGGGACGTCGCTGCCGGCCAGCGCGCCGAGTACCCGGGCCTCGCGGCGCATGGTCTCGTCGCTGTTGCCGCGCTTGTGCACCGGGGGGCGCCGCAGGACGTAGGAGCGGCCGGCCCGGCTGAAGCGGAGCAGGATGTTCTGCGTCCCCCCGACCAGGAGTTCGGTGTCGGAGATCGGCCCCTCGCCTAGCCCCTGCCCGTCCATCCAGGCGCTCAGGGCGCCGAGGTCCACCCCGTCAATGAGATCTGACTGCACGTCAGCCCGCCGCCCAGGCCAGGCCGCCGTCGACCTTGATGACCGACCCGGTGGTGTAGCTCGACGCGTCGCTCGCCAGGTAGAGCGCGGCGCCGACGATCTCGTGCGGCTCACCGCCGCGGCCGGCCGGAACGTTCTCCCGGAAACGGCGCTCGACCTCGGCCGGGTCCCACGCCTTGGAGATGTCCGTCATGAACATCCCCGGCATGATCGTGTTCACCCGCACCGCGGGGGCGAACTCCCGCGCCATCGCCGCCGTCATGTTGTTCAGGCCCGCCTTCGCCATCGCGTAGGGCAGCTCGACCGCGCTGGGCTCCACGGCGGCGATGCTGCTGACGTTGATGATCGACCCGCGCCCCGCGGCCTTCATGCGCGTCCCGATGACGCTGGAGAGCCGGAACGGGCCCTTGAGGTTCACCGCGATCACCTTGTCGAACAGGTCCTCGCCGATCGTGTCGAGGGAGTCGTACAGCGGCGACATGCCGGCGTTGTTGACCAGGACGTCGACCTGGCCGAACTCCTCGTAGGCGGCCTCGGCGAGCCGGTCGCAGTCGTCCCACTTCCCGACGTGCGTGGGCACCCCCAGCACCCGCTGCCCGGTCGTCTCCCAGAGCTCCGCGGCCACCGCCGCGCAGGCGTCGGGCTTGCGGCTGGCGACCACCACGTTCGCCCCGCGCTCGGCGAACGCCTTGGCGATCTCGTACCCGAGGCCTCGCGTGCCGCCGGTGACGAGCGCGACCTTCCCCGCCAGGGATGTCATCCGCAGCTCACCGCCGCCACGGCGGGACGGCGTCCGGCTTGACCAGGGTGCGCGAGACGACCATGCGGTGCACCTCGTCCGGGCCGTCGTAGATCCGTGCGTAGCGCGCGTGCCGGTACATCGTCTCCAGCGGGAAGTCCTCGGTCACCCCGGCGGCGCCGTAGACCTGGATCGCGCGGTCGATGACGTTGTGCAGGTACTCCGCGCCGCGGAACTTGATCAGGCTGATCGCGACCCGGTCGTCGCCGCCCTCGTCCACCGTCCGCGCCGCGTCGAGCGTCATCAGGCGGTGGGCCTGGATGTCGGCGGCGGACTCGGCGATGTAGCGCCGGATCTCCCCCTTCTCGTGCAACAGCGAGCCGTGCGCGTAGCGGGTGCGAGCCCGGTCGCACATCAGCTCGAAGGCGCGCTGCATCTGACCCAGCCAGCGCATGCAGTGGAAGATGCGGCCCGGGCCGAGCCGGATCTGCGCGATCGTGAAGGCCTCGCCACGCTCGCCGAACAGGTTGTCCTTCGGGACGCGCACGTTGTCGAGGCGGATCTCGCCGTGCCGGCCGGTGACGCTGCCCATCGTGCGGACGTCGCGCACGTGCGTGTACCCGGGGGTGTCGACCGGGACGATGATCGCCGAGAACTGCTTGTGCGGCTTGGCGTCGGGGTCGGTCTTGGCCCAGACCAGGATCGCCGGCGAGGCACTGGCCCACGAGGTGAACCACTTGTGGCCGTTGATCACCCACTCGTCGCCGTCGAGGACCGCGGTGGTCTGCATCTGCGTCGGGTCGGACCCGGCGACCTCGGGCTCGGTGAGCCCGATGCCGATCCACTGGTACTCCCCGCTGACGAGCGGGTCGAGCCAGCGCCGCTTCTGCGCCTCGGTGCCGAACCGGTTCCACATGATGGTGTCGTGCTGGGTCATCGACCCGACCGCGAGCAGCCCGAACTCCGAGCGGCCGATGATCTCGTTCATGTGCACGAACTCCATGAACGACAGCCCGGCGCCGCCGAGGTCCTCCGGGTGTCCCAGGGCCCAGAGGCCGCGCTCCTTGGCCTGGGCCCGCAGGCCGGCCAGGGCCTCCTTGGCGGTGGGCCCGCCCGCGTCGATGGTCTTCTCCAGCGGGAAGACCTCACCGTCGATGAATTCCAGCATCCGGCCGCGGAGGTCGATCACGCGCTCGGTCAGACCAGGACTCGTGGGTAGCGACAAGGTCGTCATGGCCCCGATTCTTGCCTGATCGGACGAGGCCGCAACCTCGGGCCCGCGAGGCGTTGTAGGTCCCCACAGTGACGGACGCCATAGAGTCGGCCGGGTGCTGGTCGATACCGAGTTCTCCGGAAGGCTCCAGACGGCCGGCACCGAGGCCGTTGATGCCGAGGCGGCCGGCTACGAGGTGATCTGGTCGACCGACAGCGCGAACGACCCGTTCCTGCCGCTGGCGGTGAGCGCGGAGCGGACCGAGCGGATCGGGCTCGGCACCGGGATCGCCGTCGCCTTCGCGCGCAGTCCGATGACGGTCGCTCAGACCGCCTGGAACCTGCAGGCCCTCTCCGGCGGGCGCATGGTGCTCGGCCTGGGCTCGCAGATCAAGCCCCACATCGAGCGCCGGTTCTCGATGTCCTGGTCGCGGCCCGCCGGGCGGATGCACGAATACATCAACGCGCTCCGGGCGATCTGGTCCTGCTGGCAGGACGGCACGCGCCTGGAGTTCAAGGGCGAGTTCTACACGCACAACCTGATGCCGCCGCACTTCAACCCCGGGCCGGTGACGGGTGGGCCGCCCCCGGTGTTCCTGGCCGCGGTCGGCGAGTCCATGACCCGCGTCGCCGCGGAGGTGGCCGACGGGATCCTGCTGCACCGGTTCACCACCCCCCGCTACCTGCGTCAGGCCACCTTGCCGGCGCTGGCCGCGGGCAGTCGCAGTCGCAAGAACCTCGCTCCCATCCAGATCGTGCTGCCCGTCTTCGTCGTCATCGGCGACCACGAGGCCGAACTCACTGCCGGCCTGGCCGCCACCCGCAAACAGCTCGCGTTCTACTCCTCGACTCCGGCGTACCAGCCTGTGCTCGAGGCCCACGGCTGGGGAGAACTCCAACCCGAGCTGCAGTCCCTCACCCGGCAGAACCGGTGGGCGGAGATGGACGCCCTCATCACCGACGAGATGCTGACCGAGTTCACCGCGATCGGTTCGCCCGAGCAGGCCGCCGCGATCCTGCAGAAGCGCTTCGACGGCCTCGCCCATCGCCTCGCCCCGACCGCTGTCTACGACCTGCGGCCCGGGTTGCGCAACCGGTTGGCGGCCGCGCTCCGCTGAGCGCCTGCGAACGTGCGAACTCCCGGTGGCCCGACACGGGGGGCCACCGGGAGTTGCGTTGGGGTTGATCAGGCGCCGAAGTTCTGCACCCAGTAGCCACCGTTGAGGACGTAGCCGACTCCGAGGAAGTTGAAGCGGCAGTCCAGGATGTTCGCGCGGTGCGCCGGTGAGTGCATCCACGCGTCGCTGACGGAGTCGGGCGTCGCGAACCCGGCGCCGACGTTCTCCCCGATGCGGCCGCCGTCGAAGCCGGCCGCCCGGATCCGCTGGTCGAAGGTGCGACCGTCGGACGACACATGGGACATGAAGTTGTGCTCCTGCATGTCCTTGGCATGGCCCTGGGCCGACTTCTCCAGCTGCGCGTTGTAGCTCAGCGGTCCGCAACCGGCGAGGGCGCGGGCCTGGTTGGCCAGCTCCAGCACCAGGGAGCGGTTGTTGTCCGAGGTGGTGGTCGCCCCGGCGGACGGGCTTGCGGTGAATCCGCGCTGCCCGGTGGCGCGCGTGGCCGAGGCCCGCATCGCGTCGGCCTTGGCGGTGGCCTTCTTCGCCGCCGCCTTGGCCGTCTTCATCTTCGCGTCCGCCTTCTTGCTGGCGAGCTGCGCGAGCTGTGCGGCGCGGACGTCCGAGGAGCGTCGCGTCGCGAGGGCCTTCTTGGTGGCCTGCGCGGCGATCCGCTTGGCCTTGCCCGCGGCCTGGGTGGCCGCCTTGGCGGTCTTGCGGGCGGCCTTGGCCTGCGCCTCGGCCTCGGCGATCTGCGCCTGCGCGCTCGATGCCGGATCGTCCACGGCGCTGACCGCGTCGCTGTTGTTGATCGCAGAGATCTGCGCCCCTGGCGGCATGTCGGCCGCCAGAGATGGCACGGCGACGACCGCCCCCGCGGTGATCGTCACGACTGCTGCAATTGCTCGGTTGCGCCACGTGTGGCGAGACGTCAGTTCCAAGCCGGCCCCCTCGGTTCCCGTTACTCCGACCCCCGACTCCAAAGATCTTTCACGTGATCGGCAAACCCGGAAATGGCCGCCCGGGGGTAGGCCTTGGGCCTCTCCCGGTAAGGCCGACCTGGCGTGTCGGCAAGCGCTACGGGACGAACTGTCGGAACCGGGCGCTACACATGGAGCAGGACGTGACGAGGGGGTTGCAGTGGGTCAGGTACGCCGGCTGGTCGGAACTTGGGACGAGGACTGCCGTACCGAGCTCATGCTGGTCTACGAGTGCGCCCGCCAGCAGCGCCGTGGCGCCATGGCCCGGCACCGCCGTCAGCCGCTCGACCCCTGGGCCGCGATCGACGCCGCCGACCCCGACGCCCGCGAACTCGCTCACGCCTGGGCGTGTGGCTGGGAGCGGCACGAGGCGGTGCTGACCGCGGTCGGGCACGGCGCCCAGGCCGCCAAGGCCGGCGAATCGCCCGAAGCGTGCCCGTATCCGACCGATTCCGAGGACGAGGCCGAGAGCTTCGCGGTCAAGCACTGGCTGTTCGGCTGGCGCGCGAAGGGCGGCCGCTGCGAGCAGCTGGCCGAGGTCATCCCTCTGCGCCGGTAGCGTGCCGGTGTGATCACACGCGTGCTCGTTGCCGGACTGCTGGTTCTGACCCTCGCCGGATGCGGAGAGGACGACAAGGCCGAGGACGCCGGCTCCGGCCAGATCCTCGCCACCCCCGTCCCCACCCCCACCCCGGCCACGACCTCCGCCGGCAAGCCCAGCGCGGCGCTGAAGTCCGTCCTCAGCGACGTCAACAAGCTGGCGCCCGCCCTGGAGAGCTACTTCCGCGGCGACCCGTACCCGACCAAGGTCTCCGAGGTCGAGGCGGCGCTGCCCAAGGCCAAGCTGACGCTGTCCGAGGGCAACACGATCGGCGGCTACCGCTACGACGCCTCGGACGTCGAGTTCGTGCTCTGCGTCGAGAACACCTCCGGCGCCTACGCCACGTACGACACCGCGCCCATGACCACGGGCCAGAGCGGCGAGTCCGGCGGCTGTCCCGCCTAGCAGAAGAAGCGGGCGCCGGCGGTGACGTCCGAGCGGAGCCCGTGCCCCTCGTTGGAGAACACGGCGAAGCGGGCCCCGGTGGGGTCGGCCAGCAGCGCGTAGTAGTCGCGGGCGTTCACCGCGATGCCGTAGACCTCCGGCTGCGCGTCGTGGAAAGGCACCGACAGCGTCGACAGCTTGCCGACCTGCTCGCCGTCCACCCGGCGGCCGTCGGCGAACTCCAGGCCGAGGCGGGCCGGGTAGCAGGAGCTGTCCTTGTAGTAGATGCCGGCGACGACCGGCACCACGCCCTCGGCGTCCGTGAGGAAGCCGTACACGGGCAGCGGCGCGTCCGGGCCGTGCTCGACGTTGCGCATCCCGGTCAGGGCGAACGCGCTGCCGTCCGGCAGGACCCCGGCCACGAGGTCGTAGCCCGTCCCGAAGGACAGCTCGTTGATGCGCCGGCCCCAGCCGCGGTCCCGCCAGCCGACCGCGGAGATCGTCCGTTCGCGGCCGTCCCGCCAGCGCACGGTGCCTTCGCCGCGGATGACCTGCTCGGTGTGGCTGTAGGAGTGGCCCTGCTTCCCGCTCGGGTTGGCCCCGGGGAACAGCACGTCGAAGAGCGGCGCGAAGTGCACGCCGCGCACCGCGAGGTCGAAGGCGAACTCCTCGGTGTCGGCACGCCAGCGCAGCTGGTGGTCACCGTCCCAGGACAGGTTGACGACCTCGAGGTGGGCCAGGCTGTTCCCCATCGCCTTCTCGCCCGTGAGACCGGGTTCCACCCGGACATCGACCGCCTCGGCGCCGGCGTCACGCAGGCCGACGGCGACGCGGGTGTCGGCCTCGCGACCGGCGGTCACCGTCATGTGCATGGCGACGTGCACGCGCGCCTCGGCGTCGACCAGCGAGAAGTACCAGGTGTCCTTCCACGGCATCGACTCGTCGCCCCACGGCCGATGCAGCAGCTCGTCGTGCGGGTCGGGCAGCGGCGGCGGGCTCACGTGTGGGCGGCCGCGATGTACTGCTCGGCAAGGGCGTCCGCGTCGAGTTCGCCGGGCTCGCCGGCGAAGGTCACGGTCCCGCGCCCGAGCAGGTAGACGTAGTCGGCGGCTGCGAGGGCGCGCGTGACGTACTGCTCGACGAGCAGCAGCGAGGCGCCCTGGGAGGCGATCAGCTGGAGAAACTCGAAGATCTCGTCGACGATCTTCGGGGCCAGGCCCATCGAGACCTCGTCGAGCAGGACGAACCGCGGGTTCTGCACCCAGGCACGGGCCAGGGCGAGCATCTGCTGCTCGCCGCCGCTCATCGTCCCGGCCTGCTGGCCCAGGCGCTCCCCCAGCCGCGCGAAGGCCGAGACCGCCTTCTCGATCGACTCTGACTCCGTGCCCGGCTTCGCCTGCAGGATCAGGTTCTCCCGCACGGACAGCGACGGGAAGATGCCGCGGCCCTCAGGGACGTGGCAGACACCGCGCTTGACCAACTGGTTCGGGGCGAGGCGGCTGACGTCCTCGCCGTCGAGCAGGACCTGACCGGACGACGGGCGCAACAGACCTGACGCGACCCGCAGCAGCGTGGTCTTGCCGGCGCCGTTCGGGCCGAGCAGCGCCACCACACTCGAGGGCGGGACCAGCAGGTTGACCCCGCGCAGGACGGTGGAGCCGGCGTAGCCGGCGTGGATGCCTTCGAGGCGCAGCATCAGCTGCTCCCTCCACTCAGGGAAGGCTCCGCGAGCTCATCGAGCCCCTCGGCCTCGGTGCCCAGGTAGGCGGCGCGCACCAGCGGGCTGGTCGCGACCTCCCGGGGCGTGCCCTCGAAGATCGGCTTGCCGAAGTCGAGGACGTGGATGTAGTTGCAGGTCGTCATGACGAGCTCCATGTCGTGCTCGACGATCAGGATCCCGACGCCGCGCTCGGCGACCAGCGCACGCAGTACCGCGCCGAAGGCCTCGGTCTCGTTGCCGTCCAGACCCGAGGAGGGCTCGTCGAGCAGCATGATCGGGAACTCGCCCGCGATGCAGCGGGCCAGTTCGACGAGCCGCCTCTGACCGGTACTCAGATCCGCCGGGCGCCGGCCCGCGGCCGCCGTGATGCCGACCATCTCCATGGCTTCGTCGGCCAGCCGCCGGACGGTCGCCACCTGCGAGCGCGGTGACCGTAGGGCCCGCCACGGGTTGCGACCGGCCAGGCCGGCCTCCTTGCCCAGGCGCACGTTCTCGCGCACGGTCAGGGTGTCGAACAGTTCCATCCGCTGGAAGGTGCGGCCCAGACCCTTGAGGGCCCGCGCGTCCGGCGACCAGCTCGTGACGTCCTCGCCGAACAGCGACACCTTGCCCGCGCTCGGCTTCACCACGCCGGTGACCGCGTTGAACGTCGTGGTCTTTCCCGCGCCGTTCGGCCCGATCAGCCCGGTGATCCGGCCACGCGGCGCGGTCAGGGTCTGCCCGTCGACGGCCGTGAGGCCACCGAAGCGGACGACGAGGTTCTCGACGGCCAGCCCGTCGATCTGAGTGCCCATCACTGGCAGTGGAACTTGGTGCCCTCGGGCGCGTAGAACTTCTCCTCGCGCGTGGTCAGGGCGATGACGGTGTAGCAGTTGAGGGCCGGCGCGAAGGCCTGACCCGGCTTGAAGGTCATCGGGGGGCTCAGGCCCTTCAGCGTCTCGTTCTTCACCTGGCCGAGGCCCTTGAGGCTTTCCAGCACAGTGGGATCCGAAGCTTGGAATTCACGTGACTTGAAGTCGC
>JADMIO010930426.1_pt1 | contig 73095 bp, 52 predicted proteins | sample 8958161 | NCBI WGS metagenome assembly JADMIO01 (sample SAMN16585339, study PRJNA669376) | soil metagenome | isolation source: Crop rotation soil | place: USA: Cullars Rotation, Alabama | collected 2011 | reverse complement strand
GACGATCAGGATCACCGCCACGGACGGTCAGCAAAGGACCGCCGAAGCGCAGATGCTGGTTCGGCTCGACCGCCCGCCGACGCTCGTGGTGACGTCGCCGACGGCGCAGTCGACCGTCAGCCAGAGTGTTCGCCTCACGGCAACGTGCACCGACGATTTCCGGACGGGATGTGCATCGCTCGTCGCGTACATCACCGGATTCCGCGCCACGCCGCTGGTCAGTGTCACCGCGGCGGTCGATTCCACGGTCTCGCTCGCGACGTATCCCGCCGGACCGCTCGAGCTCGTGTTCGAAGCCACCGACTCGGCCGGCCAGACCGTGACGACGACGCGCGCGATCACGAAGCAGTAGCGCTCGCGATCAGGTCACGTTCGAGAGCACGAAACCCAGTCCGCGGCGCGCCTCGATGGAGACGTTCGCCTCAGCCGCATCGAGTTTTCGCCGGAGCCGCGACACGTTGACGTCGACGACGTTCGTGCCGGGGTCGAAGTTGAGATCGAACACTTTCTCGAGGAGCTGCGAACGCGTCACGACTTCGCCCGGCCGCAGCAGCAGATGTTCGAGCATCGCGAGCTCGCGCGGCGTGACTTTCATCTCGACGCCGTTCACCAGCACGGCGCGTGTCAGTCGATTGAGCACGACGTTGCCCACCACGAGCTGTTCCGTGCGGCGAGCTCCGCCGCGGCGAACGAGCGCACGTACGCGCGCCTTGAACTCTTCCGGAACGATCGGCTTGGTCTGGTAGTCGTCCGCGCCGGTGTCGAGCGCGCGCACGGCCGTGTCGGTGTCCATTGCACCGGTCAGAACGAGAATCGGCGTGGCCTTTCCGCGGCGGCGAATCTCCTGAATCAGGATCATGCCGTTGCCGTCGGGGAGTCCGAGATCGAGCACGATGCCGTCGTAGTCGTGCACCATCGCGAGCATCTGCGCAGCGTCGCGTGTGTCCGCGACATCGACGGCGAATCCGCCTTCTTCGAGAAGCCGTCGCGCCAGCAGCGTCAGCACACGATCGTCGTCGACGATGAGAATGCGCATTCCGTGGCCCAGGACCGCTGGTAGACCGCTGGTAAACCGCTGGTGAGACCGCTCGGAGGACCGCTCGGAAAACCACTCAGCTTCGGCAGCCTGTGCGGCTACCTGAGCATCATGACAAGAATGTAATCCGGGCTTCAAAGTCCTGTAATTCGCGACGGTCATGTTTCCCCTCGTGGTTCGGAGAGGAGCGATGCAGTCCCTCTCGAGCGCCACTGGAAAGAGCCAGCGGCAGACCACAACCAACAGCACACACCTGACAAGAGATCAAACAATGAAGCCCGTAACCTACGTCACCATCGCTGCCCTCGCGCTCGTCGCAGGCACCGTGCAGGCACAGACCGCCACGCAGACCGTCACGTTCCAGGTCGACGCGATCAACCAGATCTCCGTCGCCGGCACCCCCTCGCTCACAATCACTGCCGCGGTTGCGGGCAGCGCGCCGACCTCGGTGACTTCGACCGGTCACACGTGGTCGGTCACGACGAACCAGACCACGGCGAAGATCACCGCAAGCATTCCGACGGCGATGCCGACGGGCCTGACGCTCTCGGCGACGCTGGCAGCTCCGGCGGGCGCGACGAGTGCCGGCGCGAAGAATCTCGGAACGACTGCGGTCGACATGGTGACTGGTATCACGAAGCTGAACGCCGCTGGACTCGCGCTCTCGTACCAGCTCGATGCGACGGCTGCGGCCGGCGTCGTGACCTCGAGCTCCCGCGTCGTGACGTACACGATCACGGGTGGCACCTGAACGACACCGTAACAACACGAGCCGAGTCGGACGAGCCATGAAGCCCGTCCTCCTTCTCGCGGCGCTCCTTGTCGGGGTCCGGGGTGCCAGCGCGCAGAGTCTGAGCGTGTCTGGTTCCCCCTCCCTGCTCCGAGTGAATGCAGCGATCGCGGGCAGCGCCCCGACGGCCGTGAGCAACAGCAGCACGACGTACACCGTGAACATCGGCAATCACACGAGTCAGAACATCACGGCCAGGATCAACACCGCGATGCCGGCCGGAGTGACGCTCAAGATCACGCTCGCAGCTCCAAGCAGCGCTGTCAGTCTCGGGGCCGTCACGCTGAGCACGACATCGCAGAACGTCGTCACCAGCCTCGACAAGAACGTCATCACCACGCAGTCCATCACGTATCAGCTCAGCGCGACGGCCGCGGCCGGCGTCGTGTCCTCGCAGAGTCGCACCGTCACGCTCACCGTCGTCACAGGCACATGAACTCCTCGAAGCGTTCCGTAGTCGAATCGGTCATCGCCATCGTCGTCGCAGTGCTCGTCGTCCTCGCGCTGCCGATCGTCGCTCGTGCACAGATCGCCGTCATGAGCAGCACCGTCGAAGAGACGCATGCTGCGGCGGGCGGCAAGTACACGGCGAACATCGTGATCGCGAACCCGGGCAAGACGCCGCAGTCGGTCCGGATCTACAAGACCGATTACACGTTCGCATGCGATGGGACGTCGGACTTCGGCGAGCCGGGCACCCTGCCCCGCTCGAACGCGAAGTGGATCGCGCTGCAGGCGGAGCGCGTGACGATTCCCGCGGGCGGCCAGGTGATCGTGCCGTACAGCGTGACCGTGCCGGCGCTCGACTCGCTGCGCGGCACCTACTGGAGCACGGTGATGGTCGAAGGCGCGACCGCGGAACCGGCGCAGGGCCAGGCGGCGAAGCCCGCAGTCGCGATCGGCGCGGTGATGCGCTACGCGGTTCAGGTCGCGACGCACATTCAGGCGACGGGCACACGCACCGTGCGCTTCGCTGCGCCCAAGCTGTCACGCGACTCCGCCGGCGCGGCGCTGTTCGATGTCGACGTGCACGACGATGGCGAACGCGGCTACCGTCCCTCGCTCTGGATCGAGCTGTACGACGCCCAGGGCAACCTGCGCGCAAAGGCGAAACAGACGCGCGGCCTGCTCTATCCGGGCACCTCGCTCCACCAGCAGTTCAACCTTGGTGCAATAGCGCCGGGGACCTATAAGGCGATTGTGTTCGCAGACACCGGCGACGAGGTCGTGTCGGCGGCGCAGTACACCGTGAACTACTAGGGGACAGGGGACAGGGGACCGGGGACTGGGACTGGGGACTTGGGAATGAGCTTCGGGGGGCGCTTACGGGTGGCTAGCATCGCTGCGATTGTCGCGGTGGGCTTGCCACTTTCTGTTGCGGGGGCGCAGGTGTCGATGCGCGCTACGACGGCTTCGCTCACCGTCGACGAAGGCATGGTCGTGACGGCGGTGTTTGCGCTCACGAACGCGGCGCGCGACAGCGTTACGCTGCGCACGACGCTCGAACTGCCGAAGGGATGGGTGAACGTCGCGGGGTTTGCGCCGCATTCGCTCGCGGGTGGCGCGACGGACACGTGGATCGCGGGCATCACCGTACCGGCGAGCGCAGCGGCGGGGCGTTACGTGGTGCGCGGAGGTGTCAGCGCCGGCATGCGAACCGCCAGCGATTCAGTGGTCGTCATCGTCGGCGAGCGACGATCACTCGAAGTGCTTCCCGTCGAAACTCCTCGCTGGGCCGTCATGGGCTCCCCGTACCAGGCAGTCTTCCTCGTGCGCAATCGCGGCAACGTGTCTTCATCTCTGACGTTCACGGGGACGACGAGCCGCGGGGCGCGTGCCTCGGCAACTCCGCCTTCTGCAACGCTCGCGCCCGGCGCCAGCACGCGTGTAACGATTGCGGTGCAGTCGCCCGCACGCGCCGAACGCGCGATGGACGACGTCATCGAGATTGCAGTCGTCGATCCGCGCGACACATCAGCGACCGTCATGGCGTCGACGCGAACGACGCTCGTGCCGAACGGCGGCAGCACGCATCAATTCGAGTCCGTGCCCGCGACGATCGCGTTGCGCAGCACGAGCGGGACCGCGGGCGTCGCGCCGGCTGTGCTTTCGGGCGCGGGCACGATCAATGGCACGAACACGCGCGTCGATTTTCTGCTGCAGGCGCCCACGAACGAGCGTGGGCCGGTCGGATTCGGCGAGCGCGACGAATACCGGCTGTCCGTTCAGTCACCGCATTTCGGTCTGCGGCTCGGCGATCACGTCTATGGCTGGTCGATGCTCACGTCGACGGGCTCACTCGGTACGGGCGGCGAGCTGCGCGGCACGCTCGGCGGCGTCGAGGCGGGCGCATACGTTCAGCGGCCGCGCTGGAGTCCGAGCACGCGCAGCGAAGAGGGGGCGTCGATCGGCGTCGGCAGCGATTCGATCGGGCACATCGCGGCAACGGGGCTGCTGCGCCAGCCGCTCTCGGGGAGCGCCGTTCGCGCGGGAGGCCTCACGGGAAATCTGCGCCTGTCGCCGTTCCTCACGCTCGAAGCCGACGGCGCGATGAGCGACAGCGGTGCGGCACGCGGAAATGCGTTTCACGCGCGCATCGCCGGAAGCTCGCCACGCATCTCCTATGAAGCCGGCACGATGCGCGCGAGCGCGGCGTTCGCGGGTCCGCTCGGCGGGAACATCACCGACGGCGCGTCGATCTCGACGAAGCTGTCGGAGGCGCTCACGTTCTCGGCCAATGCGCACCGCAATGCCTGGACGGCGCGCACGGTGACCGAGCGAACGAGCGTGCAGAAGATGACGACAGCCAGCGGGGAGCTCAGCTGGAAGGGCGCGACGACGCTTCAGTACGGTTGGCTGTCACGCAAGGACGCAGACGCAAGTCTCGGCAATGACGGTGTGCAGCAGGGCGTGCGGCTCACGACGTCGCGAAAAGTGCTCGGCGCGATGATCACCGCCGGCGCAGAGCGCGGCATAGTGTCGCGAACGGGTTCCGACTCCTCGGGTTCCTACGTGCAAGCGCTGCTTTCGATGAACGCGGAAGCCGGCGCGCATGGCTCGTTCGGCATCACGACGACGTTCAATCGCGGCGTAACGCTCACCGGCGCGACGAATGGCGTGCTCGATTTTGGCGTCAACGCAACGCTCAAATTGCCCTTCGGACTCTCGTTCGCAGTCGCGGGATCGGCACGCCGCGCCGAATTGGGTGTGCTGGACAGTTCGGGCGCGTGGTTCAGCGTGATGGACGCGAGCCTCGGTCGCACGTTCTCGAATGGCGCAACGCTCGGCATTCACGCGCGTACGCTGCAGAGTCCATACGCCAGCGACAAGCGCAACTCGAGTGCGATGTATCTCGAGTACCGCGCGCCGCTGCACGTACCAGTCGTGCGCGCGAGCCAGAAGGGCCGTGTAGTTGGCCGAGTCACGAACGCGGATGACCATACGCCGGTTGCGGGCGTGCTCGTCCGGCTCGGTACCGAAGCCGCCGTCACGGACAACAATGGACGCGTGCGGTTCAGCGGCGTCGACGCAGCGCTGCATCGCGTGTCGATCGAGGCGACGGGTGCGGCGGCCGGCGCCATGCTGACGGGCGACGTCGTGGTGGACACGCGCGGCCAGTCATCGAAGCCGACCGAGTTCTCGGTGCAGGTGGCGCGTGGTGCGCACGTGACGGCGAGTGTGCGCTCGTTCAGCCGCACCGGTACGCTCGGCGCCGCCGCGGATACGCTCGTCGAAGCCGGCGCGCTTGCCGATGTCGTGGTCAAGCTCGCAGGCGCGCGCGACACGCTGTACCAGGCAACCGACGACCAGGGCCGCGTGGATTTCGGTAATGTGGTTCCCGGCTCGTACGTCCTGACGGTCCGCGCGTCCGATGCGCCCGAGGGGGCGAAGTTCGAAAACGAGCGTCTGGAGCTGACGCTTGCTGCGGGCGAGCAGCAGGCCGCCAAGTTCCGAACCATTCCTCGCCCGCGCGCGGTGCGGATCCTGGATGGCGCAGCGGCTCCAGTGCTGAAGGCCCCGGGCTCCAAATAAGGGACCGCAGTAGCCGCGTGACGGGGGACACATACCCCCATCACCGCGGAACGGGCCGGACTCTCACATAGTTCGTCCAGCCCCTGAGCACGCGCCACCGACGCCCGAGGTCATGCATGCACGGCACGCACCAAAGTCCGCTCGTCGCGCTTTCGATTCTCATCGCCATTTGCGCGTCCTACACGGCGCTTACGCTGGCCGGCAGAGTTTCGGTCGCACGCGGACGTGCGCGCATGGCGTGGCTGTTCGGCGGCAGTCTCGCGATGGGGAGCGGGATCTGGAGCATGCACTTCGTTGCGATGCTCGCGTTTCATCTGCCGGTACCGATTGCGTACGACATTCCGCTGGTGACGGTCTCGTGGCTCGCCGCGGTCGCTGCGTCGGCGTTCGCACTGTTCGTCGCGAGCCGCGCGAAGGTTGGAGTACTCGGTCTCGTTTCGGCCGGCATGTGCCTGGGCTTCGCCGTGGTCACGATGCATTACACGGGCATGGCCGCGGTGCGTGTCGATGCAAGTCTGGGATACGACCCGAAGCTCGTCGGCGCATCGGTGCTCATCGCGATCACCGCGTCGACCGTGGCGCTGCAGCTCTTTCTCTGGCTGCGCAACGACAACTCGCGCCGCGGACGTTCGCTGAAGGCGGCGGCGTCGGTCGTCATGGGACTCGCGATTGCCGGCATGCACTACACGGCGATGGCCGCGGCGCGCTTCGACCACAGCGGGCTCGTCGCGCACAACCATGCGGGAATGCAGGTCGGCTCGTCGGGCCTCGCGGTACCGGTGGTGATGGGTGCGTTTCTCATCCTGACGCTGACGGTCGCCGGGACGATCACCGACCACTGGGTTCGCGCCAAGCTCGAATCGGCGGAAGCGCTTCGTGCGAGCGAAGAGCGGTATCGCTCCGTCGTCAGCGAAATCGACGAAGTCATCTTCCGCACGGACGCCGAGGGGCGCTGGACGTTCCTCAATCCTGCGTGGACGAATATCACCGGCTACACGCCCGCCGAGAGCCTTGGCGCGCACATCGTCGACTCGGTGCATCCGGATGACCTCGCAGCGAGCAAGGAACGGTGCGGTCAGCTCGTGTCGGGCACGGCCGACTACTGCATTCACGAAGTTCGCTATCTCACGAAGGACGGAGCCTCACGCTGGGTCGAAGTTCACGCGCGCGCCACGCGGGGCCCGAATCGGGAGCTGATCGGGACGGCGGGCGTCATTCGCGACATCACGGAACGCCGCCGGGCCGAAGATGCGTTGCGCACTGCGCGTGAAGCAGCCGAAGCGGCGAGCCGTGCCAAGAGCGAGTTCCTCTCGCGCATGAGCCACGAGCTGCGCACGCCGCTCAACGCGATCATCGGCTTCGGACAGCTGGCCGAGCTCGAAGCGTCGACGCCGAGTCAGACCGAGAACGCCGATCAGATCCTCAAGGCCGGCCGCCATCTGCTGCACCTCATCAACGAAGTCCTCGACATCACGGGCATCGAATCGGGGCGGCTGCACCTGTCGGTCGAGCCGGTACGTGTGGGCGACATCGTACAGGAAACGTTCGACCTCATCCGTCCGCTCGCGGCGGCTCGGCGCGTCGAGCTGCACGCGGATGCACGCGTTCGCGATGCGTACGTCACCGCAGACCGGCAGCGACTGAAGCAGGTATTGCTGAACGTGCTCGCGAACGCGGTCAAGTACAATCAGGAAGGGGGCAGCGCGCGCGTCACGCTCGAAGAGCGCACCGGGAACAGAGTGCGCATCGTCGTGACGGACACGGGCAACGGCATCGCGCCCGACAAGCTGCCGCGGCTTTTCACGGCGTTCGACAGGCTCGGCGCGGAACAGACGGGGGTCGAGGGCACGGGGCTCGGGCTCGCGCTCTCCCGCAGACTGGCGCATGCAATGAGCGGAGAGATCGGCGTGTCGTCGACGCTGGGAATCGGCAGCGCGTTCTGGCTCGAGCTCCCGCTCGCGCTCAATCCCGCCCTCGGACTCGATGCAATGGTCGCGGACGCGCGCATATCCGGCGAGTACATCGCGCAGCCTGGCCGGCGCTACACGATTCTCTACGTCGAGGACAATCTGTCGAACCTGACGCTCGTGCAGCGCATTCTCCGGCTCAAGCACAACATCGATCTCATCCCCGCGATGCAGGGCGGCATGGCGCTCGAAATCGCGCGCACGCACCGGCCCGATCTGATTCTGCTCGACCTTCACCTCCCCGACATTCCGGGCGAAGAAGTGCTCCATCAGTTGCGGCAATCGACGCATTGCCGAGACATCCCTGTCGTGGTGCTCAGCGCTGACGCTACGCCCGGCCAGGTCGATCGTCTGCTCGCGGCCGGCGCGCAGTCCTACATCACGAAGCCGTTCGAGGTGAAGGCGTTCATGAAGATCGTCAACAGCGTATTCGAGGTGAGAGAAGCCGCGTGACCATTCCCGACGAAGTTCTTTCGCGCGGCCGCATTCTCATCATCGACGACGAGCACGCCAACGTCCGGCTGCTCGAGCGCCTGCTGCTGAGCGGCGGTCTGGGCGACGTGCGAAGCACCACCGACCCGTGCGAAGCGGTCGCCCTGTGCGAGCAGTTCCTGCCCGATCTCGTGATGCTCGACCTTCACATGCCGCGGCTCGACGGATTCGCAGTGCTGCAGGCATTGCGTGCGAAGGGTGAGCCCGGCACGTATCTGCCGATCGTCGTACTCACTGCCGACACCACGCGTGAGGCGCGGGAGCGCGCGCTGTCCGGAGGCGCGAACGATTTCATCACCAAGCCGTTCGAGCGCACGGAAGTCCTGTTGCGCACGCGGAATCTGCTCGAGACCCGTTTTCTTCATCTTGCGCTCAAGGACGAGAATCGCGTCCTCGAAGCGCAGCTCGTGCACCAGGCGTTTCACGATTCGCTCACGGGGCTCGCGAACCGGGCGCTCTTCCGCGACCGCGTCGAGCATTCGCTCATGCGCTGCGCGCGCGGCGACCAGCTCGCGATTCTTCTCCTCGACCTCGACAACTTCAAGGCGGTCAACGATTCCGTCGGACACATGGAAGGCGATGTCCTGCTGACGGTGGTGGCCGAACGGCTGCGCAAGGCGACGCGCGGCTGCGACACCGTGGCGCGTATCGGTGGCGACGAGTTCGCGGTGCTGCTGGACGGCGTCCAGAGCGAAGATGACGCCATGGCGGTGCTGCAGCGCATCTCCGATTCGATGCGCATTCCGGTGCCGCTCCAGGGGCGCGAATTCACGGTGGGGGCGAGCGTCGGCATCGCATTCACGCGCGGCACGGAACAGGTCGACGAATTGCTGCGAAACGCCGACGTCGCGATGTACAGCGCGAAGGACAGCGGCAAAGGCCGGCACGCGATCTTCGAGCCGCGCATGTACGAAGCGCTGCTCGAGCGTCTCGAGCTCGAAGCCGACCTGCGGCAGGCCGTGAGCCGCGGCCAGCTCAAGGTGTTCTATCAGCCGATCGTCGCGCTCGAGACCGGCGTCGTGACCGGCGTCGAGGCGCTGCTCCGCTGGCACCATCCCGCGCGCGACAACGGATCGAGCGCGGAATTCATTCCGCTGGCGGAAGAGACGGGACTCATCGTCCCGATCGGCCGCTGGGTACTCGCCGAAGCGTGCCGGCAGGGCCGGCGCTGGCAGCTCGCATCGCCGGATGGCGTCACGCCGTCGATGAGCGTCAACGTGTCGGCGCGGCAGCTGCAGGATCCGGAGTTCACGCGCGACGTCGCGACGATTCTCGCGGAAACGCAATTCCCCGCCGACCGGCTGATCCTCGAGATCACCGAGAGCGTGCTGATGGCGAATGCCGCGGACATGGTCGATCGTCTGCACGAGCTCAAGGCGCTTGGCGTGCGGCTCGCGATCGACGATTTCGGGACCGGCTATTGCAACCTCACGTACCTGCAACGCTTCCCGCTCGACATTCTCAAGATCGACAAGTCGTTCGTCACGAACGTGGCTGAGCGCGGCGGCGACGCGATGCTCGCGAGCACGATCGTCGGGCTGGCGACGACGCTCAAGCTGCACACCGTGGCCGAAGGCGTCGAGCGCACCGATCAGCGCATGCAGCTCATGGCGCTCGGCTGCAATCACGGCCAGGGCTATCTGTTTGCGAAGGCGGTGGACGCCGATGCCGTTGCGCTCCTGATTTCGCGCGGCTGCACGCCGGTGGAGGCGCTCCCGATCGTCGTGTAGATCGGGTTTTGCCATGGCTGCTTGCGTCCCGCGGCTCTGGGGCGCTGTTTATGGCGCATGCTCCCAGTCGGCCGTGGCGTCACCCATCGTTGGCTCCGGGCGGGCGCGCTGAGCTGTGCAGTGGGTGCACTGGCCGTCGCCAACCCGACCCGTGCTCAAAGCGGCGCGCGCGCGGCAATCCCTGTGCGGACCACGACGCGCGTGGCGTCGTCGGATTCCGGCGTGTTTGCCCGCGTCACGGATGTGCGGCATCTGCCGGACAACAGGGTGATCGTCAACGACGCGGGTCGCAAAAGACTCCTCGTCCTCGACGGCTCGCTCGGTACGGCGGCGATCGTCGCAGGAGCGGGCAGTTCGGCGCCGAATGACTACGGCGCAAGCGCAACGCGGCTGCTGCCGTACGCGCACGATTCTGCGGTTCTCGTCAATCCCGCGCTGCGCTCCCTCAGCGTTTTCAACGCGGCCGGCAAACTCGTGCGCGTCATGGCGGTGCCGCGCGCCAGCGACGTGCCGGCGCTCGCCACGAACATCCGCGGCACGCCGGCCTTCGATCCATCAGGCCGACTCATCTATGAGGGTGGGAATCGCTATCCCGAAGGCTCGGATCCCTGGAGACAGTCTCACGAGAGCGATACCGCGATCATGCTGAAGGCGAAGGTGACCGCCCCGATCGTGCGCGCCGATTTCGACCGCCGAACGACGGACACGCTTGCATGGATCGCGCTGCCGTTCGAAAAACACATCATCGTGAAGAACATGTCGATGGCGGCGATCAATCCGCTCCCGACATCGGACGAATGGACCGTTCTGCCCGACGGCACCGTCGCGATCGTGCGCGCGCAGGACTATCACATCGACTGGGTGAGACCTGACGGCAGCGTGATGCCGGCGCCGAAGATGCCGTTTGCATGGCGCCCGATCAGCCTCGAGGAGAAACAGCACCTGCTCGACTCCATCAAGGCGCTGTATCCGCAGGATTTTTCACCACCGCCACCCGCACCGGGCCAGCGGGCTCGCGTGCCGCTCTCCACCGTGGACGCCGCCGACCTGCCGGACTTCTACCCTCCGCTCCGTCCACATCAGGTGCGCGCCGACGGCGATGGCAACGTGTGGATTCTGCCCGCGACGACGTCAGCGGGAACGGACGGCCTCGTCTTCGATGTCGTGAACCGTCAGGGCGAGATTTTCGAGCGCGTGCGTCTACCGGCGGGTCGAACGTTGATTGCGTTCGGTCCGGGGCGGACGCTGTATCTGAGCCATGTGGTCGCCGAGGGCGACGAGCGACTCGAGCGGGTGGTGCTGCGGTAGTCAGTGGCAACCGTTCGCCTGCGGCGCCGCTCCCAGTGTCCATGATGCTCAGGTCGACGATGTTCACCCTTTTGATTTGCGCGACTGCAGCGCGAGCCCAGCAACCTGTCTCGATCGTGCTTCGTCCGGCGAACGCGCGCCTGTCCGAGGAGTTCTCCATTCTGAGCTCGGTGCGAGAACTGCCGGACGGTCGCGTGTTGATCTCGGACGAGAAGGACAAGCGCGTCGTCGTCGCCGATCTCACCGCGAATCGCGTCGCGCAAATCGGTCGTGCAGGAGATGGGCCAGGCGAATACCGGCAACCGGGTCTGCTGTATGCTGCGGGCGGCGACACGACGCTGTTTGCCGACCTCGCGACCAGGCGATGGCTGATCCTCTCGGGAAGCACACATGTGCGAACACTCACGTACGACATGAGTGCACTGGTCAAGACGGGTTATCGTCCCTTTGGCGCCGATGATCATGGCCACGTGCTGGGCCGCGCGTTCGCGTCGCGCATGGCAAACGATTCGGAATTCGTGACGCGCTACGATCGCGAACGCGACCGGCTCGACACGCTCGGCGTTGCGTACACGATGCCGTTCAACAGCGGAGCCGCGTCCGCTCCCGCCATCGAGCCTGCGGGCGGGAGAGGCGGTGCGGGCACCGGGCCGGGAAAGTTCGTCGTCGGCCTCCAGATGCAGGATCAGTTTGCGATGTTCGGCGACGGCTGGGTCGCTATCGCACACGTGCGACCGTATCGCGTAGACTGGTGCGCACCGCCCCCGGCGCATGCATGTGTTCGCGGCGCGCAGATCGAACCGAACCGGCCGATGACCGAGCGGGACAAGACTGCGTACCTCGGCTGGCCGCGCAGGAAATGGCCGCCGGTCAATGACGTCGCGCAGACGGTCGGATGGCCCGACATCATCCCGCCGTTTGCGGCGCCGCAGCAGCGCAACGACGGGCGCACGGTTTTCCCCGCGCCCGACGGTCGTCTCGTGATTGAGCGATTCATCTCTGCCGATGCCCGGCCCACTCAGTACGACGTCGTGGACCGTCGTGGTGTGCTGAGCGCGCGGCTCGTGCTCCCTGAGAATCAGCGCATCGTCGGGTTTGGCGTGAAATCAGTGTACGTCGTCGTGATCGATGCGGACGATGTCGAACAGCTGGAGCGACATCCGTGGTGAACGCGCAATAAAGGGCTGGGTATGCGTCAGAATTCCCGGCCTGGCTTTGCCTGCTCCGGTCCCACGCGTCCCGCGACGATCTCTGCGCGCGAATAGTTCTCGCCCTTGATGGGAGACCCAGCCAAACGCCTGAGCATCGTGAGCTGCCCGATGTGCTGCAGCGAATCCGCAACCGGACCCGCCATCAATCTTTCCGCGCTCCAGTGCACGCCTGCGCCTGAGGCAAGGTGCGCGTCGAACGCGGCGAGCGCCGCGTGGAAGCGCGCGACCTCCTTGTCCCAACTCGAGGGCACCGCGTTGTTCCACTTCTCGTCGCCCTTCGCCAGACTGAGCGCCCAGTCGTAGAGATCGCCGATGTGCGCGAGAATCTGAATTGGCGTGCGCGACTCGGGGCCAACCTTGAAGTCCGCGAACGACGCCGGCGCTCCGCGGATCGCCTTTGCGCCCCGGTACGCCACGATCGCGACGCTGTGCCGGAGCAGGGCACGCGCACCGGGCACATCGAACGTGTCCTGCCACTCACCAGGAGCCGTCGCGGGCAATTCCTTCTTCCACACGGTCGATCTGATCTCGCGAAAGCCGCGCGCCTTGTAATTGCCGAGTGCGTTGGGATGATCGAGGTTGCAGGTGTTCACGATCACGCGCTGAGCCCCGGACGCGAAGGCACGCTCCACCGCAGCCGTGAGCATGTGCGCGCCATAGCCTTGCCCGATGAACGCATTGAGCAGGCCGAAGTACACGATTTCGACGACGCCATCGCCCTTCTTTTCCAGTTCCACGTAGCCGGCGGGCACTCCGCGCACCGTGAGCAGCCACGTGTCGAGCGTGTCCTTCACGATCGCGGCGTTCCACTGCTGCTCCGTCCACGAACGCCGCTCGATCCAGTACATCGGGCCGCCAATCGCGAGATAGAGCGAACGGTTGAGCCACGGCATCGCGGGCTTGACGCGCGCGAACGTGACGCCGCCCATGTTTTCGAGTTTGCGCGGCAAGAACGTCTCGCGCGTGACTTCGAGATCGACGATGGTGACGTCGGCGATCCTGCTGGAAGAATCGGGTGCTGGCATGGCGCAAAAGTCGCTGGCTGTGGGAACGGAGGAATCGTAACTTTGCCGCCATGCGAAAAACCATCGTTGGCCTGGCGACGTGCGCTCTTGTGGCCTGTTCGGCCGATCCCAAGGCGCAGGTCGATTCGTTTCTCACCATCTACGACTCTACCTACCAGCATCTCTATTACGCCTCGTCACAGGCAGAGTGGACATCGAACACGCACATCGTCGAAGGCGACTCGACGAACGCGGTGCGCACCAAGGCCGCGAACAAGGCGCTGCTCGCGTTCACGGGCGACACGGCGAACATCCGGAAGCTGAAGGCTTTTCTCGCTCAGAAGGACAAGCTGACGCCGATTCAGGTGCGCCAGCTCGAGAAGATGCTCTACAACGCCGCGCAGGGACCACAGACGATTCCCGACGTCGTCTCCCAGCGCGTCGCGGCCGAAGCAAAGCAGACGGAAGACCTGTACGGCTTCAAGTTCACCGTCGACGGCAAGGAGGTCACGCCGAACGACATCGACAAGACGCTGCGAGAGAGCACGAACCTCGCGCAGCGCCGCAAAGCGTGGGAGGCGTCAAAGGAAGTCGGAAAAGTCCTCAAGCCCGGCATCGTGAACCTGCGCGATCTGCGCAACAAGACCGTGCAGGCGCTGGACTATCCGGACTTTTTCGCGTACCAGGTTTCCGACTACGGCATGAAGACCGACGAAATGCTCGCGCTGACCGACAAGCTCATTGCGCAGCTTCGTCCCCTGTATCGCGAGCTGCACACGTGGGCGCGTTACGAGCTCGCGAAGAAGTATCACGCGCCCGTGCCCGATCTCATTCCCGCGGACTGGCTGCCGAATCGCTGGGGCCAGGACTGGTCAGCGCTCGTCAAGGTCGAAGGGATCGACGTCGATGCCGCGCTCAAGAAGCAGAAGCCCGAGTGGATCGTGAAGCAGGGCGAAGCGTTCTACGTCAGCCTCGGCTTCGATCCGCTGCCGCCATCGTTCTGGGAGAAGTCGTCGCTCTATCCGGTGCCCGCAGGTTCGCCGTTCAAGAAGAACACGCACGCGTCGGCGTGGCATCTCGATCTGCAGAACGACGTGCGATCGCTGATGAGCGTCGAGCCGAACGCCGAGTGGTACGAGACCGTCCATCACGAGCTGGGACACATCTATTACTACAAGAGCTATACGAGACCGGAGGTCCCGCTCGTGCTGCGCGACGGCGCCAATCGCGGGTATCACGAAGCGATCGGGAGCATGATCGGGTTCGCGGCGTCGCAGCCGCTGTTCGTCATGGACCGCGGCCTCGCGCCGAAGAACGCCAAGGTCGACGCGATCAGGCAGATGCTGCAGGAAGCGCTCAATCACGCGGTGTTCATTCCGTTCTCCGCCGGAACCATGACGCGCTTCGAGCACGCGCTCTACGCGGAGAAGTTGCCACCCGACCAGTTCAACCGGAAATGGTGGGAGCTCGCGGCGAAGTATCAGGGCATCGCACCGCCGGCATCGCGTGACGAGACCTACGCCGACGGGCTCACCAAGACGCACATCAACGACGACCCCGGTCAGTACTACGACTATGCGCTCGCGGAAGCGCTGCTCTTCCAGATGCACGACCACATCGCGCGGCAGATCCTCAAGCAGGATCCGCACAACACCGACTATTACGGCAACAAGGGCGTGGGCGATTTCCTCCGCGCGCTGATGGCGCCGGGTGCGAGTCGCGACTGGCGTGAAGTGCTGAAGGAAACCACCGGGCACGACCTCGACGCACAGGCCATCGTCGACTACTTCAAACCGCTCCAGGACTGGCTGGTGGAACAAAACAAGGGGCGAAAGCATACGCTGCCGGAATGATCCCGTTCCTTGCGGCGTCGTTGCTGCTCCAGATCAATGGTCAGAGCGTCGTACGCCCGTCCGTGGGACAGACGCCGCAGGAGCGGGTGACGGCTGCGGAGCTGAAGTTCTTTTCCATGTGGGCCGACCAGTGGCGCGCGAGCGAGAGTAACCGCGCTCCCGGGATCTTCGCCAGCATGGCGCTCGTGCAGACCGAGCCGAAGGATCTGCGCTATGCGGACCTCGACTGCTACTGGGATCCGAACTGGGGTCCCCTTCCCGCCCCGACGTACGATGGCTACGTCGGCACCGATCCCATCAAGCGAAAGATCGGCAGCAGGAAGAATTACTATCACTGGGTGTGCCCGAGCTGGGTGCAGGACACACCCGGCATCGATACGCTGATTTCGCAGGACGAGCGACTGAACATCGACAACGCGCTCGATCCGGAGATGCGCGCGACCGTCCGCAGACAGCGACGCAGTCTGATCGCGAACGTGCGCACCGAGTCGCAGCATTTGCCGAAGGATTCGATGCTCATCGGTCAGCTTGTGCGGCTGTTGCTCGACAACGAGGACATGCAGGGGGCGCTCAACGCAGCGCGCGGGTGTGGCGCGTCCGAGTCGTGGTGCAAGGCCCTGCTCGGCTACGTCCATCATCGTATGGGCAACATCGAAGCGGCGGATTCCGCGTTCGCCGCGAGCAAGCGCGCACAACCGAAGAACGCGCAATGCCGCATCAACGACGTCGAGATTCTCCTCGACGGGAATGGGCGCGCGGTCTACGGCAGCCGCACCTGCGCGGAAAAGGATTCGCTCGCCGACGTCGTATGGTGGCTCGCCGATCCAATGTGGAGTGCGCCGGGAAACGACCGCCGCACCGAGCAGCTTGCGCGGCAGATCACGATTGCGCTGCACGCCGCAACGGGGCGCGACGAGCGCTACAACTGGATGCACGAAGGCGGCGGCGATGCGATCGAGCAGATGGTGCTCCGCTACGGCTGGCCGGCGTACACATACACGGGTGGCCGCATGATGCGCATGCGATTCCCGCCCCCCAAGCCGCCCGTCTATGGCTACATCCAGCTGTATCAGCCAGCGCCGAAAACGAAACCGCTCGTGACCGCGGACATGAAGGCGCGCGCGCTCGGTGGTTTGCGCTCGACCTACGAGTACACGTATGGGCGCCTGCACATGATCCCCGAGTGGTCGATGGTGACGAACCCGTTCGCGATCAGGAACGAAGACTGGTCGTTCAACGGGCCGGCGCGCGGCACCGAAGAGGGCGCCAAATGGTGGCCGCAGGAGCACTACGCGCCGCTGCATGAAGTGATGGGCATTCACGATGAGCAGACTGCATTTCTCCGCCGCTCCAATCGCACGCTGTTCGCATACGCGACCAATCTCGGCCAGGTCGATCTCGCGCGCCGCGTCGGCGATCCCGTCGAAGGACATCTGATGGTGTCGACGGGGCCGGCGTCGATCGTGGACGCGGCACGACGCAGCACGCGGTCGAACGACGTGCTCACGCTGCTCGGCGAAGTGCCGGAGGGAAAGTCACTCGTGTCCGCCGAAGTCGCGTGGGACGCCGAAGGTCATCGCGGCGCACGTGCGCGGTTCGGCATCACGGCGCCGGCTTCTCTCGCGTCCATGCAGCCGGGCGAATACGCGATCAGCGATCCCGTCCTGCTCGTCGCACCGGTAGACCTCGCCGAGCTTCCGAATCTCGCCGACTCGGCGATCATGCTGATGCGCGGATCGACGACGATGTCGGCGCAGACGAGTGCGATCGGGATTTACTGGGAAACGTACGGCTTCGCCGCGCAGGACTCGGTCGAGATCGCGATCAGCGTGCAGCGGCACGGGAACGTGCTCAATCGCATCACGAACGCCGCGGGCATCACCGGCGACCCGAATGCGCTGGTGTCGACGTCATGGAAGGAACCGCAGCCGGGGCACAGCGCACGCACGATTCCCGGCGCCGTCCCGATTCAGATGCGCGCGGTGACACTCGGCATGCCCGGCATGCAGCCCGGGGACTACACGCTGCAGATCTCGGTGAAGAAGTCCGGGCGCGACGCGGTGACGAGCAAACGCGATTTCACGCTGAAGTAGCCGACTACGTCACTCGACGTATGGGTGCGTCAGCACGGCGATCGCACCTTGATGACGGGACTCTGCTTCGAGGAACGCATGCGAACGGCTTTCGGCTATCAACTGGTCTTGCTGGTTGGCGTGGCGTCCACTGGATGCGACAACCGCGTTACCGACACTCCGGTCCCGCGCCACGAGGCCAATGTCGTCACGGTGGTCGGGCGAGAACATATGGCCGAGGTGGGCGACACCGTCGTTTTCGCTGGAATTGCGGAGTCGTCCGATTTTCTGACCTATACGGACCACGTTGCCATCGATACTGCGGTATGGTCGGTAGACCGGCCGGATGTCGCGCGCATCGCGTTGATCAGCACGCGCGATCCCGGCTCGGCGCCGAACCCGATCGACTTGACCGGAAACAGCTATGCCCTCGTCGTCGCACTCGCGCCAGGCACGGCGCAGATCGGCGCAAACCTCTATCACGCTGCCACGTCGTTGAGCTCGCCCGATTATCTCAGCGTGATTCCCAGAATCGCGTCGTTCGACATCGCCGTGTCGCGCACGGACATGTCGGTCGGGGACACCGCGACCGTCCGCTTCATCGCAACGTACGCGAACGGGTCGGCGAGTGAGTATGCGAAATCGGCGATCGCGGGCGAAGGGGAATGCCATTTCAGGCAGGAAGCTTCGGGCGGCGATATCCGCGTGATCGGCGTCGAGCCCTGCAGTGTGCGACTCACGCTGACGTTGCTGCGACGTTCGATCACGCGCACGATCAGCATCCGGGCGGCGTCCCAGGGAAGCGGGGTGAGCAGGCCGCGCGAGGAGGACTGACGGACGCGTCCAACGCAGATCGAACGAAAGGGCGCGCGCTTATTTCGTGAATGACAGTCCTGCGGTCGCAGTAACTGGAACGACAATGTGCGGCGCAAAAATGGCGTCGGCGCGGAGACCGAGCGGAAGCGAGATGGTGCGATTAACGGGAACGCGATAGCGGACCGCTGCGTTCGTGCCAAAATCGAAACCCCCGTCGATCCGATGGATACCGGCGCCAGCGTGCACGTCTACGTGCGTGCCGAGCGGCGTTCGAAACACCACGCTCACGTGCGTCGACCGGATGTTGCGCTCGATGGTGGATCCGTTTTCCGGAAGCTGATACCAGACGAGGTGCTGGAAGCCGAGCTCGACGCCGATCGAGCGGGAGTTCATCGGAGCGAACAGCCGCGCCGCACCGGCGAAGGATCTGTGGCTGTAGTCATGCACCGCTGCTCCGACCACCGCATCGAGATCGACTGCGGTATAGCCCGAGCCGATATCGAGCTCGAGCGTCGGTTGTCGCTGCGCGTCTGCGCCGCGCGCGGCGAGTGCGATGAGCGCGCCGCGCACGAGGACCGACAGGGCGGTCACGCGCAAGTCAGAACTCGAGCGCCTTGAGGTATTCCGCGTCCTGCTTCACGCTCGCGAGCGGATCCGGCATCGTTTCCTGCTCGACGTAGCACGGCTTGTTCTTCACGTCGGGGATGAGCGAGAGAATCCGTTTGAGCGGCACGTTGCCCTTGCCGAGCTCGGTGTCTTTCGAACGATCGGGAAGGACGTCCTTGATGTGGAAGCAGTAGTAGCGGTCCTTGTATTTCTGCAGATACGCGACCGGATCGCCGCCGCCCATGGTCATGTTACCGATGTCGAGCTGGAGCCGCACGAGGCTCGGGTCGGTGAGTTGCACGAAGACGTCGTACGGAGTCTGCCCGTCGATCTTCTTCTGGTGATCGGGCTCGTTGTGGAACGCGAGCCACACACCCATGCGATTCGCGGTGAGTCCCGCGTTGTTGAAGTTGTCGGCCCAGCGCTTCCAGGCGTCGAGCGAGCGATTCGTTTCCGCGGGGAGACTCGGCACGATGAGGTAGTCGTGGCCGAGGAACTTTGCGGTGTCGAGACTCTTCTCCCAATCCTTAAGGAGTGTTTCGGGCGCGATGTGTGCGGAGGGCGCGCGCAGTCCTTCTTTCTCGAGCGAGTCGCGTACCTGTTGCGGGGTACGGCCGAAATTGTTGAACGACCAGAGGAGCTCGACGTCGTCGTATCCCATCTGCCGCACTTTGGCGAGCGTGGCTTCGGGATCAGCCTTCATGGCGTCGCGCACCGAGTAGAGCTCTAAGCCGATTCGCGAGAGGCGCGATGGGGATGGGGGACTGGGGACCGGGGACAGGGAGGCTCCGGCGAGCATTGCGCCAGCGCCCTTCACGAAATCGCGTCGAGTGATCATGGGTAAATCCTATTTGCAGCTGACGGCGCCGCAATTGATGCCGCTGACTTTGTAGCGGACGACGCTGACGAGGCCGTCGGCGTCGGTCTGCGTGGTCCAGATGCGCGTTGCGCTCGCTTGGCGAACGGTGGTCTTCGGTGGCAGCAGCACGGTCGCGACAGGGTCGCCGCGAAGGTTCAGCACGAGCGCCGATGGACCCTCGGCGGTCGCGCGCATGCCGATCCAGAGAGTGTTGTCGCGGCCGATGACTAGTGATTCTGTGGGGACGTACGTCGACGGCATGTGCGCGCGCATCAACGTCTGGAGTTGCTGCGAGATCTCCGGCGAGCCTTCTCCTCTCAAGACCATCGTCGCGACCGCGCTGTCAGCACTTGCTTTCGATATGCGCTCACCCACGTACGGATACGATCTTGCGAACAGCGTGTCGCCACGGCTGTTCAGCGCCGACACGAACAAATGGCCGCCGGTTGGCGTGTCAGCATCAGCCCATAGATGCGCCAGGCGGCTGCCGTCGAAGGCGTACGACGTTATTGGCCAGAGTGCGAATGGGACTTGCATTCCAAAACCGCCAGCGCTGACATACCAGCGTTTGTCTTCGTACACCGGCGATTTCGCCACGAAGCGAGTTGGCGCGGCAGGAGCCGCACGAACGACGATCCGCTCGTCGTACTGAGCCTCCTTCGTGCGGGCCACTGGGGCGACACGACCCTCGGCCAGCATCGAGCCGTCGCCGTATACCGCCGCGGGCTGAAACAGATTGAGCTGCGGACTGCCACTCGGGTATCCAGATGGAACGGGTACCTGTTGATCTCCGAGTGCGATCGAGCGCAACATTCGCAGGTCAGGCGCAAAGAACGTGAGCCGCTCCTGCGTGCCATCGTAGACCCACAGGGTATCCGCGACCCAACCGATTGACTGCAACACGCGGAATTCACCCGGTCCTGAACCTTTCCGCCCGACGCGCCCGATGGGCTTGCCCGTCGAGTCGTACACACGAAGCTGCATGTCCTGCGCGAGCGGCACGACGATCTGTCCTCGCGGACCTACGTAGAGACGGCGGAAGACCGTGAAGTCTTCTTTCGTGGCGTCGAGGCGAAGGTCTTCGACGATGCGCGCGCGTGGCGCAGTTGGCTGTGCCTGCAGTGCGGGGGCAATCAGAACGAACGCAAAGACCAACGTCGCTAATTTCATGCGCCCACTGCCTCCTGGCCCGCTTCGCGGGCCGTCGTGGATCAATCGCGGGAATCGATAAACCTATGTCTTTCCGGGACATTTGCGGAATCCAGCGGTATGACATCGTGATGACCGGCGCCGAGTGCCGTTCCGTCGACAGAATCTCCGACGCACAAGGCAGCCATGTACTTCGTTTCGACTCGGCGCCGCGGCGCGGCGCTCGGTTTTGCGCTCGCAATCGCTCTCGGCTTCGCCGGCGCGTGTGAAGCGCCAACAGCCTCAAATCTTCGCTCCGTATCCGTCGTGCTGGGCACGTCGGCGCTCACGGTCCCGCGCAACGACACGACGACGCTCGCGGTGTACGTCGTGCGCCACAACGTCATCGATCCGCTCGATGTCACCGCGATAGGACTGCCGCCGGGCGTGACGATCATGGATGCCGGCGTCGACGCGTTCGTGACGCAGGGAAAACTTCTTCTCGTCGCGGGACCGTCCGCAGTCGACGCGCCCGACGTCATGATTCGCGTCAGCGGTCCGGGCGTGCCGCCCGTGTTTGCCCATCTCGCGCTGAAGGTGCGCTGACGGCACTCGAACGCCGTCGCGCATCGTGGTGACGCTGCTCACCAACGCGCTGACGTTGTGCTGACGGCGCGGAACGGCCCCGTCCCCACGGGGTTTCCCGTTTCATACGCGTACGATAGGTGATCGGCGCCGTCAGCCTCGCCGTCTTTTCATTTCCAAACACCGAGGTGCGGTGTGCGTACACTTTCTGTTCGGCGCCATGTTGCGGCGCTCGCTCTCGCGATGGCCGTCAGCGCCGCGTGTGGCGGAACGACCGATGCGGGTGGATCTGTTTCCATCGCGCTCACATCCTCGACGCTTGCGCTCTCGCAAACGGGAACCGCGGTCGTCAACGTCACCGTCGATCGAAACGACTTCGATGGCGCGCTGACGATCACAGCTGAGGGGCTTCCCGCTGGCGTCACGGCGATGAGCGGGACCATCGCTGCCGGCTCCAACACAGGCTCCATCACGCTGACGGCTTCATCGACCGCCGTGCTCGGCGCGAAAAACATCACGATCCGTGTGACCGGGTCCGGCATCGCGGCAAAGACCGCGACCGTCTCGCTGACGATCAACGCCAGCGTCGTGTTCACGCTCGGCTCGACGGCAACGTCGGTCACCGCGACTGCGGGCGGGATAACGACCGCGACGATCAGCGCAAACCGCAGCAATGGATTCACGGGTGACGTTGCGCTGACGGTCACTGCGCCGGCCGGCATCACCGCGGCGCTCTCCGCGGCGACGCTGACCTCGCTCGTGCAGACAGCGGTGCTCACGATCACTGTCGGCGCCAGTGTTGCTCCCGGGACGTACAACGTCGTCGTGCACGCGAACTCGGCGGGAAATCCCGAGCAGACGATGACGATCACGCTCACGGTTGCGGGAGCGGGCGGCGGGTTCGGAATCTCGCTCGGCTCGGCGAGCGTGAATCTCACCGGCGGCGCGAGCGTCAACGTTCCGGTGACGATCAATCGGGTCGGTGGATTCACCGGCAACGTGACATTCACGGCGACAGTTCCGTCGGGAGTGACCGCGACGTTCAATCCTTCATCGACGACGGGCACGACGTCTACGCTGACGCTTGCGGCTTCGAGCACGGTGAGCACGACGTCGACGCAGGTGACCGTTCGCGCGAATGCGTCGGGGCAGGCTGAGCAGACGGCGAACCTCAATCTGAATCTGACGGGGACGACGGGCGGCACGGGGAATGTGACGTGGACGTTCTGCTCGGCGTCGGGCATTCCTCAGGCCGGCATTCCGGTGTTCGTCGCAGTCCAGGATGGTACCGGGGCGTGGACACAGGTAACCGGGTCGAACAACGTCTATTCGTTCAACATTACGACGCGCGGCGGAATCACGTATGTCATTCCGAGCAATAGCGGCTGGGATACCGAGGTTTTCTATGGCTCGCTCGCTGAGCTTCAGGCGATGGGAGCATCACTGTGCGCTGGTTCAGCCGGCGCCGGAAAGACCGTCACAGGAAGCGTCGCCGGAGCAGCCATTGCCGACCTGACGAACGTCACCCTCGGGCGCGCCTTCACGTCAGTCGTTGGCAACTCTGCCTTCACTCTTTCGAACGTGCTCGCCGGTTCGCTCGATCTGGTCCTCGCATCGTCCTCTGCCGGTAGTCCGCCGTCAAAACTCCTGATTCAGCGAACACTCAACGTGGCAGCCGGTGGTTCAGTCGGCACGATCAACATCGCGAATGGTGTCACTCCGGCTCAGAGCACCCTTACCGCGACGGGCCTAGGCGGCGATTCCTGGGGCGCAATGGTGCAGTACTTCACGACGAACAACACGCTCGCAACGCTTTACAACGACTATGTCAGCGCCAGCGCGAGCGCGACGCGCCCCTGGTACGGATTCCCGAGCGGCTCGCAGGCAGCGGGGGAAGTTCATGTAATCGATGCCGTTGCCGCAGCGACTTTCCTTGCTACCCCGACGCAAACCCGCCATGTGATCGTCGCAACGACCTCGGTCAGCCCAAAGACCGTGAATTTCGGTCCCGCGCTCGCGGCGCCGACGGTGAGCGTCGTGGCCACGACTCCCTATGTGCGACTCAACCTCGCTCACACACTTCAGAGCGAATACAACAAGGACATGGTGGTCAGTTTCACCCAGGGCACAGGTGCATCGGTGCGCACCGCTACGGTACGCACGACAGGCGCCTACTTGAACGGGGCGACATCGCTTGCCGCTCAGGTACCGAATCTGTCGTCGCTTGCCGGGTATCTCGCGACATATGGCCTTCAGACCGGGGCAGCGACCACGTGGACGCTCACCGCCACCGGATGGACCAATGGCTCCGTAATCGGGGGTAACTATTGGGTCGACGGCAACGCATTCCTCGGGGCCACGCAAATGGGGACGATTACGCCGTAACGGATGTGGGAGAGGGGGAGAGAGACAGAGACCCTTTCCAAATGAGCGCCGGCAGCCGAAACGACTGCCGGCGTTCGTTTTTCGTGCCCGTGAAATGTTTTGATTACGTTCGCGTTCGTTCGGTGCCAGACCTTCCGCACCGCAGCGCTATCCTCGGCGAATGTTGGCTTGCAAAACCCTCGCCGAGCCGAGCACACTATGGGCATGCCCGCTGCATCGCGGCGTCGCTGGACGCCGGAACAGGTCCGTCAGCTCATGGCCAAGTCCGAGAGCCATTGGCCGCGCTACGAGCTCATCGACGGCGAACTGATCGTGAGCCCGTCGCCGAAGATGCCGCACAACCGCGCGCTGCAGTGGCTCTTCCTGCGACTCCATGCCTACGCATCGCGCGAAGGAATCGGCGCGGTTGCCTTTGCACCCGCCGACCTCGAACTGCGTCCGGGGACTATCTCTCAACCCGACGTTTTCGTCGCGCCCGCGGATCAGGTCCGGCGTCTCACCAACTGGCAGGACGTCACCGGCGTATGTCTCGTAGTGGAAATCGTCTCGCCCGGCAGCGCACGCATCGACCGCGGCGTCAAGCGCAAACACTATCAGCGATCGCGCATTCCGGAGTATTGGATCGTCGACGTGCAGCAGCGATTCATCGAGCGCTGGCGACCTGATGATGCTCACCCCGAGACACTTCGCGATCGGCTGGTCTGGCATCCACCTGGCGCGGCGCGGCTCGAGCTCGATCTCACCGAACTGTGGAACGAAGCGACGCCGCCCGACGCGCGATAGCTACTTCGCGACCTTCCCCACGTCGTCCCACGTCTTCGGATCTTCGAGTCCGAGCAGCCACACCGAATAGCCGCGCAGCTTGTACTTCTCGACGAGCGACGCTTTCTCCTTGAACGAGCGCGCGTCCTCGATCCAGATGTGCTCGAACACGCCGCTGTTCTCCCACATCGCGTACGACGCTTTCTGCGTGTCGTCCCAGATCGGTTTGACGCCGGCCTTGTTGACGATCTGCATCGCCGTCGAATGCGAAATGTCCTTGCCGCGTACCCGCGACTCCTTCCGCGTCGAGTCGTAGGTGGGATACCACCAGTCGGAGTAGCTCGCGAGTCCGAGTGAGATCTTCGACGGCGGCACGCCGAGCGAGAGCGTGTACTTGAGACAGGCCTCGACCCACGGGAATCCTGCGACCGGCCCCGGCGTCGAACCGCCCGTGTGTTGCGCGTACGTCATGAGCGAGATGAAGTCGACGGTGTCGGCGAGCGCCTTGTAGTCGTACACGCCGCGCCAGTTGTCCCAGATCCACTCGTGATAACTATTCGTGCCGCGATCTTCGCCGAGCCGGGGGACGACGGCCATCGACACGCTGCAGTGTACGCGATGGAGCGAGTCGACCGATTCGCGCACGAACTTCGTGAAGAGCTCCTTGTCGCGCACGTGCACGTTCTCGACGTCGTACTGGAGTCCGTCGAAGTGATTGTCGCGACAGAGCGCCGTGAGGTTGTTGATCGCCGCGCGCCACGAGGCGGGCGTGTTGAGGACTCTGTGGAACGCGGGCTGATCGAAGCCGGGGTTCAGGAACAGCGGAATGAGTTTGACGTGCGCTTCCTTCGCCTTCGCCACGATGCGCGGGTCGACCTTGCCGCGAATGACGCCGTTGCCGTCGAGGCTGAACACCTGCGGCGAGACGATGGAGATCTGGTCGGCATGCTGCAGGAACGCCCGTGTGGTCGCCTCGTCGCGTGTGTACCAGAGGGCTTCGGGGCGCTGGGCATAAAGTGACCCGGTGGCGAGCAGGAGGACGAGCGCGAGCGTGCCGGAGGTTCGTGGATTCACGGCTCCAAGGTAGAGTCTCGCCGGTTCTCGCGGCAATGCGCTCCGCCGTGATCGAGCGCGTGCTCCGAGGATTCTTCCCCGGCGGAAACAGGACCAGCGCGAGCTCGAGCGCCTGAATCGTGCCGCCGACCGAATGAACCGCGAGGCGGCAGACGTACGGCTCGACCGGGCCGACCTCCAAGCCATGCGCAGTTCGGGGGCGGGCCGCGCGAGATGAGCCGTGGAGATCTGCGCTGCGCGCCGCCCTGGCGTTGGACCGATGACGCGATCAGCGTAACCACCGACACGCGCGCCGCGTACGTTGGGGCATGACTACTCGCGGCGGTCGATGCGAGGTGTGAGGTTGAGCGCCATCTTTCCTTCCACAAACTCGACCCGGCACAATGACCATGCCGAGCACTGATCAGCTCTTCAGCACCGTGCAGCGCGCCCTCGCGGGACAGTATTCCCTCGAGCGCGAGCTCGGCCGCGGCGGGATGGGGGTCGTGTATCTCGCACGCGAAGTCGAGCTCGACCGCCATGTTGCGCTCAAGGTCCTGCCGCCCGAGCGCGCCGCCGACGCCGCCACACGTGAGCGATTCCTCCGCGAGGCGCGCATGGCCGCGTCACTCTCGCATCCGCACGTCGTGCCGATCTTCCGCGTCGGCGAAGCAAGCATCGTCTTCTTCTCGATGGCGTTCGTCGACGGCGAGACACTCGGCGAACGTCTGCGCACGCGCGGTCCGCTGACACCGTCCGCCGCCACGCGAATGCTGCGCGAGGTTGCGCAGGCGCTCGCGTACGCACATTTGCGCGGGATCATTCATCGCGACGTGAAGCCGGACAACATTCTCCTGGAACGCGAGTCTGGTCGCGCGCTGGTGAGCGACTTCGGGATCGCCGCGGGCGCGTCAAGCCTTGGCGATGCAACGACTGATCGCATCATGGGCACTCAACATTTCATGAGCCCCGAGCAGGCGACAGGCGAAATCGTCGACGCGCGCAGCGATATCTACTCGCTTGGCGTGGTCGGATTCCTCGCGCTGAGCGGAAAGCTGCCGCGCGCCGGCGAATCGCTGGCGGGGCAATCTCCGTCGATTCCTCACCATCTCGTGCGCGCCATCGACCGTGCGCTTGCGATTCAGCCAGAGGCGCGGCCTGCGAATGCGGAAGGCTTCGCCGATGCGCTCGACGCACGCGGACTGGCCCGCGCAGACATGCCTGCGCCGCTCCGCGAGTGGGTCACCGCTCGCGATCCGTGGACGATTCCGTATGTGCTGTGGACCGCGATCTTCGCCACAATGACAGTGCAGATGCTTCTGGAGGGGGGTTCTGATTGGTGGCTGATCGCCGAATTCGCTGCGCTCCCCCTGCTTCCCGCGACGCTCTTTCAATCCGGTGCAGCTGGACGCGTTTTCCGGGCGGGGTATACGGTGGCCGACATGCGCGACGCACTCGAAGCGTGGATCGCGGAGACTGAACACGCGCGCGCGGCCGTACCTGCGCCACCGACGCCGTGGTGGCACACGCCTGCGCGTCTCGTTGCGTGGGCGCCTGCCGCAGGCATTGCGGCAGTGACGTTCAGGCTCATCGACATCTCACGCATTGCGCGCGCGACGGACGGGCTCGTCATGCCGCTCACTGTCGTAGCCGGCGCAGTTGCATTGCCAATCCTCAACGCCATTGGCGTGTCGATTTTTCCCCGGTTGATCTCGACGACGGAAAAGCCGCTGAGTCGCGCCTTCTGGAACAGCCGGCTCGGCACGTGGGCGGAAAAGCTGCTCATGATCGGGCAGCGGCGAACGGCTGCGACGAGCGCATTCCGTCCGACCGAGCGTGTGCTGGGCTCCGCGGTCGAAGATCTCTTCGATGCGCTTCCGCCCGCGTACCGTGAGCAGCTGAGGGAGCTGCCGGCTGTGGTTTCACGACTCCAGGCGCACGCGAAAGTCGCACGCCAGCACCTCGTGCACCTTGAAGGCGTCACCGCCGTCGGCCGCGACGCGCAGCTGTCCACCGCGCGTGAGCAGGCGCGCAGGCAACTGGCCGAGAGCGTCGGCGCGATCGAGATGATTCGGCTCGACCTCCTCCGCTTGATCGGAGGCGATGCCGATCTCGCACCGACGACGACCGTTCTCGATGCCGCACGCAAAATCGACAGCGGCATTCAGCGATTGCGCGCGGGACGCGATGACGCGGAGCGCGCCGTGCGCCCGATCGGGCTCGACCTCCGCCCGCACAGCCCGGCCTGACGTGCAGTATCGCGCGACCCTCTGCGTGGCGAGCGCGTTCGCGCTGGCGCTCGGCCCGCGCGTCACGCTCGCACGACAGACGATCCCGATCCGCCGCGTCACGGTGCGTGCGACGCTCGCTGAGCCGATTCGCACATCGTTCCCCGCCGTGTATGAGCTCAGCCCGTCGACCATTCTCCTCGACGACGGCGCCGCGCGGCGCGCGATTCTTCTCGATTCCGCGCTCGAACACGCACGTGCGCTCGCAGACACGAGTGGCACGGCTCCGTTGCCCTGGAAGCCCGAGAAGCTGATTCGTTTTCTCGGCGACACGATGCTTCGCGCCGATCTCGGGTCGAGATCGCTGCTCGTCATCCTGCCCGACGGAAGGCCTGGCCGCTCGATGGCGATGCCGAGCCCCGCCGCGATCGGGCCGATCGTGAGCAGCGGACTCGTTGCAACAGATGGCCGGGGAAGGCTCGTTTTCCAGGGGCAGCGGCCATTCTCCGTCCCGCAGCCGTGCGTCCCCGGCGCGCTAAATGAGGTGCCGCCTGCAACGCTGCCAGCGGTGGACACGATTCCGATCGAGCGCGGGGACTTCGATCGGCGTAGCATCGACACTGTCGCGTACGTGCGGCTCGCGAACAATTCCTTCGCGCCGCAGGTGCTCAAGGACGCGAATTGCAAAGCCGTCTCCGCCACAGTGCGCGTCGATCCGTCGATGCCGGTCGTCGATTCGTGGACGGTGACGTCGCAGGGGCTCATCGCGATCGTCCGCGGCCACGACTATCACATCGACTGGATCGATCCCAACGGGCGGCGCCGCTCCACGCCGAAGATGCCGTTCGACTGGCGGCGCATTACCGACGAAGAGAAGCAGGCCAAGCGCGACTCGGCGCGCTCCGTCATCGACTCCGTCACCACTGCAGGCGGCTACCGTCTCCAGGTATGCCCCAACAGCTACGCGCTGTACACGAACGCGCCTCCGCCAGGACGCCGTCTCACGACCGATGACGGCGGTGGCCGGGGCCGTGGTGGCGATCCAGAACGTCCCGTGGATCTGTGCCAGGTCGTCAGCGTCACCGCGCGCTACGCCCAGCTCGGGGAGATGCCGGACTACATCGCGCCCATTCGTGAGTATTCCGCGCTCGCCGACCGGGACGGCAATGTCTGGATCCTTCCCACGACCACGCTTTCTGCGCGCGGCGGGCTCCTGTACGATGTCGTGAATCCGCTCGGCCAACTGACGCATCGCGTGCAGCTCCCCGCTGGGCGAGCCATCGCCGGTTTCGGGGCGAATGGCGTGGTCTATCTGAGCTCCCGCGACACTACGGGCTACACGACGATCGAGCGCGTCACGATCGACGAGCGCTAGACGCCTCCGCGGGCGCGTATTAGCTCTCAGTCGTCCCCCACAAAGACATCATGCTCCGAGCGAAAAGCGCCCTCCTGCTTTGCGTGCTTCCTTCCGCGTTCGCCGTTGCGCAAACGCCGGCATCCGCGAAGCCCACGATTGCCCAGTTCCTGAGCCCTGCGAGCCCACTCGAGCTCACCACCGCGAAGAAGGCCAATCGCATTGCGTGGATGGCGTATGAGAAGGGCATGCGCAACGTGTACACGGCTGCGGGTCCGCTCTTCACGCCGGTGCGTCTCACGAACTTTGCGAAGGACGACGGCGTCGACCTCACCGACATCGTGCTGTCCGATGACGGTGCCATCGCGGTCTTCGTGCGCGGCTCTGCGCCGAACCGAGATGACTGGATTGCGAATCCATCGCATGATCCCGAAGGCGGCGAACGCGCGATCTGGGCCGTGCGCACCGCTGGCGGTACTCCCGCATGGAAACTCGCGGTAGGCGCGAATCCCGAGCTTTCGCCCGATGGCCAGTCGGTGCTCTACGTGCGTGACGGACAGATCTATCGCGCGCGGATCAATCCGCTTCCGGCACCGACGCCGATGGACAAGGGGGAAGTGCCGTTCATCAAGGAGTGGGGCAACAACAGTCAGCCCACATGGTCACCGGATGGCTCCAGGATCGCGTACATGAGCAATCGCGCGTCGCACTCGTTCATCGGCATGTACGACGTGAAGACGCGCACGAACACGTATGTGGCGCCGAGTGTGGACTTCGACGCGAATCCGAGCTGGTCGGAAGACGGAAAGAAGCTGCTGTTCACTCGTCGCCCCGGCACACCGTTCGGACAGCAGACGCAGCTTGGCGGCGGTGGCATCGGATTCCCGCAGGGGTCGGCGTATCCGGGCGGCATCACCGGCGGACGCGGTGGTCGCGGATTGCAGGTGACGACTCCGCAGAGCGGCGGGAATCTGTGTGGCCGTGGAGGCGGCGGCGGCGGCGGTGACTTTGCGGGCCGCGGTGGACGTGGTGGTGGCGGTGGCGGTGGTGGTGGTGGCGGCGGACGCGGTGGCCGCGGTGGCGGTCGCGGTGGCAATGCCGGAACCGACACGACGGCGGTTCCGCCGGGCGTCGCGCCGCCAGGACTGTGCAACGCGACGTTCGCTGGTGGCTACACGCTCTCCGTGATGGTCGCCGACATGGCCGACGTGCGCGAAGCGAAGGAGATCTGGCACAACCAGCCGCACGACACCGTCGTGTCGAACCTCAACAACATTCGCTGGGTCAACAACCACATCGTCTATCAGTACATCCCGCAGGGCGACGACTTCGAGCGCTACTACTCGCTCGACGTGACGAATCCGAATGCGCGGCCCGTGCAGCTGACGACGACGAACGGTCTCATCGAAGACAACACGTCGGTGTCATTCTCGCCCGACGGCAAGACGCTCTACTACTGCACGAACGCGACTGACATCGAGAAGCGGCACATCTGGGCGGTGCCGACCGATGGCAGCGCCGCGCCGAGGCGTGTGTCGACCGACGACGGCATCGAGACGTATCCGCAGCCGCTTGCGAGCGGAAAGCAGCTCGCAGTGCTGTATTTCGACGCGAGCACGCCGGCGTCGATCGGGCTCGTGCCGGTGACCGGCGGTGCGACGAAGACGATCTTCCCGAAACTCGGCGCCGATTTCCCGAAGGCGGCGCACGTGACACCGGAGATCGTGCTCACGAAGGCGGCGGACGGCATGGAGGTCCACAACCAGCTGTTCCTTCCGAAGGATATGAAGCCGGGCGAGAAGCGGCCGGCGATGATCTTCGTGCATGGCGGTCCCGTGCGACAGATGCTGCCGGGCTACCACTACATGCAGTTCTACCACTGGGCGTACGCGTACAATCAGTGGCTGCAGTCGCAGGGGTACGTGGTGCTGTCGATCAACTATCGGGGCGGCGTCGGCTATGGCCGCGCGTTCCGGAGCGCGCCGAACACGAATTCGCGCGGCAACAGCGAGTATCAGGACGTGATCGCGGGCGCGAAGTATCTCCAGTCGCGGCCCGACGTCGATCCCGCGCGCGTCGGGATCTGGGGTCTTTCGTACGGCGGCCTTCTGACGTCGCAAGCACTGGCGCGCAACTCGGACATTTTCGTCGCGGGCGCCGATCTCGCGGGCGTACACCTGTACACGCCGACGCTGGACACCGCGAACGTCGCGTACAAGTCGTCGGCGGTCTCGGCGATCGGCACGTGGAAGTCGCCGGTGTTTCTCGTGCACGGCGACGACGACCGCAACGTCGATTTCGCGCAGACGATCGGGCTCGTGCAACTTTTGCGCGGGCAGGGCGTCTATTACGAGTCGATCATCATCCCTGACGATCTGCACGAGTCGATGCTGCACTCCAACTGGGTGTACACGTTCGGCAAGATCGGCGACTTCCTGCACCGGTTCGTGTGGGAGAAGCAGACCCCTCCGAAAGCGAATCACAACTAGATGAAGCGATTTCTGATCGCCGCGGTACTGCTGGCCGCGGCGGGCTGTATGCGGGCGGCAGAGCTGACGCCCGCAGACGAGGCGGCGTTGCGCGGCATCGCCGACTCGTCCGCGAAGGCGATTCGGACCGCCGACTGGACGTCGTGGGCTTCGCTGTTCACCGAAGACGGCGTGATGCAGCCGCCGAACGAGAAAGCGGTGAGCGGCCGCGCGGCGCTGGCACTCTGGGGGAAGAAGTTTCCGCCGGTCGAGACCGTGAGCTTCGAGGACACGAAGCTCACCGGCGACGGCACGATGGCGCAGATGGCCAGCCGCTACGTGTTCAAGGTGACGGGCGTGCCGATCGACACGGGCAAGCAGCTCGTGACGTTCAAGAAACAGAGCGATGGCAAATGGCTGATCACCGCCGTGATGTTCAACTCTGATCTCCCCGCTCCGTCGGCGGCGACGCTCGCGAAGGCCGCGGCTCCGGCTCCCGCACGCACACCGCCCCCGCGTGTGGCTGCGAAACCGGCAAGCAAAGCGCCCGCAAGCAAGAGCACGGTGAAAACGCCGGCGAAGACGACGACCAGGACGCCAGGCAAGACAACGTCGAAGACTCCACCGAAGAAGGGCGGCAGGCCGCGCTGACGTCCGTGCCTCTGCTTCGCCACGCCGCGTGGCCGGGCGCGTGACGCTCCAGGAGCAGTTCGGCGCGATCGACATCTACCTCTTCGATCAGCTCCTCCGCGGCAACATCTCGAAGGGAATGACGATCTTCGACGCGGGCTGCGGCACCGGCCGGAACATCGTCTACCTGCTTCGCGAAAGGTACGATGTCTTCGGCATCGATCCCGATCCGCGAGCGATCGACGCCGTGCGCCGTCTCGCGCCGCATCTGCCGTCAGAAAACTTCCGCGTCGAATCCCTCGAAGCGCACTCGTTCCCCGACGGTTTCGCCGGCGTCGTCATCAGCAACGCGGTTCTGCACTTCGCGCGCGACGATGAACAGTTCCGCGCGATGCTGAATGGCTGCTGGCGCACACTCGAGCGGGGCGGCCTCTTCTTCTGCCGGCTCGCCTCGACGATCGGCGCCGAGCATCAGGTACGGCACATCCACGGCCGCCGCTACTCGATGGCGGATCGCTCCGAGCGCTACCTCGTCGACGAACCGATCCTGATACAGCTCACTCATGACCTCGGCGCCGACCTCGTCGATCCGCTCAAGACGACAGTCGTGCAGAATCTGCGGTCGATGACGACGTGGGTGCTGCGAAAGAAATAGCGCTCAGTCCGACCTGATCGCCGTAATAGGATCGACCGCCATCGCCCTCCGTGCGGGCACGATCGCCGCAATGATTGCGACGATGAACAGCATCGCCGCGCCCGCGACGAATGACACCGCATCGGTCGACGGCAGACCGTAGAGCAGGTTCTTGAGCAGCGCCGTCGCCCAGCGCGCACCAACCAGTCCGATGCCGATGCCGATGATCGTGAGCGCCGCGCCGAAGCGCAGCACCGTCAGCGCCACGCGTTTGCGCGTCGCGCCGAGGGCCATGCGAATGCCGATCTCCTTCGTGCGCGCGCCGACCGCATACGCCATGACGCCGTAGAGTCCGACCGCCGTCAGAAGGACCGCGAGCCCCGTGAAGATGGAGAGCAGCAGCATCGTGAAGCGCGGACGAGCGATGCTTTCGCGCATCGCCTGATCGATCGCCGTGATCGCGACTGCAGGCAGATGCGGGTCCAGCGACGCGAGCACCCCGCGCAGACTCCCGATGGGATTCACACCGCTGGTGCGCACGATGAGCGCCCAGAACGTGGGATCCTGGGGCGGAAAGTAGACCATCGCTTCGGTACGGTCAGCGATGAGCCCGCTCGTCGCGACGTCGGAAGCGACGCCTACGATCGTGCGCCAGTCGCCGCCCGGCGCCAGACGAAAGCGGTGCCCCACAGCCGATTCGCCCGGCCACATGCGTTTCGCGAGTCCTTCGTTGATGATCGCCTGCCCCGCCGCCTTGCTCGTATCAGTGAACGTGGTACCGTCGACGATCGGCTGGCCGATGAGCGCGAAATAGCCCGGCTCGGTCGCGTTGAACTTCGTGAACGCCATCCCGCTCGGCGGCGCGGTCGCGTGATCCGGCTCGAACGTGCCCGTGATGATCCCAGTGTTCGGCGGCACGCTCGACGCAATCGCGACGGATTGCACGCCGGGGAGGGCGCGCACCCGTTCGATCGCCTCGCGCTGAAACGTCGCCGCCGCCTGCGTAGAATACCGCGAGCGCGGCAGACTCAGCTGCGCAGTGTAGAGATTCGTCGTGCGGAAGCCTGGATCGACCTGTTGCAGGCGCTGCACACTGCGCACGATGAGTGCCGCGCCGACGAGCAGCGTCGCCGAAAGCGCGAGCTCCGTCACGACGAGCACCGCGCGCATCCGCTGATGGCCGGGTGTGCCGGACGAATTGGACGCGGAGCGGAGGAGATCGTGCGTGTCACGGCGCATGAACTGCATCGCACTCACCAGAGTGAAGACGATGCCGGTGCCGAGCGCGGCGGCGACGGCAAGCACCACTGTGGTCGCGTCGAGTCGCGCGGCATCGAGCTCGTTGAGCGCCGCGGGCCGGCTCGCGATGATGAAACGCAACCCGACCCACCCGAGCGCGATTCCCGCGCCGCACCCGAGCACGGCGAGCAGCACGTTCTCGGTCAGCATCTGTCGCGCGAGGCGGAATCTTCCCGCACCAATGGCGGTGCGCACGGCAAGCTCCCGTGTGCGCGCGAGTCCGCGCGCGAGCAGCAGATGGGAGACATTGGCGCATGCGATGAGCAGAACGAGCGCGCCTGCCCACGCGAGTAGATCGAGCGACTGACCGATGGTGAGCATGGACTGCAGGGGCGCAACCACCGGCGTGGAAAAGGCGCCTTTTTTCGCGTTCAGCAGACGGGTCCGTTCATCGGTCGCGCCGGCGAGCGCCTGGCTCTGCAGTATGAGCAATTCGTGCTCGACTGCCGCCGTCGTCACCCCCGTGCGCACGCGCAGCATCGCATTCGCGCGCGAGAGACCGTCCGCGTCGTTCACGAGCGGAAGCCACACGTCCACGACCGGCGGCGCTGGACGCGGCACCGCGACGGGCGGCATCACCCCGATGATCTCGTACGAGTCCCCGTCGAGCGTGATCGTACGACCGATCGCCGAGGGATCTTCACCGAAACGCGATCGCCACATCGCCGTGCTGATCAGCGCGACATGCGGCGCGCCGCGCACGACATCGCCCGCGACGAAGAAGCGCCCCACACGTGGCCGGGAGTGCGTGAACGTCGTGAACGTCGGCAGCGTCATGATCGTGTGCAGCAGCACCGGCTCCGTGCCCGGCACCATCAGCATGCGATCGGTGCCGGCGAACGGTTCGATGCCGTCGATCAGTCGCGCGCGCTCGCGCCACGCGAGCATCGCTTCACCGGGCGAGCTCATGAACAGAAAACCGCCGCCATTCGCCGTTGGCCGCTGCTGCACGAGCATCACGCGGTCCGCGCCGGGATACGGCAGCGGATGCAGCACGAGCGAGCTGACGACACTGAACACGGCGACGACAGCGCCAATGCCGAGTGCGAGTGTTCCGACGGCGACGGCCGACCATCCCTTGTGGCGGCGCACGCCGCGAAGCGCGAAGCGAAGATCCTGCATGGCGGTGCTCCAGAATTCGAGGCGTTGTTTGCGTCGCTCCATGCGATGGCCGATGTCGAGACATTCCGCGCGGGCAGCGGCGAGATCGCCGAGTCGCGCGCGAGCCGCGGCCTGCGCCTCGGCGGGACTCATTCCGCGCGCGAGACAGTCACGCACGTACAGGTCGAAATGCAGCTCGAGCTCGCCGTCGATCTGATCGGCGACGCGTGGTGCGAAGATGCGGCGGATGAATTTCATCGTGCGGGCGCCGCTTCGAGGACCTGCGCGACCGCTCCGACGAAACGCGACCAGGTCTGCTGCGCGGTCTTGAGCTGCTTCCGTCCCCCCGCGGTGAGGCGATAGATGCGCGCCTTCCGATTCTGATCAGTCACGCCCCATTCGGCGCTGATCCAGCCCCGCTCCTCGAGCCGGTACAGCGCCGGATAGAGCGACCCCTCTTCCACGTGCAGCGTGTCACCGGTGCACTGCTCGATCCACCGTGCGATCGCATATCCGTGGGCGGGTCCCCAGGAGAGGGTCTTGAGGACGAGGAGGTCGAGCGTGCCCTTGAGGAAATCGATTTGCGCTGCCATGGAATCGCGGAGAGGTGAGCGGCCAGGGGCGCGGCGGCCTCCCCTAGGAGTTCTTGGTATATAAGCAGAACTCCTTGGTATGTGACACGACTGCCCTCGGAACGGTTGCGGCGCCGACGGATTGCCTGGGCCGCTGAAGCGGTCCTCCCGCGCGTGCGGGCGGTTTTTGAGAGGAATGGCGCGGCCGCCGCCGGCCTCGCATGCTTTCATTAGAATGAGCACAACGCGCGGTCACACCGGTGGCTCGCCGCACCCATGATGCCTGACCCTGGCTCCGCTCCCGCCGATCCATGGCGCGCCATCCGGCGAATCTGCCGGCTCGGCGAACGCGTCACGCTCATCGGATTTGCCGTTGCAGTGGTTGCCGTTGCAGTGGCGTGGTGGGTCGCGCCGGCGTTCAAGCGACAATCGGCGATGGCGATTGGCGCATTGTGGGCGATCGTGTCGCTGGGATTCGGCGCGCGCAGCCAGTGGGAACGGTGCCCTCGTTGCGGAAACGCGTGGGGCGGCGGCCCGACCTACAACACGATATTTGCATCCTGGTGTCGCCATTGCGGTGCGGTCATCGGCGATCCCATTGCACGAGACGGCTAGGCCGGCGTCGACAAACGTTCGAAGTTCCGCGCGTCTGCGGCGTCAACGTCTCCGTTGGCGTTTTGCTTCACCGCCGAGATCGACGTTTTTTGGACGGATGCCGCCGAAACTGGGAATGCCGCTGATCAAAATCATTGTTTGAATAGCGGCAGACCGGGCTCGCGTCGCAAAACGATTGGCGGCATCAGCGCGGTTCGGCGGCATCCGTCAAAAGGACGCTGAACCTGGCGACGTTCGCGGACGGCAACGTCGACGTTCGCGCTTTGCTTCACCGAGGAGATCGACGTTTGCGGGACGGATGCCGCCGAAACTTGGGAATGCCGCTGATCAAAATCATTGTTTGAATCGCGGCAGGCTGAGCTCGCGTCGCCAAACGATTAGCGTCATCAGCGCGGTTCGGCGGCATCCGTCAAAAAGACGTCGAGCCTGGCGACGTTAGCGGACGGCAACGTCGACGTTCGCGTTTTGCTTCACCGCCGAGATCGACGTTTTTTGGACGGATGCCGCCGAAACTGGGAATGCCGCTGATCAAAATCATTGTTTGAATCGCGGCAGGCTGAGCTTGCGTTGACAAACGATTAGCGATATCAGCGCGGTTCGGCGGCATCCGTCAAAAAGACGTCGAGCCTGGCGACGTTCGCGGACGGCAACGTCGTCGTTGGCGCTTTGCGCGCCCGACGAGATCGACGTTTTTTGGACGGATGCCGCCGAAACTGGGAATGCCGCTGATCAAAATCATTGTTTGAATCGCGGCAGACCGGGCTCGCGTCGCCAAACGATTAGCGTCATCAGCCCGGTTCGGCGGCATCCGTCAAAAAGACGTCGAACCTGGCGACGTTCGCGGACGGTAACGTCGTCGTTGGCCCTTATGCTACTTGCGTCCCTCTGTCGGCCCCGCCGGCGCGCGCTGCCACTCCTGCATGCTGCCGTCGAAAAACTTTACCGGAAGCCCGAGGAGTCGCGCGGTGAAATACACTACGCTCGCCACTTCTCCAACGGCGCAGTACGGAACGATGACAGCGTCCTTTCTGAATCCGGCATGCTCGAAAATGCGACGAGCAGAATCGGCGCTCACCATCGTGAACGTGGAGCTGGTCGCACCCGGCTGAACGAACTCCGTGAAGTGCAGATTCACGGCGCCCGGAATGTGTCCGGCATCGAACGTCGCGCCGCCGCGCGCATCGAGCAGCTGCACGGACGCCTCCTTGAGATGGCTTTCGACCCACGCGCGATTCACGATGACGTCATCGCGCGGCTTGAGCTCGAGGGTGCCGGGCTTCACGGGCTCCGGCGCACCAGACGCTGTGGGGCGCCCTTCGTCATGCCATTGTTCGACGCCGCCTTCGAGCAACCCGACACGGCCGCGAAAGCCCATCACATCGAGCGCCAGAAAGAGCCGGTGACTGCCGACGGCGGCCCCGTACACGACGATGCGCGAATCCGTGGACACGCCCACAGACTCCAGCACTGAATCGAGCACCGCCGTCGGCGGAATCTCGGTCGCGAGACCATTCTGCACTGACGCGTACGAACGGAAAGGAAGGAACCGAGCGCCGCGCACATGCAGCGAATCGAACGCGGCACGGTCCTGCCCTACGCCGATGACGACGACGTGTGGGTCAGCAATGTGAGCGGCGAGCCACTGCGTGGTGACCAGCGTCGGCACATCGCTCGTTTGCGCGCGTGCACCGTGCGGGAAGGCGACGACGCAGCTGGCGCCCAGCGCCGCGGCGGCCAGCGTGCGACGACGAGAGATCTGAGGCATGTAATGTCTGGGGATCAGGAGGATGACCCGCATGATGCTCGGCTGCAGTGTCACGAGCGACGCCCGAGCAGTGTACGCCTCGACGCGTGCAGCGAACGAGGGAACGCACGGGGCCAACGCGCCTCGAGCAATCGCGGCCGCTCGAGCTGCCTGACGAATCGATCGTTTCACTGAAACAATCGTCAGGGAACTGGCGCCGGGCTCGTCCAGGCGGCACAATCCAGCGCGATGAGCGACGGTGCTGAATCGACTCTGAGCCGCCTCACGGCGGCCCTCGACGGCCGCTACCGCGTCGAGCGCGAGCTCGGTGCCGGCGGCATGGCGACCGTGTACCTCGCCCACGACATCCGCCACGACCGCGACGTCGCCATCAAGGTCCTGCATCCGGATCTCGCGGCATCGCTTGGCGGCGAACGTTTCCTCACCGAAATCAAGACGACGGCGCGGCTGCAGCACCCGCACATTCTCCCGCTGCTCGAAAGCGGTGAGGCGGGCGGCCTTCTGTATTACGTGATGCCGTACGTGACGGGCGAGACGCTGCGCGCGCGTCTCGAACGCGAGCGTCAGCTTCCCCTCGAGGACGCGCTTCGTATCACGCGCGAAATCGCCGATGCGCTCGGCAGCGCGCATGCGCTCGGAATCATCCACCGCGACATCAAGCCGGAGAACATCCTCCTCCGCGAGCAGCACGCGCTCGTCGCGGATTTCGGCATCGCGCTCGCCGTGCAGAGCGCCGGCGGCTCGCGCATGACGGCCACCGGCCTCTCGCTCGGCACACCGCAGTACATGAGTCCCGAGCAGGCGATGGGTGAGAAGGCCATCGACGGCCGCACGGACATCTACGCCCTCGGAGCCGTCACCTACGAAATGCTCACGGGTGAGCCTCCGTTCACCGGGGCAACGGTGCAGGCGATCGTCGCGAAAGTGCTCTCGGAGAAGCCGGCGCCGCCGAGTGCGGTGCGCGAGACGGTGTCGGCCGCGGTCGACCATGCCGTGTTGCGCGCACTCGCGAAAACTCCCGCGGACCGGTGGCCCACCGTCGCGGCGTACGCCGACGCGCTTCGGGGTGGCGAACATTCAGCGCCGATCGCGGCCGCGCGCGCGGCGCGACCGGCTGCGGCGGGCAGTGGCGGACGATCAGTGCGCGAGCTGGTGCACGCGTGCGTGACGGTCGCGGCGATCGGTGTGGCCGTTTGGCTCTGGATGCACCGCGGAAGCGCGTCAGCGGAGGTGAATGTCGCGCGCTTCGTCGCGGACGCGGGCGCCACCGAGCAGTACAGCACGAACGCGAGCCAGCCCGTGGCGATCAGCCCCGACGGCCGCACGATCGCGTACGTGGGCCGCAGTGCAGTGCGAGGCATCTGGGTGCGGTCGCTCGATCAGCTCGGACCGCGGTTCCTTGTCGGCACTCGCAGCGCCACGACGCCGTTCTTTTCCGCCGACGGCAAGTGGATCGCGTACTTCACGAGCGGCACGGTGCTGTATCCGGGGAAGCTCATGAAGATTCCGGTCGACGGCGGGACGCCGGTCGAAATCGCGGACAATCTGTACGGTGTCGGCGGCGTGTGGGCGGCGGACGGCTCGATCATTCTCGGCACCCAGGACAAGACGGGCGGCCTGTCGATGTTGCCTCCGGGCGCGCGCAAGCCGGTGCGCGTCGTCGACGAACACATCAAGGGCGACATCGGCATTCACAGATGGCCGCGCCTCCTCGAGGACGGCAAGACCGTTCTGTTCACCTCGTGGAACGCGTCGCCCGCCACGGCGCGCATCGGCGTCACGTCGCTCGCCACGCACAAGACGAAGATCCTCGACATCGTCGGTGCGGTGCCGATTACCGTGCTCGACGGACGGCTGCTCTACATGCAGTCGACAGGAACGGTCGTCGCCGTCGCGTTCGATGAGAAGAACTGGACGACGAGCGGCGATCCCGTGGTCGTGCTCGAGGAGACCTCGATCGACGCGCTGGGCGGCATCAAGCTCGCAATCAACTCGAAGGGAGATCTGGTATACGCGCGCGGCTCAGACGCGTCGCGCGTCGTTCTGGTCGACGAGGTGGGCAAGGTGACGCCGCTGTTCGACAAACCCGGTGTGTACGCGGATCCGCGCTTCTCGCCCGATGGTCGCCGTGTGCTGCTCGATGTCGCTGCGCCGAACTCCGATATCTGGGTGTTCGACCGAAACACCGCCACGCTCGACCGTCTCACGACGAACGGTTTCAGCGACCGGCCCGAGTGGACACCCGACGGGAAACGCGTCTTCTTCCGCGTAAGCACAGGTGGGCACGCGTCGCTCTTCTCCGCGTCGGCGAGCGGCGGCGGCTCGATGGATTCGCTCTTTGCATTCGGCGAGGACGTACACGAAGGGAGCATGTCGCCCGATGGACGCACACTCGTCTTTCGCACCGCGAGCAGTGGCGGCGGCCGCGACGTCTGGTACACGACGCTGGGATCCACGGAACCGCCGAAGCCGGTGATGAAGACGCCGTTCATGGAAATGCAGCCGCAGCTCAGCCGCGACGGCAAGTGGCTCGCCTACACGTCGGACGAATCCGGGACGCTCGAGGTATACGTGCGGCCGTTCCCCGGCGACGGTAGCCGAGTGCGCATTTCGACCGACGGCGGCACCGAGCCGCGATGGACGCCTGAAGGCGACCGCCTCTACTACCGCAACGACCGCTCGGTCTTCGTCGCTCACCTGCAGGTCGGATCGTCGATCACCGTCACGCGCCGCGCGGTCGCATTCGAAGGCGAATACGTGTCCGCCGCGCCGCATGCGAATTACGACGTCGGCCCGCACGGCAAAGAGCTCGTGATGATCGCGCCGGCGTCGGGCAACGGCACGCAGCTCGTGATGGTGTCGGGCTGGATCAGGGAGTTTCGCGCGCGGTTCGCCACGGGCGCCGGCACGCGTTAGTCGCGCGCTCGACGCCGGGCGCCTCGCCGTTCTACGGATCGAGCCGGCCTGAAAAGGCCCAGCCGCCGAAGAACTCGGTCACTGCGTACACGATCTCGTTCCGGCCACGCTTCAGCGGGAGATACACCGCGTCTCCCAGCAGGTGAAACTGACCGAGGTCGCGAAACCCGTACGGATTCACACCCGAGTAGAGCGGCGTGCCGTTGCAATAGACCACGACATTGTCGCTGTATCCGACATGCAGCAGCCGGAGCCGGTCGCGATCGGAATCGATCGTCACCCGCGCAAAGACCACTTTCGATCCCGCGACGCGCCCGTGTAACACGCTGTCTTCGTCCGCGGGCGCGCCGATGCTCGGCGATACGCGATAGCGATTCACGAGCACGAGGCCCGGAGGCTCTGCCCGCACGGAATCCCACGTGAGCTTCGCGAGGTCGGGCAGCGTTCCCGGAGTAAGCGCCGTCGCGTCGAGGGCCTGCGACAGTTGCCAGGAGACGATCGTTCCCGCAGGGAGCGCCGGTGTAACGCGGTGATAGGGTGCGGTATCGGGCGTGTACTTCACGTCGCTGAAGTACGCGCCGCGCCCGAAGTTGCTCGCCCATAGCGCTACTCCGGCGCCCGATCCGCCCAGCACCAGGCGCGGGATGACGAGCAGCGGTGCGGCACCGTGATCGACGTACACGAGCGCGGAGTCGGCGATCACCGTGATCGCGATGTGCATCCACTGCTCGCGCGGAATCACGAGCGACGCGTTCGCGCCGGCGCCGTGATAGATCTGCCACGCCGCCGCCACGGTATTGATCGCGGGCGCGTATTGCACCGCGTCGATCGTTCCCGTCGCCCCGGGACGGAAGAAGAGCACTTCGAACGCGTCTCGCGCGGCGGCGCGAAACGCCATGCCGATGTTGCTGGTGCGCGCCGTCGCGGCCATGTCGAACTCGAGCGTGCCGTTCCGAAAGCGTGCCGTCCGCGACATCGCGATGCCGCTGTTGATGTACACGCTCGGCCGGCCGAGATGCGTCTCGAAGCGGATAGAATCAGTTGCGGTCCATTCCGCTGGCGTGAGCGGCAGTACCACGGTCTGCGCGTGCGTCACCGCCGCGCTCATCACCAGCGCGAGTCCAGCGTGCTTTGCCTTGGAAATCATTTCCCGCCTCCTTTTCACTGCACGTGGCGGCCGCAGGCGGGGCACAAAAAAAGACACCCCGACCATCCAGCGGCCAGGGAGTCCGATTCATCTACGCCGTCAATGCACCCGTGAGGGCCCCTACTGACGGCGCGGTACGATTGATTGTGTGGCGAATATCAGGGTCGGCTCCTTCACGGTCAACGCCAGCCGTGGGGCTCGCTGCCCCTGCGTGCCGAGCGGTGGGTTAGCCGGGCTCGCACGATGTGCGAGCGGGTGAGCGCCTCCTCCCCCGAGGTCCCAGACATGGGGCGAGGGGCGGGATGTGAGCCTCGCCACGGCCCCGGCTGACCCGCATTATTAGCCTCCGCTCGAACGCCCTTCCCCGGCCCGTCGCCTGTTGAAATCGGTTCGCAATCTCCCGGTGTCGACGAAGCTCGTCGGCTCGACGGTCCTCGTGTTTCTCGCGAGCTTCGCCGTGCTCGCGTACCTGTATTTCCGCGGCGCGGAGCGGGCGGTCCTCGGGCAGGTGTATTCGGAGCTCGAAGCGCTGCGAGAGTCGCGCAGTCCGCTCGTCCAATCGTATTTCGCCCGCATGACGCGGCGCCTGGAGATCGCCGCGGACGCCGATTGGGCCCGCGACATGCTGCGCGCGGGTCCGGCCGCCTTCCGCGATTACGCGCGTGACGCGGGTTTCAGCGCTGATCGCCTGCGCGCGGCGCGCACGGAGCTGACGGCCTTCTACGACAAGCAGATTCGCCCGCAATTCGAGACCGGCGGTGTCCAGTGGACCGGAGCTGACCCGTTCATCGCCCCGGACGACGGCGCACTCGCGCTGCAAACTGCGTTCCTCGCGCGCCGCACTCCGCAGGATACCGCGGAGGGACATCTCGATTCCGGGGCACGCACCGCGTACGACCGGCTGCATGCACCGGTCCACGCGATCGCGCGGCAAATGGCGCCGGCACTCGGCGTGTTCGACATGATGCTCATCGACCGGCAGGGCACCGTGCTGTACACGTCGCAAAAGGGAATCGACTTCGCGACGAACGTGCGGACGGGTCCGTTCTCGAACACGCCACTCGCAAAGGTTTTCGAGCAGGCCGTCGCGCCGGGCGCGGGGCGCGCAGTGCATCAAGCGGACTACTCCGCATACGGGGCGACGTTCGGTGCGCCGTCGGCGTTCATCTCGACGCCGGTGTTTTCGCGCGACAGCGAGCTGCTTGGCGCGCTCGTGTTTCGCGTGCCCGTCACCGAAATCAATTCGATCATGGCGGTGCGCGCAGGACTCGGAACGAGCGGCGAGAGCTATCTCGTGGGCCCTGACCGGTTGATGCGCACCGAAAGCCGGTTCGGTACCGGGCAGACCATTCTGAAGCAGAAGGTCGAGACCGAAGCGGCGCGACGCGGACTCGCGGGAGAGTCGGGACGTGTGATCCAGCGCGGGTATCGCGGCACTGAAGTGCTCGGTGTATTCGCCCCGCTCCGCGTGCTCGACACGAACTGGGCAATCGTCGCGACGATCGACCGCGCCGAAGTCGTGACTCCGGTCGTCGCGCTGGGCAACGGCATGGCGGTGCTGGGGGCGCTGGTCTTCCTCATCTCCGGCGGGCTGATCGTACTGCTGCTCCGCGGCCTCGTGCTCAAGCCACTGTCGACGCTCGCGATGGGCGCGCATCGTGTGCAGCACGGTGTCTACGACGAGCCGGTGCCCATTCGCGGGACCGACGAGCTCGGCCAGCTCGGCACCGCGTTCAATTCGATGGCGGCATCGGTACAGGCGCGCCTCCTCGACCGGCAACGAGAACAACGGCAGCTCGAGCAGATTCTCGAGGGTGCGCCCGACGGTGTGCTCACGGCCAGCGAGGACGGCACGATTCGCTACGCGAATCACCAGATGACGGAGATCTTCGGCTACAGCGTGGCCGAGCTCGTCGGCAAGCAGGTGCAGCTGCTGATTCCCGAGGGGTTCGAGGCGCGCAATCCGCGTCTTCGCCGGAGTTTCGTTGGCGAGCGCATCAACAGCCCTACCGGCGCGCGCGGGCACGGCGGCGAATTCACCGGACGCCGCAAGGATGGGTCCGACGTACCGATCGAAGTCAGCATCACGATCATCGAGACGCAGGTCGAGCGACTCGTGCTCGCGACGATCCGCGACGTGACTGAACTGCGTGAGGCCGAGCGGCAGCGCGCGGCGGAGCGGAAGCGTCTGCAGACGATTCTGGACACGAGTCCCGTTGGCGTCGCGATCTCCGTCGATGCTGTGGTGCGTTTTGCCAACCCGCGGTTCGAGGAGCTCCTCGGTCTTCGCGTGGGGGACGTGATGACCGACGCGTACGCGCGACCGGGAGATCGCGCCGACGTGCTCGCGCGCGTGCGCAAGGAAGGCATCGTGCGCGACTACGAAATGCAGGCGGTCGCCAGCAACGGCAGGACGCGGGAGATTCTCGCGACGTACCTCGAGACAGAATTCGACGGCAAGACCGGCATCCTCGGGTGGCTCGTCGACGTGGGCCAGGTCAAGAAGACGCAGGACGAGCTCAAGCGCGCAAATTTTCTCGCGGACACCGCACTCGACCTGACCCGAGCCGGCTACTGGCACATCGACTTCGATGGCTCGGGCTACTACATCGCATCGCCGCGCGCACAGGAGATCTACGGCGAGCATCCGCGGCCCGACGGGCGCTACCACATCATGGACGAGTGGTACACACGCATCGTCGCGCACGACCCGAAGGCAGCCGAGATCGCGGGCGAACTGTTTCAGGGAACGGTGGTCGGCACGTACGACCGGTACGACGCGACGTACCCCTACGTTCGCCCGATCGACGGGCGGCTCGTGTGGCTGCGCGCCCTCGGCACGATGGTGCGCGACTCGAAGGGGAACCCGCTCAAGATGTACGGCGTGGTCCAGGACATCACGCAGCAGAAGGAAGCCGAGCAACAACTCGCGAAAGAGCGGGAGCGGCTGCAGACGATTCTCGATACCGCTCCCATGGGCGTCGTGATTTCCACGGACGGCATCGTGCGCTTCGCCAATCCGCGCGTGACTGAGCTCGCGGGTCTCGTGGCCGGGAGCCCGTCACCGCAGGCGTACGTGAACAGCAGCGACCGCGATTACCTGCTCGCGAAGCTCGAGACCGATGGCATCGTGCGTGACTACGAGCTGCAGATCTTCGCGCCCGATGGAAGCATCCGCGATCTGCTCGTGACGTACATCGCGACTGAATACGAAGGCCGGAAAGGCGTGCTTGGCTGGCTCGTGGACGTCACGTCGCTCAAGAAGACCGAGCGCGATCTGCAGATGAGTGAGCAGCGCCTCGAGGCTGCGGCGTTCGGCGCGAATCTCGGATTGTGGGAAGTCGATCCGGCGAAGGGCGCGATCTACGTCAACGAGATCATGGAGTCGCAGCTCGGGTACGCCCCTGGCGCGCTGCGCGAAGACACGACGAAGTGGGCGCCGTTGCGCGGGGGACTGCAGGCGTGGCCCGCGCTCCTCCATGAAGACGATCAGCCGCGGGTGCTGGATCTCATCAGCCAGCACCTCAGCGGGAAGACCGAGACATACAAGGCCGAGCATCGCGTGCGCGGGCCCGACGGCTCGCACAAATGGATTCTGTCGGTGGGCCGCTCGGTCGAGAAGGACGACGCGGGTAATTCGCTGCGTGTGAACGGCGTGCACATCGATATCAGCGAAATGAAGGCGCTGCAGGCAGAGCTGGAAAAGGCTCGTGACGCGGCGGAGGTCGCTGCGCAGGCGAAAGCGGATTTTCTCGCGAACATGAGCCATGAAATCCGCACGCCGATGAACGCCGTCATCGGGCTCGCGCATCTCGCCCAGCTCACGAACCTCGACCGCAAGCAGCGCGACTATCTGCGCAAGATCGAGAGCTCGGGCAAACATCTGCTGGGCATCATCAACGACATTCTCGACTACTCGAAGATCGAGGCGGGGAAACTCGAGCTCGAAACGGTCGATTTTCAGCTCGACCGCGTGCTCGAGAACGTCGCCGCACTCGTCGCCGACAAGGCCGGTTCGAAAGGACTCGAGCTTTCGTTCGACGTGGCCGATACTGTGCCCCGTGAGCTGAAGGGCGACCCGCTGCGCATCGGGCAGGTGCTCATCAACTATGCGAACAATGCGGTGAAGTTCACGGAGACCGGCGATGTCGTGGTGCGCGTGCGCGCCCGCGAGCTCACCGATACGCATGCCGATCTGTCGTTCGAGGTACAGGATACGGGCATCGGTCTCACACCGGCACAGCACGCCAAGCTCTTCCAGTCGTTCCAGCAAGCCGACGCGTCCACGTCACGCAAATACGGCGGCACCGGACTCGGTCTCGCGATCTGCAAGAAACTCGGCGAGCTGATGGGCGGCGAAGTGGGGTGCGACAGTGTGTTCGGATCGGGAAGCACGTTCTGGCTTCGCGTGCGTCTCGAACGTGGCCGGGCGCCCGCGCGCAGACTTCTGCCGGCGGACGAGTTCCGCAACAGTCGCGTGCTCGTCGTCGACGACAACGAGACGGCGCGCGAAGTGCTGCGTGGCATGCTGGAGCGCATGACGTTCCGCGTAGATGACGTGCCTTCGGGCGAGGAAGCGGTGACCAGAGTCGTCGACGCCGACGCCCGAGGTGAGCCATACCGGATCGTGTGTCTCGACTGGAGAATGCCCCCCGGCATGGACGGCATTCAGACCGCGCGGCGTATCGCCGAACTCTCGCTGACGCAGCAGCCGCATCGCCTGCTCGTTACGGCACACGGCCGTCCCGAGGTCATGCAGGAAGCGCAGGACGCCGGTCTCGACGCAACGGTCATCAAGCCCGTGAGCCCTTCAATGCTGTTCGATGCGCTCATGGAAATCCTTGGCGGCAAGATCGACGGGGCGTCCGACTTTTCGGCGCAGGACGTCGAGGTCGTGAAGGGCGCGCGGGTGCTGCTCGTCGAGGACAACGAGCTGAACCAGCAGGTCGCGACCGAGTTGCTGCACGCGGTGGGCTACATCGCCGATGTCGCGAGCAACGGCGAGGAGGCTGTGCGCAAGGTGCAGGAACGCCACTACGACGTGGTCCTGATGGACATGCACATGCCCGTGATGGATGGCGAGCGCGCGACGCGCGCCATTCGCGAGCTGGGCACGTTCGGAGATCTTCCCATTCTCGCGCTCACCGCGAATGCCATGGAGGGCGATCTGCAGCGGTGTATCGCCGCAGGGATGAACGATCGTATCACCAAGCCGATCGATCCCGCGGAGCTCTATGCGAAGCTCAAGCAATGGATCGCGCCAGGCGCGCGCGCCGATGCTGTGCCGGCACCGAGCGTGCCGGTAGCTTCGGCACCGAAATCCGCTGATCCTGCCGCGCCGGAGATCGACGTCTCCGGCATTGCGGGTCTGGACGTCAACGGTGCGCTGGCACGTTTGCTCGGGAATCGTGCGCTCTACCAGAGGCTGCTCGAGCAACTGGCGTACGGCGACATGGCCAACTCGGCGGCCACTGTAACCGAGCGACTCGCTGTATCGGATCTGGAGGGCGCCGAGCGGGCCGCGCATTCACTCAAGGGCGTCGCGGGCACGCTCGGCGCGACGGAGCTCGAACGACGCGCGCGCACGCTGGAGGAAGGTCTGCGCGCCGGCCGTGACGCGAACGATATCGCAACGATGCGCGTCAGTATGGCCGAGGAATTGTCGCGGCTCGTGGCGGCGTTGCGCGAAGCATTCGGTGTGCGCGAGGCACCTTCGCAGCCGGCCGAGGTTGATTTCAGCGCTGTTCCTGCCGAGACCGTAGCGCGTATGCGCGGTGCGCTCGACGCAGGCGATCTCGGCGAGATCGAGGAGATCGCGCGTTCGCTCGCAGATACATATCCGGACGTTTCGCGCCTTCTCGTGCGTCTGTGCAAGGCGTACGATTACGACGGGCTCACCCGTCACTTGCAATAGGAACTGCATGCACATGGATGTGAACGCCGGCATTCTGATCGTCGACGACACGCCGGCGAACCTCGAGGCGCTCGGCAGCATCCTGCGCGGCCATGGGCACAAGGTGCGCACCGCACCCGACGGACGACGCGCGCTGACGGCCATGACGACGGCAGCACCTGAGCTCGTGCTGCTCGACGTCATGATGCCCGACATGGACGGGTACGAAGTCTGCCTCGCGATGAGGGACAATCCGGCGCTCGCGGGCATTCCCGTGATCTTTCTGAGCGCGCGCGCGAACCTCGAAGACAAGGTGCGCGGCTTCGCGGTCGGCGGCGTCGACTACGTGACGAAGCCATTCCAGGCGCAGGAAGTCATTGCGCGCGTCGACGCCCACCTTCGCCTCCGCCGCCTCGAAACCCAGCTCACGCAGCTCAACGCGCAACTCGAAGCACGCGTGCGCAAACGCACCGCCGAGCTCGCGTCGCTCAACGAGGTCTATGAGCGCTTCGTGCCGCGCGAGTTTCTGGGGCTCCTGGAGAAACGATCGATCACGCAGGTTGGGCTCGGTGACCAGGTACACAAGGGCATGACCGTGATGTTCACGGACATTCGCGATTTCACGCGGATGTCGGAGCATCTGTCCCCGCAGGAAAACTTCGACTTCATCAACACGTACCTCGGGCGCGTGAGCCCGCTCATACGGAGCAACAAGGGGTTCATCGACAAATTCATCGGCGACGCGGTGATGGCCCTGTTCCCGCAGTCCGCGGATGATGCGATCCGTGGCGCCATCGAGATCGTGCGCGCGGTCCGCAATCTGGGCCGGGAGCTCGAAGCATCGGGGCGTCCGCCGCTGCGTACGGGAACGGGATTGCACTACGGCGAGCTGATGCTGGGCATCATCGGCGCCGAGGATCGTTTCTCCGCGACGGTGATTGCGGACGCGGTGAACATCGCGTCACGACTGGAATCGCTCTCGAAGTTGTACGGCGTCGACATCGTGGTGACCGCCGATCTTATGAAACAGCTCGGCGATCCCGACGCGTACCATCACCGGTTTCTGGGCAACATCCAGGTGAAAGGGCGCGAACAGCCGCTCGCCGTGCACGAGATCTGCGACGGTGATGATGCGGCGGAGCTCGAGCAGAAGATGTCGACGAAAACGACGTTCGAAGAGGGGCTCGCGCTGTACTACGAGAAGCGGTTCGCCGAGTCGGCCGTGAAATTCGACGCAGTCTCCCGCGAGCGCCCCGAGGACAAGACGTACAAGCTGTACCTGCTGCGTGCGGCGCACTATCTCGGCACCGGCGCTCCGCCGGACTGGACGGGAGCCGAAGTCATGTCCACCAAGTAACGTTCCCCGATGAGCAACCGTGAGAGCGGGCCGGTGATCGAGCTTCCCGGTATGGGCACCGACGTCGTGTTCGTCGTCGACGATGATCCCGCGGCGCGTGGTGGCTACGAACGGTTCCTCCAGCAGTTCGGATACCAGGTTTACGCATATCCGTTCGGATCGGCCGCGCTGGACGAAGTCGGGAGCAAACAGCCCGGCGTTGTGGTGACGGACAAGGACATGCCGGGCATGAGCGGGCTTCAGCTCGCGGAACGAGTGCAGCAGATCGATCCCGGCGTGCGGTTCGTGATGGTCACGGGCACCGGAGACGAAGCCGCGGCGCAGACCGCGCTGCGGCTGGGCATCACGGACTATCTCAAGAAGCCAGTCGACCTGTACGAGCTGACGCGTTCGGTACAGCGCGCCTTCATGCAACGCGCCGTCGAGGAATATCAGCAGTCGACGACGCGCTGGCTTCAGCAGCAGGTCGACGAAAAGACGCGCGAGATCCGCGATGTCACGCTCGGCGCGCTCGCATCGCTGCTCAACGCGCTGGAAGCGAGGAGCACCCACTTCAAGGGACACAGCCAGAGCGTGTCGCTGTGCGCCGCATCGATCGCGCGGGAGCTCTCGCTCAGCGCAGCGGAAGTCGACGAAATCAGAATCGCCGGGCTACTGCACGACATCGGGATGATCGCAGTCCCCGACAGCATCGTCCAGAAGATCGGCGCTCTCGACGACGACGAGCGGCGTGTGATCGAGGGACATTGCAGAACGGGCGCTGAGATTCTCGAACCGCTCTCACATCTCGGCGCGTCGATCACCTACGTGCTCGAGCATCACGAGCGGATCGACGGCATGGGGTACCCCGACCGCAAACGGGGCGACGCTATTTCGAGGGGCGGACAGATCGTCGGGCTCGCGGAAGCGTGGACAGCGCTGATGGAAGTGCGACCCTTCCGCGACCGGATGTCGATGAGTGACGCGATGGCGACGCTCTCGGCCGCATCCGGCAAGTGGTTTGCGCCCGATCTGCTCAACGCACTGCGCAACACGCTGCTGCGGTCGTAGAGAGAGCCATGGCCAGCGACGCCAGGGCCGACATTCTCATCGCCGACGACGTTCCCGCCAACCTCGATGTGTTGTCGGCCATTCTGAAAGACGCCGGCTACAAGGTGCGCGCGGTACCGAACGGCAAGCTGGCGCTGCAGGCGGCCACGGGCAGCCCACCGGACATCATTCTGCTCGACATCGAAATGCCGGAGCTGGACGGCTACGAGACGTGCACGCGGCTCAAGGCCGATGCGCGCGTCGCTGATGTGCCGGTGATTTTTCTCAGCGCGCTGTCCGACGCGTCGGACAAGGTGAAGGCATTCGCGGCCGGCGGCGTGGACTACGTGACCAAGCCGTTCCAGGCGCAGGAGGTACTGGCGCGCGTCGAGACCCATCTTCGCATCAGTCGGCTGCAGCGCCAGCTCGAGACGCAGTTCCGCGACCTGAAGAAACTGGAGGAGCTGCGCGACTCGCTTACGCACATGATCGTGCACGATCTCCGATCACCATTGTCGGGCGTGCTCGCGTACCTGCAGCTGATGGAGATGGACGCGATGGCGCAGCGTCCGTGCAAGCCGGACGATGTGCAGGCAGCGATTCGCGGCGCGCGCTCGCTGATTCAGATGATCAGCGCCCTCCTCGACGTGAACAAGATGGAGGCGGGTGAGATGCGTCTCGATCTCGCCGACACCGATCTCGTCACGACGACGCGCGCCGCGATCGATTCACTTCGCGGGCTCGCGGCCAAGCGCGAAGTTCAGCTGGACGCGCCGGCGCCGGTGCCATGCGTCTGCGATGCGAATCTCATCCTGCGCGTGATAGAGAATCTGCTCGGGAACGCGTTCAGATATTCGCCCGAGGATCGCGGCGTGGAGGTCCGTGTGCTCACGCGCGACCAGCATGCACGCGTCGAGGTGCAGGATGCGGGGCCCGGCATTCCTGACGAATATCGCGCGCGCATCTTCGAGAAGTTTGGCCGCGTGGAGTCGGGCCGTCAGCACGCGCACTCCACCGGACTCGGCCTGACGTTCTGCAAGCTTGCGGTCGAGGCGCACGGCGGCACGATCGGTGTCGACTCCGCAGTCGGAGACGGCAGCACGTTCTGGTTCGAGCTTCCTGTCGCGCGGAGCGGAGCCCGGCCGTAGTATTGGCCTGTGCCAGAACCAATCGAGCGCCTCCGCCTGGCGCTCACGGGACGATACACAGTCGACCGTGAGCTCGGTTCTGGCGGCATGGCGACGGTGTATCTCGCCCAGGACCTGAAGCACGACCGGAAAGTCGCGGTGAAGGTCCTCCGCCCGGAGCTGGCCGCCGCGCTCGGTCCCGATCGCTTTCCGCGCGAGATCCGCATCCTCGCACGCCTCCAGCATCCGCACATCCTGCCGTTGCTCGATTCGGGCGAGGCGGACGGGTTTCTCTTCTACACGATGCCGCTCGTCGAAGGAGAGTCGCTTCGGCAACGCATCGACCGCGAAGGCGCGCTACCCGTACCCGAGGCAACGCGCATCCTCCGCGAAGTCGCCGACGCGCTCGCCGCCGCACACGCCGCCGGAGTGCTCCATCGCGACATCAAGCCCGGGAACGTGATGCTCTCGGGGCGTCATGCCCTCGTGATGGACTTCGGCGTCGCGAAGGCCGTGAGTGATGCGGGCGGCGAAAAGATGACGACGGTCGGCGTCGCGGTCGGCACGCCCACGTACATGTCACCCGAGCAGGCCACGGGCGACGTCAATGTCGACGCACGCTCCGACATCTACGCACTCGGTCTCCTCGCGTACGAGTTGCTGACAGGAAAGCCGCCGTTCGACGGACGGACCGCGCAGGCAATTCTGTCCGCGCAGGTTCTCGAGAAACCCGCGCCCGTAACTGAAAAACGTCCCGCGGTCTCGGCAGGGCTCGGCGAATTCGTGATGAAGTGTCTCGAGAAATCGCCGGAGGATCGATTCCAGACGACGGACGAGCTCGTGCCGCTGCTCGAGGCGCTGGCGACGCCGAGCGGTGGCATCACGCCGACGCAAACGCGTCCGGTGAAGACGGTTGCCACGACGAAGCCCTCGAAGGGGAAGCGGACGATGCTCATCGCGGCCGCGAGCATCGCGGTGATCGCGGCGATTGCGTTCGGCTTGTGGAAAGGAGCGTCGGGCAAGGCCGGCGGGTCAGCCTCCATCGACCGCGTCGCCGTGCTGCTCTTCCGCGACATCTCCGGCGCGGACGCCGTATTCGCCGAGAGTTTTCAGGACGAGCTGATCACCAGCATCGCAGGGATGAATCTCGCGGGCGTCGTGCCGCGCTCGGAGGTGAATGCGACCGGAATGAGTCGCCGCCTCAAGGACGTCGCGAGCGAATTCAAGGTCGACGCCGTCATGGACGGCACGATTTTCCGGAGCGGCGACGTGATGCGTATCAACCTCCAGCTCGTCGAGCCACTCAGCGTGCGCCACTACTGGACGTACAGCTCGGAACTGAACGTGAAGAACGTTCTCGCTGCGCAGGATTCGCTGGTGAAGACCATCGCGGGTCAGCTGCGGTCCGTGCTCGACGGAAGCGCGCGCACGACCGTCGCCGCAAATCAGAGCAACCAGGGAACACAACGATGAAACGCTTTGGAATCGCCGCGATACTCCTGTGTGCCGCGTGCGACCGCACGACGCCGAAAGCCGATGGCGCGCAGCCTCTTGGCATTCCGGATCCGGGGCCGAGTTCGACGTTCGAGTTCTCGCACGATGGACGGCTCGCGTATGCGATGTACGTGAAAGGCAAGAACGCGGTCTACGTCGGCAATTCCGATGGTTCGAACGCCAAGCGCGTCAGCTTCGGCATCTGGGACTTCGGTCCGCTATGGTCGCCGGACGGGAAGTGGATCGCCTTTGGCCGCGATATGGGCGGACACAGCGATGTGAGCATCGTGCCGGCGGACAGCGGCGCCGAGCGCGTCGTCGCGTCGACGGCCACGGATGAAGTGCCTTCGGGCTGGCGCGGCGATGGCTCGGCCTTCTTGTACGTGAAGCGAACCAGCGGCGGATATGAAATGTGGCAGTATCGCATGGCAGACGGCGCGAACGAGCGCGTCTTCGAGGCCGACGGCAGCGTGGGCGGCTACCCCGCGCGCAAAGCCAACCTGGTCGCCTACGTCCTGACCAAAGGCGGCAAGACCACGCTCTGGCTCTGGGATGGCGATAAGAAGACGCACCGCCAGCTGACGACCGATGGCTTCGAGGCACTGAGCGACCACGCATTCTCGCCGGATGATGCATCGCTGCTCTACAGCTCGCGGCGTTCGGGCACGTCGGACATCTGGCGTGTCGATCTTGCATCGGGCACCAGGACGCAGATCACGCAGGACGTCGCCGATGACTATGCGCCGGAGTGGTCACCGGACGGACGCCGTATCGCGTTCGTGTCGAACCGCGGCGGACAGCCGGATATCTGGGTGACCTCCGGCGGCGAAGCCGATGTTCAGCGCGTCACGAATGACGCGACTTCAGAGAGCAAGCCACGTTGGACCGCAGACGGGAGGAGCATTCTCAGCGTCGTATCTCCGGGACATCAGCACCTGTACTCGATGCCGGTAGACAGCACGCCCGCGCACGCGCTGACCTCGGGTGACTGGGACGTCCTCGGGGCGGCCCGCTCGGACGACCGAACGATGGTTGCGTACGTGGGCAACAAGAACGGAGATCAGGATATCTGGGTCATTCCCGCAACCGGCGGAGAGTCGCGTCTCGTCGCCGGCGGTCCCGGCAACGACTATGGGCCGAGCTGGTCGCATGACGGCAAGCAACTCGCGTTCGTCTCTGTGCGCTCGGGCAATGCCGATATCTGGATCGTCTCGGTCGAAGGGGGCGCGCCGCGGCGATTGCTCGACTGGCCGACTGACGAACGAAATCCGCGCTGGAGTCCGGACGGAAAGTCGATCACGTTCGTATCAGGCCGGGAGTCGTCGGGGTCGGACCTGTGGATGGTTCCCGTTGGCGGCGGCCCCGCAAAGCGGCTCACGACTCTGGGTACGGTCGGCGCTCACGTGTGGTCGCATGACGGCAAGTGGCTCACGTTTGGTGCGCAGTCGAAAACGTCGGGCGGTTTCGCCGGCTTCGTGGTCGGTCCTGCGGGAGGCGAGCCCATGCAGCTCGCCCCCGCGACCGTCCTCGACCTTTCCTGGTCATCCAGCGACAAGTACCTCACCGTGGGCCAGTGCCTGGCGAACGGTTCGTGCCGCATCGAACTCCGGTCGCCCGACGGGAAATTTCTGCGCACACTGAACGACACGCCCGAGATCATTTACGAATTCTCGCCGAGCTGGTCCACGGATGAATCGGAGGTCGCGATTACCTGCCTCGACCTTGCCGGCAACGGCGATGGATACATCGAGATCCGTTCGGCGCCGGCGGGAGCGCTCGTGCGCCGTCTGCCAAACCCGCCCGGGCTCATGACGCAAACCGTCGGTTTCGCGGCCGGCGACAAATCGCTCCTCGCGCTGGCGGTCCCACGCAGCAGCAGGCTCATGCGCATCCCGGTGCCGCCGGCGCAACCGCAGCGATGACCAATGCCGGTGCCGTGCTCTACGCGAAGAACCCGGCTCGCGTCGCGAACTTCTACGCCACTGCGCTGGGTCTGCTGATGGCAGATCGCGATGAGGAGCACATCCGGCTCGAGTCGCAGTCGTTTCAGCTCGTCGTGCTCCGCATACCGGACGCCATCGCGTCGACCATCACGATTGCGGAACCGGCGGTTCGCCGCACGAATGCCGCCGTGAAACTCGTGTTCCTCGTTCCCAGCATCGCCGACGCACGCGCGCACGCACCCGACCTCGGCGGACAGGTGAATAACGCCGGCACGGAGTGGTCGTTCGATGGCTGCAAGGTCTGCGACGGCGCCGATCCTGAAGGCAACGTGATCCAGCTCCGCGAGCGGCGCGGCTGAAACGCGGCTGAAACCGGGATGGCATCACAGGCAGACGTTCGGCGCATCGCGCTCTCGCTCGAAAATGTCGAGGAAATCCAGGGGCGCTTCGGGTTTGCCGTGCCGGTCAAAGGGAAGCTGAAGAAATTCGTCTGGGCGTGGAACGAGCGGATCACGCCAAAGAAACCCCGCGTGCCGAATCCGGCGGTGCTCGCCGTACGCGTTGCGTCGCTCACGGAAAAGGACCTCATGATTTCGGCGGAGCCAGAAAAGTTCTTCACTGAGCCTCACTACGACGGCTTCCCGGCGGTGCTGGTGCGCCTCGCCGCCGTGCGAGTCCCCGAGCTGCGCCAGCTGATCACGGATGCGTGGCGCACCCAGTTGCCGAAACCCCGGGTATCAAAGCCGAAAGCGTGATGCCGCCGGCGTGTTGCGCACTTTGATCCACCCGAGAGCCACCATCGATTCATCCACGCAGTCCCGCCGCCTCGACCTGCTCCTCACGCCGGGGTTCGTTGCCGCGCTCACGTTGCTGGCCGTGAACGATGCGTATCTGAAGCATGCGTTTCACAATTGGCTGACGGGAAAGCTCTCCGATTTCGCCGGTCTGTTCGCGTTCGCCGTCTTTCTGTGCGCGCTGTTGCCGCGCCGGCGTCACGTCTCGGTCGTCGTCACCGGTGCAGCATTCCTCGTCTGGAAGTCTGCCCTGGCCTCTCCGCTGCTCCTCTGGTGGAACGACCTCGGCGTGCTGCCACTTTCGCGCGTGGTCGATCCGACGGACCTCGTCGCGCTTTGCGTGCTCCCGATTGCGTTCCTCCATGCAGGACGAGCGCGGGGAGCGATGTCGATGGCGCGGCTCGAGCCGGTCATCGTCGCTGCGTCGGTCGTGGTATTTGTTGCGACGAGTGCGCGGGACGAGAGTCCACTCAACGGAATGACTTGGGTCCTGCCGATCGTGCTCGATTCGGCGAGAGCCAGCCTCGCGCGACTCGATGATTCGAGCGGCGCCTTTTTCGTGTACATCGGGCCCAGGCGCCCGGTCGACACGCTGTATGTCACGACTCGGCATGCCGAGACGACGATCGAGCTCCGTGCCGGCCGGCGCGATCAGACCGTGCTGACGATTCTGAAAGTCTCGAGCATCACGGGTGAGCCGAGTTATGCGCGGGACGTGAGCGACGAGTTTCTCGACAACGTCCTGACTCCGCTTCGCGAAGGAGCGGAGCGGCAGCGGCAGTCCGAGCGATGATGTGCCGCAATGCCCGCATCTGATGCGCGCGTGACCGCCTAACGCGCCGCGATCTTCTTCTCCGTCACCTCCGCGGCGCTCTTCTGTGCGTCCGTCGACTTGGGGTTGAGCTCGAGCGCCTTCTTGTACGACGCGACCGCGGCTGTGCTGTCGCCCGCCGCGCGCTGCGCATCGCCGAGCGTGTCGAACGCGCGCCACGAGCTGGGGAAGAGCGTCGTCGCGAGCGTGTGGATCGCGACGCCATCGGCAAACTTCTTCTTGTTGATGCGATCGTCTCCGAGCGTGATGATCGAGCCCTCGGTGACATCGACATCGTTCAGCTTCCCATCCTTTCGGAGCGCGAGCGCCATCGTCGCGACATCCTGCCCGCTGTGCCCCGCCTCGAGCGAGTCGCGCAACACTGTCGAAAACGCGAGCCGCTTCGGCGAAGTCAGAATGAGCTTGTCGCCCTGCGCGCTCACCACGTACGCGGACGCGTTGCGAAGCTCTGGATTGTCGAACGTTGCCACCGCACGCCAGGTCGTATCCTCGACTGTGCGCGCGTAGAGCACGTTCGACCTGGCCATGAGAATCGTATTGTGCCCCGCCACCCAGGCATGTGCCGTGCGTCCGACCAGCGTGGGGCCGAGCGTCGAAGTTTTTCGCGTCGCGAGATCGACGCGGCGAAGGAGATGGTGCGCATTCGCCGAGTCGATCTGCACGTAGCTGAGCGCGTTCTGGCCGGGGATGCGCACCGCGGGCAGCGCGGGGAGTCCGCTGTCGACGTCGACGATTGCCCCGGTCCTGGCATTGAAGAGGCCCAGGGCGAATGTCTTCGACCGGGGACGCGTGAGCGCATAGTCGCCATTCGGGAGCGGCGTGTAGTAGCCCGTCGTATCGGGCCCGCGAAGGACGCCCTGCTTCGGCGTGCCGTCGGCGTTGTACACCCACGGACCGAACTCCTTGAAGAGCGTCGCCGGATTCCAGCGTACTGCGACGTATTCCCCACGTTCGTTCACCGTGGGAGAGTTTTCGTTCTCCGGCGTTCGAGTGACCCGCGTTTCGGCGCGCGTCGTGAGATCGATTCTGTAGATGTCGCTTCTCGCGTTGCTCCCCGTGTCGCGCGTAGCGCTGAAGACGATCGCCTTGCCGTCGGGCGAAAACGCAGGCTGGCTGTTCGTGCCGTCGTCGTGCGTGAGCTTGACCGGAGTGCCCGCCGTCAGCTTGTCGCCGGTCCACTGGAGATCGACCAGCCACAGATTGGTCGGATTGGGACCGGGAGGCGGCGGCGAAGGTGTGTCGGGCCTGGGAGTTTCAACGCCGCCACAGGCGACGATCGTTGCAAGAACAGCTGCACGCAGGAATGAAGTCGTCATGGCGATGATATTACATCCAAATGTCATTGCACGTCGTGCTCGTTCATCCCGAAATACACTGGAATACCGGCAACGCGGGCCGCACCTGTCTCGCCACCGGTGCGACGCTGCATCTGATCGAGCCGCTCGGATTCTCGCTCGACGAGCGCGAGGTGAAGCGCGCCGGCCTCGATTACTGGGAGCACGTCGACAAGCGCGTGTGGCCCAACTGGGACGCATTCGAGCGCGAGCTACCATCCCTCGGCGCACCCTGGTTCTTCTCCACGAAAGCGACGCGGCTCTTCTGGGACGCACCACTCACTGCTTCCGCGAGCAGTGTGCTGGTCTTCGGACGGGAGACGGGCGGCCTCCCCGCCGATCTGCACGAACGCTATCGCGACCGGTTCCTCGCGATGCCGATCTCGTCGCCGCGCGTGCGCTCGCTCAACCTGTCGACGAGCGTTGCGATCGCCGTCTACGAGGTGCTGCGCCAGCGACGAGCGAGCACCCTGTGAGTATTCCGAATGCGTCGCGCGCACCGCGGTCGATCGCGCTCTACGCGACCCTGGCGTCGATCACCATCGCTTGCGGACTCGGCTCGCGACGTTACCCGGAACATCTCCCCGCATTCGTCGCGACGTACGCGGGGGACACACTCTGGGCCGCCCTGATGTTCTGGCTCGTGTGTCTGCTGCGCCGACGCGCATCGACACTCAGCGTCGCGATCGTCGCTGTGTCGATTTCGTTCGTAGTAGAAGTAAGTCAGCTCTATCACGCCCCCTGGATCGACGCCATCCGGCACCATCGGCTCGGCGCACTCGTGCTCGGCGAGGGCTTCCTCTGGAGTGACCTCGCGTGTTACGTGGTCGGCGTGAGCATCGCCGCCATCGTGGACGTCATGCTGACCGCACGCCGGTGAAGGAAGGACGCGCGAGCAGGACTGCGTTCATGGTCGCGCATGGGCGCGCGCTCGCCGACGCGGGCGTCTCGCACGTACCTGGTTTCAGCGATCCCACCGCGCGCGCCTTTTTCGAGCCGAAGACCCTCGCGCGACTCGACAAGCTCAGCGAAAAACTTCGGGACGGCACCGGCGGAATGCGGCACGAGTTCGCGCGCACCATGGCCGACGTCATGGCATTGCGCACTGCGGTGATCGACGCTGCCGTGAAGGAGGCGGTCGCCGGCGGGACGCGACAGCTCGTGATACTTGGCGCAGGCCTCGACGGTCGCGCGTGGCGCATGCGTGAGCTCGCGGGCGTCCGCGTGTTCGAAGTCGATCACCCCGCGACGCAAACGTTCAAGCGCAGCAAAGTCGGTGCGCTGCCGCCGGCGATCGGCGACGTGACGTTCGTTGCGGTGAACTTCGAGCGCGAGTCGCTGGAGAGCGCGCTGCAGACGGCGGGACACGACGCATCGCGAACGACGTGCTGGATCTGGGAAGGCGTCGTCATGTATCTCACGCGCGATGCGATGCGCTCTACCCTGGCCAACATCGCCTCGCGCAGCGCGGAGGGGTCGACGCTGATCGTGAACTACCACACGACCGTGCGCCGCGGCCTCATGGGCATCGTGTTCCGACTGCTCGGCGAGCCGATGCGCAGCGAATGGCAACCGGACACGATGGCGAGTGATCTCGGCGCCGCGGGGTTTCGCGTGCAGGACGATTCGGGAATCTCCGAGTGGGCGAAGCGCTTCGCGAACGGCCCCGTCAGATTGAGCGCAGGCGCGATCATGCGCATCGTGGTTGCGCGGCGCGGGACCGTCTGAGGACCGTATGAATCTCGAAGAGTATCTCCCCGCCAATCTGCGCGGGCCATCGACGACGATCACGAAAGTTCAGGCCGGACTGTCGGGTGCAGGCGTCTATCGAGTCGAAGCCGCCGGTCAGGCGTTCGTGCTCAAGGTCGCGTCGGCCGAAGAGCCCATCGAGGCGTGGCAGAAGCGAACGCAGATTCTGAAGAGCGCGGCCGATGCGGGCGTTGCGCCGCGCGTCGTGCACGTCGATGCGACGCGACGATCGGTGCTGAGTGCGTTCGTCGTCGACCGGTCATTTCCCGCGCTGTTCGGAACTCCCGCGACGCGCGACGCCGCGCTCGCCTTGCTGGGCCGCACGTTGCGACGCGTGCACGACCTGCCGATTCCGCCGCACGTCACCGCGAGCGATCCGCGCGCGTTCCTCGCCGGGATCTGGACCGGCCCTCTCGCAGGAGTCCCGCTGCCCGGTTTCGTGGGCGACGCCGTGAATGCGGTGCTGCATACCGACCCGCCTGCCCAGGACCGCGCCGCGGTGCTCAGCCACAACGACGTCAACCCAACGAACCTCGTATACGACGGCGAACACATCCTGCTCGTCGACTGGGACACCGCCGGCGTCAACGATCCGCTCTACGACCTGGCCGCGGCGGCGGTCTTTCTGCGCATGGATGAAGCGACCTGCATCCAGCTGCTCGCCGCACATGATGACGCGCCCGTCGCCACGCTGCCGCCGCGGTTCGCGTGGAACCGCCGCGTGGTGGCGGTGCTGTGCGGCGTGGTATTCCTGCACCTCGCCCGTCTCAAGGGGCACACGGGCGCCGGTGATGTAACCCTCGAGTCGGCGCAGAGCATGCTCGACGTCTACAAACAGATGCGCGCGGGCACGCTGAACGTCGCGAGCGCGGAAGGACAATGGACGTTCGGATTGGCGCTGGTGAAGGCCGGTATGGTCGGCTGACGGGGTTCGGCTTGCGCGAGCAGCCGTGCGGCGTTACCGTCGTATTGGAATCCAATAGGACTGCCGATGCCGCCGGACAAACTCGATGTGCAGCAGGGCACGCTCGCCCTCATGATTCTCAAGACGCTCGACGTTCTCGGTCCGCTGCACGGCTATGGCGTCGCGCGACGCATCGAGGAGACGAGCAAGAATCGGCTGTCGCTCAACTACGGCACGCTCTACCCTGCCCTCGTCAAGCTCGAGCAGGAAGGATTCGTCACCGCCGAGTGGCGTCAGTCGGAGAACAATCGCCGCGCGAAGTACTACTCGCTCACTGCTGCCGGCCGGAAACAGCTGGCGCGGGAGGCGCGGGACTGGGCCAAGACCGCTGATCTCATGGCGGCGTTTCTCACGCCCAAAAAGGAGGCGTTGTGAAGCAACTTCGCGTCGCATTCGCGCGCCTCGCCGGCGTGTTCACGAAGTACCGGGGCGACAGCGATCTCGGCGAGGAAATGGCGGCACACCTCGAAATGGAAACCGCCGAGAACATCCGGCGCGGCATGGGCCCTGCGGAAGCACGACGCAAGGCGATGATGGCGGCCGGCGGCGTCACCCAGGCGGCCGAAGCGGTGCGCGATCAGCGCGGCCTGCCGTCGGTCGAAAGCATTGCCGCCGACGTGAAGTACGCATTCCGCGCGCTGCGGCGGACTCCCGCGTTCACCACCATCGTCGTGATCACGCTCGCCCTCGGCATCGGTGCGAACACTGCCATCTTCAGCGTCGTGCGCGGCGTCCTTCTCAAGCCGCTGCCTCATCGCGATGGCAACCGGCTCGTCTATTTGCGTCAGTCGACCGACGGCCCGACCGGCGAGAACATCGGCTTCTCGGTACCCGAGGTCGGAGACTATCGCGCGGGCGCGCCATCGCTCGCGGGCATCGCCGAGTATTCGCCGTGGTTCGCCACGATCATCGGTGACAACGACGTGCGTCGCATCGACATCGGACTCGTGACCGGCAATTTCTTCGACGTCATGGGTCTCGCACCGATTCTGGGCAGGCTGACGTCGCCGAGCGATGACGGGAAGGGTGTGCCACCAGTGATGGTGCTGACGCACGAGTTCTGGATGAGCCGGTTCGGCGGCGACTCCGGCATCGTCGGCAAGCAACTGCGTACGGACGCCGGCTCGATAACCGTCATCGGCGTGCTCCAGCCCGCGCCATTCTTTCCGACGCGTGTGCAGGCGCTCGCCAACATGGTCGTCAGTCCGCATCACCTCGGCGCGCAGATGGTCGGCGATCGAATTCATCGCATGACGCAGGTAGTCGCGCGGCTCTCGCCGAGCGCGACGATGGCGCAGGTGGTGAACGAAGTGTCCGCGACGAACGCGCGCATGCGTGCGGATCACAAGGAAGCGTACGATCCGGCCTCGCACTATCGCGTCGCCGTCATTCCATTCAAGGAAGCGCTCGGGGAGCGTGCGAAACCGACGCTGTGGCTGCTCATGGGCGCGGCCGCATTCGTGATGATCATCTCGGCGGCCAACGTCGCCAACCTCACGCTGATGCGCGGCGTTCGGCGCGAGCATGAGATCGTGATCCGCGCGGCACTCGGTGCGGGTGTGTCCCGGCTGCGACGCTTTCTGCTCGTCGAAAACCTCGTGCTGACGCTCGCGGGTGCCGCGGTCGGCGTGCTACTCGCGGTCGGCGGCGTCGGCTTGCTCACGTCGCTCGCGGCACGGTACTCGGCGCGCGCGAACGAGATACGTCTGGACGGCGTGGTCCTTGGGTTCACGCTCGCGATTTCGGTCGCGCTCGCTTTGCTGCTCTCGTTTCTCGCTTCACTGCCGAAGGAAGGCACCTTCGCCTCGATCTCGGCGGGCGTGCGCCGAATCACGGGAAGTCTGAGCAGCCAGCGGCTGCAGCGCGGTCTCGTCGTGGCGCAGATCGCGGTGTCGGTCGTGCTGCTCGCGGGCGCGGGGCTGCTCACGCGTACGATGTTGCGCCTTTCCGACGTCGATACGGGCCTCAAGACCGAATCGGTGCTCACGATGCAGGTGCCGTTGCTGAACCCGGCGCGGCTGACACCGGCCGCCGCCGCAGAGTACCAGGTGCAGTATGCGCGCATGCGCGATGAGATCAGCGCCCTGCCGGGGGTGAAGGAAGTCGGGCTTGGCTCGACGATGCCGCTCCGTTCGTCGGAATTCAGCTTGCCGGTGAAGGCAGAAACCAAACCCCTCGAGCCGGGCGCGCCGATTCCGCAGGCCGACTATCGAACCGCGAGCCCCGAGTACTTCCGCGCCGCAGGCATCCCTCTGATCAGAGGCCGCGAGTTTCTCAGCACCGACGCCCCCGGGGGCGCGCGCGTCGTGATCATCAACAAGACGCTCGCCGACCGCCTCTTCCCTGACGAAGACCCTATCGGCCAGCACATCGCCTGGACCGGCGAGACGTTGCGGCTTACGCCGATCAGCGGCGAGTGGCGCACGATCGTGGGCGTGGTGGGCAACACGCAGGACGGCGGCCTCGATGCCAAGCCGCGCGCAGCGGTCTTCTCTCCGTTCGTGCAGGAATTCTCGATGGTCGGTGGGCTCGTGATCCGCACCGACAGCAACCCCACGACAATGGTCACCGCGGCGACACGCATCGTGCACAACATCGTCCCGACGGTGGCGATCGAGAACGTGCTGACCGTGACGCAGATCAAGGATCAGAGCATTTCGCCACGCCGGCTCAACGCTGTGCTGATTTCGTCGTTCAGCATTCTCGCGATGATCATCGCGGCCGTGGGCATCGCCGGTGTGCTCGCATTTTCGGTCAGCGCGCGCACGAACGAGATCGGCATCCGGATGAGCCTCGGCGCAGATCGCGGACGCGTGGAGCGGATGATTCTGCGCGAGGGTGGCACGCTGCTCGCGATCGGGCTCGGGCTCGGTGTCGCGGGCGCGCTCATCGCCGCGACTCTGATCCGCGGGATGCTGTTCGGCGTGGGGCCACGCGATCCGGCGACGTTTGCCGTCGTTGCGTTGATGATGGCGGGCATCGGGATCGTGGCCTGCTGGATTCCTGCCCTGAGGGCCTCGCGCATCGATCCGGCGATCACGATGCGGGCATCGTAGCAAGCCAAGCGTCAAACGACTCTCACCGATACCGCCGAAAAGAAAAACATGCCGCGGATCCGCGGCATGATCCGCCAGTTCCTTCTGAAACTCCGGCCTCTAGTAGAACGTCTACTACGGAGACCTTCTCAGAATTGGGGCGTTGATGCGTCTGTGGCCCGGCCGGACCGACAGGGACTTCAGTGACGAGATCGAGGCGCACCTCGCCTCCGAAACGGATCGCCTGATCCGATTGGGCGTCGCGCCCGCCGACGCCGCGGCCCAGGCGCGGCGCGCCTTCGGCAACGTCACTGCGACGCGGGAGAGGTTCCACCTGCGCGGTCCGCGCGTGCTGCTCGAGCAGGCGCAGCAGGATCTCCGGTACGCCGGACGATCGCTACGGCGGAGCCCGGGGTTCGCGGCAATCGCGGTCCTCTGTCTCGCCGTCGGGATCAGCGTGAACACGGCGGCGTTCAGTGTCCTCAACGCGCTTCTCTTCCGCGATTTTCCCGGCGTGGTCGCGCAGCACGAGCTTGCCACGATCCTCATCGGCGAAGAAACGAAGTGGGGCCGGTCGGGCGCATCATTCGCCGCCTACCCGGACTGGGAAGAATTTCGCAGCGGTTTGTCGGCCTTTTCAGGGATCGCCGCATTCGGCAGCGCAAACATTTCGGCGCGCGCGACGCGTGAGCCCGAAGCCGTGCGCGGGGATTTCGTTTCACCGGGTTTCTTCGAGCTCCTCGGCACGAGACCTGCCGCCGGCCGGTTCTTTTCGCCCACCGACGATTCCGGGACGGAAACGCATACCGTCGTCCTGAGCCACAAGTACTGGGAGCGCGCATTCGACGGACGCACCGATTTCGCGGCGATGCATCTCACGGTTGGCACGCAAGCGTTCGACGTAATCGGTGTGGCGCCGGAGGGTTTCGTCGGACTGTATCCGGGCGAGCTTCTCGACTCCGACATCGGATCGCCGGAGCTCTACGTTCCACTCGCGGCCGCGCCGCTCGTACGCGCCGGTTCCGCGCAGACGAACGTGACCGCGCAGCTCGACGATCGGTGGCTGCGAATCGTGGGCCGGGTCGGTCGTGCCGCGTCGATCGATGAGGCGCGCGCGCAGGCCGAAGGTGTCGCCGCGCGCATCGCGACGCGATACCCGACACAGCGCAAAGGCGCGTACACGACTCTCTTCACCGGCGGCGCCGCGACCGCGAAAGCGGACGAGCAATTCATCGGCGTGCTGTCGGTGATGGCCGTGCCGGTCATTCTCCTGCTCGTCGCGTGCGCAAACCTGGCGAACCAGCTTCTTGCGCGCGCCGTCGAGCGCCGCCGCGAGATCGCCGTTCGGCTGTCGCTCGGGGCCACGCGCGGGCGCGTGATTCGCCAGCTGCTGATCGAAGCGGGCGCGCTCGCTGTCGCCGCGAGTGTAATCGCTTTGCTTTTCGCGCGCGGAATTCTCGACGCGATCCGCGCGTTCTTCCTCGCGATTCCCTTCCGCATCCCGTTCGACGGACACGTCTTCGTGTTCACGGTGTGCATCGCCGCGGCAACATCGGTGGTCTTCGGACTCGTGCCGGCATTCCGCGCAACGCGGGTCGAACTTGCGGGCGCGCTCAAGGATCGGTCGTCGGGCAGCGGCTTCCGCAAGTCGCGGCTGCAGAGCGCACTGATCGTCGTGCAGATCGCGGCGTCACTCGCGCTCATCGCGATGTCGGGCGTGTTCGTGCGCGCGGCCGAGCCCAAGGCGTTCGGCGTGCAGAGCAAGGATGCGGGGAGCACAGCCGTCATCGCACTCGATCTCGATCTTCTTGGTCTCTCGGCGGACGCTGGGCGCGCTTATCAGGCGGCGTTGCTCGATCGCGCGGGCGCGGTGCCGAGCGTGGCTGCAGTCGCGATTGCGCCGTTCTCACCGGTGCAGCAGCCGAATCCGCTGGACATGCGCGATCTCTCGCGCCCCGACGGAACCGCGAGTGACGCCGATGTCGCGCGGGTCTCAGGTAACTGGTTCGGGTTGAGCGACGCGCTGCCACTCGCCGGGCGCATGCTCACGGCAGCGGAGCTCTCAGGACCACCGGTGGTCGCGGTTGTCGACGCTGTCTTCGCGAGCCGCTGGTGGCATGACTCTACTGCCGTCGGCCGCTCGCTCGTCGTCGGCACCGGCAGCGACGCAACGACGGTCACGATCGTCGGCGTCATCGACACGATCTGGGATGGCGCGTTCCGCCAGCCCGAAGGACGGATGATCCTGCCGCGCGGCTCGACGTTCGATCCGCGCACATATCTCTACGTGCGCACGCGCGGGCCGGTGGAGCCGCTGTTCGGTGCGCTGCGCAGCGCGGTGACGTCGCTCGATCCGCGCATGCCGGTGCTGTGGATGCGCACGCTCGAAGATCTGAGCGCCCGTGACAATGCGCCGATGGCATCGCTGGCGAGCGGGATCCGTGCGCTTGGGGGTGTCGCGCTCGCGCTGGCGGCGCTTGGGCTGTTCGGCGTGATGTCGTTCGTCGTCGCGCAACGCCGGCGCGAAATCGGCATTCGCGTCGCGCTCGGCGCGCAGCGGAACGCCGTCACGTGGATGGTGCTGCGACAGGCGCTTCGATTGGGGGCGGCGGGAGCGCTGGCCGGGACAGGGATCGCGATCGCGACCGCCATCGTTCTGCGATCGTTGATCCACGGAATGCCGTCACTCGAGCCGGCATCGGTCGCAATCGCCGCCGCGGTGATGTGCGTGGTCGCGATGGTCGCGAGCGCCGTGCCTGCACAACGCGCCGCCGGCGTGGATCCGAACGTGGCGCTCCGCGACGACGCATAGCGCTTTCGCTTTAGCTCGGCGCTGGTCGGTCCCCCCTCCCTCGAACTCGACTCGGATTCCGCGTGGTCGTCATCGCGCAGGAGCGAATGACAGCGAGAGCGAGGGCCGGGTGTGTCCCGGCAACAACGGAGCCACCGCAACGCGAATCAAATGACGCTGGCGGCTACTATCCTCGGACTTGAAGCAGAGCGAGTGACGGGTTGCCGGGACACATCCGGCCCTCGCGACCAGCGCGAAAACAGTACGGCGAGTCTAGAACTCCCTGCGTTTCATTTCCTTGAAGAAATGCGTGCGCTCGATGTCTTCGTCTTCGGCGCGGGGCGCGGGGAGCGTCGGGTCATAGCGACGACCGTCGCTGCGCGCTTTCGCGGCCTTGTTCGCTTCCGCGACGCGCTTCGCGTTCTGCTTGATGAGCTTCTGAAACTGCTTGTCGTCCATGGGTGAAGTCGGGTTGGGGACGGCGTACCAGTTTCTGAAAGCTAGTCGAGTCGCACGAGAATTCCGCGCCGCATGACCCGGCGCACGTTCGCCAGCGCTGTGATGTCCTTCACGGGATCACCCGCTACGGCGACGAAGTCGGCTGCCTTGCCGGCAGCAATCACGCCGATGGAGTCGGCCAGGCCGAGCGCGCGGGCGGCGTTGATGGTCGCCGACCGGATGGCGTCGATCGGCGAGACCCCCAGCGCCACGAGCGCGTCGAACTCCTGCGACTTCGCCCCATGCGGAATCACGCCGGCATCGGTTCCGAACACGAATCGGATACCGGCCCGGTAGGCTCGCTGCACCGCAGCGCGAAGGGCCATGGCAGGCGGGCCGACCGCTGCGGCCGGCGCGAGCGACGCGATCGTCGGAATCATGAACATGCCACGCTGCTGCACGAGTGCCGCCGTCGCCGAATCCAGGTAGGCGGCATGGGCGAGACCGTCGACATGCGCGCGGAGCGCGGCCTGCACTCCGCCAAGACTGATGTCGTGCGCGAGCACGAGCTTGTGCGCGCGATGCGCTTCGTCGACCGACGCATCGAGCAGCGAGTCGGGAAGCTCGTACGCAGCTGGCTCGGCGAACGCCGCGCGCGGCCAGCCCGACACACACACCTTGATGAGGTCCGCGCCGGCTCTGACGTTGTCGCGCACGCGCCTCCGAAATTCCGTGACGTTCGGATCGACGCCGATGCCGCCGAACTCGCAGATGCCGTTCTTGACTCCGATCCAGAGGCCGGCCGCGAGAATGCGCGGCCCAACGGCGGTGCCTCGCGCGACCGAATCCCGAAGCTGAAGAATCGCGTCCGAAGTCGCGCCGAGGTCGGCGACGGTAGTGAATCCGGCCTTGAGGGTCGCGAGCGCGTTGTCTGCAGGCGAGCCGGCGATCTGCAGATGGACGTGCGCATCGATGAGACCAGGGAGCAGCGTGGCATCGCCGAGGTCGATGACCGTGGCGGCGTCTGCTGATTTGAAATCGGCGGAGGCAACGACCTTCGAGATGCGCGCGCCGCTGACGAGCACGACGACCGGCCCTCGATATGCGCCGGTCTCGACATCGAGCATGCGGGCCGCGCGGATGGCGACGTCGGCAGCGCGGATTGGACGTGGAGCGCGCACGATCGCGAGCGAAGGCGCGCCCGTCGGCAGTATCGCCATCGATGCCACGAACGCAGCGCGAATCAGCGGTTGCATCGACGCGTTTCTCCTCGAATCTTGACAGGCCATCCGTGCGGGCGTTCAATGTCGGGCACGGATTCGGATAACTCCAGCTGCGCGGGACGAAGCGCACGGAGCTCACCTCCTGGAATAGAGCCATGCGTCCATCGGTTGGTATTCAGCTCGCGCTCGCCGGCTGTCTGTTCGTGACTGCCGCGGCCCCTGCGGTTGCACAGTCCCCCGCACAGGACTCCGCAGGTCGCGGAGGCGGCCGAGGCGGCCTGCCGCTGACGAACCTGCCGCGCACCGTCAGGTTTACGACCGACGAAGGCACCTGGATGTCGCTCGACGTCTCGCCGAACGGGCAGACGATCGTGTTCGATCTGGTCGGCGATCTCTACACGCTGCCGATCTCCGGCGGCAAAGCCACGCGGATCACGGACGGCCCGGGCTTCGATGCGCAGCCGCGGTTCAGTCCTGACGGCAAGACGATCGTGTTCGCGTCCGACCGGAGCGGCGGTGAAAATCTCTGGCTCGTCGGCGTCGACGGGAAGAATCCGCGTGCGCTCACGCGTGGCGACAAGAATCAATACGTGAGTCCGGTCTGGGCGCCCGACGGCAGCGGCATCGTGGTGTCCCGCGCGACCGATCCGTACGCGTCGACGTACGAGCTCTGGTTCTTTCACAAGGACGGCGGAAACGGCTTGCGATTGCTCGGCGCCCCTCCGGCGGGAGCTGCTGCGCCCGCCGCAGGCCGCGGTGGACGGGGCGGCGGCGCGGAGACGTACAACAACTATGTCGGTGCCGCGTTCGGAAAGGATCCGCGATACCTGTACGTGTCGGCGCGCACGGGTGGCTTCGCATACAACCAGACGAGCTTCACCTGGACACTGCTTCGCCTCGACCGCGAGACCATGACGACGGAAGTCGCGGCACGCTCGGCGGGGAGCGCCATGCGGCCGGCGCTCAGTCCAGACGGCAAGTATCTCATCTACGCCACGCGATACGACACGTCGACGAACCTTCGCATTCGCGACATCGAAACGGGCGACGAGCGCTGGTTCATGAAGAGCGTGCAGCGCGACGATCAGGAATCGCGATGGACGCGCGACCTCATGCCCGGCAGCGCGTTTCTCCCCGGCGGCGCGGCAATGGTGATGTTCGACAAGGGTAAGATCTGGCGCGTCGACGTGCCGTCGGGAACGAAGACGAACATTCCCTTCACCGCCGATGTCGAGCAGAAACTCGCACCGCTCTCGAAGTTCGAGTATCCGATCAACGACTCGACGCTGATCGTGCAGCAGATTCGCGACGCGCACACGTCGCCCGACGGAAAGAAGCTCGTGTTCACGTCGCTCGACCGTCTGTGGGTGATGGATTTCCCGAACGGCACGCCGAAGCGGCTCACATCGAGCACTGCCGGCGAGTTCGATCCCGCGTGGTCACCCGACGGATCGCGCATCGCGTACATCACGTGGACCGATTCGGGCGGCCATCTCATGACGGTGGCAGCGAACGGTGGCACGCCGCAGCAGATCTCGCGGCGTCTCGCGTTCTATGCGCGTCCGGGATACTCACCGAACGGCTCGCGCATTGTGGTGACGATGGGCCCGCGCGCCGGCCGCATGGAGGATGCGATCAACGCCGGCCCGTCGGAGCTCGTCTGGTTCCCGGCAAATGGTGGCGCCGCAACGAAGATCGGCAGTGGTGCGGCTGGAACGGCGCCGTATTTCCTGCGTGGCGACTCGTCGCGCATCTATAGTGGGCGCGACGTCGATGGCATGGGACGGCAGCGATCGTCGCACGCTGTTCAACGTCACCGGCGGCACACCGCTGCTCTCACCGAACGGTGAGCGCGCAATCGCGCGCATCCGCAACGAAGTCTTTCTCTTTACCGTGCCGATGGCCGGTGATGCACCACCGACGATCACCGTCGATCCACCGACGGGCTCCGCAGTCCCCGCGCGACAAGTGACGCGGATCTCGGGCGAATTCCTCGGCTGGGCGCCCGACGGCAAGTCGTTTCACTACTCCCTCGGCAGACACTTTTTCCGGTACGATCTCGCGCGCGCGGATTCGGCCGTCGCGGACTCCGTCGCGCGCGCGGAAGCGAATCCCGGCGGCGGTCGCGGCGGTGGACGGGGCAATGCCGCCGCGGGCGACAGCGCGGCACGGACGCGGCAGACGTACGAGCCTGAGCATTACGAAATCAGGATCAGCATGCCCAAGGACAAGCCGTCGGGCGTGACGGCGCTCCGCGGTGCGCGCATCATCACGATGAAGGACAAGGAAGTCATCGAGAATGGCGACATCGTCATCAGGGACAACCGCATTCTCGCGGTGGGCGCGCGAGGCAAGGTCACTATTCCTGCAGGCGCGCACATCATCGACGTGAAGGGAAAGACGATCATGCCGGGCTTCGTCGACATTCACTGGCACGGCGGCCAGGACGGTGGTGAGCACAAGACCGAGCTCTGGAACTACTGGGCAACGCTCGCCTTCGGCACGACGACGACGCGCAATCCGCAGACCGGCTCCACCGACGTGCTCTCGTATTCCGACATGGTGGAAGCGGGCGACATGATCGGTCCGCGCATCTATTCGACGGGTCCCGGCGTCTTCGCGACCGATCGCATCGCGAGTCTCGAGCAGGCGCGCGACGTGCTGCGGCGCTACTCGGAGTACTATGACACGAAAACACTCAAGCAGTACGATGCCGGCGAACGCAAGGTGCGGCAGTGGGTGGTGATGGCTGCATACGAGCAGCACATCTCGCCGACGAACGAGAACTATCTCGACCTGAAGAAGAACATCACGCAGATCCTCGACGGCTTCGCGGGGAACGAGCACACGTATCCCGTCTATCCGCTCTACAAGGATCTCGTGCAGCTCCACGCCGAGAGCGGCACGACGTACACGCCGACGCTGATCGTGAACTTCGGCGCGCCGTGGGGGGAGAACTATTTCTACCAGGGCTATCCGATCCACGACGATCCCAAGATCCGCCGCTTCGTTCCGCACTCGGTGATCGACGGCAAGGTGCTGCGTCGCGCATACGGATTTGACACGAGCACGTTCACCTTCCGGCAGCACGCCGAGCAGGCCGCGAAGATCGTCGCTGCCGGCGGCCGCGTCGGACTCGGTGCACACGGGCAGTTCAACGGACCCGGTGCGCATTGGGAATTGTGGATGCTGCAGAGCGGCGGTATGCCGCGCATCGACGCGCTGCGATGCGCCACGATCTTCGGCGCCGATGCGATCGGCCTCGCGAAGGATCTCGGCTCGCTCGAACCGGGCAAGCTCGCGGACCTTCAGGTGCTCGACAAGAATCCCCTCGACGACATTCACAACTCGATGAGCATCCGCTACGTCATGAAGAACGGGCGGCTGTACGACGGCAACACGCTCGACGAAGTATGGCCGCGGCAGATCAAGCGGAAGGTCTGCTTCGAGGAGCAGTGATGGCCGCAAGCGAGTGAGGGCGCTGTTCGCGCCCTCACTCATTCCTGTTTGCTCAGCGTTCGACTTCTCGACTAGTCGAGCAGCTCCGCCGGCACGTTGCCGCCGTTCTCGGCGATCTTCGCCAGCACGGTCTTGTGCAGCCACATGTTCATCTGCGCGTAGTCGCCGCCGATGTACTCGGGCGGACAGCCGAGCTCCTTCGCCAGCTCTTTCCGTGCCTGGAGACTGCTGTCCATGTCCAGCAGTTTGAGCAGATCGACGATCGACGTGCGCCAGTTCAGCTTCTGCGGATTCTGTGCCGCGCGCTGTTCGAGTTGCGCGACGACATCGACGACAGGAATCGCCTGAGGCACCGGCGGGCCTGCGGGCGCAGCCGCGACGACTGCGGGTTGTTCGGCTTCGGCGTGCGCGCCGATGCCGAGCTTGTGGAGGATCTTGCTCAGGAAGCTCATGAGTATGGTCTCGTGCGAGGTGAACGGTGTGCCTCGTCGTCGAGAGCGGCTTCATGCGAAGCGACTGTTAGTACACGGCTCGTTTCGCCGAGGCTCCATGGGGAAACGCCCAGGTCCGATCAGGGCGCAACGAGTGGTCCGCCAGCGCACGCTGATACCGTCGCTCGCCACGTGGCCCTGCGGATGGCCACATAGAACTTTCGCGCGATGGTTGCACGGTGCGACCGTCGCGCATGCGATTTCTTCCACTGGTTCTCATCGCGGCACCGTCGATGGCGGCCGCGCAACTGCTTCCCCAGCCGACGCGCGAGCGATGCGAGCCCGCGTCCGCAAACACTCTCGACGCACGCGCGTGGCTCGACCGCGCTGCCGCGGCCATTCTCCCGCCTCAGCTCGGGGATCGGGTCCTGCGGTACCGCGCCTCGCATGACATTCCGCTCTGGGAGCAGAGCGACCGGATGTACGAACCATTCATTCCCCGCGCGCTCTCGACCGACCGCTGGCTCGACCTCGCCTCGGGCGTCGAGGCCCGTCAGCCCATCGACCGGCCGGTGGCGAATGGCGCGTACCCCGCGACGCTGACCTCCGCCGCGGGCGTATTCCTCGGGCGTGACACCGCGGTGCGCGCGGTCGCTCCGATGACCGCGCTCACCGCTGCGCCGCGCTATGAAAACCCGTGGCTGGTGCTCGCGGAATGGCGGGCCTCCGCGGCCGACGTCCGGGTAGCGCAACGTTGCTTTTATCGAGACAACTGGCGGATCGT
>JADMIO012807402.1_pt1 | contig 73096 bp, 67 predicted proteins | sample 8958161 | NCBI WGS metagenome assembly JADMIO01 (sample SAMN16585339, study PRJNA669376) | soil metagenome | isolation source: Crop rotation soil | place: USA: Cullars Rotation, Alabama | collected 2011 | reverse complement strand
CCGCGACAACTTGTCCACGTGGAATTCTAAGCTTAGGATCCCAATGTGCTGGAAATTCGGGACTGGTTATCAATTATAATAATAAGCGGTATGTAAGCAAAAGCGGCTTGCTTGACCTGTTGCAACGCAAAACCAATGCCGATGAACTTTGTTATCCAATCATTCATTTAAGAGGAGAGGATATTGAAGTTGCCATCAGCCACAACAGGGACTATGGTGAAGACCTTTATTCATTTGTGAACGGGCAATTCACTACGCAGGGAGGTACGCACCAGCAGGCATTCCGGGAAGCTTATGTAAAGACGATCCGAGACTTTTATAAAAAAGATTATGATACTGCCGATGTAAGACAATCCATTGTGGCAGCTATATCGGTAAGAGTACAGGAACCTGTATTTGAAAGCCAGACAAAGACCAAACTTGGAAGCGCCAATGTATATGAAGGTGGCCCGACCATGCGCAATTTTATTGGTGATTTTTTGAGCAAAGAGCTGGATAATTTTTTACATAAAAATCCTATAGTTGCAGATGCTTTAAAGAAACGCATAGAGCAAAGCGAAAGAGAGCGTAAAGAATTGCAGGGTATCAAGAAGCTGGCGAATGAAAGAGCTAAAAAAGCTTCATTGAACAATAAGAAGTTGAGAGACTGCAATGTTCATTTTGATGACGAACCTCCTTCCAAAAACAAGGATGAATACATAGAGAAAATGAACAATTCAACTTTGTTCATTACAGAAGGGGATAGCGCAAGTGGTTCCATTACAAAGTCAAGGAACGTTGATACACAAGCGGTTTTTAGTTTGCGCGGAAAACCATTGAACTGTTTTAGCCTTACCAAAAAGGTTGTATACGAAAACGAGGAGTTTAACCTGCTGCAACATGCATTGAATATTGAGGAAGGTCTTGATGATCTTCGGTACAACCAGATCATACTTGCTACAGACGCAGACGTAGATGGCATGCATATCCGCTTGCTCATGATGACCTTCTTCCTGCAGTTCTTTCCCGACCTTGTAAAACGTGGTCACCTGCACATACTGGAAACACCCTTGTTCCGGGTACGGAATAAACAGGAGACTGTTTACTGCTACGATGAAAAAGAAAAAAAGGAAGCGATAAAGAAGATTGGGAAAAACCCGGAGATCACCCGGTTCAAAGGCCTGGGAGAAATAAGCCCGGATGAGTTCGGCAGATTTATTGGGCCTGGTATGCGCCTGCAACCTGTATTATTAGAGCATGGTGATCATATACAACAACTGCTTGAATATTACATGGGTAAGAACACGCCGCAGCGACAGGAGTTTATCATAGAGAACCTTCGTGTGGAACTGGATTTAGTAGAAGAAACTGCGACATCCGCGGGTTTAAATTGATTTTTATAAGTATACCATAAATGCTCGAATTTCATACCGATTACAAGCAATATTTTGATATACAACTGGACAATGCCCGAAAATCGGTCATCCCTTTTATAGAAGAAGTAAAACCTTTACAGGCAGGTATGCAAATGCTGGAGATCGGCTCGGGACAAGGCTCTTTGTTAAGGGCATTTGCCGAGAGAGGTGTTCAATGCACCGGCGTAGAGATGTACCCTTTATGGCTTGAGAAAGCAAGGGAATGGCTGAGGCCCGAGTTAAATGAAGAAAAGATAAGATTGATAGACAGTAATATTTATAATGTAGATGCAGAGAAAGATCTTGGTACCAGGTTCGATATTATTGTACTGAAAGATGTGATCGAACATATACACGACCAGGAAAAACTGGTTGGCTGGATGAAGAGTTTTTTGAAACCAAATGGGATCATTTTCTTTGGCTTTCCTCCATGGTATATGCCCTATGGTGGTCATCAGCAGGTGTTGGGCGGGTGGCTTGGGAAAACGCCCTACTGGCATTTACTCCCATGGCCTATCTTTAAATGGCTGATGAAAGTAAACAATCAGTATAGTGAAGATCTTGTTGAAATAAAGCAAACAGGAATATCTATCGAACGTTTTGAGAAGATCATTAAGAGGGTGGGATATAAAATAGTAAAAGAAAAACACTGGCTTACAAACCCAGTATATGAATATAAATTTGGATGGAAACCCAGGCAGCAATTTGGCGTCATAAAAGCAATTCCATTTGTAAGAAATTTTTTCACTACTGCTGTATATTATATCGTAACACCTAGTACTTAAACAATATTTTTTATATGATTCATATAGTTTTCCAGGAAGCAGACGCGGAGACACTTAAAAAAGCTATTGAGCTGGACGAAACATTGGCAGGCGAAGTATTGCAAATAAAAGACGATTATGCTGTCGGTCCCCTGGCACAATTAGACACTGCGGAAGGTTACCAGGCACGACGTGACTGGTGGCGAATGCTGCTGGACATAAGCGCTGAATATAAGACCGACGATCTGCTGGATATGGTTGATGATAAGCTTACTACCCACCAACTTACTAATCGGTTAAGAGAAAATGCAGCAGAAATCTTATGGGTATGGGCTGCGCAAAACAAGCATGATGTAAGCGGCTATTATTGGCTGATGAGTCAACTGGCGGACTTCCAGGGAAGGGTATACATTTTATATCTTAATAATCTTCCTTTTATTAACGACAAAGGCGGAATTTTTTATCCAGAAAATCTGCATGAGATACCACCCAAAGAATTTTTGAAAGCAAAGAAACTTGCAAGACCTGTCACTTCAAGCGAATTTGAGATCGATCCTGATGAATGGCGGCGCATTTGCAGTGAGAATAAGATGGTAAGGTTATTGGAAGGAGGGAAAAAATTAACGCAGGCCGATGAAGATTATTATGATGGATTGTTGCTGAAATATATTAATGGAGATTTTCAAAAGGGCTCCCGCGTACTGCAGCAATTTTATACGAAGGAAAAAGAAACAACAGGGGATGTGTATTTGCTCTGGCGCTTGAAAAAAATGATCGATGACAGTGGTTGGGAGGTAAGAGGCGATATCAATAAGGGCTCTAAAGATTTTGAAGTACGGAATCCAGCTATTCCTTCGTTAAAGAAGAAAACAGAAGTGGAAGGAGAGGAGGCGTAGTATGGTGGAAGTAATCAGCCTGGAAACAATCGGTGAAAACGAAAGAGGTATTACACATAGTTTTCAAAATGATCGCACAGGTCAATTTCTTTTAGCTCATAGAAAGAAAGACAGTGTGAATGGAGGTCATTATCATACAGGTAAGCATTCCTATAAAAACCCTGAAAGATTGATATTGCTGAATGGCGAAGGGATATTAAACTGGAAAACAAGTGATGGAACACAAAGTGGAAGCGAAAAAGTGATCGCCCCCGCAGAGATCATTATACCTGCCAATATCTGGCATGAAATGATTGCTGTTACAGATTTTGTAATGCTGGAACTAAATGGACTGGATGCCGGAAAAGATGATACATTTCAATTGTAAGCATAAAGGATAAAGCACAGGATTGAAACAATAATGGACGACGAACAAATACTTGAAAATACCAATAACGAAGTAACAGGCGTAAGCGATCTTTATAAAGGATGGTTTCTCGATTATGCATCTTATGTTATTCTCGAAAGAGCAGTGCCCGCTGTAGAGGATGGTCTTAAGCCTGTGCAGCGGCGCATACTGCATGCCATGAAGGAAATGGATGACGGTCGCTATAATAAAGTGGCCAATATTGTCGGGCAAAGCATGCAGTATCATCCGCATGGTGATATGAGCATTACAGATGCACTGGTGAACATGGGGCAAAAGGATCTGCTGATAGACACGCAGGGTAACTGGGGTGACGTACGGACAGGAGATGATGCCGCAGCATCACGTTATATAGAGGCCCGGTTGAGCAAACTTGCGCTGGATATAGCCTTCAATAGCAAAATAACAGAATGGCAACTAAGTTATGATGGCCGCAAGAATGAGCCTGTAACACTGCCAATGAAATTCCCGTTAGTGCTGGCACAGGGAGCAGAAGGAATTGCCGTTGGGCTAGCAACAAAAATATTACCACATAATTTCAATGAACTCTGCGATGCTTCAGTAAAATTTTTAAAGGGAAAGAAATTTGAGATATACCCCGATTTTTTAACCAATGGGCAAATAGATGTTAGCAACTATAACGATGGTAAACGTGGAGGAAAGGTAAGAGTACGTGCCCGCATAGAAGAGCTTGATAAAAAAACACTTGTCATAAGAGATGTACCCTTTGGCGTAACGGTCAGCAGCCTTATTGATTCTATTACGAAAGCAACCGAAGCAAAAAAGATCCAGGTAAAAAAAGTAGTAGATGTAACTGCCAGAGAAGTAAGGTTGAATGTAGAACTCGCTGCAGGCGCTTCACCTGACATTACCATCGATGCTTTATATGCTTTTACTGATTGTGAAGTAAGTATTTCGCCCAATGCATGTGTGATCATTGATAATAAGCCGCGGTTTGTCGGGGTGAGCGAACTGTTGAAATGGAGTACGGATCACACAAAGGAATTGCTACGTCGTGAACTGGAAATAAAGCTGAGTGAACTCAACGAAAAATGGCATTATACTTCGCTTGAAAAAATATTCTTCGAGGAAAAGATCTACAAGGAGTTAGAAAAGAAGCATGATACATGGGAAAAAGTGCTGAATTCAATAGACAAAGCCTTTGTGCCCTTTAAACCAAAGCTGAAAAGAGAGATAACGAGGGAAGATATATTAAAACTCACGGAAAAACCTGTACGGCGAATTTATAAACTGGATATTGATGAGCTCGATAAACAGGTAAGAGAAATAGAAGATGCAATCAAGCAAGTGGAGCACGACCTGGCCCATCTCAATGATTTTGCTATAAAATATTTTGAGAACCTTCGGGGCAAATATGGCAAAGACCGGGGTCGTAAAACAGAGATAAAACTTTTTGATACTATCCAGGCAAAGCATGTAGCCATAGCCAATACCAAGTTATACATAAATCGAAGCGAAGGCTTTGTTGGCACTAGCTTAAAGAAGGATGAATTTATTGCGGACTGCTCTGATCTTGATGATGTTATATGCTTTACAAAGAGCGGGAAGATGAAAGTAGTGAAAGTGGCGGATAAGGTTTTTATAGGGAAGGACATCATTTATGCTGCTGTCTTTCAAAAAAATGATGAACGCACTACATACAATATGATTTATGTTGACGGTAAAAGCGGCACCAGTTATGCCAAACGGTTCAATGTAACAGGCATTACAAGAGATAAGGAATACGACCTGACACAGGAAAATGATAAAACAAGGGTGCATTGGTTCAGCGCTAATGCAAATGGCGAAGCAGAAGTGTTGAAGATCGTGCTGAGCCCGAATTGCTCCGCACGTATCAAAGAATTTGATTTTTATTTTGAAGAAATCGCTATCAAAGGTCGCAGCAGCCAGGGCAACCAGGTAACAAAGTATCCTATAAAGGCAGTTAGGTTCAAGGAAGCCGGGCGTTCAACATTGGCGGGTCGCAAACTTTGGTACGACGATCAATTTGGTCGCCTGAACACAGAGGAGAAGGGGATGTATCTCGGCATGTTTGAAGGGGATGATAAAATCCTGGTTATTTATTCCAATGGCACGTATGAGATAACGGACCAGGAACTTACACAGCGTTTTGAATCTGATGATGTGGTGCTGATTGAAAAATTTGTTCCTGAAAGGATCCTAACAGCTATTTATTATGATGCTGATAAAGTGCAGTTCAACATCAAGCGGTTTAAAATTGAGACTCAGACATTAAAGACCAAGTTCCTCTTCATAAAAGAAGGAAAAGGTAACCGGCTGGAAATAGTATCAACGCATGAGAACCCTATACTTGTATTGAAAACAGGGCATGGTTCTGTAGCTGCCAGGCAACGAATAAAGGTTGCTGAATATATTGATGTAATGGGCTGGAAGGCAGTAGGTAATAAGCTGGTAGACAAGAAGGCTGTTGAGATGGAATGGGAGCAACAAGAAAAAACGGCACAGGGCGCTTTGTTTGAATAATTTCATTTATTTATTCAGCCAATGAAACCACACTCTTTGATCGATAACCGGGATATTATTTTGATCACAAACATTCATCGTATGACCGGTGCCGCCGCGTCCAGGATTTTTTAGATCATCATAGAATATGCCAAAGGATGCAGGTCTGATTTGGTCAGTACCGATCACTTTGATAGTATCACGAAGTATGTAGGCGGCTTTTACTGAAACTCTGTTTCTTTCGCCTGACACATATTGATCGATCAGTCTTCCAGCTTTTTTATTATTTTTTGATTGATATACTACATCTGTTTCTGCCGCCAGGTCGACCTTGTCCAGTGAAAATGTCTCGTATGCATAATTATTTTTCTGCCTGTGGCCATCATAAGGAGTGATCACTTGTAGGCGCTTATTATCTATGGAGGCAACACCCATAGAAAAGAAATGATCGGCACCTTCAGCATTACCGCTTCTAAAGATCATCTTCATTGTTTTCGATGCCAGTAGTTCGCCAAGCGCAGTTAGTTTCACTTGGTCTTCTTCCAACACGTTTCGCTTTCCTTCCAACAAAACGATGGATCTATCTTTGTCGAACAGATCTATGAATTCTTCAAGAGTCATTGTATGGAATCAGCCTTAAGCTGTTTATAGATTATTCAGTCGTTGTATCTCAAAGTTAACTTTTACGAGCACGCCTGGTACTTAAAAAATTGCCATGAGCTCCTTCAATATTTGTAGCTTGCTTTGAAGCTATTTTAGTAACATGCGTATTGTTTCTCTTGTGCCTTCTATTACAGAACTGCTTTATGATCTTGGACTTGATGAAGAAGTGATAGGGATTACGAAGTTCTGTGTGCTTCCTGAACACTGGTTTAAAACAAAAACCAGGATTGGCGGTACAAAAAATCTTGATATTGAAAAAATAAAATCTCTTTATCCTGATCTCGTTATTGCTAATAAGGAAGAAAATGTAAAACAACAAGTAGAAGAGCTCGCTGCACAAATCCCTGTGTACACCAGTGATATTCATGATCTCACCGGAGCATTAGAGATGATAAAGGAGATCGGGAGGATTACTGGTAAAGCAAAGGAGGCAAATTTGATCGTTGAAAAAATTGAATCAGCATTTTTATCCCTGCAACCGCCCCCGCAGCCATCCAAAGCCTGTTATCTTATTTGGCGAGAACCTTACATGACAGTTGGCGGTGACACATTTATTAATGACATGATGGAGCGTTGCGGCTTTGATAATATTTTTAAAGGGAAACAGCGGTATCCACAGGTAGAGATAGAGAAATTACCCTCTCTCGGCTGCGAGTACCTTCTACTCAGCAGTGAACCCTTTCCCTTCGCTCAAAAGCATGTCCACGAAATGGAAGCGAAATGGGGTGAAGCAGCTATTATTCAGACAGTGCTTGTCGATGGCCAGATGTTTAGCTGGTACGGCAGCCACTTGTTAAAATCAGCCAGATATTTTAATGAGCTATTGGCCTCTCTTTCGCCTGGTGGTCCGGTTAAATAACGAATTGAGTTTGATTTGCTATTTCTATTACCTTAGCAGCGGTGCTTGCCAGCCCATTTTTAAATTATCAAAACATGAAGAAATACAGGTCTGGAGTTTTGTTTGGCGAAGAATTGGAAGCATTGCTAAAAGATGCAAAAGACAACCAGTTTGCTTTGCCGGCGGTTAATACCATTGGCACCAACTCCATTAATGCCACAATTGAAACGGCTGCAAAAGTCAATTCACCGGTCATTATCCAGTTTTCAAATGGTGGTGCACAGTTTATAGCAGGGAAAGGCATGCCTAATGATCAACTCCAGGGAAATATCAGGGGTGGTGTGTCGGGCGCTTTGCATATTCACAATGTCGCAAAAGACTACGGTGTTCCGGTAGTATTGCACACGGATCATGCCGCCAAAAAATGGTTACCATGGATAAGTGGCTTAATTGATGCAGGAGAGCAGTTTTTTAAAGAGAAAGGGCAACCGCTTTTCAGTTCTCATATGCTTGACCTTTCCGAAGAACCCATAGAAGAAAATATACATACTTCCGTGGAGGTTTATAAAAGAATGAAACCGCTTGGGATGGCTATTGAAATTGAACTAGGTGTTACGGGCGGCGAAGAGGATGGTGTTGATAATAGTGATATTGAAAATGAAAAACTCTATACACAGCCAAAGGAAGTGGCGTATGCTTACAAGGAGTTGAAAAAAGTGGGTGATCTTTTTACCATAGCCGCAGCTTTTGGTAATGTGCATGGTGTTTATAAACCCGGCAATGTAGAATTGCGTCCTGAAATTTTGAATAACAGCCAGGTATATATTGAAAAAGAATTAGGTACCGGTCCTAAACCTGTCTATTTTGTATTTCACGGCGGAAGTGGTTCCCCGCAGAATCAAATCAGGGAAGCTATCGGTTATGGAGCTATCAAAATGAATATTGATACGGATCTTCAGTGGGCATTTTGGGAGGGAATTCATGAGTATTACAAGAAGAATGAAGCTTACTTACAGGGACAGTTAGGTAATCCTAAGGGGCCTGATGCGCCGAACAAGAAATATTACGATCCACGGGTATGGTTGCGTGCTGCGGAAGAAAATTTTAGTAAACGTCTTGAAGTGGCTTTTGAAGATCTTAATTGTATCAACAGGAATGCTTAATAAGGAAAGAATAGTTTGCTTGTCTTTTTCCACCAGGTTACTTTTGTTTTCCCTGGTAGGATACACTCGAATTGAAAGGAAGATTTGCATAGTTCCGGAAAGAATTTAATAATGCCTTGTGGTTACAAGCCATAAGGTATTTTTGATTTTTCATGACCCGAAAAATTATCACACACGTTTAATTTTGTTTTATTGTCAAATCAATTCTCATTCTCATGAGTACTAATGATAAAAATTTTGAAGACTTTGAACAACGGCTCACCGGTGAAAATCTTATAGCCGAAGTAACAGAAGAGCAACGTCATAAATGGTTTAAGCGGAAAGCAAAGGGCATAACTACATCCACCGCTGATAAAAAGGAAACACCCGACGGTCTTTGGGTGATGTGCCCCTCCTGTAAATCAACCTACACCGTTCTTGAGTTAAAAGAAAAAGTATATGTATGTCCAACCTGCAATTATCATCACCGCATAGGCAGCGATGAATATTTTGATATCCTGTTTGATGATAAAGAGTATGAAAGAATGTTTGATAATATTCGCAGCAAGGACTACCTCAATTTTACAGATCTGAAACCATACCAGAAAAGACTTGAGGAAACCTGGGCTAAAACAGATCTTCACGATAGTATGAGTGTAGCGCATGGAAAAGTGGATGGTTACGATCTTGTTGTGGCCTGTATGGACTTTGATTTTATTGGGGGCAGTCTTGGAAGCGTAATGGGTGAAAAAATATGCAGGGCAGCCGATTATAGTATTGAGCATAGGATACCTTTTATGATTATTAGTAAGAGCGGGGGAGCCCGAATGATGGAAAGCGCTTTTAGCCTGATGCAATTACCCAAAACCCTTGGGAGGCTAAGCATGCTAAGCGATGCAGGAGTGCCTTATATATCGCTTTGTACAGACCCTACGTTTGGAGGCACCACCGCATCTTTCTCCATGTTGGGTGATATCATCATTGGTGAACCTGGTGCATTGATTGGTTTTGCAGGACCGAGGGTTATAAAAGAAACCATTAAGAAGGATCTTCCGCCTGGATTTCAACGCAGCGAGTTTGTAATGGAGCATGGTTTCCTGGATATGATCGTAGACCGCAAGGAATTAAAAGAGACCATAGCACGATTGCTAGACCTCTTCGCACATTAGACGGATTAAAAATATTTTGCATGCTTGTTTTGTGCAATACAGAACAGGCATTTTTATTTGTGCTATTTTTGGTGATTGATAGTGTTGAAACGGGATAGATATGAGTATTAATAATAAGGCAGCATACCACGAGTACTTTATTGAGCAAACCTATACAGCAGGTATGGTGCTTACCGGGACGGAAGTAAAATCATTGCGGGATGGTAAAGCAAGCTTTAACGATGCCTATTGTTTTTTTCAAAAAGGAGAACTTTTCATAAAAAGTCTTCATATTTCAGAATATAAGCTGGGAACGATTTACAATCACCTGCCTACTCAGGAACGAAAACTCTTGCTAACCAAAAAAGAATTAAAAAAACTTGAATCAAAGATCAAAGAAAAAGGATACACAATTGTTCCGTTGAAGATTTTTTTTAACGAGAATGGCTTTGCCAAACTGGAAATAGGATTAGGCAAAGGCAAAAAATTGCATGATAAGAGAGAGACAATCAAGCAGCGGGAAAACGAAAGAGATTTAAGACGTTATGTGAAATAAGATGACAGCAATGGCTGACAAATGACAAACTACAGGATGTATATTCTATCAACTAAATCAGGGATCAGAGATTTTCTGGCTCCTCATATTTTGAAAAGAAAAGTGGCAGCGATAAGGGCAATATTTCAAAATACGGTATGCGCATGACCAGGTAGTCCATCACAAGAAAAAGTACGAAAAAGCCAAACAATAACCTGTCATATTTCCTCGTAAAAAAACCAATGACAAAAGCCAGTTCCAGCAGGGTCGACGCCACATACAATAAATAGCCGATAACCTGGTGTTTTATAATCCAATAGATAAAGTGTGCGTACCAACTCCCGGGTGCCGATACCAAATACTCCTTATGCTGCATCAACAATATTCCACTCATCTCTCCTGTATAAAAAAGCCCTCCCTGCCTGAATTTCCAGAGCGCCGCTGATACAAAAAAGAAAAGAAAAAAATACCTCAACCCATGCATTAAAAAATAGAATGATTTGAGTCGCTGGGTGGCAAAGAGCAAAGGCATCAGCAGCCAGGCAATATAGGATTCTATCGAGTTAATGGGATATAAGGTATAGCACTGGATATAGATCCAGTTGACGATCAGCCACGCAATTGCGAACCATTTTCCAACTTTTTGATTTCTGGTCCAAACCAACCACCAGCAAAGCGGCATTGCATAGAATAGCAAGTCAAAGAACAGATAACCACCCTTATTATTCAAAAGCCATTTGTGAATGCCCGTTTGCATAAGCAACCAGGTAGTACCATCGAAACGGTTCATAAAAAAATAAGGGGAGGCCTGGAAGAGCCATAAACCATTGATCAATTTGTAAACGGCCAGCCAGTAGAATACCAGCAAGAAAATTTTGGTAAACCGTTCTCTATGTGATTGGGTCATTTGCATAGAAACGACGAATAGACGATGGCTGTACTGGTATCCCTGAGTGAAAGTTCATTGCCGTTCCAAACATATCGCAACGGCAGTACATCAATATAATTGAAATGAAATGTTTGCCTTAACCAATTGGAGTAATCAATAAAAGCTCCCGAAGTGTTAGTTCCTGTGTTGACATACCGCAATGAATCGGGAGCATTAAAGTCAAATTTTTCAAACAAACGGCTTATTTGTTTGTTATAAAAATTACCGTTGCATTCAGCGGCTGCGGTTTGTGTCAATGTAAAATGTATCTTATCCCATTCCTGCGGGCTGTATTTATTCCCCTGCAACAGTGATCCATCAGCAAATACTTTATTTACAGAATAAATGCTGTCAGGCTTGATCACTTCGGAGTACATACCATAGTTGAACCACGGAGAAAATACCATTCCCCGCTTATAAAAGCAGAACAGTTGAACTATTGCAAAGAAAAGCATACCGATAGCTATCCATACATTGTAGCGATATACTTTTTGGAGGAACACTTATTATAATGGATAATTTCTAATCTTCAATCTATCGACACACGATTTGCCACTCACGAAAAATAGCTCAGGTTTGTTTCTGGTGTCAGTGTTTTTAAAGTTTCAAATATCAACCTGATAGTATTTTCAATATCGTTTTTGTGAAGCATTTCAACGGTAGTATGCATATAACGCAGTGGTATCGAAATAAGCACTGAAGGACAGCCATCATTGGAATAGGCAAAACTATCTGTATCTGTTCCCGTGCTGCGGCTGAGTGCTCTCCATTGAACACCAATTTTTTTCTTTTTGGCTACTTCTTCTACAACGGCCAGCAGCTTGTTGTGTACAGCAGGTGCATATGACAGGGATGGGCCTCTTCCACAACTTACATCTCCCTCGATATTCTTATTGATCATAGGTGTGGTTGTGTCATGTGTCACGTCTGTTACGATGGCTATGTTTGGTTTGATTCGCCTGGCAATCATTTCTGCGCCTCTTAGACCTATTTCTTCCTGTACAGCATTTACTATATACAGCGCAAAAGGTAGTTTCACATTATTTTCTTTTATTAGTCTTGCTGTTTCAGCTATCATAAAACCACCAATGCGATTATCAAAGGCACGGGCAATAAAGTAGTCGTAAGCCAGTTCGTCAAACCCTTCTTCGTAAGTAACAACAGCGCCAACATGAATCCCCAATTCTTCTACTTCTTTTTTATTACGGGCTCCACAATCTAAAAACAGGTTCTCTGTTTTTGGATGTTGCTCTTTTCCATCACCGCCTCCCATGCGTGTATGAATGGCGGGCCATCCGAACACAGCTTTTTTAGGTCCTTTTTTGCCATGGATAAGGACCCTCATAGAAGGTGCGATCTGGTGATCAACGCCACCGTTGCGTTTCAGGTATAATAAGCCCGAATCGGTTATATAGTTTACAAACCAGCTTATCTCATCTACATGAGCCTCGATAACTACTTTAAAAGGGTGATCGGGATTAATAATCGCCGCTGCTGATCCATAAGGATCAGTCATAATAGTATCAGCATATTGTTTTACATATGCAAGCCATACTTTTTGCCCGCTGTTTTCAAAACCTACAGGGCTTGGAGTGTTAAGATAATGGCGCAGAAATTGAAGAGATGTCTCAGAAAAAAAGCCTGTTTTCTTTTCTTTCTTCTTTACAGGTTTTGGCATATTTAAAATGAAAATAGTTTGTTTGAATTGTCAGAATAGTTACAAGCGCCGTCAATAGATCTTAGTTGCCAATGATCAGTGACTTATCAGTACTTACGGTGTCACTCATATTACCCGCTTTGTCTTTAAGCCAAAAAAAGAAGGCCGTTGTATCAGGCCGGGCGCAAAGATTGCCGATATAAATTACTTCTCCGGTATTGTTGGTGCCATTTTCGAAAGTAATGATCAGTTCACCCTTCAGGTTGGAAGATTTGGGAAAATCGGGCACTTTGAATTTAGTTGGTTCTGTAAAATCACTGGCTGGACAAGAAGGTGTCCTGTTCTGGATGAATAACGTATCGGAAACGTCACCTTCCTTATCGGTAAATTCAAGAAAGAAGCGGATAAGGCCACCCTTTGGAACATCGTAATTTTCTGCTTTCTTAAATTTTAGCTGGGGCTTAGTGGTATATTTATCCTTACTACAGGCTAAAGAAAAACAAACAGTCAATAATATTAACGGAAGTATTGAATTTTGAATTCGCATACATCAAATGTAGGAATATCTTGATTTACGAAATTGACGGCGATTTACGAGCAGGCATTTTTAACGTATCAAAGCAATCCTTTGATCCGCTGGCCCTGGAGATATTTTATTTTCAGCAGGAGCGCAATAAAATTTACAATCAATACTGCAACAGTATTCATGTGAAAGGATCTTCCGTTGAGAAGGTTACAAACATTCCTTTTTTGCCGGTCTCTTTTTTCAGGACCTACGATGTTATTTCTTTTGAAAGAACAATTCCAGCCAAAGTTTTCACCAGTAGCGGTACTACCGGAATGACAAGCAGCAGGCATTTGGTAAAGGATATAATGCTTTACGAGCAGTCGTTTATCACCGGCTTCCAGCTATTTTATAACAATCCTTCAGAATACGCAATACTTTGTTTACTGCCCTCATACCTTGAACGCGAAGGGTCATCACTTATTTATATGGCTACCAGGTTGGTGGAGCTTTCAGGCAATGAAGACAGCGGTTTTTTTTTACATGCAGAAGGTAAGCTTGTGGAAATACTTAAGCGGAGGGAAAAAGAAGGAAAAAGAACAATCTTGCTCGGGGTAACTTATGCATTGCTGGATTTTGCCATGCAAATGTCTCTACCGTTAAAATATACAATAGTAATGGAAACAGGGGGGATGAAAGGTCGCAGGCAGGAGCTTACCCGGGCCGAAGTTCACCAACAGTTAAAAAAAGCGTTTGAAATTGAGGCAGTCCATTCCGAGTATGGCATGACTGAATTGTTATCCCAGGCTTATGCTAAAAAGGATGGAATTTTTGAACCTCCACCATGGATGAAAGTATTCGTCAGGTCCCAGGATGATCCGTTTGAAATAAGCCATGAAGGAGTGGGCCTGTTATGTATTATCGACCTTGCGAATATTTACAGTTGCTCGTTTATTGAAACTGCAGATGTGGGAAGGCTGTATACCGATGGCAGATTTGAGGTATTGGGAAGGTTGGATAATAGCGATATAAGGGGTTGCAGCTTGTTGACGTTATAAAAAAACCGGCACTTAAAATGCCGGCCTTGTTGTTGGTATCTGTGATTTTTCAGTATTCTTAGTAGCCCTTTACCATAAATACACAGTCCTGGATTTTCTTGATCTGCTGAACCCTGTCCATACCCTTCAGGGAGGAATGGAGCGGCAACTTAACGGAAATATCTGAAGAGTCTTTTTTCAATTCCTCTATGGCTTTATTGATATTGATGGCTTTGCTGGCAAATACCACTTCGTTGGCCTGCCTGTCTTTAGTGCTCAGGATACCAATAATATCGCCATTGCGATCGAGCAAGGGGCCACCGCTATTACCAGGGTTGGCGCTGATAGCGATCTGTATGCTTAATGTGTCATCGTTATAACCGCTACGGGCACTCATATAACCGCGGTTATATACTACTTCGTTTCTTGGATAACCCAGCGTAAATATCTCTTCACCAAGATCCACAGATGTTTTACGGATAGTATAGGGAAGACTTGACATAGGTTTCCAATCCTGGTCTTCGATCTTAAGGATGGCTATATCATTTGCATCATCATTATATACCTTTTTGGCAATGTATTCCCTTCCTTTATTCACTACTATCAGAGTGGAGGCACCATTTACAACATGCGAGTTGGTAACCAGATAACCTGCACCATCGATCAGGAAGCTTGAACCTCCACTTTTCTGTGGTCCCCCCGGGCTTTTGGCAGGAGCGCCTATCAATTGATTGATCTTTTTGTTTTGCTCATTGGTTTTGCCTTCGAGCTCACTCATTTTCCTGCTTAAAAGCTGAAGGTCTGATTGGGTGGTTTTTGGAGTAAGCAGGTGCAAGGTACCACTGATCGTTAGTGCTGTGATACCAGCAATAGAAGCTGCAACTGCAATAGTACGTTTGTATTTTTTCCAGATCTTAATGACAGGGGCGCCTTTTTCTTCTTCAGGAGTTTCATCAATACTGCCTGTTTCAAGCAATTGACCATGTACTAAATAAAGTTGGTGCTTAAACTCCCTGCGATCCCCGTAATGATTAAGCTGTTGTAAAAACATTTGCTGTTCCACCACCAATTGATCCACCTCGGGATTTTGCTTGCGCATTTCCTCGAAGTAGCTACGTTCCTGGTCGCTCATTTCACCTTTCAGGTAACGTTCCACTGTATCCAGCATCACTAATTCTTCCATTATTCAGTTTGTTTATATTGAGCAAAAAATAATTTTTTTAGTCTCATCAGGCATTTATACTTCTGGTTCTTTGCGTTATCGGCGTTGGTATATCCAAACTCTTCGGCTATTTCCACCATGTGTTTTTTATTGATGTAATATGCTTCCAAAAGGCTCTTACACGGTTCACCAAGGCTTTTCATAGCTGTATCCATCAACAAAAAATCATTATCCAGCTTTTCTTTTTCCTCTATTTCTTCCTCCACAGGTATAATCTCTTCAATGCCCTCAACCGGGGCTATGTACCGATGGTTTTGTTGCAGACGCTTAAGCCAGATACGCCTACATATGGAATATATGTAGGTTTTAATTTGACAAGTGAGTAAAAATTCGGGCTTCCTGCTGTTTTCATACAAAACCAGCATTGCCTCCTGAAATATATCCCTTGCGTCGTCGTAAGTTCCGTTGTTTTGAACAATGAACGCCTGAACCACGCCATAGTTCTCTTTGTAAATGGCTGCTGTGGAGCGGTGATCGTTTCGGGCTAGTCCTTCCAGTAATTCTTTTTCGTAGTTCTCAGCTTTCACATTGTCCGAGGTTTAATTCCGGGGCTTAAAAATAGTAACCCTACCCATTTCAAAAAAAAATGCCATATATATTACGTTGAATTGCGAGCCCGCAAACGGCGGCAGCATCCCTTGAGGGCTGGTTTTCAGGGGGTTAAAATTTTTCAGAGATATTTTATTTAAAGCTGAGGTTACCTTTTCCGGAATGCCGGATTAAGGGAAAACATTAAAAATTACAAAAATGAAAAAACTCCTGTTCGTTGCCGTACTTGGCACATTGGTAGCTTGTGGCGAATCTTCCACTCCTGCTGCTACAACTGATTCTGCTGCTGTAAAAGTGGATACTGCTACAGCGCCTGCAGTTATTGACTCAGCTACAAAAGTTATTGACTCAGCTACAAAAGTTATTGATTCAGCTGCTAAGAAAATGTAAGGGTTTTTTCTACAACAAATAATCTTTTTTCCTTCCGGGTTACTTTTTTGGGAATGCCGGATTAATGGGAAACATTTAAAAATTACAAAATGAAAAAACTCCTGTTCGTTGCCGTACTTGGCACATTAGTAGCTTGTGGCGATTCTTCAACTACTGAAACTAAAACTTCTGATACAAGTGTAGTAGTTAAACAAGACACAAGTGTAGTAGTTACTGATACTGTAACAAAAGTTACTACCGACACGATTCCTGCTGCTGACACAGCAAAGAAACACTAAGAATTTTTCATATGGCAAGCAATCGTTAAGTCGTTCTGGATCCACAGAGGGCCTTTAGAAAAGCTTGTCCGTATTGATTTGATACCTGTTGTAAACTCCAAGGGATTACAACAGGTTTTTTATTTGCTTTAATAGCCCCGGTTTTACCGTTGTGTACCATTCATTCCTCAAAACTGACAGGATAATAGAGCTCCTTCGCCCTCCATCCGCATGTACAAGGTGATCCCTTAGAATGCCTTCCACCGTACATCCAAGTGACTTCATAGCAGCGATGGAACGGCTATTTTGGGCATCGGCTCTAAATTCTACCCGGTCAAAAACCAAAATTTCAAAGGCATATTCCAGCAGTAAATACTTGCAGTTTTTATTCAGACCTGTTCCCTGGATAGCTTTCCCATACCAGGTATAGCCCAATAAGAGGCTTCTTTGATCAGGCTGTATGTCGTAAAACCGGGTGCTCCCGGCATAGCTCCCGGTAGGCTTGTCATATACAATAAAAGGGAAAGTGTATCCCTTTTCCCAGTCCTTAACAGCAATATCCAGGTACTGTTTCATACCCTTTCTACCAGCCGCTTTTATCAGCGAAAATTGCCAAAGACCAGGTTCATTAAGTGCAAAGGGCAGTAACAACTCATAGTCGCTGGCATTTAATAGCCGGAGTTGAACCTTTTTATTTTCGAGGACCAGGTTTCCAGGTATGTGGAACATAAAAAATTTTAAATCGGTTCAAAGATTGAAGGAAATGATTGCATCTTTATTAAAGTATGACGAGATGAAGTAAAAAAAATTTGGCGATTAGCCGTAAGCTTTTATTTTTGCGCACGAATGAAGAAAAATTTTGCATACACCGGTTTTTATTACTTCTACTTTTTTAGCGGAAGCAACCGGTGCTTGTATGCTTAAAGAACAAACGAAACAACTTTAACGCAAAATAATAACAAGCCCGGTCTGCAAAGGCCGGGTTTTTTGTTACCAACCAGGGGATTTAAAAACAAGATGAAACGTGTCAGCATACAGGGTTATGAAGGGAGCTTTCACCAGGAAGCAGCCCGCGCCTTCTTTGGTGATGAGGTGGAAGTGATACCTTGTGACACTTTCAGGGAAGTGATAAAAATTGCGGGGAATAAGAAAGAAAGCGATGGCGGTGTAATGGCCATCGAGAATTCGATTGCCGGGAGCATTTTACCGAATTACACTTTATTACAAAAAAGCAATCTCAGGATAATCGGGGAAGTTTACCTGCATATTAAACAACAATTAATGGTAAACCCGGGAGTAAAACTTGCTGATATAAGGGAGGTGCATTCGCATCCTATGGCACTGCTGCAATGTATGGAATATCTCGAAAAAAATTCACATTGGAAACTGATAGAAACAGAGGATACAGCATTAAGTGCCAAACATATTCACCAGCATCACAGCAAGCATATTGCTGCTATTGCAAGCCGGCTGGCTGCAGAGTTGTATCAACTTGAAATAGTTGCCCCTAACATTCATACCATGAAAAATAACTATACCCGGTTTTTAATACTGGAAAGGAATGATGTAGCAAAGACAGTGGCAGATGCCAATAAGGCCTCTGTAAATTTTCACACAGACCATTCAAAAGGAAGCCTGGTAAGGGTTTTGTCTGCTATTGCTGACGGAGGTATCAATTTGAGTAAGTTGCAGAGCATGCCTATACCTGGTACTAATTTCAAATATTCTTTTCATGCAGATATGGAATTTGATCATGTAAATACTTTGGATAAAGTGATCAACAAGATAAAACCACTTACTGAAGAGATCAGGGTCCTGGGGGTGTATAAGAATGGCAATTCATTTACACATTAATTAAAAGTGTAGCTATGATAACATCAAAAAGATTGGAGGGAGTGGGAGAATATTATTTCTCTCAAAAACTTCGTGAGATTGAGGAACTAAACAGGCAGGGGAAAAATGTCATAAATCTTGGAATAGGCAGCCCGGATCTTCCACCTCACCCTGATGTTATAAAAGTATTGCAGGAAGAAAGCAATAAGCCAAATGTTCATGCTTATCAAAGCTACAAGGGCAGCCCTGTTTTAAGGAAAGGCATAAGCCAGTGGTATAAGCAATGGTATAATGTCGAGCTTGATCCGGAAACAGAGATTTTGCCACTTATAGGTTCGAAGGAAGGAATCATGCATATCTGTATGACCTATTTAAACGAAGGTGACCGTGTATTGGTTCCCAATCCGGGTTATCCAACTTACAGGAGTGCGGTAAAACTGGCCGGAGGCATATCTGTTGACTACAATCTCAAGGCCGAGCACAATTGGGCGCCTGATTTTGACAACATAGACCTTGAAGGAACTTCTCCTGTAAAATTGATTTTTGTAAACTATCCTCATATGCCTACGGGTCAGTTGCCTGATAAGGATATGTATCAAAAGCTTGTGAACTGGGCCAAAGCCAATAATATCCTGGTGGTCCACGATAACCCTTATAGTTTTATTCTTAATAATGAGCCCATGAGCCTTCTAAGTGTTGAAGGGGCAAAAGAAGTGGTGATAGAATTAAACTCACTAAGCAAGAGTCATAATATGGCTGGTTGGCGGGTAGGCATGCTTTGTGGGGCCAAAGAAAGGATCAATGAAGTGCTGCGTTTTAAAAGTAATATGGACAGCGGAATGTTTCTTCCCGTACAACTGGCTGCTGCAAAGGCTTTGAGCCTGCCGCAGATTGGTACCAGGAGGTAAACAAAATATACGCAAAACGCCGTGAAAAGGTATTTGCATTGCTCGATCTTTTGCATTGTAAATATTCAAACGCCCAGGCTGGAATGTTTGTGTGGGCAGCTATACCTGAAGGATACAAAGACAGTTACCAGCTTAGTGATGAAATACTGTATAACGCTTCTGTATTTATAACACCGGGAGGAATTTTTGGCAGTGCAGGAGATAAATATGTAAGGATGAGTTTGTGCAGCACCGAAGAGAAAATTGGGGAAAGTTTAAAACGGGTAGCTGAAATACAGGTAGCTGTTTGATAAAAGTAAAAGAATGTTCAATAACGTAACCATAGTTGGTGTAGGTCTTATCAGCGGATCGCTTGCGCTTTCTCTAAAGCAAAAAGGGTTTGCAAAGCATATCATTGGCGTAAGCCGTACCGAGGCCAGTAGCAGGAAAGCGATGGAACTCGGCATAATAGATGAAGCGTTGCCTCTTGACGAAGCAGTAAAAAAAAGCGACTTAATATATGTGGCTATTCCTGTAGATGCGACATTGGGAGTAATGAAGCAGGTAATGGACCTGGTGAATGATAAACAGATCGTAGCGGATGCGGGTTCTACCAAATACGCTTTGTGCGAGGAGTTAAAAGATCATCCTATGCGTAAACGCTTTGTGGCCACACACCCCATGTGGGGCACTGAATTCAGCGGCCCAGAAGCGGCAATGTCCAATGCTTTTGCAGGCCGGGCTTGTGTTATCTGTGAAAAAGAAAAAAGCGATCCTAGTGTGGCTGAAACGATAGAAAAGATATATCGCGAACTCGGCATGCATATCATATACATGGATGCGTACAACCACGATATGCACGCAGCCTATGTAAGTCATATTTCTCACATCACTTCTTTTGCCTTAGCCAATACCGTTTTGGAAAAAGAAAGAGAAGAAGATGCCATTTTTGAATTAGCGGGTGGTGGTTTTGAAAGCACCGTAAGGCTGGCGAAAAGCAATGCTGACATGTGGGTACCTATCTTTGCACAGAATAAGGAAAATGTGCTTGATGTATTGAATGAGCACATTGTGCAGTTACGCAAGTTCAAGGCCTGTTTCGAAAAAGAAAACTGGGATTACCTGCGGGAATTGATAGAGCACGCAAACGGCATTAAAAGGATACTGAAATAGTATTTAAAATAATTTTTATAAGAAAAAAGCATGCGTTCTTACAGATGATTTGCTTTTTAAAAGGAATAAATGAAAAAAAATAATAAATATTCTCACACAGCGTCTTCCACAAGACCCGGGCATGAACAAGATGGCTCTGAAGAGAATGGAGCGGGACAGAAGAATGAAAATCTTACGTTTGAGGCCTTAGGTCTCAAAGAAAATATTTTGCAGGGAACACAGGCTCTTGGTTTTTTGCATCCCACTCCTATACAGGAAAAATCGATACCCGTGTTGCTAAGCGGTATAACAGATTTTGTGGGGCTGGCGCAAACAGGTACAGGTAAAACAGCAGCTTTTGGCCTGCCGTTACTCCAACTGATCGATAAGGAAAATAAAAGACCACAAGCTCTGATTGTTTGCCCAACAAGAGAGCTGTGTATGCAGATCACAAAAGAAATTGACCTGTTTAAAAAATTCTTACCTGGCATTTTTGTAACCGCTGTATATGGTGGTGCTTCTATTACTACCCAGGTAAGAGATTTGAAAAGGGGCGTTCAGGTTGTAGTGGCTACGCCGGGCAGACTGATTGATCTTATTGAAAGAAAGGCAATCAATCTCGAGGAAATAAATTATGTGGTACTTGATGAAGCGGATGAAATGCTGAACATGGGTTTCCAGGATGATATTGAGTTTATTCTTAAGAACACCCCCAACCGAAACAGCATTTGGTTGTTCAGCGCCACTATGCCCCCAGAGATAAGAAAGGTGAGTAAAACATATATGCATGAGCCGGTTGAAATAACCGTTGGAAAAGTGAACACGGCAAATAAAAGCATCGATCATCAATTCTTTCTTACCAATGGACATCAGCGTTATGAAACACTAAAAAGACTCATCGATTTTAACCCTGGTATTTATGGGTTGATCTTTACACGTACCAAGGTTGATGCACAGGAGATAACGGACAAACTTACCCGTGAAGGTTATGACGTGGATGCATTGCATGGAGATCTTAACCAGAACCAGCGTGATAAAGTGATGAATGCTTTTCGTGATAAAACTTTACAATTGCTTATTGCTACTGATGTGGCCGCAAGAGGCATTGATGTTACCGGTATCACGCATGTGATCAATTACGAATTGCCTGATGATATTGAGGTGTACACTCACAGGAGTGGTCGTACTGGCCGTGCCGGTAAAACGGGTATTTGTTTGTCCATTATCACTGCACGGGAAGCGGGACGCATACGCATGATAGAACGCATGGCTCAACTGCAGTTTCATAAGCATGAAATCCCAACGGGCAAGGATGTATGCCGCAAGCAGTTTCATCATTTCATGGATAAGTTGCTGGATACCGATATCAGTCATGGTGATTATGAAACATACCTGCCTATGCTGCAGGAGAAGTTTGCCAGCGTAACAAAAGAAGAAGTGTTGCAACGGGTTGCGGCCATGGAGTTCGACCGCTTTTTGAAGTATTATGAAAATGCCGGTGATCTGAACGTACGGGAACGTGAAAGGATACCACGTGATAGCAACCGTGAGGGCGGCCGCTTTGAAAGAGACAGAGGAGGCCGCAGCAGGGATACCGCAGGACGTGAATATAGTGGTGGCGGATCTTATGCAAAACTTTTTGTAAACCTTGGAACCAAAGACGGGTTTTACAAAGCAAGTTTTCTCCAGTTTATTTTAGACATGAGTGATCTTCGGAAAGATGTGTTGGGGAGAATTGATATGAAAGAATTGAATAGTTGGGTGGAAGTAGATAAAGGCGCCGTAAAACAAATGATACAATCACTCGACGGTAAAAAATATAAGGGAAGAAGTATCAGGATGAATGAAGCGTAAGTAATGATAATAATTTTTAGATCAATAAAGACAGGATCATAAACATTCAAACAATTAAAAAGTAATATTTTTTATAATGGAAACAGTAGCAGCAACAATGCGTGAACGTGTTCAGGAAGTATGGGCAAAGCGTCCCATCATTATCAGCGGCCCCTGTAGTGCAGAAACAGAAGAACAGGTAATAGAGACAGCACAGCGCCTGGCCGCAACAGGTAAAGTAGATGTACTTCGTGCAGGTATCTGGAAACCCCGCACACGCCCCGGTATGTTTGAGGGCATTGGTACAAAGGGATTGCCTTGGCTTCAACAGGCAAAAAAATTAACAGGCCTGCCCGTAACAGTGGAAGTGGCTACTGCCAAGCAAGTGGAGGACGCCCTGCACTTTGACGTTGATATACTTTGGATCGGAGCCCGCACTACGGTGAATCCTTTTTCGGTGCAGGAACTTGCAGATGCCTTAAAAGGTGTGGATATACCTGTGCTTATCAAAAACCCGGTAAATCCTGACCTTGAACTTTGGAGTGGTGCGGTGGAAAGAGTAGCAAGAGTTGGAGTAAAGCAAATCGGGCTGATACATCGTGGCTTTAGTAACTATGGTAATACCGAATACCGCAATGCGCCTATGTGGCATCTTGCTATTGAGATGAAGCGACGCAATCCAGGTATGCTTATGATTTGCGATCCAAGTCATATAAGTGGCCGCAGGGATATACTGCAGGATGTTTCACAAAAAAGTATTGATCTTGACTATGATGGATTGATGATTGAAAGTCATATTGATCCTGATAAGGCGTGGAGCGATGCCAAACAGCAAATAACTCCGGAGCAGGTGGGTGAAATGCTTGCCAGCATCGTATGGAGAAAAGAAGACGTGAATTCAGAAGCTTATCATGAAGCCCTGGAAAAACTCCGCCAGCAGATCAATCACCTGGATGATGAAATGATGCAATTGCTGGGACAGCGCATGAAAATTGCTGATAAGATTGGCGAATACAAACGTGATAACAATATTACCATTTTGCAAACTAATCGCTGGAATGAAATACTTGAAAGAGGCTTTAAACGTGGTGAAAAAATAGGATTGAGCAAAGAGTTTATTACACGTTACCTGGACGCGGTGCATATGGAAAGTATCAATCATCAGAATAAGGTGATGAATAGTTAGAATGTTGAATATTGATTGGTTGATAAGTTGATATTGATGATTTATTAGGTGCTTAAAGCTGGATTAGTACAATGGAGTGCCTCAATATGGCTTAATAGAACTTTAATGCTGGCTTAAAAAATCTTGTGTAAAACGACATTGATTCGTCCATGATTTTTCACTGATGAAAAAACAAACAGTAGCATTTTCAAACAGCAGTACGGATTTTTATTTTGACGTATCTTTCAGTGATCTGAAAACTATAGTTGATCAGAAACAAACAGTACTTGTTACAGATGAAAATCTTTTTGCGTTTCACCAAAAGAAATTCAAAGGATGGAAAACAATAGTATTAAAAGCAGGAGAGGCGCACAAAAATCAATCAACAGTTAATTCCGTTATTGAGCAATTAATCGGCTTTGAAACAGACAGGAAAACTACACTGGTAGGTATTGGCGGGGGCGTAATTACAGATATTACGGGATATGCAGCCTCGATTTATATGCGGGGAATTTCCTTTGGGTTTATTCCAACCACATTACTTGCAATGGTGGATGCCTCTATCGGTGGTAAGAATGGTATTGATGTGGGATTGTATAAGAACATGGTAGGTGTTATCCGCCAGCCTTCTTTTTTATTATATGATATTTCATTTTTAAAGACCTTGCCTGGTACTGAATGGATCAATGGCTTTGCAGAGATCATCAAGCATGCCTGTATAAAAGATGCCGCTTTGTTTAAACAGCTGCAGCAGCATAATGTAAAATATTACCAGAGAAGGAAAGCAGATCTGCAGACGCTGGTACAGCGTAATGCAATGATCAAGGCAAAAGTGGTACAGCAGGACGAGTTTGAAAAAGGTGATCGCAGGATGCTTAACTACGGCCACACTTTAGGACATGCGCTGGAAAATCAGTATGATCTATCACATGGGCAGGCTATTTCAATAGGAATGGTATATGCGGCGCATCTCTCACAGCAGATCACAGGATTCAAACAGGTGAATAACGTGATCAATGCATTGGAGCAATATGATTTGCCAACGCATTGTGCCTTTGATGCTGGTAAAGTTTTTTCAATATTAAAAATGGATAAGAAAAGAGAACGGGATACGATGAATTATATATTGCTGGAAAAGATCGGAAAGGGAGTAGTAAAACCCATTCACTTAGAACAACTTAAATCAATTTTAGAAAAGGGATAATGCAGGTAACAGTACAACCGGGAAAAGTTTCAGGTATCATCCAGGCTAACGCTTCTAAAAGCGCTATGCAAAGAGCTTGTGCAGCAGCCTTACTAAAGCAAGGTGAGACCATCATTCATAACCCCGGAATATCGAATGATGATAATGCGGCTCTTGATATTATTCAGAAGTTGGGAGCGGATATTAAAAAAAATGCGGATGGAACAATTACTATTACAAGCAAAGGAGTGAAGCCTGCAAATAATTCTATCCATTGTGGTGAAAGCGGTCTTAGTATCAGGATGTTTACGCCAATTGCTGCCTTAAGCGAAAAAGAAATTGCTATCTCTGGTGAAGGAAGTCTTGTAACAAGACCGATGAATTTTTTTGATGAGATTCTTCCGCAATTACATGTAAGATGCCAGTCGAACCAGGGGAAGCTTCCCTTGATCATCAAAGGACCTGTAAAGCCTGCTGATATTAGTATTGACGGCTCTCTGAGTTCGCAGTTTTTAACCGGGTTGCTCATGTCATATGCAGCAGCCGGGGCGACCAACGTGACCATAACGGTAAACAATCTTAAGAGCCGGCCTTATATTGATCTTACCTTACAACTGCTGAAAGATTTTGGTCTGAAAGTGCCTGTCAATAACAACTATGAATCGTTTTCTTTTAATGGCGCCGCTAACGACTCACCACTCACGACTCACCATTATACTGTAGAGGGTGATTGGAGCGGTGCTGCTTTTCTTTTGGTAGCTGGTGCTATTGCCGGGGAAGTAACGGTGAATGGAATTTTTAATACCAGTCGCCAGGCAGATAAGAAAATTGTAGATGCCTTATTGGATGCTGGTGCAGATGTACTTGTAGAGCCAGAATCGGTAAGTGTGAAAAAGAATAAGCTTATAGCATTTACATTTGATGCCACTGATTGTCCTGACCTGTTTCCACCAATAGTAGCGCTGGCAGCCAGTTGCAAGGGTGTTACACGTATTCATGGATTAAAGAGATTGAAGCATAAGGAAAGCGATCGCGGTGTTACCCTAAAAGAAGAGTTTGATAAGCTTGGCGTTCGGATAGAATTGAATGATGATATAATGCTTGTGCATGGTATTAGTAAATTACAGGTACAGAATCATACACTTAATTCACATCATGATCATCGTATAGCAATGGCTTGTACGGTTGCAGCACTCAATGGAGACTTTGAGGTCCGGGTACGCAATGCAGAAGCAGTAGATAAATCTTATCCTGAGTTTTACAGGCATATGCAGAGATTAGGGGTCAGCTTACAGGAAGCATAAATTATTAAAGGCGGTATATCAATTCTTAGAAAAGCAATGAATTCATTTGGCCACATATTTCGCATCAGCATTTTTGGAGAAAGCCATGGGGAAGGGCCAGGTGTGGTGATCGATGGTTGCCCTGCAGGGTTGCCGCTTTCAGTTGAGGACTTTATAGCTGACCTAGAAAGAAGAAAGGGTGGGCAGCAAAAAGGAACTACACCACGTAAGGAAGATGACATCCCCATTTTCAAGAGCGGTATTTTTAACGGTCTCACAACGGGCTTTCCTATAGCTATCTTTTTTGAAAATAAAAATACAAGAAGCGGGGATTATGAAAAACAAAGAGCATTTCCGAGACCTGGTCATGCTGATTTTGTAGCGCACAAAAAGTTTGGAGGTTATGAAGATTATAGAGGTGGCGGACATTTCAGCGCACGACTTACAGTAGGAATAGTTGCTGCAGGAGTGATTGCAAAAAAGCTGCTGAATACATTTTCAACTGTTGATGTGCAGGGAGCAGTCATTGAGATTGGTGGTGAAAAAGATCTTGAAAAAGGCTTGCAAAGAGCTATTGATGCAAAAGATTCCGTAGGAGGTATTGCAGAATGCCGTGTAAACGGCTTGCCCATTGGTTTGGGCGAACCTTTTTGGGATTCGGTTGAATCTGTTTTAAGTCATGCCATGTTTGCTATACCTGCAGTAAAAGGGGTCGAATTTGGTTCTGGTTTTGGTGCGGCAAAAATGTTTGGCTCAGATCATAATGATGCTATTGAAGATATGACGGGTAAAACCCGCAGTAATAACGCAGGCGGTATTGTCGGTGGTATTACTAATAATAATGAACTTGTGTTTCGCATTGCCATAAAGCCTACTTCATCCACTCCAAAGGAACAATCAACACTGAACTGGGAAACCGGTAAGGTGGAGGAATTTTCTGTAAAAGGGCGTCATGATCTTTGTGTGGCATTGCGTGTACCACCGATACTGGAAGCAATGACTGCCATCGTATTAGCCGACCTGGCGATACTTGAACAATTTGTACCAAGAGTTTTGTCGGTGCCATTTTATCATATTACAAACGCGGACAATTGGAGTGCAGCAAAAGAAAAAGGTTTTTATGAAGCTGATTCTTTGGCAACAGAAGGCTTTATTCATTGTAGCCAGTCACAGCAGGTAGCAGGGGTATTGGAAAGATATTATAATGGGCAGAGCAACCTTGTAAAACTTACTATTGACCCATCAAAACTTTCTGTTCCTTTTAAATATGAATTAGCACCTTCGGTAGGCGAATCATTTCCGCATGTATATGGAGCTATTAATGTGAGTGCAGTGTCTGAGGTAATTAATTTATAAGTTTTTTAAGAACTAATGCAATCATAATCATGCATTCATTAGAACAATTGTCGCATCTCTTTAGCGAAAAATTTTCTACAGATCATTTCCCTGCAAGCCCAGCCAGCTTATACGATCCTAATCGTTATTTTTTGAGCATAGGTGGTAAAAGAATACGCCCCTTGCTGGTATTGATGGGTAACGAACTGTTTGAAAATATAAACCCCGATGCCTGGCAGGTTGCCAATGCCATTGAGCTGTTTCATAATTTTTCCCTGATACATGATGATATAATGGATAACGCAGCTTTGCGCCGTGGAAAAGAAACAGTGCATTATAAGTATGGTTCCAGCACGGCTTTACTGGCGGGAGATGTTATGCTGGTAAAAGCATATGAATATCTTAACAGTATAAAGGTTGATTATGCCCGTCTCATCATCAGCTTGTTTAATCGTACTGCAGCAGAAGTATGCGAAGGGCAGCAGATCGATATGGACTTCGAAAAAAGAAAAGATGTATCACTGGACGAATACCTGCACATGATACAACTGAAAACATCCGTGTTGCTTGCGGCTTCTTTAAAAATGGGCGCAATGCTGGGTGGTGCATCACGACGGAACCAGGATCATATTTATGCTTTTGGGTTGAACCTTGGTATTGCATTTCAAATACAGGATGATTATCTCGATGCTTTTGGGAATCCCGAAAAATTTGGTAAAGAAACGGGTGGTGACATCCGCCAGAATAAAAAAACCTTCCTGGCAATTTATACAAACGAAGTGGCGGATGATAACCAGCGAAGTGAGCTTGATGCATTAGCAAATGATAACAGCCCAGGGAAGGTGGAAAAAGTATTGGCCATTATGAAAACATGCGGAGTCGATGATTGGGCATGGCAACTGAAGCAACAGTATTATGAAAGAGCCGTTCATCATCTTGATGAAATTGCTGTTGTTTCAGGACGAAAAGACGCCTTATCTGAATTGGCTGAATTCCTGATCCAAAGGGACTATTAATACTGCTATTTCTTGCTGCTTTACGCAGAAACCTTAATTTGAGCATTCAAACCAATTGACTGCATATGTCTTTGTTCCGGAAAAAGCCCATTACTAGTGCGGCCAGCGACGATGTTCATCCCGAGCTGCATTCAGGCTTAAGTAAAGTGCTGGGGGTACGCGACCTTACTTTTTTTGGTATAGCTGCTGTAATAGGTGCCGGCATTTTTTCAACTATTGGGTCCGCTGCTTTTCATGGGGGACCGGGCGTAAGCCTGCTCTTTGTAATCACAGCTATCACATGCGGCTTTTCTGCACTTTGTTATGCTGAGTTTGCCAGCAGGGTGCCTGTAAGCGGTAGCGCTTACACCTATGCATATATTTCTTTTGGTGAGTTGGTGGCATGGATAATTGGCTGGGCGCTGATCCTTGAATATGCTATAGGTAATATCGTAGTAGCAATTAGCTGGAGCAGTTACTTTAATAATCTTTTGCATGGATTAAATATTCATTTGCCTTTTTGGCTTACTACAAATCATTCGACTGCTACAGATGCACTCGCTGAAGTAAACAAACAGCTTGCAGCAGGGGCAACGTTTACAAACGAAATGCAGGAAGTGGTAAATGGAATGGCGAACGCTCCTACAGTTTTCGGTTCAAAATTATTTATGAATATACCAGCGTTTGTAATTGTGGTACTTATTACCGCGCTGGCTTATGTAGGTATGAAAGAAAGCAAGAAGAGTGCTAATGCCATGGTTATATTTAAGCTGATTGTTATTGCTTTTGTAATAGTTATTGGTTTCTTTTATGTTAACACCAACAACTGGAATCCCTTTATGCCAAACGGATTTTCCGGGGTGCTGCAGGGAGTCTCGGCTGTGTTTTATGCATATATCGGGTTTGATGCAATCAGCACAACTGCTGAAGAATGTAAAAACCCCCAACGGGATCTGCCAAGGGGCATGATCTATTCATTACTTATTTGTACAGTGCTGTACATACTGATAGCGCTAGTGCTTACTGGAATGGTGCATTATAGCGAATTGAAAGTAGATGATCCGCTGGCTTATGTATTTGAGAAACTTAACCTTAAATGGATCGGGTATATTATTTCTGTGAGCGCCGTTGTAGCTACTACGAGTGTATTGCTGGTGTTTCAACTTGGACAGCCGCGTATATGGATGTGTATGAGTCGTGATGGTCTATTGCCAAAGAAGTTTTCAAAAGTGCATCCTAAATTTAAAACACCCTCTTTTGCAACGATTATTACTGGCGTTATTGTGGCTGTACCTTCTTTGTTTATACCTTCTTCTATTGTTACCGATCTTACAAGCATCGGTACTTTATTTGCTTTTGTGCTCGTTTGCGGTGGTGTATTGGTATTACCCAAAATAGCACGTGAGAGTGGTAACCGTTTCCAAATGCCCTATATAAGCGGAAGGTTTATAGTGCCGGCACTGGTAATCATTTTTATTATTGCCTTCAGGGAAAGGATCGGTCTTGCTGTTTCACATATTGGAAATGAGAATCACCAGGAAATATTTTTCCTTGTCTTCATATTGCTTGCTATCACAGGAGCCATATTAACCTTACTAAGAAATTATTCCCTGATACCGGTAGTGGGGGCCTTATGCTGTATGTATCTCTTAATTGAGATCCCGGTAATAAGTTGGATGTGGTTCTTTATATGGATGGCTGCCGGGCTTATTATTTATTTTTCTTACAGTTATCGGAATAGCAGGCTAGCGTCTTGATTTTTTTGTCGACTATAAAAAGGCTGTTTGTTTGTCGTTAACATGAAACAGGCTTTAATTTCGTATGCAAAATTTTGGCAAGGAATGAAATTTGAAGTGGGCGATACGGTCGTAGTAAGGCACAGCAATGAAGATGGTGTAGTAAAGGAGATCATCAATGATAAGATGGTGTTGGTGGATGTAAGGGGGGTAAAATTTCCGGCATATACCGACCAGCTTGATTTTCCTTATTTCAAAATGTTTTCCCAGAAAAGGAATATCGAAGACAAAAAGCCGGTAAAACAATACATTGATGATATAAGAAAAGAAAAAAATGCGCCAAAATATAAAGTGTCAGAAGGAGTGTGGTTGCTGTTCTTCCCGCTGTTTGACAAAGATGTGTTTGATGACGATCTTGTGGAAAGCCTGAAGATATATATCGTCAATCAAACAGAAAATGGGTTGAAATTTCATTATTGGTTGCGGTTTAAAGGACATACGGATATTGAGTTGCAGAACGAAGTATATGCGCTTAGTGAATTTTATCTCATGGATATTAAGTTTGAAAAGCTGAATGATGGCCCTTCCTTCGATTTTGAGTTCGGCCTCTTAAGCCAGGATAAAACAAAAGCGGAATATTTTGAAGCCAGCTATAAGCCCAAAGCAAAGCAGGTATTTAAGCAGATAGAAACGATACAGCAAAAGGGTGAAGCATTTTTCAGCACACAATTATTTGAACATTATCCTGATCGTCCCAAAGCAACAAAGCCACCTGTTGATACAGGCCTGGGTCTTAACAAACTTTCTGATGCGGGATTTAAGATCATCAATAGTAAGCGTGTTTACAATGAGCCGGCTCCGCCTTCTGTCATTGACTTGCATATTGAAAAATTGGCAATCGATTATGCTTCAATGACCGCGCATGAGAAGTTATCTTTTCAATTGAGCGCCCTTGAAAAATATCTCGACAAAGCAATACTACATCATCTAAAACATGTGGTGGTTATACATGGAGTAGGTAAAGGAAGACTAAAGGAAGAAATACATGAATTGCTAAAATTGAAACCTGCGGTTAAAAGCTTTGTGCAGCAATATCACCCCTGGTATGGAAACGGGGCTACAGAAGTGTTCCTTAAATAGATAGTCGATAGTTCGTAGTTCATGGTTGAGATAGATCATGAGCATCTGAACACTCTCTGCTCAACACTCACTACTCACTAGTGCATCCATGCTCCTCTTTGATCAGGACTAAATTTCCAGGGAGCAAAATTATTTTCAACATTATTGAACATGGCATTCCATTCGCCCGGGCTGTTACTTTCATCTAAGATCAGGTAACGGCGTTGTTTTAAAATAATATCCAATGGAGAGATACTAACGGGGCAGGCTTCTACGCAGGCACTGCAGGTTGTACAGGCACGTAGCTCTTCAGTTGTTATGTAATCATGTAATAGTTTTTTCCCGTCATCTTTCCATTCTTTGTTTGCATTGATATTCTTTCCAACTTCTTCCAGCCTGTCTCTTGTTTTCATCATGATCAATCTTGGACTTAAGGTTTTCCCTGTAATGGTAGCGGGGCATGAAGCGGAACATCTCCCACATTCAGTACAGCTATAAGCGTCCAACAGGTTTTTCCAGCTAAGGTCAAATATATCACTGGCTCCAAATTGAGCAGGAGGCGCCTCCGGAAGGGTTGCCAGGGAAGGGTTTAATGCAATATCACCTCCCATAGCCAGCAATACTTCCTTTTGTATTTCTGGCATATTTTTCATCTTGCCCTGTACTTCAGGTCGCGTATAATAAGCATTGGGAAATGCGAGCAAAATGTGAAGGTGCTTTGAATAAGGAAGATAATTCAGGAAGGCAAAAATGGCTGTAATGTGCAACCACCAGCATGTTCTTTCCATTACTTCAAGGGTAGTAGTACTGAGGCCACTGAGTAGCGGCACCAGCCAACTGCTTATCGTAAAACTGCAAACAGTGTGTTCTGCATAACCATTTATGCCCCTGGTTTGCAAAATGCTGTCACTCGCATTCATTGTTAAGAAGAGACAAACAATAATGATCTCTGTTGCCAGGATATAGTTGGCATCACTTCTTGGCCATCCATCCAGGTCATGGCTGATAAAGCGTTTGAGTTTGATGATATTTCTTCTCGCTAAAAATATTATACAAGCTGTCATTACACCAAAGGCAAGCACTTCAAAAATATTTATAAGCAATGGGTACAATTGCCCCATAGCCGGAGCAAACAAACGATGGGTGCCAAAAAATCCATCCAGTATTATTTCAAGTATTTCTATATTGATGATAATAAAGCCGACATAAATAACGAGATGCATCACAGCCACCAATGGATTCTTAAACATCTTCTTCTGCCCGAATGCCAGCAGGAGCATATTCCTCCACCTTTTTCTAGTATCTGTTTCAATGTTTTCCCCTTTTCCTAAAAAAACATTCCTGCGTATTTCCTTTACTTTCATGGAAAATAGAAATATCGATATCCCGGTAAGGATCAGGAACAATAATTGAGATAAAATATCCATTTCTATTCTTTTGTTGTTTACAGAAGGATATCACCTGATTTAACCCTTCATATTGGATTGAGCAATCGCTTTCAAATACTAAAATACGCCAACATTTATTCTCCTTTAGAGTTTCTGCTTATTTTGCAGCAAATCGTAACACAGTGCCGGTAACCTACATATTAAATAAGGATGCGATCGATCTGAAAATGCGTCGTATGGCTTTGCAAATTGCGGAACGAAATACTGACGCTGCAACGATCATCCTTGCAGGCATCGAACCGAAAGGGACTGTAATGTCGCATAAGCTGGTACAATTACTAAAAGAATTGTTTGCCGGTGAGATCAAGGAAATTTCTATAAAGCTTGATAAAAAACATCCTCGTGAAATATTACTCGATCCGATTGTGGATATAAATGATTCAGTATTGGTAATAGTGGATGATGTGGCTAATAGCGGGAAAACGCTGACTTATGCTTTAAAGCCGTTTCTTGATTCTTTTCCAAAGGAAATTCAAACATTGGTCCTGGTAGACCGTCAGCATAAGGAGTTTCCTATCCAGCCTGATTATATCGGATTTTCTCTTGCAACATCTTTGCAGGAATATATTGATGTGGATATAAAAGATAATGAAATAACAGGAGCCTGGATAAAGTAATAAATAACTATTTTTTTCTGCTTTTACTAATAATGAAACTTTCAGGCTTATTTTATAATTCAATACTTTTCGTGCTGGTATAAACCCGGAACTTCGCTTTTCATGGAATCGTATTTTGAACAAAGAACAGACCTCAGCAGGCTGCATGAAGCAGTCAACCATATACGCTCGTCGGTAGGACAGATAATTGTAGGCCAGCATTCGATGATAGACCTGATGATAGCAGGCCTTTTGAGTGATGGCCACTTGTTGATAGAAGGAGTGCCTGGTGTTGCAAAAACCCTGGCTGCAAAGCTGCTGGCAAAGAGCATTGATGTGCCTTTCAGCCGCATACAATTTACCCCCGACCTGATGCCTGGTGATGTATTGGGCACGACAGTCTTCAACCCAAAGGACATTCAATTCCAGTTTAAGCCGGGCCCCATTTTCTCAAGTATAGTGCTGATAGATGAAATAAACCGTGCACCTGCAAAAACACAAGCGGCTTTGTTTGAAGTGATGGAAGAACGCCAGGTTACGATCGATGGCACTTCTTATCCCATGCAGGAACCCTTTCTTGTAGTGGCCACGCAAAATCCGATTGAGCAGGAAGGAACTTACCGCTTGCCCGAAGCGCAACTCGACCGGTTTATTTTTAAGATCAATGTAAACTATCCTTCTTTTAATGAAGAGGTGCTGATACTGCAGCAACAACAGCATGACACTGCTACTGAAATGCTGAATAATGTAAGACCTGTTTTGAATGCCAGCGATATAGCTGTTTACCGTAGCATGGTGCGCAGCATCGTGATGGAGGCGAAGCTATTGGAATTCATTGCACGAATTGTTTCAGTTACACGGAACAATGCTTCCCTGTATCTTGGTGCCTCTCCAAGAGCATCACTTGCTATTATGAATGCCAGCAAGGCCATAGCAGCGATCAGGGGCAGGGACTTCGTAGTGCCGGAAGATATTATTGAAATTATCCCTCATGTGTTGCGTCATCGCATCATACTTACCCCCGAAAAAGAAATGGAAGGCAACACACCTGATGACATGATCAGGAAGATCATTGAAAGTGTGGAAGTACCCAGGTAAGCATATATCCTGCTAATAGCTAATCCTTCTTTTTCTTTGACGGTTTTGCAATCTTATTATATTCGAGCGCAAGGTTCACCCAATATTCAAGTTTCTTTTTCGTGTTGAGGGTATCGATATCAACAAACACATATCCTTTCATCACTTTGCCGGTAAAGTCCATGGGCTTACAACCTTCTTTTTCCATTGCCTCATCATATTTAGTGGGGTCAAGTCGCACCATTAGGCGCCCCGCTTCAACCCCTATGCACATTTTATCATTCACCATAAAGCAAAGGCCGCCAAACATTTTTTTCTCTTCCACATTTTTATGAGTAAGGGAAATGATCTCTCTTACTCTGTCGGCTAATTTTTCGTTATAAGACATAACAAGCGCATTAAGATTTTATAAATGAAATTACAATATCTGGTGCCTGGCAAATATTTTTTCATTTTCTGCCAGAAGAAAGCGATTCGTCATGTCAGAATATAGCCGGGACAGGAGTGGCAGCCCCGCTATCGGCGGACTAAAGCGAATAGCTGTAAACTGAAGCTCGTACCTTCAATATGTTCATGCTCCTTATTCAATGCATTGGCAGGCCAAAAAATCCCCATATTCCTGTTATGTGATGCCGCTAACACCTATCTTTCGCTATTATTTACAATAAAAATTTGCTGCTATGGAATTTGTTTTCACTTATGGCATCTGGATATTGCTTGCGCTTTTTATATTCAGCGGGCTTGTTACGATCAACCAGGGCACTATTGGCGTGGTGACGATGTTTGGAAAATACCGGCGTATCATGCGGCCGGGCCTCAATTTCAAAATACCTTTTCTTGAACTGATCTACCGAAGGGTGAGTATTCAAAACCGCAGCGTGGAATTGGAATTCCAGGCAGTTACACAGGACCAGGCCAATGTATATTTTAAAGCCATGCTGCTGTATAGCGTACAAAATGAAATGGAAGACACGATCAAAAAAGTAGCTTTCAAATTTATCAGTGATAAAGATCTTATGCAGGCGCTGATACGCACGATAGAAGGGAATATCCGTTCGTTTGTGGCTACCAAACGTCAAAGTGAAGTGCTGGCGCTGAGGAGGGAGATAGTAATGGATGTGAAAGAGAAGGTTGATCTTTCGCTTGAAGAGTGGGGCTATCATTTACAGGACCTGCAGATAAACGACATAACATTTGACCAGGCAATTATTGATAGCATGAGCCGGGTTGTGGCAAGCAATAATATGAAGGCTGCTGCTGAAAACGAGGGACAGGCATTGCTGATCACTAAAACACGTGCTGCTGAAGCGGAGGGTAATGCAATAAAAATTTCTGCTGAAGCAGAACGGCAGGCTGCACAATTGCGTGGGCAGGGTGTAGCATTATTTCGCCAGGAAGTTGCAAAGGGCATGAGTGAAGCCGCAGAGCAGATGAAGCAGGCAAACCTAGATACAAATGTCATTCTTTTTAGCATGTGGACGGAAGCGATCAAAAATTTTGCAGAAGGCGGGAAAGGCAATGTTATTTTCCTTGATGGTAGCCCCGATGGTATGGAGACGACCATGCAACGCATTATGGCAATGACGCAACTGAAAGACAAGCGATAGAAAGTGCGAAAAAAAAGAATCGCAAAGGAAATTATAATGTTGCGCAAAGACCATAAGGTCTTCCACAAAAATACCAGAACAGGAACTCAGGGCATCAACAGCAGTGGGCTGCTGATATTTTGCTTTGAACAATAAGTTATACACCATCGCCCAAAAAACTGTTAATAGAATTGCACCAGCAAAACCAGCATAATTAAAAAACGGCATCTTCGTTGTTATAAATAAATCAAACTCACGGCATGATATTATTGTATCAAATCACGGATACCGCACAACAAGTAGCTTCTACAGCAATTAATGCTGTTGAACAAAAAATAAATCTGTGGGACTTGATTGCTAAAGGAGGTGTGCTAATGATACCATTGGCATTCCTATTTCTGATATCTATTTTCTTTTTTATAGAAAGATTGCTGGCTATCCGGAAGGCATCCCGGATTGAACCCAACTTCATGAATATCATACGGGATAATGTAATGACGGGGAATGTTTCTTCAGCAAGGGCGCTTGCAAAAAATACTGATAACCCTGTTGCAAGGATTATTGATAAAGGGATTCAACGTATAGGTAAACCCATTGATTCAATTGAAAAAAGTATGGAGAATGTGGGGCGGCTTGAAATGTACAAGATGGAGCGGAATGTAAATATCCTAAACATGATGGCGGGTATGGCACCGAAGTTTGGTTTTTTGGGAACCATTATTGGTATGATACAATTATTCTTTGATATCAATGCAACTGGAAAATTTGAACTAAATACTATCGCTGCGGGTATCTATGTAAAAATGATTACATCTGCAGCGGGATTGATCATCGGCCTGCTGGCATATATTGGCTATCATTACCTGAATACACAAATAGAAAAAACGGCTAATAAAATGGAAGCTGCCAGTGCTGAGTTTTTGGATATACTGCAGGAGCCACAGAGGTAGATGATAAGTTGATTGGGAAAGGATAGGGAAAGCTCTAAAATCACACATCCTAAAATCAAAAAAAATTATTACTCACCACTCACCATTCACGATATGAACATCAGGCGAAAATTTAAAGCACATGTAGAAGTTGATACGGATGCGCTCAGCGATATCCTGTTCATCCTTGTCATGTTTTTCCTGATCGTATCTACATTGGCTAATCCTAATGTCGTGAAAGTGGATAACCCGAAAGGGAAGAACGATACTAAGGTTAAGCAAACCATTGTGGTTTCCATTGATAAGAACAGGCAAATGTTTCTCGAGCAAAAACCCATTACCATTGACAGCCTTGAAAGTGAATTGAAAAAAGTATTTGCTAATAAAACAGATACTCCTGTTGTAGCCTTAAACGTTGATACCGCCGCGTTCTATGGTGATTTTTTTAAAGTGCTAAATGTTGCCAAAAAGCTAAAGGCAAAGACTGTTGCGAATATCAATGGTAATTAGCGGGTTGGTTTTATTAAGGAAACAAGGAGATTATGATGCTGAGAGTTTCACCAACTTTATTTTCCCAAACAATATTCCGTAAATTTTTTTGCTCCTTCATCCTTTAAATGAATCCAATCCACAAATAAGGAATCGGGCCATACGATGTCATTTGAGTTTACCAGTTTAAATGCGTGTTTGTTAAGTATTTGATTCACAGACAAATAATGCCGGTTGAGTATCTCGTGCTCTTTCTCTGAAAGATTATTGATATATCCTTTCCTGATAGGAGTTTGGAAAAAAAGTAATTGTATGTTTTTTTTATTGCAAAATGAGGCAATGCTGTCAAGAAATTGATATTGACCGGCATCTAAATAATCTTTTTTTGATATAGAGTCTCCCATCCACCTGGGCTGATTTATAATGAAATCAGAATTTGTGAAATTGACTCCACCATACCTGTCAAAGCCGAGGTAATCATAATCATCACTATGGTGCCTTACTTTCTTTGCATATTTTGAGTTTGCCATCAAATAATCTATGTTGAAGGTTTTGATATAATAATAGCCTGTTTTAAGCAGGTTTTTATCGTTTAAATAATTATCACAAAATCCAAACTCTATTTTCTTGTCGCTTTTTTTAAAGTCTGGGAGATTGCTTACTATAATAACTTTTTGTGGCTTGTATCTTTTGTAAAAGATTTTTAATAAGTGGAAGTCATCCTGCATATTAAGGCCCCAGGATGCCGTGTTGACAAATTCTTCCGTTGAGAAATAGCTTGCAATAGCTTTTGAATGCAGATTATTAAGGGTCATTGATGAGCCGAGTCCAAGTATTTCCGCAGTTTTTTTTCCCTTACCCAGGAATTTCATTTTTTCATTGAAAGAATAGCTGGTTGAAAAGTTTCCCGCAGGTCTTTCAATTATTTTAAAATTATAAATGATCCAGGTGGCCGCTATTGCGAGAAGTAGTAAAACTAAAAGAGATATAAAAACCGAAACTTTCCTGACAAATCGATTCATTGAAGAATAGTACTAAAATTGAAAATAAATAAATTCTTGTTGCTTTTCCCTGCCAAGCCATAAGATCATTATGATCATGGCATAGTACATACTGTATCTTAATGGCCTTTTCCACTTTAGCCCTGCATTCTGAATAGCATATTGATCCTCTCGTCCTAACCATTCAATGAGAATAAAGATTGGGATCAATAAGAGCATCATAAAGGGATGTAGTGACGTTCCGATGAAATCACTTCCTTTAGGGATTGTCAAAATTGATGCTGAGAAAATTTTTCTCAGGAAAGATATGGCATGGCTGAAATCAACTGCCCTGAAGAATATCCAGGCAAACACGGTCATACTAAAGGTCAATGCCATTAAAAACAATTCTTTTAAGGTTGGCAAATTTTTTCCTCTTGCTACAATATCGAGATGGCTACGGTTTTTTTTAGCTAAAAGAAGGGGTAAAAAATAAATGGCGTTTAACAGCCCCCAAATAATAAAGGTCCAGTTGGCCCCATGCCAAAACCCGCTGATAATAAAGATCAGGAATGTATTTCTCACTTTCGTCAGGGTACTACCGCGACTGCCACCAAGGGGGATATAAAGGTAGTCTCTGAACCAGGTGGATAACGAAATATGCCAGCGTCTCCAGAATTCAGCAATATCCCTGGAAAAATAAGGGAAGGCAAAATTTCTTAGTAATTCAATGCCGAAGAGTTTTGCTGTACCAATGGCAATATCTGAATACCCGGAAAAGTCTCCGTATATCTGAAAGCTAAAAAGTATTGCCCCCAAAAGAAGCGTGCTGCCCGGATAGTGATCCGCATTATTGAAAATTAAGTTAGCATATTGGGCGCATTGGTCAGCAATAACAATTTTTTTGAAAAGACCCCATAGAATTTGTTTTAATCCATCAACTGCATTTGCGTAATCAAAGGTTCTGTTCTTTTTAATTTGGGGTAAAAGGTGTGAGGCTCTTTCTATTGGTCCTGCAACAAGCAAAGGAAAAAAACTGACAAATACTGCATAGTCCACAAAATTTTTTTCTGGCTTGATCCTGTTATAATAAAGATCAATAACATACGATAGGCCGTGAAAGGTGTAAAAAGAAATGCCCACCGGAAGTATTACATTTAAAATATAAGGCCTTGTTTGTATACCAAAAAATGAAAGGGTATCTGAAAAACTGCTGATAAAAAAATTGTAATATTTAAATATTCCGAGAAACCCAAGGTTAATTATTATGCTTAGCCAGAGCCAATATTTTTTTTCTCTTTTTTTGAAGGCCGCTGATATTTTAATTCCTGTGTAGTAATCTAATAATGTTGAGAACAACAGGAGAAACATAAAGCGCCAGTCCCAGCAGGCATAAAAAAAATAGCTGGATAGAAGCAATAATGAATTTTGAAGTGTAAGGTTTTTGTTTGTAACGAACCAGTATAAAATAAAAACTATGGGTAAGAAAATAGCAAATCCCAAAGAGTTAAAAAGCATTATTCTAGTAATTTAATTTTGTCAAAAAATATTTTTCTTAAAAATAAATTCAACTATTTCATTTCCTGGGGAACGACGCTTTTATCATCCTCTCATTCCCGGAAATATCTTTTTTTAGTTTTGAGTGGTAGCCATTATTGACGAATAGGTCTTCAACGTCTTTGGCATAGTGTTGATGACATTCAAGAAAGATCATTCCAGTTTTTGAAAGATGTTTTTCAGCAAAAAGAATAATTTCCCTGTAAAATAGAAGAGGATCGTTACCTGGTACAAATAAGGCGGTACCCGGTTCCCAGTCAGTTACATGTTTCTCAAGTTTTGTTTTTTCAGTCAATGGAATATAAGGAGGGTTGGAAACAATGATATCATATTTGCTCATCTTTTTCCATTGGATGTTGTCTAGAAAATCAATTCGCTTAAAAAGTATGTCAGCTCCTGCTGCTGCAGCATTTTGCATTGCGATTTTTATGGCAGGATCACTGGTATCAATAGCACTTACTGATGCACCCGGAATTTCTTTTTTTAAAGTGATAGCTATGCAACCTGAACCTGTTCCAATATCAAGAATAGATGTTGCTGGCGGGGCATCCTTTATGATCCAGTCAACGAGTTCTTCTGTTTCAGGCCTTGGTATCAGTACATTTTCATTTACATAAAATTTCCTATTATAAAACCAGGCTTGACCCAGCACGTACTGAACCGGCTTATGTTCTAATAATTCTCTTGTCGCAGTGCTAATCTTAGAGAAAGTTTCTCCTGGTAAAGACTGATCGGTTTTTGTAATAAAAGCTGCTTTATTCAAACCAGTAAAATGCTCCATCACCTGGTCTGCTATTGCTGCGGCTTCATTTTTTTCATAAATGCCTTGTAACTGCTCCTTTAAAATTTTATGTTGTTCTGTGAATTTCATCAAGCGGAACTTTCTATTGTCAATGATAGTAAAAAAATGGCTGCAGGACTTCACCAGTTATATTTGCTGTAGTGATCACCATGCCGATATACGAAAAATATATGCGCCGCTGCCTGCAACTGGCGGCACTCGGAGCAGGGAATGTTGCTCCCAACCCCATGGTGGGTGCGGTATTGGTAAATAATGATCTGATCATTGGTGAAGGCTACCACATGCAATACGGCCAGGCTCACGCTGAAGTCAATTGTATCAATAGTGTTGCTTCGGCCGATAGGCACCTGATTCCTCAAAGCACTTTATATGTTTCACTAGAACCTTGTTCTCATTTTGGTAAAACACCTCCTTGTGCCGACCTTATTATCAGAGAGAAAATCAAAAAAGTGGTAGTGGGTTGCAGGGACCCGTTTAAAGAAGTAAACGGCAAGGGAATTGAAAAATTGCAACAGTCCGGCGTGGAAGTTGTCACACAAATACTTGAAAGGGAGTGTTCTGAGTTGAACCGGCGTTTTTTTACTTTTCATACAAAACACCGGCCATATATTATTTTAAAATGGGCGCAAAGCAACGATGGATTTATTGCAGGTGAAAATTATCAAAATGGCAAAAGAACATTTATAAGCAATGATACCTCTAACAGGTTAGTGCACAAATGGCGCAGCGAAGAAGCTGCCATATTAGTTGGCACCAATACTGCCTTGCTTGATGATCCATCATTGACAACAAGATTATGGATGGGAGCTAACCCAATAAGACTTGTTATTGACAGGCATTTGAAACTTCCATTGTCATTGCAATTACTGAATGGCGCCGTAAGAACAATCGTGTTTAATTTAATAAAGCATGAGGATCGTGGAAACCTAATGTACTACCAGGTTGCCGGGGATACAGATCTTTTGCATCAAATATTGAATGCTTTATGCCAGCAACTATTAAATAGTGTCATAGTGGAAGGCGGCGCACAGTTGCTTCAGTCTTTTATTGATGAAGGGCTTTGGGATGAAGCACGAATCATTACAAACAGTTCACTATACTTAAATGGAGGTCTTCCGGCACCAAGACTTGCAACTTGTGAAGTTGAAAACACATTGAAGTGTAGACAGGATGCGATAACTGTTTGTAGAAACCTCGAATATAAGGCGTGAATAGTGGGCATTTTTTTATACCTGGCATTTTATGGATTACTACAGGACAATAGAGAAGGAGGGCTTTACAGAATTTAAAGATCGCGGAAGCCGTTTCCTTGCTTTTGTTTTTCCTGTGAAATCAACTAATGAGTTTAAAGAAAAATTGCTTGATTTAAAAAATGAGCATCCAAAAGCAGTGCATCATTGTTTTGCATACAGGATAGGGTTGGATGGAAATAATTACAGGGCAAGCGATGATGGCGAACCATCGGGAACTGCAGGAAAACCAATACTTGGACAGATAGACAAACGTTCTCTTACGAATATAGCTATCGTAGTGATTCGATATTTTGGCGGGACTTTATTAGGTGTGCCCGGCCTGATCAACGCTTACAAAAGCGCTGCTGCGCTTGCTTTGCAGGTAGTGCCCGAGGTGGAAAAAGCAGTTGAGGTGAACTATGGCATACAGTGTTCCTATTCATTACTCAATGAAGTGATGATCGTTTTAAAACAATTCAATTGCACTATCCTGAAAATAGAACAGAGTCTTTTTTGCAGTATAGAGACAGGTATTCCAAAGAACTGGCTGGATCAGGTATTACAAAAGATGAAGGACCTGCATGGTGTTGAAATCGATAAAACTATTATAGTTGTTTAGATTTTCCTATGAAGAAAATACTTATCACTGGTGGTACCGGTTTTATTGGAAGGCATCTTTCAGAATTTTGGAAAAACAGAACTGATCTTGAGTTAACAGCAACCGGAAGACGAGGGGATGGAGGCCTATATCTTCCAGTTTCGGTTCATTACAAAGCGATAGAGCTTACTGATAAGAATGCTGTTTTTGCATTTATAAACGAATTGCTACCAGCCACTGTGATACATAGCGCTGCTATGAGTAGGCCCAATGATTGTGAGCTGGATAAAAAAAGCTGTCACGAGATAAATGTGAACGCAACAGGATACCTGGTAGAAGCCTGTAAACTTACAGGTAGCGAGCTGATCTTTATGTCAACCGATATGGTGTTCGGGGATGATGGGCCTTATACAGAGGAGGACAAACCATGCCCGGTGAATTACTATGGTGAGACAAAAGTGATGGCGGAGGAAATTATTAGAGCATCAGGGCTGAACTATGCTATCGTTCGAACCGTACTCGTTTATGGGAAAAAACTCGCCGGTCAGCAAAACACTTTCCTGCATTGGGTGTATGATAATATAAAAGCAGGTAAAACTATTCGTGTATTTACCGATCAACATCGTACTGCCTGCTTTGTAAATGACTTATGCAATGGAATAGATGCTTTGGTTCAAACAGGAGCGCAGGGCATTTTTCATTTATGCGGCAGCGAAACCTTTACTCCTTTTGAAATAGCAAAGGCTGTAGCAAGGTATCATGGTTTTGATGAAGAATTAGTACAACCCGTTACAAATGCTGAAATGAAAGAAACAGCCAGAAGGCCAAAAAATTGTACACTGAATATTGATAAAGCAAAAGGAGTGCTAGGTTATTCAACAACATCCCTGCAGGACGCATTAAAAATAATATTCTGACAGCGCTATCTTTCTTGCAAATACACCTCCGCCATCATGCATCTTGCACTGCCACCACCATTGGTTTCTATGGTTTTAAGGCTTGAGTGAATGATATGATTATAAGATTCAAGCAGCAGAACCTGTTCAGGAGTTAATGAGTCATACGCCTGGGATGACATTACTAAAAACTTTTTGCGTTTATCATTTTCCACCTGCAGCATATTACCAGCAAAATGATTCATCTGGTCAAGACTGATCTCTATAATTTTTTTGCCCGATGCAGTGATTGTATCGCTTACATTTTTTCTTTCTGTTGCATTTGTTATAGTGTCAAGGCATATCACGACATATTTGTCAGCTACACACATCATTACATTAGTGTGATAGATTTCCCTGCCTTTTTCATCTACTGAATGAAAAGCTACAGGTTTATATCCAGCCTTATTGCAAAAATCTTCCAGTATAGCTTTGTCAGTACGCGGCGATAAGCAGGCATAAGCTATTTTCTTTTCACGGTCGAGCACCATGCTACCTGTGCCTTCCAGGAAAATATTTTGTGCTTCATAACCCGAAAGGTCAACTGCATTTTGAATGATAAATTTCTCTTTTATTTTTTCCATCACACTATCCTTTCGCTCCAGACGCCTGTTGTGGGCAAACATCGGATAAAGAAATATAGTCCCACCATCATGAAATGATATCCAGTTATTTGGAAAAATAGAATCTGGCGTGTGGGGGTCATCAGTATCATTAATAACAGTCACATCGACACCATTACTTCGCAGTTTGTCAACAAAGCCGTCAAACTCAAGCAATGCATTCTGCTGTACATTATCCTGCGCAACTACAACCTGGAAAGCATTGTTTACCGCTGTTTCGGCATTATACCCAAAGCGGATAGGGCGTATCATTAATAAGTGAGAAGTAGTTTGCATAATTAGATCATGGTTAACAGTTCATAGCAAAATTATTTTCACGTTTCATTTTTCACGTTTGACATTTAATCACTCGCTACTCCAACTCTTCCCTCAGTAATGGCATGCTCATACAATGAAAACCACCTCTTGCCCTTGATAGTTCAGCTGAAGGCATCAATATAATAGTATCCTTAATTGTACCTGGTTTGCTTTTGCCTTTTTCAAATTGCTCAAGCAATTCTTCAGCAGTGATTGCATTGAAACCTGCATCCTTAAAGGCTTCAACAGTCTTGTCGTTGCGGTCATAACCCAATACCACACCTTCTTTTAATGCTAAAAGATTACAGCTATCTGTCCATTGCTCACGGGCATCGTATGGAAATTTGTTATTGCCTGAGAAAATGATTTTCACCTCTTCTTTTTTACATCCAAGATCATTCACGCTGATGTCTATTAGCAGGTCTTCAAGACTGTCGAACGTCACAGGATTATCAATATCCTTTTTCCTGAACTGCGTGATCTTTAGCTTGTCATCTTTTTTAGTATTGCCTTCCAGTGCCCGTTCAATACTATCACTATCCTCATGTTTCATCGTTTTACGTGAAAAATTTCCAAGCATCACCCAGACGTTTCTTTTAACCTGTGTAAAAACAGTATCGATGTGCATGTAATCACGTTTCTTTGGGATCTTTACCACGGTTACTTTTCTCACTACTTTTTTATCAAATAAAAGTATGATTGTCTGGCGTGCGGCTTCCCAGCTTGTGCGTTCACTTACACCCACCAGCAAATGATCTTTGCTTACAACCATTACGTCACCACCTTCCAGTGTTATCTTTTTTTCATCTCCTTCACGAGGCAATAAGAAATGGTGGTGAGATTCTGGTATTTCCAGCACATTGTTCCTGTAGGCTTCAAAAAACGGGTGATGAAAGAAAATGTACTTGGCAAGTAAAGCTTCACGGGTGCGGGCTTTTTTTGCTGGCTTGTTCAGTAGTACAAAATCATTGATCACAATTCCAATATCCCTTGTGAAAATAAAATTGGGGATAGGGGCGAAGATCATTTCATTTTCATTCACGGTGCCACTGATAAAGATCTTAGCCAACAGGGCAGGGGAATAGTCAAGCAATTTTGTTTGTGTTTCATAGCTGCAGCCTTCTATTGCACAAACGGATGCCACGAGCTTCATACGTATATCATCGTGCTTAAGTATATCTGCGAGCAGCCATTGCAGCTCCACTACACTATCCGACCTGAAGAATTCTTCATGATCGGGCTTGTAGAAATTGCGGCGTGCCGCTATGGCATCTATCTTATTTATTTTACCGGCTATCTTTTCCGGGTCAAGAAAATATAATAAAATTTTTGTATAGAAATCATATTCCTTACGCCGGATCGTTTCCAGGTGTACTATATCTTCAAAAAGCCAGTCCTGTGCCTTTGAAGGTACTACTTTGCCAAGACCGCTGTCTGGGCTATGCACCAATAAACGTTTCAGGGTACCGACTTCTGAAGTCACCATGAGTGGTGTTGCAGGTTTTTTTGCCATAAAATTTCTTTACATGAATAATATTCCTCAGGCCAATGGCCCTGCGCAAGCAGAATGAGGTCGGGAAGTATTCAAGAACGCTGACAGCCGGCATAGACAGGCCGGCAAATCAACCGTAACGGCCCTTCAACCGAAGAAGCAAAGGTAAGCTTTATAAGTTTCCTTCAAAATTTGGAAGCTGTAGTCGTGTAAACTTAGAGGTGTTTTGATCTCATGATACTAGCCATAGTTTTTCATGGCATCATCGTTGTGTCACTCACTGCATCTGCAGGATACAACCTGGCTGTATCAATTCACCTTAAGAAAATTTTTACGCTGCACACCATATTGAGTAGTCAGCCTGAAAATATAAGGACCTGGCACAAGTCCACTTATAGTTGAAGGCCATACACTTAAACCTTGTGGCAACACTACCTGCTGATTCCATTTTAGTATGCCATACACATCATATACAGCCAACTGAGCCGGCACATTGTTATGCTTCGACCAGGTGATAGCAAAGAGGTTATTTAGTGCCGGGTTGGGGTAAAGTGTCAGTAGCCTTACATTGTTGCTATCCGCCCAGCCATTCCCATTTACCTTTACCTGTTTGCACCATTTACTTTCGCAGCCATATTTTGTAACAATGGTTAAGCAAACCGTATAGCTGCAACCGAGAGGGTACTCGTGATTGGGAGAAATTTCATTTCCACCCAATGTGGTGCCGTCTCCAAATGACCAGTAACGACGTATGATATAATCATTTGGGATTTGGGTGTATGATGAACTGCTGTTGAAATTTATCTTTTTATCACCGGCATTTTCATAAGTAAACAATGCCCCACAAGATTTATTCGCATCCTTTATTACAATCAGTTTGCATATCACTCGTTCACAACCGGATGCTGTCTTTATTTTCAGGCAAACATTGTATTGGCCCGGCTGCTGATAAATATGAGATGCCTCGACATTATTTCCTGGCATGGTGCTGCCATCATCAAAACTCCAATAGTGAAGCAAGGTGCTGTCACCAGCAGCAACAGCAGTGATATTACTATTGAAATTTACGTGCAATCCATCTGTCCTCCATGTAAAGTCAGGGATGCAATGTGTAGTAGTAGGATTTGGAACTTGTATTGTTTTGCAAACAGAATCGTAGCAGCCATTAATGGTTTTAATATAGAGGCAGACATGGTAGGCACCGCCTTTTTCATATCCATGCAGGATATCTTTTCCATTACCATCTCCCGAACTACCATCACCAAAAGACCACTTGCTTGCAATTACAGTATCCTTCGGATCGGATCCGTGGCTTTGAGTGCTTGAAAACCTGATAAAACTCTTTGGTTGATTTGTGATAGTGTCGGCTATCGGTTCCCAACTAAATATAGCTTCGCAATGCGTAGTGCGTGCAATCGTTATCTTCTGGCAGGAATAAGAGTAGCACCCTTCACGTGTTGTAATTTTTAAACAAACATTATAAGTGCTGTCGTATGTAAAGACATGCGATGCATTTGTTTTGTTTCCATCGGTGGAACTTCCATCGCCCCAATACCACAAACGACTTATAATGCTATCACCAGGTGCTGCTTTGCTGTAATCAGAAAAAATAAATTCGCTTTGATTATTTGAGGCACGGCGCCAGCTATAATTGGCGAAGCATGTCGGAGGATTGCCTGTTACAGTGATCTTTTGGCAGGAATAAGAGTAGCACCCTTCACGTGTCGTAATTTTTAAACAAACATCGTAAGTACTGTCATGGGTAAACACATGAGATGGGTTTGTTTTATTTCCATCAGTGGAAACTCCGTCACCCCAAAACCAGTAGCGACTGACAATGCTATCGCCGGGCGCTGCTTTGCTGCTGTCGGAAAAAGTAAATTCACTTTGATTATTTGAGGCACGATGCCATCTATAATTGGCTGAGCATGTTGTATTGCTGGTTGTAACTGTTATTTTTTTGCATGAATAAGAATAGCAACCTTTCTGTGTTATGATCTTCAGACAGACATTATAAACAGTATCATGATGAAAAACATGAACGGGATTAGCTAGGTTGCCGTCAGTAGTTGCTCCATCATCCCAATGCCATAAGCGTTGGATAATGCTATCACCTATGGCGACTTTACTGCTATCATAAAAATGGTACTCTGATGAGTTATTACCATGCTGCCACCCATAGTTAGCGGTACAGGTGGGGTTGCCGCTTGCAACAGTTATTTTTTGGCACGAATAAGAATAGCACCCTTCACGTGTGGTGATCTTCAAACAAACATTGTAAGTGCTATCGTATGTAAAGGCATGGGATGGATTTGTTTTGTTTCCATCGGTGGAACTCCCATCTCCCCAATACCACAAACGACTTATGATACTATCACCCGGTGCTGCTTTGCTGCTATCTGAAAAAATAAATTCTCTTTGATTGTTTGTAGCATGACGCCAGCTATAATTGGCAAGACAAGCTGGAGCGTTACCGATTACAGTTATTTTTTGGCACGAATAAGAATAGCACCCTTCACGTGTGGTGATCTTCAAACAAACATTGTAAGTGCTATCGTATGTAAAGGCATGGGATGGATTTGTTTTGTTTCCATCGGTGGAACTCCCATCTCCCCAATACCACAAACGACTTATGATACTATCACCCGGTGCTGCTTTGCTGCTATCTGAAAAAATAAATTCTCTTTGATTGTTTGTAGCATGACGCCAGCTATAATTGGCAAGACAAGCTGGAGCGTTACCGATTACAGTTATTTTTTGGCACGAATAAGAATAGCACCCTTCACGTGTGGTGATCTTCAAGCAAACATTGTAAGTACTGTCGAGTATAAAGGCATGAGATGGATTTTTTTTATTTCCATCAGTGGAACTTCCGTCACCCCAAAACCAGTAGCGACTGACAATGCTATCGGCCGGTGCTGGTTTACTGCTGTCAGAAAAAATAAATTCTCTTTGATTGTTTGTAGCATGGCGCCAGCTATAATTGGCGAAGCAGTTTTGGCCTGTTGATCCTACCCCCATTTTATTACATGCGTAGGAAGAGCATCCAGACTTGGTTGTGATCTTGAGGCAAACGTTATAAATACTGTCATGAGGGAAGCTATGGGCAGGATTCGTGATATTACCTTGTGTAATAGTTCCATCGCCCCAGGACCAATAGCGGTTAATAATGCTGTCTCCTGCATTTGCTTTGCTACTATCAGAAAAATGATATTCTAAGGAGCTGGAATTATGCTGCCAGCCGTATTTGGCTGTACAATTTTGTTGCCCGATTGCTGAAAAGGAAAGGATTAACAGGGCAAATATCAACCTCAGGTGCGCTCGTTTAGTCATGGCTTATATTTTTAATAAGCGATCAAAATACCCGGGCGACAGTTCTACAAGATACAGCTTTTGAACCTATCGGTTAATGAAACTATCGCTGGTACACTAAAGAGCAAATTTTTCAACCTTTCGTTGCCTGCTTCCCATTTTCTATCATTCTCATCTGTTTTGCATCCTGTAAGAATTGCGACGCGAAGATAAAATCATTGAGTTTTTCATCCTTGCTGAAAATGATATCCTTATTGGTTCCCGACCATTGCTTATAGCCTTCAAACATATAAAGGATATTATCACCAATTTCCATTACACTGTTCATGTCGTGGGTGTTGATGATTGTAGTAATATTGAATTCCGTAGTCAGTTCCTTAATAAGTTTGTCGATCACCATGCTGGTTTGCGGATCAAGGCCACTGTTAGGTTCATCGCAAAAAAGATATTTTGGATTGAGTACGACGGCCCGTGCAATACCCACTCTTTTTTTCATGCCACCGCTTATCTCTGAGGGAAACTTTTTATTGGTGTCTTTCAGGTTTACTCTGTCCAGCACCTCGTTCACCCGTTTCATTTTTTGCGCTATAGAATCGTTGGTGAACATATCCAGAGGGAATTTTATGTTTTGTTCAACCGTCATACTGTCGAAAAGAGCAGAGCCCTGGAAAAGCATACCTATTTGTTGTCGCAATTGCTTCCGGTCTTCTTCATTCATTTCAGTGAAGTTGACCTTATTGTAAAAAATATCACCAGTGTCAGGGGCAAAGAGTCCAACAAGACATTTCATTAATACCGTTTTGCCACTGCCACTGGTGCCAATAATAAGGTTGCATTGGCCTGGGAAAAATTCAGCAGTTATATCGTGAAGCACAGTTTTATCGCCAAACGATTTCTTTAGGTTCTGTACTGTTATCATGAATCCAGTAATAAAATGGTGATGACATAATCAGCGAGCAAAATAAGTATGCAGCTTACCACAACTGCGAGTGTGCTGGAGCGGCCAATTTCAAGGGCACCTCCTTTCACATTATAACCAAAGTATGACGATACACTTGAAATAACAAAGGCGAATGTGAAGGCCTTTGTCATAGATACTACAATGTTAAAGGGAATGAAGTCCTGGTGAAGGCCACGGTCATAGGTTGCAGAATCGATAATATCGGCAAACTCGCCGGTGATCCGCCCTCCCCAAAGTGCTACCACGATAGACAGGGAAATAAGACAGGGTACCATTAAAAGCGATGCAAGTATCTTTGGTGAAATGAGGTAAGCCTTAGTATTGATACCCATTATTTCAAGGGCATCAATCTGCTCACTGATGCGCATATTGCCCAGTTCTGACGCTATCTTGCTCCCCACCACACCAGCCAGCACCAAACATATCACTGTTGGTGAAAGTTCCAGTATCAGGCTGTCTCGTACAATAACAGCAATAGTGGTGGGTGGAATAAGATCTGTTACTAACTGGTAAGCCGTTTGCACCGTCATTACAGCACCTAGAAATACAGAGATGATGAGTACTATCGGTAACGAACCTACACCAATGTCCATGCACTGGGTCATAAACTCCTTCCAATACATTTTTACACTTTCCGGCCTGGTAAACATGCCTTTAAGCGTTAGTATGTATTTGCCAAGGTGTGAAAGAAAATTCATGTTAACAAAAATAGGCGGAATGAGTGAATGGTGTTATGAAGACTAAGTTCATTAAAACCATGCCTGCTGAAGATGAGTAGTTAATACTGTACAGCCCTTCTCCCTTTCATTTCCACTTTGAAAGATAAATATCTGTGATCAGACCAAGCAAATTAAAGAACCCTCGATAGCCTGAGGGGCTGATGAAGTGCCTAACTAAGCCCCATTCTTCTTTTTAACCCGCCACCATTTTTTCTTTCTTTCTTCCCGTAGCTCTTTTGTCATCGGGCATTTTATTTGGGCATCTATCACGGTTATAAGCGCCATATTTACTATGGCCCTCACCTGGCTACCTAACTGCAATACTTGTACAGGTTTATCCATACCCATCAATATGGGACCAATAGAGTCAGTGTTGCCCACTTCCTTCAACAAGTTGTAGGCTATGTTGCCAGCAGCAAGGTTTGGGAAAATCAGCGTGTTAACTTCTTCGTCTACCAATTCACTAAAAGGATAATTCTCTTTAAGCATTTCGTTATTTAAAGCAAGCATGCCCTGCATTTCACCATCCACTATAAGGCTGGGATCCAGCTTTTTTACAATGCTCCGGGCTTCGGCCACCAATTTTGCCTCTGGGGAAGAGCTGCTTCCAAAATTGGAATAGGATAACATCGCTATCCTCGGACGTATATTCAGGTTACGAACTTCTTTGGCTACCAATAGTGTTATGTCGGCAAGTTCTTCAGCAGTAGGGTTATAGTTTACGGTAGCATCAGCTAAAAATAATGGCCCACGTTTAGTTATGAGTATGTACATCCCTGCAATCTTCTTTACGCCGGGCTCTGTACCGATAACCCTCAAGGCTGGTTTTATCAGAGAAGTATAGTCTTTTGTCGGGCCAGAAATAATACCATCAGCCTCTCCTGTTTTTACCATCATACAGCCAAAGAAAGAACGATCCTTCATGATGCGGATCGATTCATAATGATTATATCCCTTACGACATGCCTGGGTAAAAAATAATTCCCCGTATTCTTTTCTCTTTGGTTCACTTTCCTCGCTCTTTGGATCAATCACCGGCATGTTCTCCATGTCAATGGCGTTTATTGCTGCTAATGCATTGATCTTTCTTTCATCACCCAATAGTATAGGGTAGCAAATGCCTTCGTCAAGACAAATGCGGGCTGCTTTCAGCACTTTAAGATTATCGCCATCGGCAAATATTATATGACGGGGGTCTTTACGAGCCTTGCTTCCGATGACGCGTAAAAGTTGGTTGTCCAAACCGAGGCGTTTATTAAGTTCTACCTTGTAGCCAACCCAGTCGGTAATGGGCATTCTCGCTACACCGCTTTCCATGGCTGCTTTTGCCACTGCAGGTGCTACTGTAGACAAAAGCCTGGGATCTATTGGCTTGGGGATGATATAGGTCGGCCCAAACTGGAGATTTTTTTCGTTGTATGCAAGGTTTACGATGTCAGGAACAGAAGTGCGGGCCAGTTCTGCGAGGGCTTTGACTGCTGCCAATTTCATTTCTTCATTTATGCGGGTGGCTCTTACATCAAGCGCTCCTCTAAAAATGTAAGGAAATCCTAATACGTTATTTACCTGGTTAGGGAAATCGCTTCGACCTGTGGCCATGATCACATCTTTACGCACTTCAATGGCTGCTGGGTAGCTGATCTCAGGATCAGGGTTAGCCATGGCAAACACGATAGGATTTTTTGCCATGTTTTTTATCATTTCTGGTGTAATAACATTGGCAACACTGAGACCTATAAATACATCTGCATTTTTCATTGCCGATTCAAGTGTCCAGTCACTACTCTTGGTGGCGAATTTTCTTTTTGTTTCGTTAAGGTCTTCACGCCCCTGGTGTAACACGCCTTTGCTGTCGAACATTAAAAAGTGTTCAAATTTTGCACCTAATTCTGTGTATAATAAAGAACAGGAAATGGCAGCAGAGCCGGCACCGTTGACAACTATTTTGACCTTTTCAATTTTCTTTTTTTGTAGCTCAAGTGCATTTAACAAGGCAGCACTGCTAATGATGGCAGTGCCATGCTGGTCGTCGTGCATTACAGGAATTTTCATTTCTTCCCGTAATCTTTTTTCGATGTAAAAACATTCAGGTGCCTTAATATCCTCGAGGTTGATGCCGCCAAATGTTGGCTCAAGAGATTTTACGATCTGGCAAAATTTCTCCGGGTCTTTTTCATTTATTTCGATGTCAAATACATCAATATCAGCAAATATCTTGAAGAGAACTCCCTTTCCCTCCATTACAGGCTTGCCTGCCTCGGGACCGATATCACCTAACCCAAGCACAGCAGTACCATTGCTGATAACACCTACAAGATTTCCTTTTGCAGTGTACTTGTAAACATTATCGACATCTCTGGCGATTTCTTTGCATGGCTCGGCCACACCCGGACTATATGCAAGACTAAGATCGCGTTGTGTTTTGGCTTCTTTGGTAGGGATTACTTCAATTTTTCCTGGTCTGCCTTTGGCATGATATTCCAATGCCTGTTGCCTGCTGAGTTCTTTTTGCATAAGGCGACAAATGTAAACTGCTAGCTAATTAAGGAAAGGTAAAAAGCCCAAAAAGTTGAAAGACGGTGGTTAAAATTGGTGGATGAGCTACCAGTTTCCCATTTGCTCTTCCACTATTCGCTCAGGTTTGGGAGCCTCTTCTGTTTGCCAGTTTTTATTGTACTTTACAAAGAAAGTAAGCCAAATGGTACGGCTTAGCCGCATGATATAAGGTACTGCAAGCACTAATACAACAATATTAAGGCCTAACCATATAAACAGGCTGTTATCATTAATGCTGATACCATAGAGCACCCAGAAAGCAATAAATGTGGCTACGCTTATGGCTACAGTAAGTGCATAACTTACATATCCTGTACCATAATAAAAACCAACTTCCAGTTCAAAAGGCTGACTACAGGCAGGACATTTTTCAGGCATCGCCATATTTTTTTTAGTATTAATACATAGCTTGTTGAGAAACATATTGCCCGTTCTGCAACGGGGACACTTACACTGAAAGATGCTTACAAAATAACTAGGCTTATAAACAGGAGGAGATTGCTTTTTTTCCATAAGACAAAGGTACAACCGGCTGCGATCTTTTAATAAAACAGCGCAGGGGATAAGTGAATCATTGGTCAGCCAATTACTTTTTCCATTTTCATGCTCCTGCTACCCTTCACCAACAGGTAGTTTCCGCGGGAATGATGATCGCTCCACCATTTATATGCTCCATCTGAATCAGGGAAAAAACGAAAACCATTGTTGATGGCTGCGAAATCTCCACCCACTAATATCACTTCCTTCCAACTATATTTTTTTAAGAGGGTAATAATAGCTTTATGTTCTTCAAGACTTTCCACCCCTAGTTCCATCATAGCTCCTAAAAAAAGTATTTTGTTGCGGGTGTTAAGGTGTGCAAAATTTTCGATAGCTGCCTGCATGCTGGTGGGGTTGGCATTATAAGCATCCAGTATGATCTTGTTGCCATCTTTTTCAAGTAATTGACTCCTGCTGTTTGATGGAACATAATTTTCAATAGCGCTAACAATTTTTTCAGAAGGAACATCGAAATATTTCCCGATGGCGCTTGCTGCTAATACGTTGTACAAATTATAATCTCCTACTAATTGTGTTCTGATAATTGAAGATGCATCTAACCCTATATCAATTTGTATTTCTGTAAATGGTTCGCTTTTTATGACTGAGCCTGTTACTTTCCCCTCTTTTGTGCCATACCAGAAAATATTTTTTAAGTCCTTTGCCATTTCACGGAAATAACCAAAATCAGCACAAACAAAGGCGCCACCACTATGAACGCGTAGATAATCGAAAAGCTCGCCTTTTCCTTTTTTTACTCCTTCTATGCCCCCAAAACCTTCGAGATGTGCTTTACCACAATTCGTGATAATACCATGAGTCGGTAATGTATAAGTACAATACGACTCTATTTCCTTTTGATGATTGGCGCCCATCTCGACAATGGCCACTTCAGCATCAGGTTTTATATTCAACAGGGTAAGAGGTATACCTATATGATTGTTGAGGTTTCCCTGGGTGGTGTATGTCTTGTAGGATGTACTTAGTACTGCGTGTATCAGTTCTTTTGTGGTGGTCTTTCCATTGCTGCCTGTGACTGCTATCACAGGGATGTTGAATTGCTGCCTGTGATGTTTTGCTAGCTGTTGCAGCGTATATAACACGTCATCGGTAAGCAATATCCCCGGTAGTGTTGCATATTCTTTTTCGTCAACTATGGCATATGCAGCCCCGGCTTTCAAAGCCTGTTCTGCAAAGCTGTTTCCATTAAAATTTGGCCCCTTTAATGCAAAAAAAATATCATCTTTTTTTACCAGGCGTGTATCAGTTACTACAGATGGATGTTTTAGAAAAAGCTGGTATAGTTCTTCTATATCGAGCATCGGGTGTTTTCAAACAAAAATAACAGGCTTGCACATCAGTTGAGAAAGACTGTAAATAAAAAAACCACCTTTATTAAAGGTGGCTTTTTGTAAAGAGGCATATTTGGGATTATCTCTTTTGTCTTTTTGTAGGCCAGTGATTACCAGTACGGGTACGGTTGCCTTCAGGCGCTCCGAAATATGTTTGTGCACAACGGAAACCTATAGTGCTTTCTGATTGATCCTGCTGAAGGAAACGGCGTGTGCCGGGGCTTAACCAGTAAGGACGATCCATCCAGCTACCACCTTTGATTACACGACTTGAATCGCTCACAAGGGTTGTTTTGCCGTAACCATAACTCGCACCGCTTAAGCTATCACCATCAAGATAGTTGATAGCATAGTGTTTTTGATAGTTGCGACGTTTTGCCAAAGAAGAATCATCTTCATCTACTTCTTTTACGCGGCCTACAGAATCTTTTTCAAAGCGATCGGCAGGATTATTAGATGAAGCATCTTTTACGTAAAGCTTTTTAAAAACGTTACCACGGTAGTAGTTGAAATCGTCCCCTACTTCGAAAGTGGTTGGCCTGTATACGTCTGCCACCCATTCGCTAACATTACCACTCATATTAAAAAGACCAAATGAATTGGGGTAAAAACTTTCAACAGGTGCAGTAATCGCTGCGCGGTCGTTCAAACCACCAGCAACACCCATAAGGTCACCAGATCCGCGTTTGAAATTGGCGAGCATTTCACCCTGCCATGCGCCGCGACGGTTATCACGTAAGCCATTAAAATTGGTATTTCCCCAGGAATAAACTTGTTTATTGGCTATTAACTCTTCGCCACGGAATTTTTCTTTTTTGCGCGGCTGAGGGTTTTGTCCAATCGGAGCTAATGCGGCATATTCCCATTCAGCTTCTGTTGGAAGGCGATAGTCAGGAGACATAACACCATCCTCAAAAGTTACACTGGTACGAGGTTTGCCATTGGGGTCCTTCAAAGGATTTTTCTTGCTTTTAGCTGCTGCTCCGGGAGGAGGAGTAGTCAGGCCAAGCAAATAAGCTTTAGTATTAAAGGCATCAGCGCCTTTGCCATTCAAATTTTGAATTTCTTTCTTATTGATATAACCACCCTGGATCATTGCAAGCTCATTCACACGGTCTGTACGCCAAAGGCAAAAATCGTGGGCTTGCTGCCAGGTTACACCCACCACAGGATAATAGTTGAAACTAGGGTGACGGAAATAATATTCTACATAAGGCTCATTAAAAGCCAACTCGCTACGCCATACCAATGTGTCGGGATAAGCGGCGTCTAATATTTTCTGATTGGCAGGTTCTCCTTGTGGGTCAAATACACGGTTCAGCCAAAACAGGTATTCACGGTAATGAACGTTAGCTACTTCTGTTTTGTCGATAAAAAAAGAGTTAACTGTAACACGTTTAGGAACGTTATTCCAATCTGCCATTACATCTTCTTCGGTAGCTCCCATTACAAAAGTGCCACCCTGTACAAATACAAGACCGGGGCCAGCTTTAATATCTTTTGGTTTTGCTACGTTAAAACCGCCTTGTTTCTTATCATTATAATTCCACCCGGTAGTGGCAGATTTGGCCTGTTTCTTGCCACACGAAGAAATTGCTGCAAGGGATGCAGCGAGAAGAAGCATATGGGAAACTCTCATGAAAACCGGCATTTAAATTTAGTTATTGAACGTTTCTGTGTCGTATATATTGTGTAAAAAACTGTGCGAAATTAATACTTCGCTTCAACTTCAGCCAAAAAAAGGCGATCGAACGAAATATTTGTTACCAACAGTTGTGTATTTTATCCTTAGATCTTGTTATTCAACAGTTACACTCTTGGCTAAATTCCTGGGTTTGTCTACGTCGAGACCTTTATTGATGCCGATATAGTAGCTTAGTAGCTGAAGGGGTATTACGCTTAACATGGGCCCTACTAATTCGTCGGCGTCGGGTACATAGATCACATCGTCAGCCATGGAAGGAATAATATTATCCCCGACAGTAGCTATACAGATCACTTTCCCCCGCCGGGCTTTTATTTCCTGCACATTCGAGACTATTTTTTCATAATAGCGGTCCTTGGTGGCCACGAATACTACGGGAAGGGTTTCATCCACAAGAGCAATAGGGCCATGTTTCATTTCAGCCGCAGGATAACCTTCAGCATGTATATAGCTTATTTCTTTGAGTTTCAAGGCGCCCTCGAGTGCCACTGGAAAATTATAGCCCCTGCCTAAATAAAGAAAATCCGCAGCATCCTGGTATTTTGCCGCAATTGCTTCTATCTCTGATGTGTCTTTTAATATTTCAGCTACTTTTTCGGGAATAGCTTCCAGTTCATGGATCAGTTGAAGATAGCGGGATTCATCGATGGTACCCTTTGCTCTTGCTATTTTTAGTGCCATCATTGTCAATACAGCCAACTGGCCGGTAAATGCTTTTGTGCTTGCAACGCCAATTTCAGGCCCACTATGCGTATAAGCTCCCGCATGGCTCATTCTCGCAATGCTGCTTCCTACCGAATTGACCACCCCAAAAATAAAAGCGCCCTTGTCTTTTGCATTTTCCAGTGCCACAAGGGTATCAGCCGTTTCCCCACTTTGAGAAATAGCGATAATAACATCGCCCGGGTTGATAACCGGATTACGATACCTGAACTCAGACGCATATTCAACTTCGACCGGTATCCTGCACAATTCCTCAAAAAGATATTCAGCTACCAGCCCCGCATGCCAGCTGGTGCCACAAGCTACCATCAGTATCCGGGAAGTGTTGAGCAATTTCTCCATATGGCTTTCCACGCCTCCCATGGTAATGATGCCTTGCTCGGGTTGTAATCTTCCCCTGAGACAGTCGTGTATGGTAGCAGGCTGTTCGAAAATCTCCTTTAGCATGAAATGATCAAATCCTCCTTTTTCAATCGCAGCCAACTCCATGTCCAACTCTGTAATAAACGGAGTTTGAACCTCATTACCCAGGTTCTTCATAATAAGCTCATCCGCCTTTACGATCGCTATCTGGTAATCATTGACGTACACCACTTCTTTTGTGTACTCAATGATTGGGGATGCATCTGATGCGAGGAAATGCTCTCCTTTGCCAATACCGATTACAAGAGGGGAGCCTTTTCTTGCAGCTATAATGCAGGAGGGATCATTTTTATCCATCAGTAGTATGCAGTAAGCGCCCACGACCCTTTTTAATGCGATCCTCAGCGCCTCTTCAAGCGTACAGTTATTGTTGCGTTTAATGTCTTCAATGAAATTCAGTAATACTTCTGTATCAGTATCACTCGTAAAGTGATATCCTTTTTTGACTAATTCTTCCTTGATATTTGCATAGTTCTCAATAATACCATTGTGAATGATGGCCAATTCCCCGCTTGCAGAAGCATGTGGATGTGCATTCCTATCGCTTGGTTCACCATGTGTTGCCCAACGGGTGTGTCCAATGCCCGCATTGCCATTTAGGTCCATACCAATTACTGTTTCTTCCAGGTCTGCAACCTTGCCTTTCTTCTTATATAATTTTAATCCATGGTTTAACAAGGCTACCCCTGCGCTGTCATACCCCCTGTATTCGAGTCGCTTTAATCCCTTTATTATGACGGGATAGGCTTGCCTGTAACCAATATATCCAACTATTCCACACATGGTTTTCTATTTTTTGAGAGTGCAATATTACTGCTACTGCTTTTATTGTAAACACTTCTTGATATGATAGCCAGCTATGTTTCGGCGATGAGAAAGAAAATACAGCCATAAAACTCCTTTTTCTTTGCATCACTCTGTTGCTGAAAGATGAGTATTCATCTTCAGTTTCTATAAACGCAGAACTTATACAGATATTTGTTTCTATGCTAAAATCAGCAGGGTTGACATTGCTTTCAAAATTACTAACGGCATTGCTGAACTTTGCTGCCATTATTATTATATCACGGTTCTTAGGGCCGGCAGATAAAGGTATTTGTAGCTGGTACCTTGTAATAATAGCCACCTCTCTTATTTTTTCGGAACTCGTAGCAGGCCCGGCGGTTGGACTTCTTATTCATAAATACAATATCGCAAAGGTTAGAAGCGTCGGCTATATATGGAGCATTTTTATATCCCTGTTCATTCCTGCCTTTTTTTTGATCACCCAAAAAATTAATGTGACTGAGTGGGCTTTGATTGTTGTGTTGTGTTGGCTGAATGCCGCGAATACTTTGCATCTCCATTTGCTCCTGGCTAAACAGCGATTGGCTTTATTTAACGGCTACAATTTTTTTTTGGCAGCAACGGCGGTGACCTTTGTCTTTGTTTTATTTGAAATGGGCTATGCCGGACGGATAAATTATTTGTTTTGCCTTATAGTAGCCTGGGGCCTTTGTTTCTTTGCCGGTTTATTTTTGTTTAGCGCTGATAAAAATAAAGATCTTAAAAATGATTCAACGAGCGGTCTATTAAAAGAGGGGTTTACATACGGGATTGCTAACCAGGCGGGTCATCTCACCAGTTTACTAAATAATAAGCTTGTATTTTTTCTGTTGCCTGGGGCTATCCTGGGAGTTTATTCCAATGCTTTATCGCTTGCCGAAGCGATCTTAATGATACCGGGTAGCGTAGGACAGATACTCTATTCTAAGGCGCTGAATAGTAATGATCAACGCAAATCGGACGAAAATGCAAGAATTGCATGGTGGCTCAACCTGGTATTATTATCCCTGATCTTCCTTATCCTTTGTCTTGTCCCGGATATTTTCTACCAATATCTCTTTGGAACAGCATTTAAGGGAGTTAGGGTCTACCTGATCATTTTGGCATTGGGTATGGTATTTTACAGCGGCTTTCTTATATTGAGCTATTGCCAATCTGCAAAAGGGAATTTCATCAGAAATTTTTATGCTACTGTTATAGGCTTATTGGCAAATGCTGGTGTGTGCATGTTGTATTTCAGGATGCATAAACTTGATCCAACTATGGGGGCCATATGCTTGTCGGTTGGCTTTTTTATCATTTTTTTGGTGTCTGCCGTACAGTTTTGGAAAGTAAGTTCTGCTGCAAAAGGCCTCTTGAGCCCTCCATCAATACAGGAAATTCAAAGTTTCCTGGTCAATAAATAAACCAGTTTTGCACAATGCTGAATAAGTATAAGCAATAATTTATTTGTGCTGTAAACTGTACAGGCTGAATTTTGCGCCCCGATTATGTTACCATTAGAAGAGTTTTACCCATTTCTTACTCGCAATGCAAAGGTGGTGATCACCACACATCAGAAACCCGATGGCGATGCGATGGGCTCTTCACTGGGATTGATGCATTTTCTAAAAAAACTGGGGCATACTGTCTCAGTCATTTCTCCAACCAACTGGGCCGGATTTTTGAACTGGATGCCAGGTTGCAATTCAGTGGTTGATTTTGAGGCAAAACGTATGCAGGGAGAGGAACTGATCAAACACGCAGACTGGATCTTCTGTCTTGACTTTAATAATTTCCCACGCACCAAGCATATGGAGAATAGCCTGCTGGCAGCAAAGGCGATTAAAATCCTCATTGATCATCACGAAGAACCGCAGAAAGATGTTTTCAGTTACGGCAAAAGTACTCCAGCCAAAAGCTCAACCTGTGAAATGGTATATGATTTCATTGTTGGGAGCGGGAATGCCAGCCTTATTGATGAAAGCATAGCTGCCTGTTTGTACACAGGCGTAATGACAGATACGGGTTCTTTTCGTTTTCCCTCTACTTCTGCGGCTGTTCATCGAATGGTGGCTTTCCTGAAGGACAAGGAACTTCGGCATGAACTGGTTCACGAATATATATACGATAGCTACCTTGAAAACAGGCTGAGATTTACGGGGCATGTGTTGCTGAACCGTATGGATGTGTTGTATGAATATAATACGGTTTTGATAGCGATACCAAAAGGCGATCTGATGCGCTTTGGTATTCAGACAGGGGACACTGAGGGGCTTGTAAATTTTCCGCTTAGTATTCAGGGTATCAAAATGGTGGCAATTGTTATTGACAGGGATGAAGAAAGAAAATGGTCTTTCAGAAGCAAGGGAAATGTGGATGTGAACAGCTTTGCCCGTAAATATTTCAATGGGGGTGGCCACTTTAATGCGTCAGGTGGCAGGGCAACTGAAAGTCTTGAGATGACTGTCAAAAATTTTCACCAGGCTATCACTGAAATAAAAGCTGAATTGGAATAATTGATCTGTAAGCGAGATCATATCTAAATTTTTAAACAGGAATTATGAGAATAAAGACAAAAAATGTACTTGTATTTTTAATGGCAACTGCCTTTGCAGCTTGCGGTAACTATGATTATAAAAAGACAAAGGAAGGATTGGTATATAAGATCTTTCCCAATGGGAAAGGCGATCCAATAAAGCCAGGGCAGTTTGTAAAAGTATATATGAGAACTAGTGTGAATGACTCCGTGATCATGGACAACTTTGGCCGTCTTCCCGCATATGGACCACATGACACTACAAGAAAAGGATCGTACAATTTCACAGATTTTCTTGGGGAAATGAAAATAGGAGATTCGGCAATTTTCTCAATCCCGGTTGATACTCTTCAAAAAAAGGGGATGCTTCAGTACAACGAAGTTTTCAAAAAAGGGGCAACTATAAATGGCAGTGTAAAAGTATTAAAGGCCTTTGGCAGTGAGAAGGAAATAACCAGCGACTACCAGGCAGAGATGGAAAACGAGAAAAAGAGAGAAATAAGCGGTTTGGAAGCGTATTTAAAAGAAAACAAAATAACAAATGCCCAAAAGACCCCTAATGGAGTCTTTGTAGTGATTGAGAAAGTAGGCACCGGTTTATTTGCGGACAGCGGTACCGAGGTAAAAGTAAATTATACGGGATATTTAAAATCTGGTAAGAAATTTGATTCTAATGTAGATTCCAGCTTTCATCACCAGCAGCCGTTTGAATTTAAAGTGGGTTCTCACCAGGTGATTGCAGGTTGGGATGAAGGAATCAGGTTGCTGAAGCAAGGAGGGAAAGGAAAATTGTACGTACCGGCTATGTTAGCGTATGGTCAGCAATCGCAGGGAGATAAGATGCCGGCATACAGCGACCTTGTTTTTGAAGTGGAAATTATTGATGTTAAACCAGCGACTTCCGAACCAACAAATCTTCCCGGTAAAAAATAATTTAATTGTTACATTTTGCAAAAGAGATTAGTAGATCAGTATCTCATTATTAATTTCGATTTGACTTATTGGTCAGGTGTCTTAAAAATGGGGTGTTTAATTTTTTTTAAAAAAACGGCCTTTTTTAATAGCTTATAAGTTACTTTTGAGCCCTCTATGGTATTCGTTGCTCCACTTACTTCACACAAAAAACCTTTCTCTGGATTAAATACTTTAAAGCTGTGCATAGAGTACGAAACTATCTGCTAATCAATCAGATAGCTCCCAAATGGATGGTATTCTTTTTTGATACTTTCATCGGTGCTATTTCGTTTGTTATCGCAAATTACCTCAGATTTAATTTTGATTTTAAGTTTATCGCCACTCTTGGATTAACCGGCGACCTTGCCTTAGTCATTCTTACAAACTCCCTCTTCTTCTATATTTTCAAAACCTTCCAGGGGATCATAAGATTTTCGGGTTTTGCTGAAGCTGTTCGTACCACGTCAGCACTTTTTGGTTCGTTTATCGTGTTGATGATGCTCAGTTTATTCATGCGCATCACGGGACATGTCTCTCCTATTCCACCTTCTGTTCTGATCATATACCTGCTTACTGCTTCCTTTATCATGGTAGGCTATAGGCTAATGGTAAAAGTGATTTACCGAAGCAGCCTTAGTAGCGGTAAAAATCAAAGCGTTGTGATTTTTGGGGGTGAAATAAATGGCTCCCAGCTAAAAAATACTATTGAACAATCTTCAGATTATCAATACAAGGTGGTGGGATTTATAGATGACGACTTGTCGTATGTAGGAAAGACCATTGATAATGTAAAAATTTACACGTTCGAGCAGATAAAAGAACTCATGAGAACGTGGGATATTAAGTTGCTTTTATTTGCTAAGCCTGATTTGTCTGTTGATATCAAAAATGAGGTAGTTGACTATTGCCTTGAGCACGAGATACAGGTGCGAAATATTCCCCCTGTGGGCCAGTGGATAAAAGGACATTTAAATATTTCGCAACTTAAAGAGATAAAGATTGAGGAGTTGCTTGGCAGGCCCCAGATAAAACTAAGGAACCAGGGAGTGGTGAATTTGCTGGAGTCAAAAAGGGTGCTCATTACCGGTGCTGCAGGATCGATAGGCAGTGAGTTGGCAAGACAGATTGCCAGCATCAACCCGTCCCTGCTCATTTTGTGCGATCAAAATGAAACGGGTTTATACGAGCTGGAATATGAACTTAAAAATAATTTTCCCGGCTGTGAAAACTTGAGCCTTTATATCGGGGATGTAAAGGACGAGAGCGCAATGGAAAATTTATTCAAAAGATTCAGGCCGCAGGTGGTTTTCCATGCTGCTGCTTACAAGCATGTGCCAATGATGGAATATCACCCATCAGAGGCGATCAGGAATAATGTACTTGGAACACGTGTGCTCGCTGACCTTTCCATCGAATATTCGGTAGAAAGATTCCTGCTTATTTCAACTGACAAAGCAATCAACCCAACCAATGTAATGGGTGCTTCAAAACGTATTGCTGAGATTTATGTACAATCGCTTGGCAATAGGGAGAAAAAGGTGGTTCACCTGAATGGAAGCGGCAACAACGATCTGAACAGCGACAGGAAGATTACCACAAAATTCATTACAACCCGCTTCGGAAATGTATTGGGTTCCAATGGATCTGTTATACCACGGTTTAAAGAACAGATAGCCAATGGCGGCCCTGTTACGGTTACGCACCCTGATATCATTCGATACTTCATGACCATATCAGAAGCATGTTCGTTGGTATTGGAAGCAGTAACAATGGGTAATGGTGGCGAAGTATTTCTGTTTGATATGGGCGACCCTGTCAAAATTGTTGACCTGGCCCGGAAAATGATAAAGCTGGCTGGCTTTATACCCAATAACGATATCGAGATCAAGTTTACAGGTCTTCGTCCGGGAGAGAAACTTTTTGAAGAATTGCTGAACAAAGAAGAAGAGGTGATACCTACCCACAATAAAAAGATTCTTATAGCAAAGGTGGTTGAGTACGACTTCTATTCCGTCAATAAATCCATTGATTCATTATTGGAATGCGCCTGGCAAAATCATGATGAGGACGTGGTTAGACAAATGAAACGCATCATCCCTGAATATATCAGCAACAATTCAATTTATCAATCCTTTGACGAGATCAACCAGTCGGGAATTGTTGCTTCTAATTAGCATATTGCATTACTTTCGCCCGAAAGAATTAAAGAATGTTTTCGTTTTTTAAACGAAGCCCACGTATACAGCCTAGTTTTGATTTCATAGGTGCAGACATGCACAATCATTTGCTTCCCGGCATTGATGATGGAAGTCCTGATGTTGAAACTTCTCTTCGCTTAATTGATGTACTGCAGCAGTTAGGGTATAAAAAATTTGTTTGTACTCCCCATGTTATATTAGAAGTTCATCCAAATACTCCTGAAACCATTAACACCGCATGGCATGAACTATCGGAAGGAATAAAGCAAAAAGGATATACTTGCCCCTTGGAGTACGCTGCAGAATATATGATCAACTTCGATTTTGATCACATTGTTGCAGAAGGGAATCCTCTTGCTTTTGGCGATAAGCATGTGCTCATAGAAATGAGCTATGCAGTAGAGTCGCCTAACATCAAAGAAACAGTGTTCACATTACTAACAAAAGGGTATAAACCAATATTAGCTCATCCAGAACGTTATCCTTACTATTTTCATCGCATTGCTTATTACGAAGAAATGTTTGATTCTGGTTGTGATCTCCAAATAAACCTGCTGTCACTTATTGGCTATTATGGCAAGCCCATAAAAAAAATGGCAGAAAAGCTTATTGATAAAGGATGGGTGACATGGGTTGGTACAGATTTACATCACGATAAGCATCTTGCTGCATTGATCGATCTTGCAAACGATACAAAAGCTTTGCGATATATTGAAAAGATCAAAGACCTCAAGAATTATTCTCTGCTGGGTAAATGATCGGGAATTTCGTTATGTTCCTCTCAAAGGACTCCAGGGTAAATTTTCCAATGTAATGTGCTTCATGTGAGAATTATGATTGATATTGTATATTAAATAAATAATATAAGAAGCACGATGATCGGATTAGTGGATTATGGAATGGGGAACCTTGGATCTATTGGAAATATGATCAGGAAAATGGGAGGTGATTCCTGTATTGTCCATGAAGCAAGTGATTTAATAAAATGCAGCAAAGCGATCCTGCCTGGTGTCGGGGCTTTTGACACGGCTATCAGGAATCTTCACGCCCTGAAACTTTGGGATCCATTGCACGAATTTGCTCTTGTTCAAAAAAAGCCACTGCTTGGAATTTGCCTTGGCATGCAGGTATTATGTGTTGGGAGTGAAGAAGGTTCATTGGATGGCCTTGGGTGGATACAGGCTGAAGTAAAGAAATTCAGATTCGACAGCCAGGACGAGAGCATGAGGTCATTAAAGATACCCCACATGGGATGGAATACAGTTATACCAACAGATGCCACATTTCCTCTTTTTAAAGATTGGGAAGAACAAATGCGGTTTTATTTTGTTCATTCGTATGCAGTGACTTGCAAAGATGAAAAAGAATCAAAGGGTAGAACTATGTATGGTTACAGTTTTGATTCTGTCGTTGCAAAAGAAAATATCATGGGCATGCAATGTCATCCCGAAAAAAGCCATCGTTTTGGGATGATTGTTTATAAAAACTTTATCGGGTTGTAATTAAGAAAATAAAATGTTTCAAAAAAGAGTGATCCCGGTATTGCTGCTTCAGAATGGAGTCTTGGTGAAAACAGTTTGTTTCAAGCATCCCGTTTATGTTGGCGACCCTATCAATGCCGTACGCATCTTTAATGAAAAGGAAGTGGATGAGATGGTGATACTTGGTATAGATGCTTCCTTAAAAAATAAAGCTCCAGATTATGAATTGCTTGAAAAAATAGCAGGCGAAGCTTTTATGCCGCTTTCTTATGGCGGAGGGGTGCGCAGCAAGGAGCAGGTAAAATTGTTGCTTCGTCTTGGATTTGAAAAAGTGATCATTAATACGGCATTATATGAACAGCCTGGATTACTTTCTCAATTATCAGAAGAGTTTGGCTCATCAAGCATTGTAGCCTGCGTGGATGCAAGAAAAAATTTATGGGGTAAATATGAAGTGTTTTCCAAATGTGGTACAGAAAAGATACCAGGGACCGTTTTGGATATTTGCTTGAAAATGGAGGCACAGGGTGCTGGTGAATTATTGCTTCATTCAATTGATCGCGATGGAACTATGAAAGGATATGACATTGCGCTGGTTCAAAATATTGCAGATCGCCTGTCAATCCCGGTAATTGCGTGTGGTGGCGCGGGCCAGTTATCGCATGTTTCAGAGGGCCATCAAAATACAAAAGCATTGGCTTTCGCTGCAGGGTCTATGTTTGTATTCAAGGGCCCCCATAAAGCTGTTTTAATTTCTTATCCCAACTATAACGAATTACAAGAAGCATTGAAAGATTAAAATGTACTGGTTAGATATCGTCGCCTGCAACAAGAATCAGCATGGATTTTTTAATTATATCAGAAGTAGAGCATAAAGTAAATGATAAGCATCAAATTGGAGCATATGCGCCCTACGTCAGGGAAATGAACCTGTGGGATAAATATTTTGACTCTGTCACGATTGTTGCACCCTGTACGAGCCAGGCTTTTACTGCTATCGATATTCCTTTTGATCATTCTTCCGTTGTTTGCAAAAAAATCCCTTTTCTTGATTTCAGGTCTCCGGCCAGTTTTTTGAGGTCAATAGTCAATATTCCCGGGATCATGATTGTCATGTTCCGGCAAATGCATAAGGCTGATCATATTCATTTGCGCTGCCCTGCAAGTATTAGCTTAGTGGCCTGTTTTGTACAAATGTTTTTTCCCGGGAAAAAAAAGACAGCAAAATATGCCGGCAACTGGGATTCGAGGAGCAAGCAACCATTTAGTTATCGGCTGCAACAATATATATTGCAGAACACTTTTCTTACAAGAAATATAAAAGTGCTTGTGTATGGCAGCTACCCGCAAAGTACAAAGAATATTTTGCCATTCTTTACAGCGAGTTACAGCGAAAAAGATATTGAATTTGTTGAGCCTCATATAATTGCTGCACATAGAAAAATACGATTGATATTTGTGGGCGCCTTCACAAAAAATAAACAACCCCTGTTACCCGTACAAGCAACAGAAGCTTTGCTAAAAGCAGGCTTTGAAATGGAGCTGAATATGTTTGGAGAGGGTGATGAAATGCCCGGTGTGAACGCTTATATTCTTACAAAGCGACTTCAATCATTTGTAAAACTGCATGGTAACAGATCTTTAGCTGAAGTGAATGAATATTTTAAGCAGTCTCATCTTTTGGTTATGTGCTCAAGAAGTGAAGGATGGCCTAAGGCTGTGGCCGAAGCAATGTTCTGGGGATGTGTTCCCATTGCTACTGCTGTAAGCTGCGTGCCGTGGATGCTTGACAATGGGACAAGAGGAAGTCTTGTAAAAAATAATAATGTGGATGAGATAGTTAAGGCAGTAATGAATTATGTACATCATAGCGATGCTTATAGTCTTGCTTCCGGTGATGCAATGGCATGGTCGAGGCAATTCACTTTAGAAAAATTTGAAAAAGAGATCAGCAAATTGATTTAGGAAAATACTAATGGAATGAATTTTTTAATTGTAACACATGTGGCTCATAGCATCAATGATAAAAATCAGCCGGGTGGATATAGCCCCTATGTGCGTGAAATGAATTTATGGGGTAAATACGTTGATAAAATCACCATTGTAGCACCTATATCAAAAGATCCTCTCACTCCTATGGATCTTTTATACAATCACCCGAATATTTCAATGGTTCCTGTAAAAGACATTGATTTTACTTCAATACCCGCAATCATAAAATCAGCATTTCGTTTGCCTGGTATCATGTGGATCATTTTCAGGCAGATGCAAAAAGCAGATCATATACATTTACGTTGCCCTGGTAATATGGGTATGCTTGCGTGCTTTATCCAGGTATTGTTTCCAAAAAAGAAAAAAACAGCCAAGTACGCTGGGAACTGGGATCCGGCTTATAAGAATCCTGTATCATATTCACTGCAAAAGACAATATTAGCCAATACATTTCTCACACGCAATATGAGTGTGCTGGTGTATGGCTCATGGCCGGGATTTACAAAGAACACAAAATCATTTTATACTGCCACCTACTTTTCAGATGAAATTGACAGGCAGTTTAAAAAATCGTATTCAGGAAGACCTGTTTTTGTTTTTAGCGGTGTAATGGATGGGCGAAAGGATCCTTTTTTTACTTATGAACTTTTTAAAGCTATTAAGCAAGTATTACCAACAGCTGTTTTGCATTTTTGTGGTGACGGTAGTTTAAAGTTGCCCTTGCAGGAAAAAGTAAAAGAGGAGGGATTTAGTGATTCGATCATTTTCGAGGGAGCGCTTAGTAAAGACCAAATGAAAAAGGTTTACCAGCAGGCACATTTCCTGATATTTTTTACAAAAACAAGTGAAGGCTGGCCAAAGGCGGTTGCAGAGAGCTTATTTTGGGGTGTTATACCCGTTACCAAACCAATATCTGTTGTTACTCAAATGGTAGATAACGGAAACAGGGGTTTATTGTTTGATAAGGTTGAGATTCAGTCGATTGTTAAAAAGGTGCAAGCATTGTGGAATGACAAATCAAGAATTGAAAAAATGTCAGAAGATGCAATGAAATGGAGCCGTCAGTATACGCTTGATGGATTTGAAAATGAAATAAAGAAACTGATTTTATCTTAAGTGTTTACAAAAGAAATGATAGTAAAAAAAACAGCAGATAAATCCGTTGTCCATAAGACTATTTTATACATAGGTAATAAATTATCAAAGCATGGATATACGCCGACTAATGTTGAAACATTAGCGCCACTACTGGGAGAGTATTACGAGGTAATATCCGTGTCGGATAAAAAAGATCAGGGGCTTCGTTTCCTGGACATGGCACTGGCAATCATAAAAAACAAGAACAAAGTAAGCCTTGTAATCATTGACACATATAGTACCAGGGCATTCCTATTTGCACGTATTTGTGGAGCGCTGGCATATAAGTTTCATATTCCTTACGTACCCATTTTGCATGGTGGTGATCTCCCCAGGATGATAAAAAACGCACCAGAAAAAAAACTTACTTATTTTAAGAAGGCTACCAAACTGGTAGCTCCCTCTCAATATTTATTTCAGCAATTTCAACAGTTTGGCTTTGCAAACCTTGTGTTTATACCCAACAATATTGACCTCGGAAAGTATAAGTTCAAAGAACGTAATGGAATAAAGCCAAAACTGCTTTGGGTAAGATCATTTCATGAAATATATAATAGCGGCATGGCAATAAAGGTTTTGAAAAAACTTTTATCACAATACCCCGATGCTTGTTTGTGTATGGTAGGGCCTGACAAAGATGGTTCACTCCTTAAAACAAAATTATTAGCAGGTGAATCAGGCGTAGCCGGTAAGGTAATATTTACAGGAATGCTTGCGCAGGACAAATGGCATGAGCTATCGGAAGAATATGATATTTTTATAAACACTACTAATATTGATAATACGCCCATCAGTGTTATTGAAGCATTGGCATTAGGCCTGCCGGTAGTTAGCACAAATGTGGGAGGTATTCCGTACTTGTTAGAGCATGGAACAAATGCATTGCTGGTGCCGGCCACGGATATAGATGCAATGACGGACGAAATAAAAAGTTTATTAGGTCAACCCGGGCTGGCCTTGGCGCTTTCAGGAGCAGGCAGAGTGCTTACGGAATCCTTTGATTGGGAAAAAGTAAAGTCTCAATGGAAGTGCCTTATTGATGATGTGATTCAATGAAGGGTAGTTTAATATTTCTAAAAACTGTTTGAATGAAATTGTTTGATTGGGCTTTAAAGCGAAAAGGGTTTCCCATTGATAAGGCAATGGAACATTTGAAGCAGGTGCAGGCATTGTCGCCCGAACAATTACTTCAATACCAGGAACAGAAGAAATCAGAAATATTCCAATATCATAAACAGCATAATAGCTTTTACAGGTCTTTTCTAGCAGCGCACAATAAAGCTGAGGTAACTAAATGGAGCGATGTCCCAGTTATCACAAAGGCTGATATGCAAGTGCCTTTGAGTGATCGTTTATCGGAAGGGTTTAATTTAAAAAATGTCTACCAGAACAATACCAGTGGTTCATCTGGTACTCCTTTCTTTTTTGCAAAAGACAGGTTTTGTCATGCACTTACATGGGCGTCGAATAAGAACCGTTTCGGGTGGCATGGCCTCGATTTTAATTCATCGTGGCAGGCAAGATTTTATGGTATTCCTTTGAAGAAGGTAAAATACTACCGGGAAAAATTGAAAGACAAGATGAGTCACCGGGTAAGATTTCCAGTATTTAATCTTTCTGATGAGGTTTGTGCCTCTTATCTAGAAAAATTCAGCCAGGTTCCCTTTGAGTATTTAAATGGTTATACAAGCAGCCTGGTGCTCTTCGCAAAATTTTGTATTTCACAGGAAGTGGTATTAAAAGACATCTGTCCTTCGCTCAGGGTATGTATCACCACTTCTGAAATGTGCAGTGATATTGACAGGGCAACACTTGAAAAAGGCTTCGGTGTAAAAGTAGTAAACGAATATGGTGCCGCAGAGTTGGATTTGCTTGCATTTGAAGATGAGGAAGCTAATTGGCTGTTGAACGAGGAAAATCTTTTTATTGAAATACTTGATGATTCAGGAAATATAGTTCCTGAAGGTAGTGCTGGCCGTGTTATTGTGACAGCATTATATAACCGGGCAATGCCACTTATTCGTTATGAATTGGGGGATATTGGCGTAATAAAGCCGGGTATTCGTATTGGATTTCATCGTGTTCTCAAAGAACTTACAGGCAGAACCAATGATATTGCAATTTTGCCAAGTGGTCGCAAGGCACCGGGGCTAACTTTTTACTATGTTACCAAAAGTCTTCTCGAGCAGGGTGGTAGCATGAAGGAATTTATTATTAAACAGGTAAAACCATCGAGCTTTGAACTGGAATATGTAGCTTCAAACGCCATCAGTGAATCAGAAAAACGAAAAGTGCGAGAAATGATGGATACCTATCTTGAGCCGGGACTGGAACTCAATTTTACAAGAACTGAAAAGATACAGAGGACTAAAGCTGGAAAGCTAAAGCAGTTTCAATATTTAGTAAACGATCAATCCTGAGATCCTGCTGACTTAACAACGAAATTTCCACCTCAATTTTCAAATCGCTCATGCATGAAACTGCCTGACTATTTTTGCCCCCTTTAGTACGAGCATGCGGATTGTTTATTTTTATCAATATTTTGGAACATCAAAAGGAGGGTGGAGCACCCGTGTGCACGAAATGTGCAGGCGCTGGGTGGAGGAAGGACACAAAGTGACCGTGGTAACTACACCTTATGATAAATCCGATATTGATCGATTTAAAGGTCTTGCTAAAAAGTTCGAATTTGATGGAATCGAAGTGATCGTACTCAACTTCCTTCAGTCAAACAAGCATTCAACTCTAAAAAGAATAGTCAGGTTTGTGCAGTTTATCTGCATGGCAATTTTTTATGTTTTCAAGCTTCGTTATGATGTTGCAATTGCGTCCTCCGGTCCTATTACCGTTGGATTTCTTGGTATACTGGCAAAAAAACTGAGGGGTAAGAAATTTGTATTTGAAGTCAGGGATCTTTGGCCCGCCGGTTCTGTTGAACTCGGTATCATCAAAAACAAATTTGTCAAAAGAATATCGTATTGGTTTGAACGGAAATGTTATAAGAATGCTGATCTTATCGTTGCCTGTTCCGAGGGAATGAAAAAGGACATAGAAGACAGGTTTCATTATAAACACATTATTGTCGTTCCTAATGCTTGTGATACAGAACTATTCCAGGCGAAAATGGAAACAGATATACCTGCCGATCTGCAGGATAAAAAACTGATCTTATATACTGGCTCTCTTGGCGTAATGGACCATTGCATGCAAATAATGTGGGCAGCAAAGCATGTGAATCCACATGTCTATCCGGATGTTCGATTTATAATTGCAGGAGACGGGGTTGAAAGGACCATGATGGAGAATTATGCAAAGAAAGAAAACTTACATCATGTGATCTTTTTGGGGTTAATACCAAAAACAGAAGTGGTGGCCTGGTTGCAAAGAGCTTATTGCGCTATTGTCTGTTTCAAAAATGTTCCTATCCTTAATACAGTATCGCCCAATAAAATGTTTGATGCATTTGCATCCGGCTTGCCCATTATACAAACTACACAAGGGTGGATAAAGGATTTATTTGAAAAAGAAGAATGTGGAATGACTGTAGAGCCAGATGATGCCGTCGAAATGGCTACTGCAGTTCAAAAATACCTGGATGCTCCTCAAATGCGGGAGCGACATGCCCAGAATGCCTTAAAGCTTGCTCACACAAGATTTAGCCGCGATTACTTTCCAGCACAGTGGGATCCGAAGCTTGGAATTCACGTGACTTGAAGTCGCGGC
>JADMIO010955765.1_pt1 | contig 73109 bp, 63 predicted proteins | sample 8958161 | NCBI WGS metagenome assembly JADMIO01 (sample SAMN16585339, study PRJNA669376) | soil metagenome | isolation source: Crop rotation soil | place: USA: Cullars Rotation, Alabama | collected 2011 | reverse complement strand
GTTGCATCTCCAGATATAGTACCTGTTAAACCCGCCAATTTGGAATTATGAGCGTTTGCAAAATTTAAAACGAATAACAATAAAAAATTCAGGTAAAATTGCTTCATACTTAATTGGTTTGATTCGTTATTCCAACCTGATTAGTTCAAAAAAAACGAATTGAAAGTCTTCAAAAATAACAATAAATTCTCCTATCATACATAAATGCGGTGAAATGCAAATAATTACGATGAACCACTTTAAAGATTACAATTCTGACACGACATAGGTTCATTAAAAACAAAAAAGGAAGAAATTTTTTAATTTTAAGAAAATTTTTGTAGGTTTATTAAAAAATATAAATGTAAGCCTAAAAAAAGATAATTGGTACAGGTATCTAAAAATATAAAAGTTAATAGTTTAAATAAATAAATTATAGAATATGAAAAAAATTATCATTGTCGGAACATTAAGTCTTATGATTGCAGGAGCAGCATTTGCTTATGATTATTATGCAGGAGGCCGTTGCACAGGTTCATCCGGTTGTGGCGCTTGCAAAAATTGTAAATATTGTAAACATTGTGCTCAGGAAGGAGGGACTTGCGGTGTTTGCAAATAAAAAAACTTTTTTATATATCATATCTTTCAAGATTCCACCGAGTTACAACTTGATACCAGTTTAATATGTTAAGAAAAAAAACAGATGTAGTTTAAACATTGCTTTTAAATTAATTTGTGAAAAATTTGATTATAATATTATTTTAAAAGCTATAATTTTTAATATTTTAGAACCAAAATGCGTTAATGATTAAGAAAAAATTATTAATATCATGTAATACCTAAAATAACTTTATAAATTATTTATTTTTTTATACTTTAGCTGAAATATCAATAATGTAACATGGAACAAGTTATTAGTTTGACAAACAGCATACTACAATCGAATAATGTTTCTGTAAAATCTAATTCGGTAAGCGTTGATGTTAATAAAATGCCTAATGCTGTATTGAGAAGATTAATAAATGAGGTAAAATTCGAGAATCAGAACAATATTACCGCATACAACCGTACGCATAACCGCCATAACCGTGGACGTTAATTTTGTACATAATAGTGAACTCGATACCGTTTTAATTAAAGTTGCCAGCAGGTGTAATATTAATTGTTCCTACTGCTATGTATATAACATGGGTGATGATAATTGGTCACGTATGGAAAAGTTAATGTCGCTTGAAACCATTAAAGCGATTGCCAAGTCCTTAAAAGAACTTTCCTTTAAACAATCTAAACTCTTTAGTATAGTACTGCATGGTGGAGAACCTTTTTTGCTTGGCGCAAAAAAAATGGAAACTTATTTTGGATTACTTCGTGATTCGTTACCGTATGAATACCCAATAAGCATCCAAACTAACGGAATCTTAATTTCTTCAGAGTTGCTAGATATTTGTTCAAAATATCAGGTTAGTGTTGCCGTTAGTCTTGACGGACCAAAAGAAGTCAATGATAAATTAAGGGTTTCACATAAAAACAAAGGCACTTTTGACGATGTCATTAAAGGTTACGAAATTCTCAAAAATCATGACGATGCCTTATTTCTAAATGCTGGTCTTTTGGCAGTTATCGACCCAACATCTAATCCACAAGAGGTTTATTCTTTTTTTAAAGAAATAGACGCTCCAAGTGTAGATTTTTTATATAAAGACGGTAATCACAGTCATTTGCCTATGGGTAAATCTAGCCTTTATTCTACTGAGTATGGGGAATGGATGACAGGTTTATTGAATGCTTATCTAAGTGATGAAAAGCCTTTACCTATCAGAATATTGGATGATATGCTCAAAGTGCTTTTGGGGGGCACTGTTTCAAAAGAAGGAATGGGTATTACCGATTTTGGTATCATCATTATTGACACCGATGGTACTGTTATGAAAAATGACACCCTGAAAAGTTCATATAATGGCGCTGATAAATTTGTCGAACCGGTAAATATCAAAGATGGTAATTTACTTCTATTCTTAGCGGCAGATGAATTTAAAGAATATAGGGAAATGCAAAAACCATCTAGTGTAAAGTGTCTTGATTGCCCTGTTCTAAATATTTGTGGCGGCGGTATGATGTTGCATCGATGGAAAGATGATAATGGTTTTGATAACCCATCTGTGTATTGCTCAGACCAACTTTATCTTATTGAGAATATGAAAGCTACTATATCCAAATTTGATTTGAACAATGTGTGATAACAATATTTTAGATTTTTCTACTGTAACAATAGAAGAAAGTCCTTTTAAGCATTTTTCACTAGTTTCAGCATTAAAGTACGGAATAGATAATCAATTGCTTCAATGGTTTGACACTACAGATGCTTGGGGTTATACAGAGACAGATTTTTATACCCAGTATGAATTTAGTTTATTTGATGCAGTGGTTCCAGATGCACTACAATGTTTATTGGATGATTCAACTATTGCTGCGATTGAAAATGAATTTAAAAAGGTCTATAATTCACCATCCCTTCAACTTGTAGGTGTAACAGCACACAAGCTTGTTGATGGTTATAGAATGGGAGTTCATAATGATTTTATAGGGGATGAAGAGACTCATCGATTCCTGATACAGATTAATGCAGACTGGAATGAGAACAATGGGGGATATCTTATGCTTTTTAACTCTACTGAGGCTGAAGATGTTTCAAAGATTGTTTTACCTTTGAATAATATCGGATTTGGATTTGAGATTTCACCTAAATCATATCATGCTGTTTCAACTGTTTATGATTTCTCACGCTATACTTTAGTTTACACTTTTAAAGTTATTAAATAATGTCCCTGCAAGACAAGATTTCATCCTTTTTGAATTCGCCGTTTCCGTTGTGGGAAACAGAACTGACTAATATGTTAGTAAAACATGAATGGCAGAGGCAATTGAGAAATGATATTAATCAAGAAAATTACAGCACAGCCGGAAGCTATTTTCAAACGCCTGACTGGAACGAACGCAAACCTATTTTGCTTTCGGGTGATTCGTTTGAAAACTCTATTTTTTTAGAGTACCCATCGTTCGACAGACTCGGGAATTTCTATGAAGATCATGGTTTAGTACCCGAACTTGAAAATAGCATAAGAAAAGAACAAGTTCAAAAATTACAAGCCGCTCTTGGCATTCTTAATTTAGTACCGGAAGTAAAAGCCTGTATTTCGCTTTTGGTTAAACGCATTCAAGTTTTGCGACAGGATGATGAAGAAATTGATACCAGTTACAGCCATCCTGAAATACCTTTTACTATTTTTGTATCACTTTGTAAAGATGATTCAATGACTTCCAGTTTACGAGTAGCCGAGTCTATTTTGCATGAAGCTATGCATCTTAAATTAACATTAATAGAAAAGCATACAGATTTAATTGTACAAAACACGACAGAAACCTTCTACTCACCTTGGCGTGACGAGCAACGACCGGTGCGTGGTGTTTTGCATGGGTTATTTGTTTTTAGGGCCGTGTTGGATTATTACAACGAGCTCCGAAGTGAAATAAAAACAAATCAATTAGATTACCGGAAGTCTGACATTACTGAAGAAATTAATTCCATTACAGATTTTTATTCTAATCATGGACTTACTCTAATGGGGGCCAACCTGACAAGAAATCTATTGCCATTGAACTAAATTCAGCCTCAGGAGACATAGCATATCTCAGAAGGTCTAAAGATTCAACAATTTCAGGGTCATCAATAGGTGTACCTAATGACAAGGCCTTATCAATGAGTTTTTTTATCTGGGTCAAGAATTTTAATTTTGTCCGGCGTCCTTCCTCAAATTCAGAATGCCTTAAATCAAAAAAATCAATATTAAATTTTCCCCTGTCATCATCGTCAATTGAAATGGGTTCGTCTAGGTGAAATCGGATAAATTTACGCGGATCTTCTTTTCCGGGATCTATTAACTTTGGACTCTCTGTAAAGGAGTCATTGTGGGAGCGATTACGTTCGTCATCTTTATATAAAGGAAAGTAATTTCTCTTTTGTGATGTATTGGGACGGGTCTTACACAAATATAAGTTTGCCCACTCATATGCTATCCAATAATAACCGGGATATGAACTTACATTAGTCGGGTATTCATCAACTCGACCCTTTGGACGAAAATGTTCGACATCAGAGTAATCACCAACGAATCTTGCTTCAGAAAAGCAACATTTATTATGCTGCCTCTCTATTAGAGCGGTTCTTACTTCAGTCGTATTGTATGCACTGCCAAAGTTAAACTTATCTATTTGATTTATATAATTATCGGGATTTTTATCATAAGCCTCCTTCATTTCTTCACTTTTCTTTAAATGAGTTGCAGCCAAATTAGGTGGACTATCGCCTTTTTTGATTTCAATCATTTGCGCCTCCTTTCTTCTCAACCATCTCTGCCAACTTTTGCATTTTGTCGAAAAGCTTTTGATTATCACTGTCCAGAATAGGCAAATCGCCTAATAGAAAATCCAACTCATTTAACCTCAAAGAATCCACTTCAGTCATTTGTTTTTTATCAAGTAAATCACGACGTTCCTGGACTAGAACTTCAATTTCGGGTGCTCGTTCACTAGCAATTTCAAATAGTTCACTAGTTAATATTTGACCAATACGCCATCCTTTTACAATATCCGGATCGTTTTCAATTATTACATCAGAACCAATCCTTTTTATAACAGCAAGATTCTCATTTTCTGATGACTGTGCCATAATCGGACTATGTGCTGTGCAGATAAACTGGGTATTTGGAAAATGTTTGACAAGCGTATCCCGAACAATTCTTTGCCATTGAGGATGAAGATGTAAGTCAATTTCGTCGATAATTACCACTGAAGGTTCTTCCATAGGTTTATCGCTTTCGCGGTTATGCCAAAGCATATGAACAGCCAAATCTGCAGTCCATGCCAACATCGTTTTGTATCCTAAACTTAAATCGCCCAGTTTAATCTTGCCGCCAGATGTCTTAATTTCAACTAAAACCTTATTTATTGAACCATCTTCGTTAATTGGAGAGTTGATAATGATGTCATCCGGATTTTTTATGTCCGGTAATAAGTCGGCTGCTACTGCCTTAACTCTTTTAAGCAAGTCTGAAGCTTTTCCTTTCCTGTTTTGCCTGATTGAAGCATTGTCAAGCATTGTTAGCAACTGCTCCGCATCATACAAATCACCACCTTCTGAAAAAAGGTTATACATTGGACTTTTCAGTTCCTCATTTTCACTATCCTTGTTAGTCATGTGTCTACTTGCATTGTATGCAAACAGATTTGGTGCATTAAATACATCAAGTTCGCCGAACTCACATTTGATGTCTTCTAGTTTCCCATCAATAGTTTTAATATTGATTGCATATGAAACGAGTTGTTCTTTTTTGGGTACAGATTTAATAGCGACACCATTGGATAAAGTCACTCCAACTCTTGCAATTTCTTTAGAACCCACCTTAATCAAGTCTTCATATTCCGATTCCTTTTCAAAATCGTCCATATAGGGCTTGATTGCCACTTTGGTGATTTTTGCTTTCTCTTTTTTCTTATCATCTGTTTCCTCGACGGGATGCATCCAACATAGTGATTTTAATAATGTAGTTTTACCAGTGCCATTATTACCAAGTATTAATACCCATCGTGAAACTGCTCCAGACTCATCACATAAATTCAATGTTTGCCTTTTTCCAAAGCACTTCATATTTTCAATCTGTAATGATGTAAAGTACATAGCAGGTCTAACATTTTCTTTTACTATTTCCATAATTGAATTTTCTGAATTCGTCATTTTTTTGCGAAGTTATAAATATTATAGTATTGATTCGTTTAAAAAAAAACTCAATTCATTTAAAATTAAAAATCATTATTTTTCCTTTCTTCCAACTATCATCTTCTCAAATTTAGCAAAAAATGGAACAAAATAACGTTGTTTATTTGTATTAATAGTGATTAAGACAGTCAATATGATAATGTTAAAAGAGTAAGGTGAAAAGATGACAAACCAACCACCTTTAATCTTATTGATTATATGCCTACTAATAAAGACTTCTTCTCTAAAAACGTAGCATTTGTTATAAGCAAATCCGGTTTTTCTGCTACCAGTCATGGGAGTTCAATGAGGTGTAATAAATCGGTTGCGGGTTTGGTCCAAACATCATTGAATACATGTGTTTTATATAACAATGGATGCTAATTGTGTAAGTGTGAATGCTTTAAATAGTGGTTACTTTGATAAATTTTAAATTCATTATTTATGAAAGCAGCTGTTATTCACGGAGTAGGATCTGTACAGTATGATACTGTTGACGATCCAAAAATGAAAAGTAATGATGATATTATCCTAAAAGTAACCGCTACAGCAATATGCGGGTCTGATTTACATATATATTCAGGAGGTTTTCCGCAACCAAGACCCATGGTTCTCGGACATGAATTTATGGGCATAATCGAAGAAACAGGAAGTGCAGTTACCCATCTTAAAAAAGGAGATAGGGTTGTGGTTCCTTTTCCGATAGCCTGCGGAAATTGTTTTTTCTGTAATCATGATGTTCCAGGAAACTGCGAGCACAGCAACCCTGAAAATTATGGTCCGGAAGGGGGCATACTGACTGAAAAAGGAGGAGCGCTCTTTGGATATACTGACCTTTATGGAGGATACGACGGCGGTCAGGCACAGTATGTCCGGGTACCCTATGCTAATTTTGGACCCAGAGTGGTTCCTGATGAATTAACGGATGAACAGGTGCTTTTCCTGACTGATATTTTCCCTACGGGGTATACCGGGGTTGACTGGGGAGAAGTAAAAGGAGGTGAGACCGTCGCTATATTTGGTTCAGGCCCCGTAGGCATTATGGCTGCCAAAAGTGCATGGCTTCGAGGGGCTAAGCAGGTGATAGTTATTGATACACTTCAATTCAGGCTTGATAAGGCCAAAGCCACGGCCGGATGTACGACCATCCTTTGGAAAAATAGTGCCAAGGAAGTAGTGGAGGAGATTCGGTCACTTACCGAGGGCCGAGGGGCCGATGTTTGTATTGAAGCCGTAGGGTTCGAACCAGATCGGAGTATTGCTGATCGTGTAAAAGCTACGATAAATTTCGAGAAAGGTTCTATGAAGGTATTGGAAGCTTGTATGAGCGCTGTCAGAAGAAGTGGTATTGTTTCGGTATTAGGAGTTTATCCTGCCACATACGATAATTTTCCCCTGGGCCAGTTTTTCGATAAAGGAATAACACTTAAAGGGGGGCAAGCGCCTGCACACAAGCATATAGACAAGCTTTTGGAATATGTTAAACAAGGGAAAGTAAAACTCGATGATATTATAACCCATAGACTACCATTATCAAACATATCCCATGCTTATGATATTTTCAATAAAAAGGAAGACGGCTGTGTTAAGGTGGTACTTGACCCCTGGAAATAATGAACAAGGCAGAAGATTAGTTCGGCCACAAAAATTAGAAACTATGAACAATAAGAAACCCATTGCAACACCAGAAGTTGCAATAGAAAAGAAACCCAATGCAACACCAGAAGTTGCAATAGAAAAAAATATAGAAACAATTTTGAAATTGGAAAAAGACTTGGTAAAAGGCCGGTCAACTGCCGAGCATATAGCTGACAAGGTAACGACATTTGCCGGGAGTTCTCCATTTATTTTACTTCATGTACTTTGGTTTGGAGGGTGGATTTTATTCAATGAAGGGTTAATCCCAGGCATTCAGCCTATTGATAAATTTCCGTACAGCTTCCTTACATTAATAGTTTCATTAGAAGCAATTTTTCTAACGCTATTGGTTTTAATGAGCCAGAACCGGATGGCGATAGAAGCAGACCATAGGGCAAAGCTTGATTTACAAATAAACATGCTAGATGAACAGGAAACAACAATAATTTTGAAAACGGTCCAAAATATTGCGCAACACCTTGGATTGAAATTAGAAGTGAAAGAATCTACGAAAGGATTATTTGAAGAAACTGATTTACATCAAGTAGCAGCATCATTAGAAAAGAAGTCTGAAAAGCATCCAAAGAAAATCAAAGATAAGACTTAGTTTATTCCACCCCATAATCATGTAACATTTGACTGAAAATCTATAACACAGGCATAATCATTTGAATGTAACTTTGTGTTTTAATAAAAATATAAATATCATGGACACACAAAAAAATAAAGATGAGAATCGCGGTCAGAGTCAAGGAACAAAGGATGCTTTGGGTCTATACAGAGATAAAAAACGTATGAATGAAGACCGTCCCGCAGGTGCTAACGAGCATGAGGATGAATGGAACACAGACGAAGGGCGTGAACAAAGGCCTTATCAGGGGATTCAAAATTCAGAACCTCAATACAAAGAAGATAAAAGTCATTCCGCTTATGAAGACAATCCAGGACGCGCAAACGAACGTGAGGATGAATGGGATGATGAATGGAAAGAAGGCGAGGACAAAAACGAAGGGCGTGAACAACGACCTTATAAGGGAGTTCAAAATACAGACCCTCAATATAAGGATGATAAAAGTCATTCCTTAGAAGATAAAAAACTTAGTACTGATCAAAATCAAACCCTAGAGGATCTTAGTGATTTTGAAGAATAATAATACCAAGAAAAAGAATAAACCAAAATAGACAACCCCTCACGAGAGGGGTTGTTTTTTTTATGTATAAAAGATACAAACCTAAGCTCAAGTTATCGCAGAAGAAGCCACAAATGCAGGGGTATAGTTGCAGGGATGCATACAGGTTATCAAGGTATTAGCCACGAATGCACGAATGCAGGGGTATAGTTGCAGGGATACATATATAGCCGCAAGTAATAAGTTATCAGCCACGAATGCACGAATGCAGGGTTTTTTAACTGGTCAAGCCTTTCTTAATAAGATCGAGGGCCATGACACTATTGCCTTTTTTCAAAAAGTGAAATTCTTTACCTTCCATTTCATTATAATAATTAAAAAAATGGACCAACTCATTCAATAGATTTTCATTGATATCCTTAATATCTTTTATGTCTGAATAATTTAAGGATTCAGAAGCTATGGCCAAGACCCTATCGTTTCTAATGACTTTGCCTTTTTTTTCCTTTAGGGTCAGCAATATCCCCACTATGCGACATTCCACCACGCAACCCGGATAAAGAGGAGAATCGCAAAAGACCAGGATATCAAGGGGGTCGCCATCATCGCCTAAAGTATTAGGAATAAAACCGAAATCAACAGGGAAGGAGGTACCGGCAGGAAGTATTTTTTTTAATGCAAAAGATCGAGTCTCTTTATTATAATAGAATTTACTTCTGCTGCCTTTGGGAGTTTCTATTACGGCGTAAATTCCTTTTTCTGAGTATGTTGGCGGTAGTATCATTTCGGAGGTGCTTAGAATGGAAATATAAAATTAGCCAAATTATTTTATAGAATTACAGTCAAGAAGATCAAATTATCATCTAACCATGCACTTAATTAAAAGTTTAAGGTTCTGTTTTTCATAGAATTTAACTCTAAAAAGAAATGCAGAGACAAAGGACAAATTCCTAAAAACATCCTAATCAGGTTGGAAATTGGATTTGGCGCAGCAATAGAAATAATGTTTTTTTTTGTTGCTAAAGTTTTAAACTTCGAAGTTTCAAGGCATTAATAATAACCGATACCGAGCTAAAACTCATTGCTAAAGCAGCAATCATTGGTGATAGTAAAATTCCAAAAAAAGGATATAAGACCCCTGCCGCAATAGGAACTCCTAAAACATTGTAGAAGAAAGCAAAGAACAAGTTTTGTTTGATGTTTCGCATAACAGCGTAGCTTAAATTCTTGGCCTTTACGATGCCATGTAAATCGCCTTTTACCAAAGTGATTTTAGCACTTTCAATAGCCACATCAGTTCCAGTTCCCATTGCAATTCCAATATCGGCTTGAGCCAGTGCCGGAGCATCATTTATGCCATCACCTGCCATCGCAACTATTTTGCCTTCAGTTTGTAATCTTTTAATTTCTTTAAGTTTATCTTCAGGAAGACATCCTGCTTTATAAGAGGTTAAGTTCAGTTCATTGGCAACCGCTTTGGCAGTATTGACATTATCACCCGTAAGCATGATTACTTCTACACCTTGACGCATTAGTTCTTTTATAGCTGCTGCGCTTGATACTTTAATAGCATCTGTAATCGATACAAAACCAACAGTAATGCCATCAATGGCAACATAAGATACTGTTTTACCTAACTTTTGTTCAGCACTAATTTTTGCTTCAAGGTCTTCTGTTATAGTCGCATTTACTTGCTCCATTAGTTTTTTATTTCCTAATGCTACTTTTTTATCGGTTACTGTTCCTGTAATCCCTTTTCCTGCAACGGCTTCAAAATCTTTAACTTCGATTAATGAGATTGATTTTGTTTTAGCATAATTTACTACGGCTTGTGCCAAAGGGTGCTCGCTGTATTGATTTAAGGAAGCGATGCTTTGCAGTAAATTATCTTCCTCATTATTGGCCGTAAAGATCTTTTCAACTGATGGTTTTCCTTCGGTGATTGTTCCTGTTTTATCGGTAATTAAAACATTTGCCTTGTTCATGTTTTCTAAAGCCTCAGCATTTTTTATCAAAACTCCTGATTGTGCACCTTTACCCACACCCACCATTACTGACATAGGTGTTGCCAATCCTAAAGCACAAGGACAAGCTATGATCAGTACTGCGATGGCATTTATAAATCCATATACTAATGTTGGTTCCGGACCAAATTTTGCCCACACTAAAAAGGTGATTAATGATATTATCACTACAATTGGGACAAAGTATTTGGCTATACTATCCGCTAATTTTTGGATAGGCGCTTTGGAGCGACTTGCATCATTTACCATCTTAACAATTTGCGAAAGTAAGGTTTCCGAGCCTACTTTTTCTGCAATCATAACAAATGATTTATTGCCATTGATTGTTCCTGCTATAACTATATCGTCTTTCTTTTTGTCTACAGGTATTGGTTCACCAGTAATCATGGCTTCGTCGATGCTACTTTCACCATCAATTATTTTACCATCAACCGGAATTTTATCTCCTGGTTTTACCCGTAATAAATCGTCTTTTTTGATATCGTGAATTGAGATTACTTTATCAGTTCCATCAATTACCAAAGTAGCTTCGGTGGGTGCAAGTTTCAATAACTCCTTTATAGCCCCACTAGTTTGGCTGTGTGCTTTGGCTTCAAGAAGCTGCCCTGATAAAACTAAAGTTAGGATAACTGTTGTTGCTTCAAAATACAGGAAGACCGAACCAGTTTCGGTTTTGAATTCATTTGGGAAAATTGCAGGGAAAAATATTCCAATTAAACTAAATAAAAATGCAACTCCTGTACCAATCCCTATGAGCGTGAACATATTCAAATTCCAAGAAATTACAGATTTCCAAGCACGAACAAAAAATATCCAGCAAGCATAAAAGACAACCGGAATCGATAAAATAAGTTGTACCCAGTTCCAATAGGTGATAGGCATTATTTTTATTAATGGGTTGTTATGCATCATTTCTATCATTGCAATCAGAAAAACCGGAATAGTAAAAGCTGTAGCCACTATCATTTTTTTCTTTAAATCGAGATAGGTTTTATTTTCTTCGCTAACATTAGGCTCCATAGGGACTAAATCCATACCGCAAATAGGACAGGAACCCGGTTCCTCTTTGATAACTTGGGGATGCATCGGACAAGTGTATAGTGTTTTGCTCACAGTTAACTCAGCTTCTTTTACCAAGTGCATCCCACATACCGGACAATCAGCCGGTTTATCATAGACTTTTTCTCCTTCGCAATGCATCGGACAATAGTATTTTCCTTTTGCATTAAATGATATTTTCTTAAACTTTATGTCATCATTGGTATGATTGGAACAACAAGTTTTTATAATGGGTTTGTCAGTTGTTTTGTGAGTAATATCGTCTGAATTGCTCATTTCTATGGTGTACTTCCCAATGGCATTTAAAGCTTGCTGCAATTGAGATGTCGGAACGTGTTTCTCCATGGTAATTATGGCCAAGGGTGGTTCTAAAGTTACTTTAGCATCAATACCGTCAATAGTATTTAACGCTTTTTCGACCTTAGACCGGCAACCGTCGCAAGTCATTCCGGTAATATTATAGGTATGTTTCATTTTTCATTTTTTTAAATGCTACATTTTCATTCCCGCCATTGGGTCACTTCCTTTTCTGAATATATACTCACTGTTTATGGCATAAGCTCCAGTAATGACTATTTTTTTTGAACTGTCAATTTCCGATTTAATTTCAATCATTCCATTTATTTCCATACCTGTTTCGACCATTAGGTTTTCAAATACACCCTGTCTTTTTTCTACCCAGATATAGGAAGCATTTTCTTCACGAATGACTGCATCGGTTGGAATAAATAACCCTTTCACATTGGATTGTTTCAATTTAGCTATTGCTTGCATACCGGGTTTTAATTGCAGATTTTGATTAGGGATTTCCAGTCTGATTAAAAGCAATCGTGTATCGGGATTGATTTCCGGATTGATGAAAGCAATCTTTGCATTAACTGTTTGATCGGGAAAATCGGTAAAGGTAATTTGTGCTGTTTGCCCAATGCTCAGATTTTTTGCATAGTTTACGTTCACTTGGATTTCCAGCCAAAGACTGTTTAAATCTGCTAATTTTATTATGCCTGCACCCTCCATAGAGTAACTGCCTTCAGTGGCAATTATTTCTGAAATATAGCCATTTACAGCACTGTAAAAAGTAGTGTATGGTGAAATTGCTGCCGTTGTTTTTATACTTTCAATTTGTGCATTGGTCAACCCAAAAAACAATAGTTTTTGTTTAGCTGCATTGAGCATGTTTTGAGCATTTTTACCAAAATCACCGGGCATTGAAAGTTGTTTGTAGGCGGTAAAATAATCTTGTTTGGCTACAGCTATATCTTCACTGTACAAGGAATATACCGGTTCGTTTTTTTTGACATATTCCCCAACAGTTTTAAAGTATAATTTTTCAATTCGACCCATTGCCCTTGCCGAAATGCTATTTATTTTTTCCTGATTAATCGCTAAAACTCCTGTATAGTTTTGGTTTAAACTGTTTTGAGTTTCGGCAATAGTTTGTGTAGTGATGTTTCCCAGTTTTATCTGTTGTTTACTCAAACTTATTCCGTTTTCCTCAGAATCGGCATTTTTCATTGGAGTCAAATGCATGTGGCATATAGGGCATTTACCCGGTTTGTCTTCTTTTACCTGTGGATCCATAGAACAAGTGTAATAAGTAGTTTCTTTACTCATACTATGTTTGTTGTGGTCTTCTTTGTTTTTGGTGTTGCAAGCTATGACTACTGAAAACAGCAGTATTAAAATGCAAATGCTTTTTAACTTTTTCATTGTTATTCGGTTTTAATAAAACTTTCGCTATCAATTAAATATTGTGCGTTTCTAGCAATCGTGTCTTCAACAGAAATGCCATCAATAATTTGAATAAAATCATCTATTTCAATTCCTGTTTTTATGGCGGATGCTTTAAAGCCATTTCCCATTTTTAAGAAAACTATTTTCTTGTTTCCAACGCTAACCATTGACTGTTTTTGTATCCAAATTCCTTTTAAAGCATTTGTTTTTACAACCCCTTGTAAGCGCAAACCAATGGGTAGTTTTAGGTTGTCGTTATTTAAATATACCCTAATTCTATTGGATTTATCTGTGGGGTTTAATTGTGTTTCCACAAAATTTATTCGTGCATCAATGGTACGTTTCTCGTCTATTTCAGAAGTAATTGCAATAGGCATATTAGTTTTTACCAAATCACCAGTACCTTGTAAAACATTAAAAATGCCCCAAACTTTAGCAGTATTTATTAATTTAAAAACTACTTCTCCTTTTTTTATATAGTTCCCTTCTTTGATGTCCAATGCTTCCGTGTTGCCAGCTGAATTTGACATCGACGAAGGACTTGCATTTGCCATATTTTGTGTTCCCAAAACAATTCCGGAAACAGGGCTATGAATAGCAATTATTGGGTTGGTTCTTTTGGATGAAATCAAGGAATTTATTTGATTGTTTGTCATGCCATAAAGTAATAATTTTTGTTTTGCGGCTTTAATTATAGACGTATTTCCAGCATCATTTGAAATTAAATAGATGAAATTCTGTTGTTCAGTCAAAAGTTCCGGACTATATAAATCAAACAGTTTTTGTCCGTTGTTTACTTTTTGATATTTGTAGTTGACATACATTTTCTCTATACGCCCGTTTATTCTAGCCGAAATATTTACAGCTGAATTAGGGTCATAAGCTACTATTCCGGGTAAATTTATTTCACTACTGATAATGGTATCTTTAGCTGTTGTCGTTTGATAATTACCAACAACATAATTATCTGTAGGTTTTAAAAGGTATTTCAGCGTTTTCTCTTCTTTTAAAATGTTTTTACTTATGGTTTTAATTAAAGTCATGCCACATTTAGGACATTTACCCGGAGAATCACTAAAAATAGAATCTTCTGGCATAGGGCAGGTATATTCATCTTCCTTATATGAATAATCCGCCTGGCTTTCGATTACTTTTTTTACTAAAGTCATTCCACAAATAGGACAATTGCCCGGTTTGTTTTGAATAATTTCGGGATGCATAGAACAGGTATATACTTCTCCCTGATGTGAATACTCTGAGTTATTTTCTGATTTTAGGATATAGAAATAGATTCCAATTCCAATAGAGAGAATTGCTATAGCAGCCAAACCGTATTTTAAATACTTGTTCATAATTATTTTGTTTCCATTTGTTTTTCGATTTCCACTTGTGTTGCTAAAATCGATTTCAATTTATCTAATGCCTCTATTTGAGCCATATTCAAAGCCTCCCATGCCTCTAAAGCCACAAATAAATCTCCGGTGTTGTTTTGCCAGGCTAAAATTGCGGTATCATAATTTCTTTTTAAGGCCGGGATGATATTGTCTTGTGTAATTTGATATTGCTTTTTCAAATTCAAAAACTCGGCATTCATTCCTTTTATAATTCCGTTGGCTTCATTGGCAATCATTTGTTTTTGCCATTCGAGACTTTCGTTTTTAATGCGATAGCTATCCATATTCGCCTTGTTCATTTTGGTTGAGTAAGACAAAGGAATAGTCACCATTCCCAATAATGAAAATTGCTCGGGTTGATTCCCAAAAGTGAACATGTGATCATATTTTACCCCGAATTCCGGACGCGTTTCAACTCTCTGAGACTCAATTTTCAATTCGTTTATAGCCTTAGTTCTATCTATGGCTTTGATATCACTTCGATTGTTGATATAGGAAGACAAATCGGTGTCAAAGAGATTGTAATCCTTAATTTCATAATTGGAATCAATGTCAAAATTTGCCTTTTTATCGCGAGCCATTAAGGTATTGAGCATATATTTTCGCTGTGAAATATCATTTTCCAAAGTAACAATCATACTCTCTAAAGCAGCATATTGAGATTTGGCTTTGTAATACGATGGCAATTTATCCATATTGAATTGATACCGTATTTCCATACTTTTTATCATATAATCCAAAAGCTGAAGATTGTCTTGGGCTATTTTGATTTTTTTCTTACTAATAATCCATTCATAGTAATACGTTTTGGCAAAAGCGTTTAATTGGTTCAGGATGAAATTCTTATTTTCATTTTCCACCGATGACATGGCTTTCATCAAATTTTCATTAGCGTTGAGCTTAGAAGCATTCGGTATCATTTGTGTAACGCCCAGCATATACATTCCCATTCCCTGGTTCATTTCATTGGTTTTCCACATTTTGGCATTGTAAGGTGTCATAAAGAAACCCGTTTCCACTTGTGGTGACATCCAACTTCTGGCTCCTTTGGCTGCGGCATCCATACTTTGGATATCCGCATCATACATTTTTAGTTGTGGATTATTAGTATTGATTGCACTCAATACCTCATCCAGAGTAAGTGTTTGAGCCACTACATTAGTAGAGCTTAAAATCAAACAACTTATTGCGATATAAAATTTAATGTTTTGCATCGATTAATTCAATTTTACCTTTCGTTTTTAATTCACGAAGTTTTGACATTTCGAAAACAACAGGTGTTATTAATAATACATAAATCGTTGAGGTTATTGTACCTCCAATAAGCGGAACCGTAATCGGGAGCATCACATCGGCCCCGGTTCCTGTTGCCCAAAGGATTGGGATTAATCCAAATAATGAAACAGAAACTGTCATCAATTTTGGTCGTAATCTTTTGGCAGAACCTTCAATAATATACTCCCTCAAAATTTCTTCAGTAATGGTTTCTGAACTATTACCGTGTTTTTCGACCATTTTGTTCATTGCTTCATTCAAGTAAATGGTTATCAGCATAGCGGTTTCGACTGCTAAACCAAATAAAGCAATGAAACCAACAGCTACCGCTACGGATAAATTGATACCGTAGAAATAAACCATAAAAATCCCTCCAATTAAAGCAAAAGGAACTGTAATCATGGTGATTAAAGCTTCTTTCATAGAACGATAGGTAAAGTATAGAATGAGAAAAATAATAATAACTACGATAGGCAAAATCAAACTCAATGTTTGATTGGCTCTGATTTGGTTTTCCCACTGGCCACTCCATTCTACATAATACCCTTTTGGCATTTTCGTTATCATTTCATTGAGCTTTTTCTGAGCTTCTTTTACTGTACTTCCTAAATCACGATCACGAACATTAAACAATACACTTCCACGAAGCATGGCATTTTCGCTATTTATCATGGGAGGGCCATCACTGATTTTTACATTAGCTACGGTTTCCAAAGGAATAGGACCAAATTGCATTGTTTGTACTTGAAGTTTTTTTAAGGCTTCCAAACTATTTCGGTATTCCTGTGCGTATCTGGCATTTACAGAAAAGCGTTGTCTACCCTCAATGGTTGTGGTAAGTTTCATTCCACCGATAGCTGCTTCAACCACATTGTTTATATCGTCAATCGAAAGTCCATATCTGCCTATCACTTCTCTTTTTGCTTCGATATCAATATATTTTCCTCCGGTAATGGGTTCGGCATATAAATCTTTCACACCGGAAGTTCCTTCTAAAGCTTTTTTTATTTTTTGGGATAAAACATTAATGGTGTCCAAACTTGCTCCATAGATTTTAATTCCAACGTCAGTCCTAATGCCTGTAGAAAGCATGTTGATACGATTGATAATAGGTTGTGTAAAACCGTTAGTTACACCAGGTATTTGCAGTTTGTTGTTGATCTCATTTACAATATCTGCTTTTGTTTTACCCTCTCTCCATTCTTTCTGAGGTTTTAACAAAATGATGGTTTCAATCATACTTATGGGGCTATTGTCAGTTGCCGTATTTGCCCTGCCTGCTTTTCCTAAAACATGAGCTACTTCGGGAATGGATTTTATTAGTTTATCCTGAACCTGCAATATTCGTTTTACTTCAGAATTGGAAACATCAGGTAATGTTACCGGCATGAACAAAATTGAGCCTTCATCTAAAGGAGGCATAAATTCGGAACCTAAGCGGGTAAACATCAAAACCCCGATTAACAGAGCAACAATATTTACAGCCAATACTGTTTTACGCCATTTTAGGCAAAACGTTAGAATGGGAGTGTAAAATGTTTCCAATTTTCGGTTAATCGGATTTTTTTCCTCCGGAAGAAGTCTGCCTTTGAGTAAAAAGCTAATGAGCACCGGTGTAAGTGTAATGGCTAAAAAGGCATCGACAATAAGAATAAACGATTTGGTGTAAGCCAACGGACTAAATAATTTACCTTCCATACCTGTAAGAAGAAATACTGGCAAGAAGGAAGCAATCACGATTATTGTTGAATAGAAAACACCGGGACCAACTAATTTAGACGAAGAATCAATGAGCTTCAATTTTTCTTCTGCAGTAAGCGGGTCGTTTTTCTTCTGCAATATTTTTTTTATTTTATCTTTCATTTGTACTCAGATGTTAGTTTTTATCCATTTCTTCCTGTTTCTCCGAAATTGACCTATAGGCATTTTCCACCATAACAATTCCATCATCAACAACAACACCGATTGCAAGCGCGATTCCTGTTAGCGACATGATGTTTGATGAGATTCCGAAAGCCTGCAGCAGAATAAATCCTATGGCAACTGAAATAGGTAACTGAATTAAAATAATCAATGCGCTTCGCCAATGAAAAAGGAAAAGTAAAATCACAATTGAAACGGCAATCATTTCTTCTATTAAAGTGCCTTTTACGGACTGAACAGCTTCCTCTATCAATTGACTTCTATCGTATGAAGTTTTAAAAGTAACACCTTCGGGCAATCCCTTTTCAACTTCTTTCATTTTAGCTTTTACGGCATTAATTACCTTGTCGGCATTTTCACCATTGCGCATTACTACAATTCCGCCAACAACTTCGCCAGTGCCATTTTCATCAAAGATGCCCAAACGTAAATCGCCCCCCATTTGTATAGAACCAATGTCGCTTACCTTTACAGGTATGGAATTATAATTTTTTATTGCAATGGCTTCAACATCCTTAATGTTTTTAATATAACCTAACCCTCTAACGATATATGACATATCACTCATTTCAAATTTACGGCCTCCAACATCGTTGTTATTAGCTTTGACCGCATTCATAACTTCCATCATGCTAACGTTGTAGTATTGCATTTTTAATGGGTCTAACACAAGTTGGTATTGTTTATCAAGACCCCCAAAAGAGGCTACTTCTGCCACACCCGGAACGGTTTGCAATGCAAATTTTACATACCAATCCTGTAAAGCACGTTGTTCTCCCAAGTCCATGCCTTTAGCATCTAAATGATACCAAAATATGTGACCTACTCCGGTACCGTCAGGTCCCAAAGTAGGCACAACATTTTGAGGAAGTAACCTTTGAGCATAATTAAGCCTTTCTAACACACGGGTTCTAGCCCAATAAGTGTCAACCTTATCTTCAAAAATGATATAGACAAAACTCATCCCAAACATAGATGCCCCCCGAATGTTTTTTACTTTTGGAATTCCCTGTAAATTAGAAACTAGGGGATAGGTAACCTGTGCTTCCATAACCTGTGGGCTTCTACCCATCCATTCAGTGAAAACAATTACCTGATTTTCTGATAAATCAGGAATGGCATCTATAGGGTTTTGTTGTACACTATAAATCCCCCAACCAAATAAACAGGCTGAAACCAGTAAAACAACTAAACGGTTTTTTAGTGAAAATGATATTAATTTTTCTACCATTATTACATAAGTTTAATAGGATTTCGATGTACTAATTTACGAATTGTATTTTTTGATTACTTAACCGGTTCAGTTAATTCCATACCACATTTTGAACAAGTCTCACCCTTTTTTCCGTGAACTTCTGGGTGCATTGGACAAGAATACAATTGTGCAGTGGTGGTTTCAGTGGCTTCTGAATTTGTTGTAGTTTCTTTATTTTTTTGGTTACAAGAAACCAATACTAAAGCCATTACGATGATTGAGAAGAATACATTTTTCATTTTTTTATTTTTTAATTGTTAATTGATGTGTTGCCAATAGCAACATTTTTAGGAAATTTATTATTATTTACAATAAGGGCTTACTAAGTATACTCTTATTGGAGTATTACATTTTTATCACAAGGCCATTAGGTTTTCTTCCAACAGCAATTGTTTTAGAAACGCTATGCTTCGTAACATTGATTACTGAAACTGTATTTGCAGTTTGATTGGTTACATAAGCTGTATTTCCGTCAGGTGTGAAAGAAATTGCGTGAGCACCAGCACCGGTATTGAATACACCTCCGTGCATCCAATTCATCATTGCTACATCCCAGGTCCAGTAATGTACTTTTCCATTCAATGGGTCAGAAACCCATAACTCGTTTTTTGTTCCGTTATGTGATGCAATCCCGGGCATGAAACCTAAGTCAATAGTTTGGTCAACAGCGTTGGTATTACAATTTATTACGGAAATAGAATGGCCGTCTTCGTTATCAACATACATTTTTCCATCAGTTCCAGTCCAACCACCAACAGGGTTGTCGCCAACTGTAACAGTAGCAATTACTGCTTTTGAAACTACATTGATTACAGAAACGTTATCATCATCTCCGTTAGCAACATAAGCTTTTGTGCCGTCCGCTGAGAAGGTAAGTTCGGCAGGCATCATGCCTACGGTAATTGTATTTTTTAAGACATAAGTAGAAGCGTCATAAACCAAAACTTTACCATCCATGTTCATTTGAGGAATCCAAATTTCTGTTCCGTCCGGCGAATAAATAGTATTATGGTTCATTGCCGGTAAACTCATGTTTTTTACTATTGAGCCAGTTATAGCATCAAGGACAAGTAATTTTCCTGGCATTGACATCATTCCCGGATCTGCGTGACCGTTGCTAAAATCCATTCCCGGAATTCCCAATGCTAATTTTCCCTGATGATAAGAAATATGATGAGGCCAAGTAATCATTTCTGACATCGGAAAAGAAATTGTCCCCGTTACTTTATTGGCATTTAAATTTATTACGGAAATTGTTGCGTCCTGACCATTAACGACGTAAGCAGCCGGATAATCTACATTTAAAGCACTCGGAGCCGCATTATTTTTTGAACAAGATGTTATTGTAAAAATTGCTATCAGTACAGTTGTCCATACGTAAACAGAATTTATTTTTTTCATTTTTCTATTTTTTTAAATTATTTACAATGTTTGTCCTGATATTTGGTGTTTTCAGCTGACATCAATTTGGTTTTAGGTTCCTCTTTAATTTCAACTTTTGCCTCACGATCATATTGGCAACAACCCGGAAGATTTGAGTAAGCTTTATCAGAAGCAAAAACTTTTTCACTGTCATAACCTGCCAAAGCTATACGTTTTAATATTTCATCTGGGGTAGTTTTAGTTTCATCATAAGTTAGGGAGGCTATTTTGGTATCTTCATTCCATTCCACAATGGCTACATCTTTGATGTTTCCAGCCTTTTCTATTCGGGATTTACACATCCCACAATTTCCGAATACCTTAACTGTTTCTGTTTTTGGATTTTTTAATTGTGCGTTGGAAATGATTACTGATAACAACAGCACAATTGTCATCATTATTTTTTTAAATGATTTCATAGTATATAATTTTAGTATTGATTTTAGTCAAACAACAACAAAAGCAGAACCTAAAACAGGTCTCAATTTTGAAATTGAATTAACCGATAAAAAAGAGATTTAAGCACAAAATGCTTTAAATTTGACACACTTATGGCTGTCAAAATTTGGATTTAGCTTATTTTAGGTATAAACCAAAGGGAATGGAAACCAGAAGAAATAAAGGTTTCTGATTGATAAAATTTTTGTTTTTCATTAGAAAAATCAAAAACATTGGTTTTGATATTTACTTCAAACGGTGTTGAAAATGCTGAGGTCGTAAATGAGCAACTACATTTTGAATGACCACATTTTCCACCGCAACCATAAGGTTTTTTGTTTTTTGAGTGATTGTAATTTTTACAACAGCCATCTTGATCAGTTGTTGATGATGTTTCCTTGTTGCAACAAGATCTTTTTTCAGAATGATTTCCACATGCAGAAGCTACCATTGGCATTAATAAGAAGCCAAATAGAACAACTAATAAAATGTGAAACTTTTTCATTTTGTACCAATATGAATCAAAATTAATTAAATTATATTAATTCGTTACTAAAGATGCGCTAAAAAGTTATTGTTTTTGATTTTTTCAATACTCATTGATACCTTAAAAGTTAATTTTCTTTTGTTATTGGTTTGATGAGATTGTTGCGAATTTATCTCTCAATATTTTCATGTCTTCACCAACTTTTTTATCGAGAACTTTGACTGTTGTATTTAGCCTCCTGTGAATGTCAATATATATCCAAGTAGCGAGCCACCTAAAACTATAAGTGCACTATTTATTTTTTTAAATCCGAATGTTGAAAAGATACTTATAATAGCAATTAAAATTGTACGCCAATCGGTAACAGCGTCTTTGCCCATTGTAAAGCAAACGGAAACAATAATTGCAACCGAAGCAATATTGACAGCGTCCAAAAATGTAGAAAACAGTTTGGAGTCTCGTATCTTCTTAACCAATGGGTTTAGTAAAGCAACGAAGGCAAATGAAGGAAGAAAAATTCCAATTGTAGAAACGATTGCACCCGATAATCCTTTTATTTGATAGCCTATAAATGTCACCGAAGAAAAAACGGGACCTGGTGTAAATTGTCCTACTGCAATAGCATCAATTAACTGTCGCCTAGATAAAAGACCTGTTGATACGAATTCTGTGTCAAGAAAAGCAAAAAGTACATAACCACTTCCGTAGAGTATTGCTCCAATTTTAAGGAAAATAAAAAATAAGTTGAGGTTAGTTGCAGAAATGTTTGTTAAACTTGAAATTTGTAAAAATGTAAATGGAAAAAAAACGTTTATACTATTTAATTTGTTATTTCGAATAGAAGCTAATAATAATGCCAGAAAGCCAGCGCCAAACATCAAATAAATTTCATTGAAGTTAAATAAAGAACATAGTAAAACAATAAGGCCAATTATAGTAAGTTCTAGTGACTTTAATGACTTTTTTGCTAATGGAAAAACTGCTCCAAGGATTATGGCAATGATTGCTGGTTTAATACCATAGACAAAAGGTTGTACACCTGGAAGTTGTCCATATTGTTTATAAATCCAAGCAAAAAATCCTGTTATGATTACCGCAGGTAAAATAAAACAAAGCCCTGCCACAATTAATCCTTTCCATCCTGCTTTTTCACGTCCAATATGAATTGCCATTTCAGTACTATTTGGTCCAGGAATTAAATTGGTAGCTCCAATGAGATCTAGAAAATGTTGTTCGGTGAGCCACTTCTTTTTTGTAACTACTTCTTTTTGCATCATAGCAATATGAGCGGTGGGTCCACCAAAACCAGTAACGCCTAATCTTAAAAATAATTTAGCAAGTTCTTTAAGTTCATTGGTATTATTCATTCTTTTGAAATTTCTTATCAAATGACCTTTTTTCTACTTTCTATCAATAAAAAATACATCGAAAGTAGTGATAGCAAGTGTAACACGAATTGCCAAATTTAAACACTAAATTTATCGCTTCCAATATTTTTTAAATAACTTCTGCCATTTTACTTCTTGCAGAATTATAACTGCAAATAAATAAAACTTTTGTTACCATAATTTATTGAACTATTTGTTTCTGAACTACTAAGATGCGAGATTAATCAAGTAGATCTATTTGCTTATATATTTCCAAATGAAAACTGATATTGCAGCCCCGGCAATCGGAGCGACCAAATATATCCACAGGTGTTCCATGTGTGCTGAAATGATTGCTGGAAAAAAGATGTTTGCCTTTTACAACAAACATCTTATTATGCTAAACCCTATATTTTGCCAATTGACCATTAGATCTGCCTTGTTTTAGTTCTTGAATTTATTTTATAGAGATAATCAATGTATTCCGGAAGTTCGATGAGGTTTAATAAACCGGTTGCGGGTTTTGGTAATTGTTCAAATTCAATATGATGGATGTGCTTCCTGAAGGCGATTTCACCAACAACACCCATGACGATTTCTCTAAGATTTATTTTTAAATCTTTATAATGCTTTAATGCATCGTAATAGGGCATGTAGAGCTTTATGTTTAGTTGTTTGGTTGCAATATTGTAATCGACTAAACTCATTTGTAACTGGCTTATTTTGATTTTGTAGTTTTTATATCTTAGAGGGGAATCGGTACCATTTTTTATTTTCTCTACAGCCACCTCCTGCATTGGTTTTATGAAAGCTTGGGCTCTAAAGTACTTTAGTGGGGGAGCCTTTTCTTCCAGGGCGATAATTTTTGGAAATAGTTTCCTGTAGCCCTCAGCTGTGAATACGATGGTGCATTTGTCCTGATTTTGTGACGGACCAATCATCAAAAATCCGATTCTCTTGGAAATGTAACGGCAGTTTTTGTTGAGATGGAAAAAGACTTCTCGAGTGTTTATTTGATGTATGAAAGCATTTTGAATTGCTTCTTCGTTGTCCTGGAACCAGTTCCAGAAATTTGTTATTTGTTTCATGTGTGTCAGGAGTTTAAGGTTTAAAGTTTAAGGTTAAGTGTGTAACCACAAAAGACACAAAGCAATTTGTTTAAGGTTTAGAGTTTAACTACAAAAGGGCACAAAGGGTTTGAGGTTTAGAGTTTATGGTTTAGAGTTTATGGTTTGGTGTTTACGCAAGGATTTCTATCGTTTGTCTGTAGTGGTTTTCTCAAAGGCAATGAGGTTTACCATTTCTCTTAGTCGTGAACGGACCCGGTTACCATAATTCGTTTCTATTTCTGATGCAGAGAGATTTGTAGTGATGTGGGTTTGGAGTTTTTTTGAGATGAACAGATCATATCTTGATAATAGTATTTCGGCCATGACATTACATTCGTTGCCGAAATATTTTAGATTGTTTTCGGCTCCTAAATCATCAAAGCAATAGGTTCTCGCTCCTGCCTGGTATAGTTTTCCGATACTGTATTTGTGAATTGTCTGGTAGCCGTCATTGATAAACTCAAAGCTGATATCTCGACATGGTTTTACTAAAAACTTATGTTCGGTGTGGGCCAGGTATTTCATAACGTTCATTAGTGAAGTTTTGCCGCAGCCTACCGGTCCGGTGAGCAATATTCCCTTGTTGAGGTTTATGCCGTATTGAAAACAAGTTGGTTCGTCCCTGAGGAAGTAGGCAATAAGTTTGTAAACTATCGGATAATCGGTTTCAAGGATTTTGAAATGATTGCCGTATAATTCAATTCCTTTTTGTTCAAGCCAATTGATTACTTCTTCATAGCTATAATGGCTCTGAATAGTCTTTGTCGGTTGTTGCGGCGAGTTGTTTTGCTCTGTTTGGTTGTTGTTCATTTGAAATGAATTTTGTTGCGTTTAACATCCAATTTTGTGCTGCGGCATGCCAATCGACCATTGGCGTTTTACCACCGACGAGCCAGCCTACACTTGAAAAGTAGTTGAAGAATTTTTGGGCTTCGAGTTCGGGGAAGTTGTTTTGCCGGAAATAGGTTTTTATTTCATCGATTGGGGGCTGAATCTTTTCTTCTTTTTTGGCGGAACTTTTTTCTTCTTTTATTTTTTCGTTGTTAAACTCAGAATCATTTTCATCTTCTAATTTTTTTTCTTGCTCGCTCAAGTTTGCAACGTTATTTTCGTTTGAAATGTTTGTATTGTTTATATAGTTTATAGAAGGTACTAATGCTTGTTCAGTACCAGTCTCACTACTTGTCCAAGACTTGTTCAAAGCTTGTTCATTGACCTGTTTAAAAGGGGGTTCATTTTTTGAACCGTTCCCTTGTTTTGGGAGAGGTTTTAGGTCATCGGAAAAATTGAATAAAATAACATGGCTTCCCTTGAATGGGTTGTATGATGGTTCGTAGTTTATATATCCCAGGCTATGTAAGTTCTTCAGACATTTATGATAGGTTGCTTTCGAACTTATTTTACTAATCCTCATTACTTCATCACGGCTGATGCTGATTGGATTTTTAAACCGGTTACAATTCCAAAATTGGAATAGGGCAATGTATAAACTGACGTGGGTTGGATTGAGTGCCTTATCGATGGCTACTTTCTCAAAGAAACCCGTAAGGTGTTTGATGTAATTCATATCGAGAAGTATTTGCAGATTACTTAAATAGAGTAGGGAGTGCGTTAATCTTGTTCCGGTTTAATAATTTATCGATATCGGAATTGTCATAATACAATATGCCTCCAATTTTGGTGTAAGTGAGTGTACCGTTGATGCGGAAATTTTGCAAAGTGCCGGGAGAGATGTTTAACAGTTTTCTGACTTCATTTGATTTGAGCCACTGTTTGGTTTGTTGGGGTTTGGAATGAATGATTTCTTTTAAATCCTTCAAAAGAAGGTTTCTGAATTCGTTTAAGTCTTCGCGGGTGATCACTTCGATTGCCATAACTGTAGTTTTAAATTGTTATGAAGCAAAATTGCGGGGATTGATTTAATTTATTTCCCAACCTGTACCCAAGTTGGGAACGATTTTTATTTAAATTGTACTAAACGTCAATAAATACTGGGTAAGAGAAAGTAAATTATTCAAATGTGAATTTGAGTGGAAACGGGAAATTGTTAATAACGTTCGGAAAAAAGGTGTTTTTATGCAAAAACCCAACCTGAACCCAAGTTGGGTGTTTTTCAATCTTCTTCAAGAATTTTGGTGTTGAGGGTTTCTGAAAGGGCGGTAATGAATTTTGTTCGGTTGTTTTTTCGGCTTTTAATATCTAAATAGCTTCGATACACACTTTCTTCTAATTCAATGTTGAAGATCTGACCGATAGATATAGCGAAATCTTTTATATCGATATTACCGTCATTAATTACTTTTTGTTTCTGAAGAGCATAAATTAGTTCTACTAAATCAATTTTATTCCCCGTCCAGCTTAATGATGGTAACTTTTCTAAAGGCTGATTTGATTTGAGTCGTTCCAGTTTTTCTTCCAAATAAATCACAAGTAAATCATTGGCCATAATTTCAGCGACAGTATAATCATGTGGAGTACATAGACGGAAATCATAATTAATAATATGGCATTGATAAAAACCCACTTTTTTATCCTTGCTTCTGGTGAAGTATTTATGATCATGATATTTGGAACCAGAACGGTAATATTGATAGAAGGACTTGTTTTTTTTCGAGTACTGGGAAATTTGCTCTAATTCCTTTTCCAGGAATTTGACTTTATTCTTTTTTGGTGCAGGGATACCGGATTGGATCTCTATTATTCTATTGTAGTAGATTAATTTTGAGATTAGTTTAGGTTTTACGCATTTGAAAAAGTGAATTTCTTCTTCTTCTGATGGGAAAGTATATTTCTTTAACCAACGGTGCAGCTCTTTGATTTTTTCTTCTATTATTTCAACAATTTGAATTGCGGCTACAATTGGATTTTTACTTTTTTTATTGATTTCGACGAAAATTAAATCCAGGTCATTAAGGAAATTATCTGAATAGGGGATCATATATAAAATCAGGTTAATAATACATAATAACGTGGTTTAGATTGTTTTAGTATGTTTTGGGTAAAATTTTCCTACTATATTGATTTAATGTTGTTGTTTGTATCCGGAGTTTTGGCAGCGAAGATATTTTTTAGCTTTTGCATATCCTCACTTACTTTTTTGTCTAAAACTTTTGCGTAATGCTGGGTAGTACGCAGGTTTTTGTGCCCAAGCATTTTACTGACGCTTTCAATAGAGACCCCATTAGTAAGCGTTACTGTCGTTGCAAAGGTGTGCCGGGCAATATGGAAGGTCAGCTCTTTTTCTATTTCGCAAACGGTCGCTATTTCTTTTAGATATGAATTCATCTTTTGATTGCTTAAAATGGGAAGTAGTTTTTCCTGGTTATTGCTTTGCGGATGGTCGGCATATTTATCAATGATTATTTGGGTGACTGGCAGGATTGGTATTTTAGAAGCGCTTTCGGTTTTCTGACGGTGCGTGAATATCCATTTATCTCCATCTATACCGATGCTTATATGGGACTTTGTCAAGTTTTTGACATCTATATAGGCTAAGCCGGTAAAACAGCTGAAAAGGAAGATATCACGCACCAGTGATAATCTATCGGATTTAAAATCTTTATCGATGATGCTCTGAATTTCTTCTTCTGATAAATAAACGCGCTCGACTTCTTTTACTTTGGATTTGTAGTTTGCAAAAGGATTTTTCTGCAGCCAGTCGTTCGCCAAGCAAATCTTTATAATTTTATTGAAATTCTTGAGGTACTTTACTGCTGTGTTGTTCGCACAGTTTCTAACACTTCTCAACCAAAATTCATAATCCGTTATAAAGGCATGATCAATCTTGGTAATATCGATATCAGAAACATTGTATTTCCATTGCATAAACTCAATGGTATGTTTTAGTGAAGTGGTGTAGCGTTCCAATGTTCCAGGAGCGTATTCCTTGCCGACGAGTTCTTTTATTTTGTTGTTGTGGTCCTGGAATATTGGAATCAACATTCGTTGACGCTCGTCGGTTCCCAATATTTTGGTTTTTAATGTTTCAGTAGTTACGGGGATGTTTTGATGGATAAGATCCATTTGAGCATCGATAATCTTAATTTTTAGCATATCAAGGTGGCTATTTATTGAACGAGCCTCTATTGAGCTGCCTTTCATTTTACCAGCTTCCGCAGACCATTTTGATTGTTCTACGAATCTGTTGGTGCTTAATTCAATTCTTTTCCCATCGATTGTAATTCTTGTGTAGATAGGAATCAAGCCGTTTACACTAGCTTTTGCTCTTTTTGCATAAAAGAGAATGGAGACTTTTGCTTTCATCGTGGTAACCTTTTTGTTGTTATTGAATTTAATTCTAACAAGACTAGCACACAAGATGTACAGTTTTTAAACTGGTTGTTGAACGGGCTGTAACACCTATGAACGCTAGGTTTGAGACAAAATTCGGTTACCCTTAATTCTCGGGATTTTAGGGTAACCGAATTTATCCCTTTTGGTTCACTAATGAATGAATGATTTGGAGGGGGTAGAAAAGAAAAAACCCTTTAAATCATACGATTTAAAGGGTTTTAATTCAATTTGTATTTCTACTGGCGGAGAAAGAGGGATTGCCTCCTTGTCTTTATATGGTTGACATACAGTGATGTATGTTTCTTTTTTAATTCAAGTACCCCTAATAGTACCCCTTTAAATTACAGTAGTTTATCACTTATGTTGATACTCCAAATTTACAAAAATACTTCGAAAAAAAATTCCTTTCGCTATTAAAATTTGGATAGGTTGCTGTCTAATTTTTAAACAAGTAAAGTTTGATTATTGAACAAGCAAGCTTTAAAATTAGCCAAAAATAAGCGGCTGAACCTGTTCATATTTCAAACTGGTGTATTGGCAGAACTCTTCAATGCTCAAGAACTCATTTTTTTGTTTCCTGAGGTCCTTTTTAATCTTCTGCATCAATCTAGCGCTTTGACGATAACTTTTGCCGGTTATTCGCTGTACGTCTTTTGGATAGATGCACACTCTTTGAATGTCATTTTTCATACACTATCTATGCCTTTGACTAGCCTTTGACTAGGCTTTGATATCCTCCTACTTTAAAAAAAAAACTTACTGCAATTTAATGATTATTTTGAAACGCTTTGGGGTGATTATTTATGTCATTTTTGGTCATTTGTGTCATTTTAGGACATATGGGACGGTGCCTGTTTTTTCTTGTCGGTTAATAATTTAAAATTTGTAATGAAATCAATTGAATGATGTTGCAACAGATGATGATTGAGGGAGTTTAAACTGATTTTATAATTTAAATTTTGAAGTTATGGCCAGACAGAAAGGCATAATTAAGCTACAAGGTACTATCGGGGATATTACCTTTTACAAAACGCAGGACGGACACTTGGCGAGAGAAAAAGGCGGAATTGACGCCAGTAGAATTGCCAATGATCCTGCGTTTCAAAGAACGCGTGAGAATGGTGATGAATTTGGAAGAGCGGGAAAAGCCGGAAAGCTTTTGAGAACCTCTATCAGAGCCCTGCTTATGAATTCTGCGGATGGCAGAATGGTAAGCAGACTTACTACGGCAATGATTAGAGTAATCCAAGCTGACTCAGTTAGTGAAAGAGGATTGCGCAATGTTATGGACGGAGAAACTGAATTGCTCAATGGATTTGAGTTTAACATTGGCGGTAAGTTAGGCGCCTGCCTGTATGCACCCTATGTTAGCACCATTGACAGGGTAACGGGAGAACTCTCTGTTAATCTGGATCCGTTTGTTCCGATTAATGTGATTGCTGCTCCAGGTGGAACCACGCATTTTAAAATTGTTTCAGCCGGTGTTGAAATTGATTTTGAGGCGGAGACTTTTGCAGCTGTGACCACAGAGACGGCCATCTTACCATGGAATGCGGAGGATACGGCTGCAATCAATCAATCCAACGAATTAACTCCCAACAGTACCAAACCCTTGTTTTTGGTATTGGGGGTTCAATTTTACCAAGAGGTAAACGGTCAAATGTATTCGTTGAAAAATGGCGCTTTCAATCCGCTGGCCATTGTTAAAGTGGATGGTGGAGTGTAGTCGAAGATAGAACTTAGAACTTAGAAGTTGAAACTTGAAAGTTTTATGGAGCTTATTTTGACCAGAACTTATTTCCCTGAAGGAACAAACGGTAAACTCGAATGCGAGGGCAAATTAATTTGTAACACGATTGAATTGCCTTGGAAGGATAACGAAACGAAGGTTTCCTGCATTCCTGAGGGGAAATATTTTATCAGAAAGCGGTATAGTCAAAAATTTAAATGGCATTTGGAAGTGATGAATGTTGAAAACAGAAGTTTGATTTTGTTTCATCCCGCTAATAATGCGTTACTAGAGTTGAACGGTTGTATTGCTCCGGTTACGAAACTTTCCGGACCCGGTTTGGGATTGATGTCGCGGAAAGCTTTTACCAGTTTGAAGGACCTGGTGTTTAAAGTTTTTGACAAGAAGGAAAGTGTCGAATTGACTGTTAGATCTTAATACTATTAAACATGAATATAATTGAAAGAGCAAAGGCTCCCACCCCGAAGTTTTTTAAGGTGCTACGTACGTTAGGTCTGATTTTGCTGGGAGTAAGCGGAAGTGTGATAGCTGCGCCAATTGTTTTGCCTGCTGCGGTGGTCACTATTGCCGGCTATATGGCGTTAGCGGGCGGTGTGTTATCGGCGGTTAGTCAAGTGACTGTTGATACTGAAAACCTCAACAAAGCACGTGATGGAAACTAATATCACTCTAAAGGCTGGAACGGCATCGGGAACGGTATTGAGCATTTTGCCCAATATTCTTTCGGAAGATATTGTAAAAACCATTATCTTAGCTGTCATTGGAGCGACTGTTAGTTTTACGGTTTCGCTCCTTTTAAAAAGGTTGACAAAACTTAAAAATAAATAATCCAGTTTTCGTGTGGTAACCTTTACTGGATGAATCAGAAAGCCTAGTTCGTTTGAACCAGGCTTTTTTTATTTGCAATAGCGATAAGTTATAACTCTCCGCAGGTCGTTTATGAGATGGATATTTTTGTGAAATTGCTTTTCCTGTTGTTCGAGCAATTTTAGTGCTGCCACATTTTTAATATGTAAGTCATATTCTTCCATGGCCTGATTGCATTTTGAAAATAATTCCTTTTTAAAATCCTGAAGGCGTAAAAACGGGATTACTGAGCCACAAAGGAACTGGTGCCAAAACCCGGATTTCCATAAGCTGAAAGCCACGAAATAAATATTTTCACAATCTTTCTCGTTTTCAAAAATGATTACAAAACTATTGGTAAATGGCTCTTTTTGGGGTTTACCGCTGTTGATTCCTTTGTTAAGCAGGAATATGTGGGGCATTGTGTAAACGGTGTCTTTTTGATGGGTTTTGATATTAAAGTTTAGCATGACTTTGGATTTAAAGATTAGCTTTTCTTCTCTTTCTATTGGGTCATAGCTGTCTCGCTACTTTTGACCCATAAAATTTTTGAAAAGAAAAAAAAAGAAAAAAAAGAAAGCAATCTTCCAAGTGGAAGGTTTCAGAAAAGCAAGTTTTTTTTTAAAAATACCACCCTAATCGTGTTTAGAAAAATAATCGTCGATTCCATATCAAATGTTCTATCGGAGGTGTAAGGGTGGAGATTTTTAAAAAAACCCGCAGGGCTTGAACTTGTCTTTTCTGAAACCTGGAACTTACCTTTGCTCTCTTTTTTTTATTTTTTTGTTTAACCCTTAATCGTCTTTTTAATCAGATCCTATCTGAAGGAGAGGGTGTTGATTTAAAGGATGGTCGTCGGGGAAAGGGTATAAAATCTCAGAGCCTGATAAAAATCCAAATCAGACATTATTATCCCTTTTATCAGGCTCTGAGATTTTATACTCTTTCCTATTATTTGATTTTTGAGGATGCCTAATCGTCCAATGAAATCGGGGATTTGTTTTTAGACGGAATGTTATTTTGGAAATGTAAGGCATCTTCAAAAATCAATGCAAATACTTCCTAGTGCGACGGGGCAGCAGCGCGGGCAAGGGTATACTTTTTTATTTGCTTATCGGGATGTTCTGATTGCTTTTATTGATAGCGGATGCCCTGAAAAAGTGTTCAGTTGACAGTAGCAGTAGGCAGAAGGAATCATGTTATGAAACGGCAAGGGCATCGGCTATCGTAAAAGCAATTTATCTAAACGTTGTGGCAAATAAAAAAGGATACTCTTGCCAGGATATTTGGTTTTGTGGGTGCCTAGAATAGTGTTCAGTATACAGTACAAGTTTTCAGTGAAAATGATGTTTAGTAAACGGGAAGGCACTCACAAAAGCAATGAAAACACTTCCTATTTAACCAGTTAGCTGATAAAAACAGTTAACGGAAAGGTTCATAAAAGTAATGGTGACCGTAAACTTCTGATGGAATGGAATGTTCTTAAAGCCAGTGGCGAAGGACATATTTTTTGCAGCTGGGTGATGCGACGGGAGCTGCAAAAAATGATGTCCTGGAGCCACTGGCAGGCGCGTTGGCCGTGCGGCTTTTTTACATAATGTTATTATAGTTCATCCGTTGGCCTCAATTGGAGGTGGATGTTCTTTATGAACTATAATGCCACATTATGTAAAGAAGCTTTGGGGAAAAGTTTTTGTTTGCCCCTACCGTGATTTTCTCTTTACCCCGACACCTCTCAGGGGCATACAAAAACTTTTTGAGCGTTGGCCAGGAGTGCCCGGCGGAGATAAAACTTCCGGTTAATTTCTCTTTTGTCGTTGTTCAGGATGCAAGACTTCTTGGGTAGCCCCGATGGTAGCGGCATCCTTTTGTGCCGTTGTTCGGCACAAAAGATATAGCGGACAGCGGGACTGAAAGTGATTAGAACTACAAATGTTGTGCTCCTAAAAATTATCAGCGATGTTGTAACCAGGAGCATTAATTTATTAAAGAGAAGAAGGCACTGTTAATCTAATATTGTTCATTTGTATAGGAAATTTTATATATTGCAATGTTTAAAACAGATTTTGTTTTTCTATGAAACATTTACATACTATTCAAGAACCACATAAAATGTTCGATACTGCAGGAAGCAGTCCTTTGTTGGTTACTTGTAATGATCTTAACGATTGGGTATGTAAATATGACAGATTTCCAAAATACTTATTTAATGAGTTGATAGCTTCTGAGTTTGCAAAATTATGGTCTATAAATGTTCCAGAAACTGCTTTTATAAATGTGAAGGATGAACATATTCTTTATGAAAACTATCCAAGTCTTCAACCTTCTTTTTTTGAAAAGGATTGTTTTGGTTCTTTGTATATGAAAAACACTAAAGAGATAGATTTATCGTTTATACCTTCATTCAGGGAGAAAAGTTTTAGAGATAGAATTCGACAGAAATCAGATTTTTTAAAGATTGCTTTGTTTGATATTTGGCTTTGTAATGAAGATAGAAATTATAATAATACTAATCTGTTGCTGCATTTTTCACCAGACAATATTTATTTTTTTTACGCAATAGATCACGTTAATATTTTTAATAGCAGTTCTTTGAATTATGGTTTGGCACCATTAACAGAAGATGATACCCTACTGAAAACAGAGCTTGCCAAGTTGCTTTTTGGAAAGGTAAAGAAATTAACAGATATTGTTGATAAGTTGATCGAGAATTTTTACCTTTGCGCCAAAGATTGCGAAGATAATTTAGATGTCATACTTGACTTATTACCAGTTTCTTGGACAATAGACAAAGTAGATATGAAAGCCAAAATGTTACAACATTTGTTTACTGACGAATGGAAAAAACAATGCGATACTACCTTTAGGACTTATGTTCAATCTTTTATAAAAAACTAAAATGAAAACTATTTTTTCCATATTATACGTTCCGATAAGCGCAACTCTTGATGAGAAAGTTAGCATTGGACTAATAATGTCTGATGGTGTTCAAAATTACTTTAGGTATTCACAATCTAAGTTACAAGCTATAAAAGCTTTAATCGATATTGAAAGTTATTCTATTCTAAAAACCTATTTACGTTCTCTTGAAAAAGAAATCAATTTAGAATTAGAAAATGAAAAGGCATTATTTACTGTTGAAATTACATCGAAAGCAAAATGGGTAAACAGTTCTTACATTTCTTATTTATCAAAATATTCTAATAATTTATTACAGTTTTCAGAGCCAAAGATTATTGATGTAATTCTTGATGAAACTATTTATAAAAGAATTTTCGAGAAATATATTTTCCTATATGAAGAAATGGTTACTATGCAATCAGAGCCGACTGTTTTTCAGAAAGTAAGAACCAAATTATATCCAAAAATTACTGGTAAAGTAAATATTGACAAAACACTCACTTCAAATGATTTTGTCAATTTATTTGCGCCTGTGGAAGTTAATTTTATAGGTGTAAACGGAGTTCCTGTTGCGGGACAAACTTTCGATTTTGAAAAAAAACATTATTTTCTTGAAAATGATGTTACCCGTTTCATTTCTTTAACTAAAGCATTGGAATTATCAGGGCAACCAGATGGAAAGTATTTTGTTTTGGGAAGAGAACCGCAGGTTAACCACAACGATAAAAATCACTTAATGTGGTCTCAGATACGTGATGCTAAGTTTTTAGAGTTTGTCGATATAGACGAGATAGGAATCGTAGAAGATTACATTGACAAAAATCATGTTACTCCTTTCTTTCCAGAGGTAATCGAATAAAAAATATAAAAGGCTTTCTACTGAGAGCCTTTTTTAATTATTCTTATCTAAATATTTTTTCATAATCCATCCTGTTTCCATTAAATTATCTTTTGGATTAGTATAGCTTACAAATGCCCATTTATGGTTTATTTGCAATACTATTACATCAAAACCTTTCGGGAGTGATGCTACAAGAATGGTTTTAGTTTTTGGTTTCAGCATTACTTTTGAAACTCGGTTTGTGTTTCTGAATTCCTTAAGTTCTTTGAATTTTAATTCCATTACTTTTTGAATTCTTATTTCTGATTTTATCACATCAATTTTTGTTGCTGTTTCTGGCTTTGTTTTAAGAAAATCACTGTACTGGTGTAATGCTATAATTGCCAATAATACTTCAAAAAAAAGCCAAATGTATTTACCATATTTTTTATTATCATTATAAAAAATATTTATCCTTTCGATTAACTGTTCGAACTTTATGCTTTCTTCTTCTGTGAGTGGTGTTTCAGAAGTAAAGCTATTGGTTATTTCAATTATCTGTTCATTAATATCTTCAAATTCATCTATTAAATGCCAATTGTTATTTTGTGAAGCTAATGCTGCTATTTGACCGGATATTCCACTCATAGCCATTTGTAGACTATTAATTTGAGCTAAATACGGTTTACAACTTTCCGTTATTGACGACACACCTTTTAACCCACCAAATATACTTTCATGCATTTGACTAATTCCTCTAATCGCCTCCAATGTTGGTTCAGGAATCTTGAATAAACTTGCTTGTATAGCCAATGTCTTTGAAAGCGTATTAAGGCCAGCTATATCCTTTAAAAATATATTTTGTTGATATGCTACACCTTTAAAAAGGGCTTCGCTCATAGTCATTGCGCTTAATTCCTTTTGCCATAAACCTTGTGATTGTATCAGTTGCATCAAAGAACTATTGATTCCTAATGAACTATTTAGTTTTTGAGAAAGGTTTGAACTTTTAATTATTGCATCTAACGAGTTCATATATAATTATTTTTTTGATAATTGTATCATAGCCACTTTTAAAACATTCCAACAAAGTTTTGCAGTGTGAATATCCGGATTGAAACCTTTACTCATTTGTTCGAACGGATGAATATAATTTCTGAAATCTTTGAGGACATGGCTAAATTTTTTAACATCTTCTTTCAGTAAGCTAATTTCGTGAGCAACATCTATAAAATTACTAAGAGACCAATCCTGGAATGATTTTGCTTTTCCTTCTTTGTTTTTTGGCGCAGCATTAGCTTGATTAAAATCTTTTGGGTTTTTTGAAGCTATTCCCAATAATATTCCTTCCAATGTACTTCCAGTAATTACTATTGCAGATAGAGGAGCATTTGACATTATATTAGCTTTTATCTCTTGAATTCTTGAATTTAGTATTTCACTAATTACTCCATCTAAATTTAATTCATAAATAGAAATTTCATCAAACTCTTGATTTATAAAATCTTCTTCATTTACCTCTTTCTTAGTGTCAAAATTTATTTTATCTGCTTTACTAAAGGAAATGTCTTTTCCGTTTCTAACTACTTTCCAATCATCAAAAGCCAGATATTCATTAAAAGAATTGATATGATTGTCTAACACCTCATATTTACCAATGAAGTTAACCGGAGCTAAAAGTGTTTTAATACATTTGTCTAGTTCTGGTGTTCCGTTTATTTGATTTAATTTGTTGTCAGTATAAACCCAACGTGAAGGAAATCCTTGCCCGTAGATGTCTTTAGAGCCTAAATCATTAAAGAAGCTTACTAATTGTGGTCCTGAACGGTATTCAGTTTCTTCATTGATTAGAAGTCTTAGCTTTTCGAGAGTTTTATTATTTAAAATCATATTTTCTTATTCATACTGGCCTAAGTACATATTATCCGTTTTTAAATAGAATAAAGGGATTATATATTTCTTCTGCTCATTAAAGTGAAACTTTTTAAAATCTGTTATATTGGTCATTGTGTCAACAGGAGGGGGAGAGTCAACAGTTAGAAAATAGCCAAAAGGATTAAACGTTATTTCAGAGTGGGCATTCATTCTGCCGTATAAATTATTCCATTGTATCCCATATAATCTTTTATGTTTTGAAATTGTATTATATAAATATATTTGATACTTATCTGGTAATGAATTGTTATCCTTTTCTAAAATGAAGTTTACTAATTCTTTATCATTTCTTAAAAACCCGGAATGTTCAATTGCTAAAAACATTGTCATAATTTGTTTCAAAACATTCAAAGGGTTAAAATTAAATTCAATAAGATTAACTAGGTTTATTTTTTCAACATTATCAAAATGACAGTAAGCCTGACCTACAAATTCTGAGAAATCTCTAGCATACCAAGTTCCTGTGTTATTGTTACAACTTTGACAAAAACAATAAGCACCAGAACCATTATTACTTCTTATGTGTTTACCATAAACATAACTTTTTTCATCAAACAAATGTTCATGTTTTTGAATAAGAATTGGCTTGTCATTGTTTGCAGCTTTAGGAGGAATATGCTCAAATGTTAATTCTTTAAATTCTCCACATAAATGACAATTTCCTTTTTTATTTTTCATGATTTATTAAATAGGAATTTCTTCTATTGCTCTTGGTGGTGAAGGATTGCCATAGCTTCTTATATTATTAATAGCTCCAATAACCTTATTGAACTCTATGATATAATCTTTAATCTCCAATGGAGTTTTTACTTCTGGTGAAGGTTCGTGAATTGTTGCTTCTCCTGACATTTTATTATGCACATTCATTAATGCATCATAATCAACATCTTCAATATCTTTAATATCTCTCCATTCTGTTATTAAATCATTGTTTTTATAAACAACTCTTTTAATATCATGTAAAACATATTTTTCAAAAAAGTTATTTATGGTAGTTCTTATATTTTTATCTGCTTCAGATATATCACCAGCTTCAAGATTTTTTCTAATTATTTCAATTCTTGTTTCCCAATTGTGAGCAAAAAAATCAACATGATTTTCAACGTGACCAGGTTTTATTATACTACTTATTTTGTAATAGCTAGAGCATTTATAAGTATTATATTTAGTAGAATCATAACCTTTGCAATGATTTGGTTCAGTTTCTTTATCACATAATTTACATTTTGAATTATAAATAATTCCACCCCCTAAAGTTTGTTGAAGTAATTTATGATAGAATTCTTGATTATGAGTAAATACAATCACCTGATGTGTTTTACACAATTCAACAATTTTTTCCACAACTTTTTCAATATTATTATGGTCAAGACTTGTAATTGGGTCATCAAAAACTAGAATATTACTATTATCATATTTTAATTCTGTCAACCAATCGCATAAAGAATAAACTTTTGCTTCTCCTTCACTAAGAATTGAGTTAATTGCGAAACTATCACCTCCACTTTTAATACTAACATCAACCATACTTTTACCACCCGGATTTGAAAAAGTTCTATTGATTTTATCGCGTTTAGGAAGCTCAAAAAACTGTAAATTATCATCAAATGTTTGCAAATAATCAGTTTGTATTAATCGCTCTTCAACTTTGCCTTTCTCTCTTGAAATTTTGGTTTTATAATTTGTAAACAAAGAACTTTGTTTTCTGTATTCAATAATCTTTTCTAATTTTTCTAAAGCTTTTTTTAATAATTCTTTTTGATGAACACAAAATTCTAAATCCATTATCTTATTTAATTCAATTAAAGATTTAGACTTTGTTTCTTCAATCAACACTAAATCTATTTGAGTTGTTGATAATTCACAGTTTAAATTGTTTTTTTCAGAAATTGCAATTAATGATAGTAAATCCGTCATTTCGATTTCATCATTAAAATCAGAAGTAATATTAAAACTATCAAGTTCATCCTTTAAATTAGTTATAACTAAATTATTTAAAACTCTTTTATGAACTTCATGTACAGTAATTAATGATTTTGTAGATAAAGAATAAACCTCTCCAACACTTTCGTAGTTGTATTCAAAATATTCAAAATTGAGTTGTTCAATTTTAGTTTTAAATGACTCTATCTGACGAGTCAAACTTTCAATTTCAGCATTAACCTCATTACCTACTATAGAATGAACTTCTTGAATTAATTTTAAATTGTCTTCTGGTAATGTTTGATTACAATAAAAACATTTATCAATGTCATTTGGATAATCAACATAATTAAAGGATAAAGCGGCTTGTGTTACTTTTTTTATTAATTCTATAAATTTTTCACTATTCTCATTCGGATTAAATAGTAACTGATATTGCTCATATTTTGAAAAATCCAAACTTTCCTTTAATGTTTTTAAACGGGATATTTTCTCTTTTATATTATCAATTTTAACAAGTAAACTTTTTTTGTTTTCACAAAAAATAAAGAGTTTCGTTAAATCACTAATTTTCGATTTTAATAAATCTATCTTTGTGGTATAATCAGTAACTGATGTAGTAGATTTTCTTTGCAAATCTCCTTTTCTCTCCTCATGATTTTCCTCTAATCCTAAATTGATGAGTTCTTTTAATTTTTCAACTATCAAATCAGAATTACTCTGATTAGTATTTAGATATTGATAAACAGAACTAGGTTGTAAAGAAGTTAAACCACTTAAAATCGTAATTCGATCTTGTTGAAATAAATTTGAAAGTCTTTCAATCTCCGAGTTTGTCTTTGTTTCAACTTGAAAAACCCCATCTCTAAGAATATCAAAATATCCAAGCTTATATCTATCAATACTCCAACCAGCTTCTTTTTTTGATAAGGAACTATTCAAAATTTCCCTATCACAAAATTTAATTCTTGAGTTATGTTGAATTCCCGCTTTCCATTCAATCGTTTCAATATTGCTAGGATTTAGAGACACACCTTTTTTTTGAAACTTTAAATGCTCATCTTTTTTTGCAAAATCAAATTTTGCTTTAGTTTCATCAGTACTACCACTATAAATATTTCCTCTTATATCTTGTTTGCTACGAAAAGCATCTTTCAATGCTTTATAATAAGTTGATTTTCCACTACCATTTTTCCCGTAAATTAGAGTAAATAATGGACTAAAATCAATTTTTTTATTATCATATAATCCGCCTATATTTTGATTTTCATAAATACTTAAAATCGTCTTTTCAATTACAGCGTTAGTAGAATCGGAACTCAATATTTCAATATCTTCTAATTCAGTTTCTGAAAGTATTTTATCAAAAGCTGTTTGAATATCTTCAAGTTCAAGTTTGCCATTTTGACAAACCTTATTTTTAAGTTCAGTAATCCATTCTTTTTTATCAAATGATAATCTTGATAAATCCTCTATAGCGTTCGCCATTTTATTAAGTTTAATGAGATTTATGTTTTGTTACATTAACTATTTTCAACTATCGCTATTTCTTCCTCACTCAAACCATACAACTCATACACCATTTTATCAATTTCCTTATCCGTTTTATCGATTTCTTGTTTGAGAGTTTGGGCTTGTTTTTTGTAATCTTCAAATAGATCCATCCATTCGATTTCGTCTTTTTTGGCAAGTTGAATTCCTCCGGAAGTTTTAATGGCTTTATTAAGTTCGTTGATGAAATTAGCAAAGGTTAATTCATGCCAGTTTTCCAATTTTTTGGTTAGCTTTCCAAGGTTAAATTGACCGGAATAGTATTTGATGAATTTTGAAATTAGATTTTGTAAAGATGACGTGTGTTCGATAATTAAACTACATTTCATTTCGAAAACCTGTTCATTATTAAATTCAGGAATAGGTATTTGTTCAAAATATTGAGGTTTAACTTCAATATAACCACCGCTTCTTACAACACAAATAGACAGTAAGAACTTCCAAACAATCTTGGAATTTAAAACACATAACAAAGTTTTACTTGATACTGGAAGAAATACAGCCGGAGCATTGACATATACTCCTTCAGCATCTAAAGCAAATTTATTTGAGTTTTGAAGGTTAGGAAAAATAATTTTTGGACTTTCAAATAAATTATAATAAGCACAATTTCTTAATTCCCACCAAAAATCACCTTTATCATATCTTTTCTTAGCCTGTTCTTCGAAAGGCAAAAGAATTTTCATTATTTCAGGATATTCGGCTTTTAATTTTTCTAATGCTCCTTGTTCCGTAATATCATTTCCGTAAGTTTTTTTAGTCCATTTGCTTTCAAAAAGAATTAAATTCTGTTCAGAATTTGGAGCAACCCATTTTTTAATTTCCTTCCCTTCATAAATAGGTTTTATATGGCTCGAATTGCTTCTTCCGTTTATTATAAAAGCTTCATTTAAACCAGTAATAATTCCACGATAGCATTTGCCATATTTTTCTTTTACCGTTGGAAAACTTGATATTTTTTTTAACAAAGTTGCTTCATCTGAACCTGAGAAAGACCATGTTACAGAGGATAACGAATCTTGATTAACCGTCACTTTTTTATGAAGATCGATGTCTATTGTTTTTGCTTGACTTAATTTAGGAATTTTAATAAACTCGAATTCTCTCTTTTTAGAAGTTAGATTTTTATTTAGTGTAATGATAACAGGATAAGTTGTAGCTCCTTCAAAAATTTGAACCTCTGTAAAATCGATGTATTTTTCAAAAAATGTTTTGTTTTTGAGATAATTTCTTAAAACAAACCCCGCATTGGTTTTATCAAAAGTATTAGAAATAAATCCCATTGTACCTGAACTTTTAATCAATGAAACACCTAATTCATAAAAATAAGCAAACAAATCACTTGCAGGATGATAGACTTCAAATTTTTGAGACAAATAATCTTTGTATTCTCCTAATAACTCTGCTCTAACATAAGGAGGATTCCCAATAATCACATCAAACCCACCTTTAGCAAATACCTCTGGAAATTCTTCTTTCCAATTAAAAGCTTTATCACCGGCTATGGTTTTACTCTCAATAAGTGAGTTACCACATTTGATGTTGTTGTTTAGGCTTGTCAGTTTTCGTTTGGGTTGAGCAGTGCGGAGCCATAAGGAGAGTTTCGCAATTTCGATGCTTTCCTCGTTGAGGTCGACACCGTAAATGTTGTGTTCCAGGATTTGGTTTTCGATATCGGGGAACGTGAACCCACCGCCAAATAACTGTCGGTTCAATTCATCTACATAGGCGTGCTCTTTAATGAGGAAATCCAACGCCTGGTTTAGGAATGCTCCGGAGCCACAAGCGGGATCACAAATGGTTAATTGTAATAACCACTCGCGGTAGTCTTTTAGCTGTTGGTCGAGTTTGACAATAGTTGTTGCCTGACGGTTTTTTCGGCCTTTGGCATATTCTTCGTCTATAATACCCAATTCCTGTTTTTTCTCGGTACACAATTTACCGACAGTATTATCCACAATGTATTTGGTGATGTACTTTGGTGTGTAGAAAACTCCGTCTTTCTTGCGTTTGGTTTTTTGTTTGTCGAAATCGGTTCCTTCAATTTCGGCATTGACACTTTCGATTTCGTTTAGGGAATTTTCGAAAATGTGTCCCAAGATGTTTACGTCAACCTGACTTTCGAAATCGTAAGTTGATAATTTTTTAGTATGACGGTATAACAAATCATCATCAATAATGACAGCATCAAGTATTGCATCCGGTTGAAATAGACCGCCATTGTAGGCGAAAATTTCTTCTTTCTTATCGGAACCTTTTCGGCCGGTATCCAGATAACCAAAATACTGTTTGTAACGATCGTATAGCGGTACTACCATATCGAGTTCTTCCAAGGCTTTCCATTCTGTGAGAATTGTAGCAGTGGAGTTAGGCGCTAATAAACCTCGGTCTTCGGCAAAGAGAATGAATAGAAAACGGTCAATGAGTTTCTGCGATTTTTTGAAAAGTGTCAGCTTGATATTCTTTTCGGTATGTTCACGCAGTTTTTCATTTTTCATATTCAACTTTACCAAATCGCGATATAATTCCCTCTTGAATAAAGAATAATCGGCATAGAATTTTTTAGTAATGTTTTCTTCTTCGGCTATAGACGCTTCTTTGATAGCAAGCGGTTTGTTTGCCAATATATTGTCTTTTGCCAGGCAAAGGTAAAAGAGTTCGAATTCGGCTTCGGTTAAACTAAACAGATTGAATTCTTCATAATCCACCGCATTATTGATGTAGAACCTCAGCTTTTCGAAATTGGATGTTATTACATAAATGCAGCCGGTTTGGTTGGCTTTGTAATCGAAGGCTTGTTGTCGAATGCTTTCCAAGTCCTTTGTGTTAGTTCCTTTCAACTCGATAACTCCAAGTGCGTTACCGTCTTTCAATATTGCTCCGTCTACCTTTTTTGAGCCTTTTATATTTTTAAGTTCGGTGGTTAAATTGAATTTTGGAGTTGGATTGAGGGTATAGCCCAATATATCCACAAAAAGTTCGCGTAAAAATCCTTCCTGGAATTGTTCTTCTTTACTGTTTCGAATGTTTTCCTGAATACCGGTATTGTGAAAATACTTGGTGTATTTTTTATAGGCTTTTTGGACTGCTGTGGAATCTTGTTGACTCAAATATTTTTTGAGTACGGAAGGCTGGAATAATGACATTTGGTAACGCTTTATTTAGATTACCAAAATAGGGAATAATTATGGGATTATGTAGGAATGCATTTTCTAGTTTTTAACAGAGTTATTACAAAATATTTATTTTGAGTAAATTATAAAGAGGATGTTCGTTTTAAAAATCAAACATCCTCTTTAAGAATTATAGCCTCTAACATTAAAACTTCATCCGCTGAATTCTAACAGCATTTAGAATAGCCAATAAGGCCACGCCCACATCGGCAAAAACGGCTTCCCACATGGTGGCTAAACCGCCTGCCCCAAGGATAAGTACAACGGCTTTTACTGTAAATGCCAAACCGATATTTTGATAAACGATTTGTTTGGTTTTTTTACCAATATTTATCGCTGTAAAAATCTTTGTAGGCTGGTCATTTTGAATAACAATATCTGCTGTTTCAATAGTGGCATCACTCCCTAAACCTCCCATCGCAATTCCTGCATCGGCAAGTGCAACTACAGGGGCATCGTTTACACCATCACCAACAAAAGCAATTTTTAAGTTTTGAGATTTTAGTTCCTGAACTTTTTCTACTTTGTGCTCAGGCAGTAAATCACCATATGCTTTGTCGATATTCAATTCTTTAGCGACAGCATCAACAACGGCTTGTTTATCGCCGGACAGCATTACGGTTTGGATATTAATTTTGTGCAAACTTTCGATAGCTGCTTTAGCATCTTCTTTGATTTCATCAGCAATTAGAAAATAACCTGCATATTTTTGATTGATTGCAATAACGATAATTGTAAATGGCGTATTATCAATTTCGGCATCATAACTGATGTCGAATTTCTTCATCAGTTTTATATTTCCCGCCAAGATTTCATTTCCTTCTACTTTACCCTTAAGTCCGTGTCCTGCTATTTCTTCAACATCAGTTATAGTTGCATTTTTTTCTGAGCCTTTGGCATATTCTATAATTGCTGTTCCAACGGGATGTGTTGATTTGGTTTCGAGTGCTGCCGTAAATTTTACTAAATCCTGTTCGGAAACGCCAATGGCTACGACTTTTTGCACTTTGAAAACACCTTTGGTCAGCGTTCCGGTTTTATCCATAACTACAACTTGAACAGATGCCATTATATCTAAAAAATTCGAACCTTTAACTAAAACTCCGTTTTTACTTGCTGCACCAATTCCTCCAAAATAACCCAACGGTATTGAGATTACCAAAGCACAAGGACAGGAAATAACCAAGAAAACTAAAGCTTTGTATAACCAATCATTGAAGATGTAATTTTCAACAAATAGCATAGGAACTAAACAAATTCCGATTGCAAAAAACACAACTATTGGCGTATATATTTTGGCGAATTTTCGAATGAATAGTTCTGTTGGCGCTTTTTTTGCAGTAGCTTCCTGCACCATTTCAAGGATTTTTGACAGCTTGCTGTCGGAGTAAATCGTTGTTACTTCTACTTGAACAACAGTATTCAGATTAATCATTCCCGCAAGAACGGTTTCTCCTTTTTGCTTAGTGTTTGGTTTGCTTTCACCAGTTAGAGCAGCGGTATTTAAAGAGGCACTATCTGAAAGCAATTTTCCGTCCAGAGCTAATTTTTCTCCAGGTCTTAATTGAATGATTTCACCAATGGTAATTTCGGAAGCTTTTTTAGAAACGGCATTTTCACCTTCCATTACGGTGGCAGTATCAGGTCTTTGATCTAATAATAATTTAATGTTACTTTTTGCTCTTTTGACGGCTAAGGTTTGGAAAATCTCTCCTATAGCGTAAAATAACATTACAGCTACGCCTTCGGGGTACTGGCCAATGCCAAAAGCCCCAATGGTAGCAATGCCCATCAAAAAGAATTCTGAAAACCATTCGCCTTTTCGAATGCTTTCAAAGGCTTCTTTGATTACCGGAAAACCAACTGGCACGTACGCTATGCTATACCATACGAGACGAACCCCAGTCCCTGCCTTCAACCAAGTCAGAGGAGAATAGTTGTCTAATGTGATGCCAATAAGTAATAATGCAAAACTTACGATTGCCGGCAAGAACATTTTAAAGGTACTCTCATTGTTTTCAGAATGGCTGTGATCGTGACCATCATCGTCTGAATGCAGGTCTGTTTTTTTATTTATCTTTTCTTCGAGAGTGCAACATAGCTGTTTACCGCTTGCATCGTATATATGTTGGTGTTCCATAAAATTAAGCTTTACAACAACCATCTAAGCTTTCATAAGCTTGTGGATCTGCCTTTACCTCATCAGCATCATAACCCATTTTTGAAATGGCTTCTTTTATTGCCTGCAATGAAGTCTTTTTGGGGTTGTAATAAACTGTAAATGTCATGGCTTTATCATCCAGCTCATACATTTTCAATCCATTTATTTTGAGCATCTCAGTTTTGAATTTTAATCCACAGGTTTCACATTCCTTGCAATGGTCGCAATGTAAAAAAGTTTTGATGACTGCTTTTTCGTTTGATTTTTGAGCAGATGCTGTATTAGAAATAAAAAATACTAATACAGCTAATAGAACAGATTTTAAGATTGAATTTTTCATTTGGAATAATTTTTAATGTTATGTATTTAATTAATGTTCATGTTCCCCGCCACCTTTACTTGCAGACAGCAAATAAAATGCCCCTTTGGTAACAATTTTGGCATCATTAGGAATAGCTTCAACCAATTTTATTTCGGTATATCCTAAATCTGTTGTTCCCGGAACGACTTCGATGGCTTTAAAATGGATTTCGTTATGTTTTTCTTCGCCTTCTGCATGCTCAGAATGCGCTTCTTCTTCTTCGTGATTATGCTCTTCTGCTTTGGCTTTTGGTGCTTCTTCGTGGTGTTCTTCTTGAATATATATATAATATTTATCGCCATTTCTAACAATGGCGTCTTTTGGCAATGCTTGAACCGTTTGATTTGTAATATTGATATTAGCCGCTACATACATCCCAGAAATTAAACCTTTAGCATCACTTGGATTTATTTTGGCATGAACCGCCACCGATTTGCTTTCGTTCGAAAAAGACTTATTGATACCAAAAATCTTCCCTCTAATGGATTTATTCGACTGGTTGGTCAACACAAAGTCCACTTCCTGCCCTATTGAAATTTTTCCTAAATCTATTTCAAACACATTTAGATCCAAGTGCATTTGGCTGTTATCAACCACTTCAAACAAAGTTACTCCTGTTTGGGCAAAAGCTCCTTTGGTAATGCTGATTTTGCCAACATAACCACTGATGGGAGAGAGAATCGGAATTATAGAACTATTGCTGTTTGGACTTACATTTATTGCCTGTAACTTTGCTTTTGCTGATTCTGCTTTTGCTTTTTCCACAGCCAATTTTGATTTTATCTCCTGAAACATTTTTCTGGGATTTACAGCTTCATCGGATAATGTTTTCTGACGGTTATACTCCAATTCCAGATATTCGATATTAGCCATTGCTGACTTATAATCTTCCTGCATTTGCACAACATCAAGGTTTTGAATGGTTGCCAATGTTTTACCTTTTGCAACATAAGTTCCTTCCAAAACATAAATATCTTTGACAACGCCACCAATTAAGGTTGATACATTAGCCATATTTTGAGGAGGAACTGCTGTATATCCATTAGCTTTAATTATAGTATTTAGATTTTTCATTTCGATACTGCCTGTTTCAATACCAATGGTTTTAAACTGGTTTTCCGTTAAGGCTACTTCAGTTTCTGATTTTTCTTCCTCGTGGCCTTCTTCTGCTTTTTTATCGGCACAAGCGATGAAAATGATACTGAAAGCCATCAACAGGCCAGTACGGTACAATATGTTTTTTATATTTTTCATTATTATATTTTTTATTTAGAAAAGATTGAAGGGAATTGTAATTCGACAGCACTTTGATTGTAAAGGTTTACTGCTTCGGCGTATTGTTTTTTTATGTCAATAGCCTGATTCAGAAAACTGATATACATCCAGTAACTCATATCGCCATTCGCATAACTCTTTTGAGCCGTTGCAATGATTTCTTCTGCATATTGAATTCCTTCGGTTTTATAGTATTCAACTCCTTTTCTGTGTTTCTCGTAAAGGTTTTGGTGCTGCTGAATCTGAATATCCAAAGCCAGCTTACTTTTATCAAATTCCAACTGGGTTTGCGCCTGACTTATTTCGGCAGCCTTAGCTCTTGTTTTATTTACACTTCCGAACAATGGAATTTGAAGTCCGGCAATAATTCCCTGAAAATAAAGTTCCTTGTTAAGACTTTGTCCAAAATATCCCAATCCAAGTTTTGGCATTCGCTGAGCCTGGAAAATTTTTACCTCCCTTTGCTTTACTGCTATTTCTTGCTGGTAATAGTCGGACAATAATCCCTGGATTTTAGAATTGTCTTTGGATTCGGGAACTTTATATTCCATAGAGGCATTCACATCCGGCACAATAGATTCAGTGGTTTGCACAAAAAACTGAAACTGTTTCTGATAAATTGCCAAATCGAATTCCAATTGTGCTTTCAGAGTTTCAATTTCCTTAATCCTGGCTTTAGCACTGATGACTTCTATTTTTCCGCTTTCGCCTGTTGAATATCGGAGTTCGGCATTCTTAAGGAACTTGTTGTAAATGTCATACAGTTCATTATTTAATTTTTGAATGGAAATGCCATACAGGTATTGGTAATAACTTAATGTTACCGCCTTTTCGAGTTCATACTCGGATAAAGCTTTCCTTTTTTCTGCCAATTTAGCCAACTCTTCCTGCAACTGACGGTTGTTTTTTGTGAGGCCGCCAAGTGGAAAGTACTGTTGAATTGAAAAATTATTATCGTAATCCTTACTGTTGTATTGCCCTCCCTGGTACTGTACCTGCAAAGGGTCTGCCTGAAAAGAGGCTTTTTTTAATATGGTTTGTTTCTCAATTTCCTTATCTGCAATTTTTATATCGGCATTGTTTTTTTTTGCCAAAGTAATTGCCTGTTCCAAAGAAATGGGATTGTTTTGCGAAAAAGCAACACAACTAATCAACAGCAACCAAACGGTTACAAATGGTTTTGGTTTTTTAATTTTTCTCATTTTGATTCCATTTTCAAACAATAAATATAAAATTGGCAACACAACGAGTGTCAGTAATGTAGCAGAAATCAATCCTCCGATGACCACGGTGGCCAACGGTTTCTGAACTTCGGCACCGCTGCCGGTTGATAAAGCCATAGGCATGAAACCGAGTGAAGCTACCGCAGCTGTCATTAGAACAGGCCGCAATCTGACTTTAGTACCCATCATGACCCGTTGCAACGGTTCAATAACGCCTTCTTTCTTGAGCTGGTTGAAATAGGAAATAAGTACAATTCCGTTTAAAACGGCAATACCAAAAAGGGCAATGAATCCAATCCCTGCTGAAATACTGAACGGCATTCCTCTTAACCATAAAGCAAACACACCTCCAATTGCCGATAATGGTATAGCAGTAAAAATCAAGATTGCCTGTTTAACGCTGTGAAAGGTAAAATACAGCAGTACTAAAATCAGCCCCAAAGCTATTGGCAAGGCTACAGAAAGCCTTTTGTTTGCCTCGACCAAATTTTCGAATTGCCCTCCATAAGTGATGTAATAACCTGCCGGAAGCTTGAAATTTGTGTCTAATTTTTTCTGGATTTCTTCAACAACACTTTTGACATCCTTACCACGAACATTCAATCCGACAGTTATTCTGCGTTTACCGAATTCACGACTGACCTGAACAGGTCCCTGCTCGAAATTTATTGATGCCACCTGAGAAAGCGGTACCTGCTGGCCGTTTGGCAGAGGGACGAACAAATTGGTAACGTCCGAGATGTCTGTGCGGTGTTCTTTATCCATTCTGACCACCACATCAAAGCGTTTGCTCTCTTCATAAATTTTACCGGCACTTTCTCCGGCAAATGAGGAACGGATTATTTTATTGATGTCGGTAATGTTCAATCCGTACAGGGCTATTTTGTCATAATCGTATTTGATGGTTATTTGAGGCAATCCAGTCACTTTTTCGGCTTTTAAATCCCCAACGCCTTCAATGTCTTTTACCTTATTCATTAATTCAGCAGCTTTGTTTGCCAAAACCTCCAAATCATCACCAAATATCTTAATAGCAATGTCACTTCGGCTACCCGTCATCAATTCATTGAAACGCATTTGAATGGGTTGCGAAATTTCGATATTTGCTCCAGGAATTTTTTCCATTTCCTTTTTCATCAAATTGGCCAAATCTTCCCAATTATCTGCAGTTGTCCATTCGCTTTTGTCTTTCAGAACAATAATTAAATCGCCGCTTTCAATCGGCATGGGATCGGTCGGGATTTCACCGCTACCGATTTTGGTCACTATTGTCTTTATTTCGGGAAATTTTGCTTTGAGCATTTTTTCGTATTTCGTGGTGGTTTCCACCATTTGAGACAAAGAACTACCGGTCATTATGGTTGCATTGATGGCTAAATCGCCCTCTTCGAGTGTTGGAATAAATTCACCTCCCATTTTATTGAAAATCATCAGTGAAACAGCAAACAATCCGACAGCTATCAGGAGAACCGATTTTTTAATTTGCAGTGCTTTTTGCAAAAAGGGTTCATAAATTCCTTCCAACCAAGCCATCATCCTGTCGCTGAAATTGGCTTTGTGTTCGGTTTTTTTGGAAAGGAATAAAGCACTCATCATCGGCACATAGGTAAGTGACAGTACAAATGCGCCCATAACAGCGAAACCAACGGTTAAAGCCATCGGCTTAAACATTTTACCTTCGGTTCCAACTAATGCCAATATAGGAATGTACACAATCAAAATGATAATTTCGCCAAAGGCTGCACTGGTACGGATTTTTGAAGCGGATTTATACACTTCCTTATCCATTTCCTCTTGAGAGAGTTTCTCTTTTCTGTTTATTCTAAATAAGTGATGCATGGTAGCTTCCACAATGATAACGGCTCCGTCGACAATAATCCCGAAATCGATTGCACCTAAGCTCATCAGGTTTCCACTGACACCGAAAATATTCATCAGGATAACGGCAAATAGCATCGATAAAGGAATTACGGAAGCTACAATTAATCCCGCCCTGAGATTCCCTAAAAACAAAATCAAAACAAGAATCACAATCAAGGCTCCTTCAATTAGGTTTTTAGTTACGGTTCCAACGGCATTATCCACCAATTTACCCCTGTCGATAAAAGCTTCGGCAACAACACCTTCGGGTAAGGATTTGTTGATTTGAATCATTTTTTCTTTTACCCTTTGCACAACAGCATTGGAGTTTTCTCCCTTTAGCATTAAAACCATTCCACAAACAATTTCACCTTTACCGTCCTTTGTAGAAGCTCCGTAACGCAATGCGATTCCTTCTCTTACAGTGGCCACATTCCTGATTAAAACAGGTGCGCCGTCTCTGTTTTTAATTACCACATTACCCAGATCTTTTATCCCCGAAGCCATTCCGACCCCGCGAATAAAATAGGCATATTGATCCTTTTCGATGTAAGCCCCTCCTGTATTCTGATTGTTTTTTTCAAGGGCATCAAAAATTTCGGTAATGGTTACGCCCAAGCTGTTCAACCTATTCGGATTGACAGCTATCTCATATTGTTTAAGCTTACCTCCCCAAGTGCTGACTTCGGCTATGCCTTTAATCCCCTGAAGCTGCGGAATGATGATCCAATCCTGGATGGTTCTAAGTTTGGCGGCATCGTACTTGTTTTCGAAACCCTTTTTGGCATACACATCGTATTGGTAAATTTCGCCCAAGCCAGTAGTTATAGGTGCCAGTTCAGGGGTTCCTGCATATTTGGGTATAATTTCCTCCGCCTGTTTCAGCCTTTGAAAAATTTGTTCCCTTGCCCAATAAATATCCGCATCGTCCTCAAAAACAACGGTAATTACCGAAAGGCCGAAACGGGAAATACTACGAAGTTCAATCACTCGTGGGATGGTTTTAACCGACTGTTCCAAAGGATATGTAATCAATTGCTCCACCTCCTGGCTTGCCAAAGTAGGTGCTGTAGTAATAATTTGCACCTGATTGTTGGTCACATCCGGCAGTGCATCCAGCGGTAGGTTTTTAAGCGAGTAGCTGCCGAAAGCTACCAGAACAAGTGTTAACAGCAGTATTACAAACTTGTTCCTTATACTAAATTGTATGATTTTGTCTAACATTTTTAAATATAATGAATGAGTAAAAAAGACCAATTACGGCCTATATTTTTTGCGGAAAACGCACAACTCTTTAACCGAATCCCGAAAACTTTCGGGACGGCTTCATTATACTAATTGAGGGGGCTGCCAAATGCTTCCGTAGAAATTGGAAACAAAAACATATTTGTAAAAGGGTTCTTTGGTTTTAATAACCATAGAAATTAAAGGGAAGTCGTAACTAATTGCAGGGAAAAAACTCAGGATCTGTGCACCGCAACAATTGCAGGTACAAAAAGGATTACACAAATCATTTGCTTTATCGTGTGAATGGTTCTCATGGGTTGACTGATGCGTAGCCAAAGAATGGGTTGCACTATTAATTTCCATATCAGCACAAGGCATACACGCCAAGGCTATTAAGTAAACTGACAATATGATATTTAACCATTTCACAGGTGTAAAAATAGTAATAAAAAGTATATAATTTTCTTGGTTCTAATTTTTTCTGTTTTATGAGGTGCTTTATTCGCCCGTAAATGTCAATCTGTTTCCAAAAGGGTCAATCACTTCCATGCATAATGTTTTGGGACTCCAAGGCGTTCTTCCATTTTTTTCATTTTTATCGATAAATTGGTTTGTAAATCTAGCAACAATTATCTCCTGCTTGAATAGGCGGACATTTCACCGTTCCGTAGCTGCAATACACACAACAGTCTCCTTGTTTTGGTTTTATCATTTGTTTACAGTTTTCGCACTCATAAAAATATTGGCAGGCATTGGTAGGCATAATTTCGTCCTTTTTGTGACCACAATGCGGGCAAGTAATTGTAGAGTTGAGTTCAACGTTCTTTCCGTTGTAAATGGTGCAAGTGTCGCAATTTCCGTGCATTTTGTTTCGTTTGTAATTCCAAATTGTCGCAACGAGAAGCCCGAACATACCAGAATATAGAAAATAGATTTGGTTAGCATTATTAATAAAATAATAGCCGTAAAAAATAAAAAGACCACTTGGAACAGCTGTCAACAAAGGATACATACAACGGTGTTTACCGTAAGAAATGTAAAGGCCACCAATAGAAATTACAGTCATTGCCTGGAAAACCCACATGGTCCAGCCGCCAAAAACTTCAAAGCTGCCCAGTCCCATGGCTGATGCTGCAAATGCAAAAAGCGGAAAACAGCAAGGTGAAAATATCGCAGTTAAAAACAATCCTGATGTTCCAAACGCATCAATAGTATTTGGCAACTTTATTTTTTGCAGCATTGTTTATTACTTTTCGTTTTGCAATTCTCTATTTCTTTTTCGCATTTTTCATTTTTATCGTTAATAGAAATGACAGGAACATTTCCCTTCCCTAAATACTTCTCACCTATTTCCACTATTGCTTTTTGCCATTCCGCTCGTGTACTATCACTATACAAATTTTCTTTGGTGCGCACTTTTACCAATTCGGTTTTAAAATAGGCTTCAATATCGGCTCTTATTCCCACTACCTGATCTTTGGTGATGATTTTTGCATCGAAATATTTTGAAACTATTTTATCTGCAATAATACCTGCTTCCTCAATGCTTAATTCGTCAACATTTGTACCCTTGTACCATTTGCCACTCTGTGCAAAAGTTTCCATTTGAGTTGTGCGGTCATTTTTTTTCTTCATTTCATTAAAAGGCACTTCGTACTTGGCAAATAAAGGTTTTACAGCGCCTGTGCGAACTTTGGTGCCATTTGCATGATCTTCCCAAACGATGGCGATAATAGTACCACCGCGATTAAGCCAAGCCTCCTTTATTTGATTGTTTTGCTCCAGGTCAATCAATAGTGGTTTCGAACGACTGCCACAGCCAATTGAAGAGGAAGCCCCGCAAACCAAAGGGACATCGTAAAAACTTACTTGCTCTGGCTTGTAATCCGATGCAAAAGAATTGAAGGAAATTGTTAGCAACGTAAAAAATAGTAAGACGATTTTTTTCATGGTTTTTGAATTTTAGTTATTGAATAATTTTAGAATACATTGATGATTTGTTGGAAATATGCATAAATAATGGTTTTAGTATTTCCATATTTTTAGGTAAAAGAGAATAAAAAATGGTTTGTCCCGAGCGTCTTGTTTGCACAATACCGCCATCTTTCAGTTTTCGCAAATGTTGTGATATGGCAGGGATACTCATTTCCAAAATGTCGCTTAAATCACAAGGACAAAGCTCATTTTCTTCTTCCAATAAATATAGAATTTTAAGCCTCACCTCATTCCCAGCCAATTCAATTATCTTTCCTAATGATGTAAAAGAGTCGGCATTTTCAGCCAGTACTTTTTTGCAATTTTCTATTTGTACTGCATCGGCAAATACCCTTATACAGGTGTTTTTTTCCATTTTTACTTAAAATTTGCTACAAATATAGTACTTTCTTAATTAAGCAAATGCTTAAATAACCTTTACAAAATACCAAGTAGGCACTGTCGTCATAGGGTACACATAATTTGTATATACTCGCTACAAAGTAGCGCATTTACAATTCATTATTGCCAGTCTGAAAAGTTTTGAATTACTTGTATCGGATTACTCATTTAATGAGTTTTTACAATTTATAGTTTCAAATTTCTTAATCTTAATGCATTTGCAATAACAGATACAGAACTAAAACTCATAGCCAATGCGGCAATCATCGGTGAAAGTAAAATTCCAAATACCGGATATAAAATCCCTGCAGCAACCGGAACACCTAATACATTGTAGAAAAAGGCAAAAAATAGATTTTGCTTAATATTTTTCATAACAGAATGACTCAATTTTTTAGCTTTTACAATTCCTTGCAAGTCGCCTTTAACTAATGTGATTTTGGCACTTTCAATAGCAACATCAGTACCTGTTCCCATTGCAATTCCGATATCAGCCTGAGCTAAAGCAGGTGCATCATTAATACCATCACCTGCCATAGCAACAATTTTTCCTTCTGCCTGTAATCGTTTAATTTCTTTAAGTTTATCTTCGGGTAAGCATCCTGCTTTGTATGTTGTTAATCCCAGTTCATCAGCCACTGCTTTGGCTGTATTGACATTATCACCTGTTAGCATAATTACTTCTACACCTTGACGCATTAGTTCTTTTATGGCTTCCTTACTTGAAGTTTTTATAGCGTCAGTAATCGATACGAAACCAACTGCAACATTATCAATAGCAATATAAGAAACTGTTTTTCCTAGTTTTTGTTCGGCAATGATTTTGCTTTCTAAATCATCTGAAATACTTGCCTTTACTTGTTCCATTAGCTTTTTATTTCCTAATGCTACTTTTTTATTGGTAACCGTTCCTGTAACTCCTTTTCCTGCAACGGCTTCAAAATCTTTCACTTCTATTAATGAAATATTTTTTGTTTTTCCATAATTTACGACCGCTTGTGCTAATGGATGTTCGCTATATTGGTTTAAGGATGCAATGCTCTGTAACAGTTCATCATCGTTGTTATTCGATGTATAAATTTTTTCGACAGATGGTTTTCCTTCGGTGATGGTTCCTGTTTTATCGGTTATTAAAACATTTACTTTGTTCATATTTTCTAATGCTTCGGCATTCTTTATCAAAACTCCCGATTGAGCGCCTTTACCAACACCCACCATTACGGACATTGGCGTAGCTAACCCTAACGCACACGGACAAGCAATAATTAAGACGGCAATTGCATTTATAAAACCATAAACCAATGCAGGTTCGGGGCCAAATTTTGCCCAAACGAGAAATGTGATTACCGAAATAGCCACTACTATTGGGACAAAATATTTAGCAATGCTATCCGCTAATTTCTGAATAGGTGCTCTTGAACGACTGGCATTATTTACCATTTGTACAATTTGAGAAAGCAAGGTTTCCGAACCCACTTTTTCAGCAATCATTACAAATGATTTGTTGCCGTTTATAGTTCCTGCGATCACATTGTCATCTTTCTTTTTGTCGACTGGAATAGGTTCGCCTGTAATCATCGCTTCGTCGATGCTACTTTCCCCATCAGTTATTTTTCCGTCAACAGGAATTTTGTCTCCGGGTTTTACCCGCAGTAAATCACCTTTTTTGATGTCGTGTATAGAAATTACTTTGTCGCCTCCATCAGCTACTAAAGTAGCCTCGGTTGGTGCCAATTTAAGTAATGCTTTGATTGCTCCGCTGGTTTGGCTGTGTGCTCTTGCTTCCAATAATTGTCCCAATAAAACTAAAGTCAGAATAACCGTTGTAGCTTCAAAGTAAAGTAATACTGTTCCGTGCTCTGTTTTAAATTCACTAGGGAAAATGTCTGGGAAAAACATTCCAACTAAACTAAATAAAAATGCCACTCCTGTACCAATACCGATAAGGGTAAACATATTCAAATTCCACGTAATTATTGATTTCCAAGCTCGTACAAAAAACATCCAACAGGTATAAAAAACAACCGGAAGGGATAATATTAATTGCACCCAATTCCATTTTGTGGCATCCATTAGTTGCAGTAAAGGATTATTATGTGCCATTTCTATCATTGCAATAGCAAAAATAGGAACTGTAAATACTACCGCAATTTTCATTTTCTGTACCAAATCCTTATACGTCTTTTGGTTTTCGCTATCACTTGGTTCCATTGGCACCAAATCCATTCCACAAATTGGACAAGAACCCGGACCTTCTTTGATAATTTCCGGATGCATAGGACAAGTGTACATTATTGGATTAGTATTTAGCTCAACCAATTTTTCCAAATTCATACCACAAACAGGACAGTTCCCTGGCTTGTCATACGTTTTATCTCCTTCACAATGCATTGGGCAATAGTATTTTCCTTTACGATTTTCTTCCGTGGCTTTCAGTTGTTTAGAATCGTGTATCTGATGATGCGAGGGATTCGAAGAACATCCTCTTTCTTTTGGAGTTTCCTGCTCATAACCTGAATGAGGTTCATTGGTCATTGTTATCGTATAATTTCCAATGCTTGTCAAAGCTTGTTGAAGCTGTGCTGTAGAAATATGCTTTTCCATAGTGATTAATGCTATGGATGGTTCCAAAGTTACTACTGCCTGAATGCCCTCAATGCTATTGAGCTCTTTCTCTATTTTGGAACGACAACCATCACAGGACATTCCACTTATTTGATATTTGTGGGTCATGGCTTTAATTTTATATTTTACATTTCCATACCTTCCATCGGGTTACTGCCTTTTCGGAATTTGTATTCACTGTCTATTGCATAAGTACCGGTAATTACAATTTTTTTTGAAGCATCAATCGGGGATTTTATTTCAATCATTCCGTTTATTTCTGCGCCAGTTTCAACCATCATGTTTTCAAATATGCCCGGACTTTTTTCCAGCCATATGTAAGATGCGTTTTGTTGCCTGATAACAGCGTCTACAGGAATAAATACCCCTTTTATATTGGGCTGGACCAACTTTGCAATTCCCTGCATTCCGGGTTTTAAAGTCAAATCCTGATTAGGCACTTCCAATCGCACCAAAAGCAGTCTCGTATCCGGATTTATCTCAGGATTGATAAACACAATCTTAGCACTAATTGTTTTATTTGGAAAATCAGTGAAAGTGACCATGGCTTTTTGCCCAAGGGAAATGCTTTTTGCATAGTTTACATCTACATGTGTATCAAGCCAAAGATTATTCAAGTCTGCCAATTTAATGATGCCGGTTCCCTCCATAACATAATTGCCTTCAGTGGTTACTATTTCTGAAATGTACCCGCTTGAATTGCTGTAAAACTCAGTATAGGGTGATACCTCAGCATCTGACTTTACAGCTTCAATCTGTGCATTGGACAAACCATAAAAATGTAATTTCTGTTTGGCCGAATACAGTAAGTTTTGAGCATTTTTGCCAAAATCTCCGGGCATTGACAGTTGTTTATAAGCCATAAGATAATCTTGCTTGGCAACAGCAATGTCTTCGCTGTATAAGGAGTAGACCGGTTCATTATTCCTGATATAGGCTCCGACGGATTTAAAGTACAATTTTTCAATTCTTCCCATTGCTCTAGCAGAAATAGTTTTAATTTTTTCCTGGTTGATGGTTAAAACCCCCGTATAACTTTGTTCTAAGGTATTTTGAGTTTCAGAAACAGATTGTGTTGTAATGTTTCCTAAGCGAATTTGTTGTTTGCTCAAACTGATTTCGTTTAGCTGACTATCGCTGTTTTTCATAGGCGTTAATTCCATATGACAAATAGGGCATTTACCGGGTTTGTCTTCTTTTACCTGTGGATCCATCGAACAGGTATAATAAGTAGTATCTTTATGTTTACTATGATCCTCTTTGTTTTTAGTGTTGCATGCTATGAGTAGAGAAAAAAACACTAAAAGAACCACTATATTTTTTATTGTCTTCATCTTATTCGGTTTTAATAAAGCTTTCGCTGTCAATTAGATATTGGGCTTTTTTTGCAACGGTATCTTCAACAGAAATCCCGCTGATAATTTGGACAAGATCATCTGTTTCAATTCCTGTTTTTATGGCTGTAACTTCAAATCCGTTGCCTTTTTTCACAAATACTACTTTTTTGCTCCCAATACTTACCATTGACTGCTTTTGCAACCAAACCGTTTTTTCGGGATGTATTTTTATACCCCCTTTCAAACGTAATCCGATTGGTAATTTCATGGTACGATTGTCTAAATAAACCCTAATCCTGTTGGTTTTTTCTGTTGGGTTTAACTGAGTTTCTATAAAATTTATTTTGGCATTGATACTACTGCTTCCGTCAAACTCTGTAGTAATAACCATAGGTTGATTGATTTTAATAAGTTCGTTGTAGCCTTGTAAAACATTAAAAATCCCCCAAACTTTACGGGTGTTCATTAGTTTGAAAATAACTTCTCCCTTTTTGATATAGTTTCCTTCCTTTACGCCCAAGGATTCGGTTTTACTATTTGAAACCGGTACCATGGTTGGGTTTGTTTCTTCCATTTGTTCAGTTCCGATAATAATACCTGAAGCCGGGCTGTAAATTGCGATTGTTGGGTTTGTTGCTTTTTTTGCTATCAGGGATTTAATCTGATTATTTGTCATTCCATAAAGCAATAATTTTTGTTTTGACGCTTTAATAATTGATTCATTTTCTGCATCATGAGTAATCAGATAGACGAAGTTTTGCTGTTCTGTCAATAGTTCCGGGCTATATAAATCAAAAAGCCGTTGTCCTTTTTCCACTTTTTGATATTTATAATTGATGTACATTTTTTCAATTCTTCCGTTTATACGCGCCGAAATATTTATGGTTGAATTTGGATCAAAAGTTATCTGACCGGGCAGATCCAGTTCTATGCTTATGGCGGTATCCTTTGCGGTTGTGGTTTGGAAATCCCCCACTATAAAGCTATTGGCGGGTTTTAAAAGGTTGTCGATGGAACTTCCGTTTTCATCGTGATTATTCATTATTTTTTTTACCAAGACCATTCCACAAATTGGACAATTCCCAGGTTGATGTTTGATGATTTCCGGGTGCATCGGGCAGGTATAAATTGCTTCCTCATGTGAATTTTCAATACGATTGTTTTGTTTTTCTAAGAAATAATAGATTGAAAACCCAATTATGAAAACGGCTAAAACGGCCAAACCATATTTTAAATATCTGTTCATGATCATTTAATTTCAAGTTGTTTTTCAATTTCCACCTGGGCATTCAGGATATTTTGCAACTTATCAAAAGTATCCAATTGGGCCATATTTAAGGCTTCCCAGGCATCGAGAACAATAAACAAATCGACAGTATTGTTTTGCCAAGCCAAGACAGCAGTGTCATAATTTCTCTTGAGGGAGGGAATTATGCTTTTTTGGGAGATTTCATATTGTTTTTTCGCATTTTGAAGTTCATAGATCATGCCTGAAAGCATACCAGAGGTTTCATTAAGGATCATTTGTTTTTGCCATTGCAGACTTTCGTTTTTAATCTGGTAGCTATTGATATTCGCTTTATTCATTTTAGTAGAGTAAAAGAGAGGAATGGTGACCATCCCCATTAAAGAGAACATCTCCGGTTGTTGCCCAAAAGTGAACATGTGGTCGTACTTGACACCGAATTCAGGTCGTGTTTTGGCTTTTTCAGCTTCAACTTTTAACTGGTTCAATTCAATGCTTTTTTCAATGGCTTTGACATCGCTCCTGTTTTTGGACAAAACAGCAGTATCGGACTGAGTAATGGCAAACTCTTTAATCTGAAAAACAGAATCAATCTCAAAAACCGTATTCCTGTCCCTGTACATCAAACTGTTCAAAATGGATCTTCTTTGGTAAATTTCACTTTTGTACATTGATAACATATTCTCAACGGAGCCACGAAGGGATTTTGCTTTATAGTAGGTTGGCAATTTATCCATATTGTATTGATAACGAATCTCCATGCTCTTGATCATATAGTCCAACAGCGATAAATTGTCAGAGGCAACTTTGATTTTTTTGCTTAAAATCAACCATTGGTAATAATTGGTTTTTGCAAAAGCATTCAATTGATTAAGCGTGTAATTTTTGTTTTCCATTTCAACAGAAGACATGGCACTCATATAATTAAATTGTGTCTTGTTCTTTTTAGAAACAGGTATCATTTGGGTAACGCCTAACATATAATTTCCCATTCCGAAATTCATGTCGTTTGCTTTCCACATACTGGCGTTATAAGGTGTCATGAAAAAACCAGTTTCTACCTGCGGTGCCATCCAAGTTTTGGCTCCTTTTGCCGCTGCATCCATACTCAGGATATCGGCATCGTACATTTTTAATTGCGGATTGTTTTTTTTGACGGCCACCAAAATGCTGTCCAACGGAATTGTTTGCGCATTCATCATTGAAGCGTATGCCATCAAACAACTTATGACTATATAATATTTACTCTTTAACATCTATCAGTTCAATTTTACCTTTTGTTTTTAATTCACGAAGTTTAACCATTTCAAAAACCACGGGGGTTACCAACAATACATAAATGGTTGAGGTAATGGTGCCACCAATAAGCGGAACTGTGATGGGAATCATCACATCGGCACCAACTCCCGTTGACCAAAGAATAGGTATTAATCCGAATAGGGAAACCGAAACAGTCATCAATTTTGGACGTAACCGTTTGGCTGAACCCTCAACAATGTATTCTCTTAAAATATTCTCTGTGATTGTTTCTTTGGAATTGCCGTGTTTTGCTACCATTTTATTCATTGCTTCATTTAAATAAATAGTAATAAGCATGGCTGTTTCTATAGCCAAACCAAACAAAGCTATAAACCCCACGGCTACGGCTACGGACAAATTAATTTTATAAAAATACACCATAAATATCCCTCCAATTAAAGCAAAAGGAACAGTTATCATGGTAATTAAAGCCTCTTTCATGGAGTGATAGGTAAAATAGAGAACAAGAAAAATTATTACCACTACCAATGGCATTATCAAACTCAAAGTTTTGTTAGCCCTTATTTGGTTTTCCCATTGCCCACTCCATTCAATGTAATAGCCTTTAGGCATTTTAACCATCATTGCATCTAGCTTTTTTTGCGCTTCTTTTACAGTACTTCCCAAATCCCTTTCACGAACGTTAAACAAAACACTGCCCCGAAGCATGGCATTTTCGCTGTTTATCATAGGCGGACCATCAGTTATTTTTATATCGGCGACTGTTTCCAATGGAATATGGCCGAATTGCATGGTTTGCACCTGTAGTTTTTTTAAAGCGTCGATACTATTTCGATATTCTTGGGCATATCTAGCATTTACGGAGAAACGTTGCCTACCTTCGATTGTTGTGGTGAGTTTCATGCCCCCAATAGCCGTTTCAATAACGTTGTTTACATCATCTATGGTCAATCCATATCTGCCAATTACATCCCGTTTAGCTTCAATGTCAATGTATTTTCCGCCGGTTATGGGTTCGGCATACAAATCTTTAATCCCGGAAGTACCGTCGAGTGTCTTTTTGATTTTTTGAGCTAAGGCGTTTATGGTATCCAGGTTATCCCCATAAATTTTAACCCCAACATCAGTCCTGATTCCTGTGGAAAGCATATTGATACGGTTAATGATGGGTTGAGTGAAACCGTTGGTCACGCCCGGGATTTGCAGTTTGTTGTTGATTTCGTTTATGATGTCATTTTTGGATTTCCCATTGCGCCATTCCTGCCGTGGCTTTAAAAGAATTATGGTTTCAATCATGCTGATGGGACTATTGTCGGTAGCCGTATTTGCCCTACCGGCTTTACCCAAAACGTGAGCGACTTCGGGAATAGATTTAATCAATTTGTCCTGAACCTGCAAAATTCTTTTTACTTCAGAATTGGAAACATCCGGTAGGGTAACCGGCATAAACAGTATAGAGCCTTCATCCAGTGGCGGCATAAACTCTGAACCTAAACGTGTAAACATTAAAACACCAATTAGCAAAGCTATAATATTAGCCCCTAAAATAGTTTTACGCCATTTTAAACACCAAATCAAAATCGGAGTGTAAATGCTTTCCAGTTTTTTATTAATCGGATTTTTTTCCTCCGGGCGCAATCTTCCTTTAAGCAGGAAACTAATTAATACAGGAGTAAGGGTGATTGCCAGAAAGGCATCCACTATCAGTATAAATGATTTTGTCCAGGCCAAAGGGCTGAATAATTTACCTTCCATACCTGTGAGCAGGAATACGGGTAAAAATGAAGTGATCACAATAATTGTGGAGTAGAAAACCCCGGGGCCAACCAATTTAGACGAGGATTCAATTATCTTTAGTTTTTCCTCAGAAGATAAAGGATCGTTTTGCTTTTTGAATATTTTCTTTAATTTATCTGTCATCGTAATTCAATTACTGATTGTTATCCATTTCTTCCTGTTTCTCTGAAATAGTCCTATACGCATTTTCGACCATTACGATTCCATCGTCTACAACAACACCAATGGCAAGCGCTATTCCGGTTAACGACATAATGTTTGAAGAAATCCCAAATGCCTGTAAAAGGATGAAGCCAACGGCTACCGAGATTGGAAGCTGTATTAATATTATCAATGCACTTCGCCAATGGAAAAGAAAAATCAGGATAACGATTGAAACCGCTATCATTTCTTCAGTCAAAGTGCCTTTTACAGATTGCACGGCTTCTTCAATTAATACGCTTCTGTCATAGGAGGTTTTAAAAGTTACCCCTTTGGGCAAGCCTTTTTCAACCTGTTTCATTTTCTTTATTACCGCATGTATTACCCTGTCGGCATTTTCGCCATATCGCATGACAACAATACCGCCCACGACTTCGCCTTCGCCATTTTGGTCAAAAATCCCCAGACGTAAATCACCACCCATTTGTACTGTTCCGATATCTTTGACCCTTACGGGGATTGAGTTGAAATTTTTAATAGCTATGTTTTCAACATCTTTAAGGTTTTTGATATATCCCAACCCACGAATGATATAGGCCATGTCACTCATTTCAAATTTCCTACCCCCCACATCATTATTGCTTGATTTGACCGCGTTCATCACCTCCATGATGTTAACGTTGTAATACTGCATTTTTAATGGGTCTAAAACCAGCTGGTATTGTTTTTCGAAACCGCCAAAAGAGGCAACTTCGGCAACACCGGGAACCGTTTGCAGGGCAAATTTCACATACCAGTCCTGTAATGCTCTTTGTTCACCTAAATCCATTCCTTTGGCATCGAGATGATACCAAAAAATGTGGCCTACTCCGGTTCCGTCAGGTCCCAAAGTGGGCACCACATTTTGCGGAAGCAGTCTTTGAGCATAATTCAGTCTTTCTAAAACCCTGGTTCTTGCCCAATAAGTATCTACATTATCTTCAAAAATGATATAGATGAAGCTCATCCCAAACATCGAAGCACCACGAATATTTTTAACTTTTGGAATGCCCTGCAGATTAGAAACCAAAGGATAGGTTACCTGCGCTTCTATAACTTGAGGACTTCTTCCCATCCATTCCGTGAATACAATTACCTGATTTTCTGATAAATCAGGAATGGCATCGATTGGATTTTGTTGCACACTGTAAATTCCCCATCCGAATAAACAGGCGGAAACAAGCAAAACAAGAAATCTGTTTTGCAAAGAGATTGTTATAAGCTTTCTTACCACATCATTTTAGTTTTATCAAATTACTTAACTGGCTCTGTTAATTCCATTCCGCATTTGGAACACATTTCACCTTTTTTTCCTTGAACTTCCGGATGCATAGGGCAAGCATATAATTCAGAGGAAGTTTCTGTTTTTGTTGATTCTGTTTTTTTTTCTTCGTGAGTTGTTTGTGTTTGAGTTACCGGTTCGGTTAATTCCATACCACACTTGGAACACGATTCCCCTTTTTTTCCTGTGACTTCCGGGTGCATAGGACAAGCATATAATTCAGAGGAAGTTTCTGTTTTTGTTGATTCTGTTTCTTTGCTTTTTTGATTACAAGAAACCATTACGAATGCCATTACTATGGCTGAAAGAATTACATTTTTCATTTTATAAATTTTTAAATTGTTGATTTATTATTGTTGCTGTTTTATAATAATCCTGTTACTTGATATTCGTGTATCATTGCTTTGAAAATTTAAAAAAAAGGATTTACTAAAATTACAAAATCTTATTGAGCATTACATTTTTATCACAATTCCATTTGGTTTTTTACCTACTGGAATTGTCTTAGTAACATTGTGATTATCAACATCTATCACAGAAACTGTATTTGCCGTTTGATTGGTTACATAGGCTGTATTTCCGTCTGAAGTGAAAGTAATTGCGTGAGCACCTGCACCAGTATTAAATGCTCCACCGTGCATCCACACCATCATTGAGTTGTCCCAAGTCCAATAATGTACTTTCCCGGCCATTGGGTCAGAAACCCATAATTCGCTTTTTGCTCCATTGTGAGAAGAAATTCCAGGCATAAATCCTAAATCAATGGTTTGGTCAACTTCATTTGAGGCTACATTAATCACTGAAATAGATTGTCCGTCTTCATTATCTACATACATTCTTCCATCACTACCAGTCCAAGCTCCAACAGGATTATCCCCAACTGCAACAGTTGCGTCAACCGTCTTTGCAGCTACGTTGATTACAGAAACATTGTCGTCATGGGCATTAGCAACATATGCTTTTGTACCGTCATGAGAGAACGTTAATTCTGCCGGCATCATACCCACAGTAATTGTATGAGTTAATGCGTAAGTAGTAGCATTGTAGACTAATACTTTTCCATCCATATCCATTTGAGGCACCCAAATTTCTGTTCCGTTTGGCGAATAAATAGTGTTATGGTTCATTGCCGGTAAACTCATGTTTTTTATTATTGCACCAGTCACAGCATCAACAATTAATAATTTCCCTGACATAGTTCCAGATGCAGCATGTCCTGCACTAAAATCCATTCCTGGTACTCCAATTGCCATATGATTTGAATGTGACGAAATGTGATGAGGCCACATTATCATACCAGTTCCTGTTCCCATTAATGGAATTGTTGCTGTAACTTCATTAGTTGATAATTTGATAACAGAAACTGTGGCATCTTGACCATTGACTACATACGCTGCCTGGTAATTTATATTTAATGGCGCAGAAGCTGGCACATTGTCTTTTGAACAGGATGTCATTGTTAAAATTGCAACCATAATGGCTGATAAAGCATAAATAGAATTTAATGTTTTCATTATTGCTATTTTTTAATTGTTTTTTCAACTTTTGCTTCACGATCATATTGGCAACAACCCGGAAGATTTGAATAAGCTTCGTCAGTTGCAATAACCTTTTCACTATCATAACCTGCCAATGCAATACGTTTTAATATTTCGTCTGAGTTGGTTTTATTAGCGTCATAGGTAAGTGTAGCCATTTTGGTTTTTTTGTCCCATTCTACAATGGCTAAATCTTTACTGTTTCCAGCCTTTTCTATTCTTGATTTGCACATTCCACAATTTCCGAAAATCTTTACGCTTTCTGTTTTTGAATTTTGGATTTGTGCATTGGCAACGATTACTGATAACAATAGAAACATTGTCACCATTATTTTTTTTAATGATTTCATATATGTAAATAAATTAAATTGAATTAGCTGAACAATAATCAAACGAATGACTGTTTAAAGTCTCATTATGAAATTGTAGTAGCCGAGAAAATAAATGGGTTTAAGCAAATACTGCTTACAATTTGACACACTTATGGCTGTCAAAAAATGGAATTTAGCTTATTTTTGGTATAAGCCAAAGAAAATGGAAACCTGAAGAAAGATTGGTTTCTGAATTATAAAATTTTTGTTTTTGATAAGAAAAATCAAAAACGTTATTTTTGATATTTACTTCAAAAGTAGATGAAAATGCAGTGGTCGTAAATGAGCAACCACATTTTGAATGACCACATTTTCCTCCGCAACCATCGTGATTTTTATTTTTTGAATGACTGTCATTTTTACAACAATCGTCTTTATCGGTTTTGGAAGTGGTTTCTTTGTTGCAACAAGAACTTTTCTCTGAATGATTTCCACATGCAGAAACAGCACTTGGCATCAGTAGAAAACCAAATAATACAATTAATAAAATGTGAAACTTTTTCATTTGTAACCAATATGAATCAAAATTAATCAAAATTAATCAAATTATATTAATCCATTAACAAACATTTGATAAAAAGTTGCTACTTTGATTTGGTAATTCAGCAAATAGGGTAATTTATCCCAAGTTCCCGTTTTTAAAACAGTCAACAAGACCGACCATTAGATCTGTCTTGTTTTAGTTCTTGAATTTATTTTATAGAGATAATCAATGTATTCCGGAAGTTCGATGAGGTTTAATAAACCGGTTGCTGGTTTGGGTAATTGTTCGAATTCTATATGGCGGATGTGCTTCCTAAAAGCGATTTCTCCAACTATCTCCATGACGGCGTATTTAAGATTCGTTTCTAAATCTTCAAAATGCCTGATAGCATCATAATAAGGCACGTATAGTTTAATTTTTAGTTGTTTGGTAGCAATATTGTACTCCACAAGGCTCATTTGTAACTGGCTTATTTTGATTTTATAATTTTCATAAATTCGAGCGGAGTCAGTCCCACTTTTGATTTGTTCTACATTTTGCGTCGGTTTTATAAAGGCTTGTGGAACGAAATATTGAAGTTGAGGCGCCAGTTCTTCGAGAGCGATGATTTTTGGGAATAGTTTGCGGTATCCGTCAGCTGTGAAAATGATGGTGCATTTGTTTTGGCCTTCGGATGAACCAAGAATCATATATCCGATTCTTTTTGAAATGTAACTGTAGTTTTTGTCTAAATGAAAGAAGACTTCTTCTGTGTTTATTCTTAGAAGAAAAGCGTTTCTGATGGTGAGTTCGTTGTCTTGGAACCAGTTCCAGAAAGTGGTTATTTGTTTCATGGTTTGGGGTTTGTTGTTTGTTGTTGATAGTTCGATACTTTTATTCTTCGACAAGCTCAGGGCAGGCGATTAGCGTTTGTCTTTGGTTACTGGATTAAAGGCGATTAGGTTAAGCATCTGTCGTAAACGGGAACGGACACGGTTACCATAAGCGGCTTCAATTTCGGAAGCGGAAAGGTTCGTCGTAATGTGGGTAATTATTTTTTTGTTAATGAATAGATCATAACGACTGAGCAAAATTTCTCCCATTACGTTGCACTCGTTGCCGAAGTATTTTAAATTGTTTTCGGTGCCTAAGTCGTCAAAGCAATAGTTTTTACTGTTGCTTTGTAATTTATTGCCTGAACTGTACCGATGGATTACTTCGTAGCCTTCTTTGATAAACTCAAAACTTATTTCCCGGGATGGTTTCAAAATAAACTTTCTGTCTTGTTCCGGAACGTATCGCAAAATATTCATTAGAGACGTTTTGCCACATCCAATAGGGCCCGATAATAAAATGCCTTTATTGAGGTCTATTTCGATTGTTTTTGCCATTTTTTCATCATTTAAAAAATAAACCAAAAGTGTTGTGATTATGGGGATATCGTCTTCCCAAATCTTGAAGCTATCCCCATAATGTTGTTTTCCTTTTTGTTCGAGCCATTGGATTATTTCCGGGTAATTGAATTGAGTCATTGTTTTGATTTTGAGGTTCTAGCTTATACTCCGTTCGCTTCGCTCGGGTCGAGTGTTTGATTACAATGGTTCAGCATAGTTTTTATTATTTGCTATGTTGAGATTATGCGGCACGAGTTGTGCCATTGGAGTTTTGATTTTGAATTTATCCTGGTTCATAATCCAATTTCGAGCAGCTGCTTTCCAATCTCTCATTTTGGTTTTTCCGCCAACTAACCAACCTGTGCTGGAATAGTAATTGAAAAATTTATTGGCTTCGGTTTCTGTGCTTGATTGGAATATAAAATACTCAATTGTAGATTCAAGTGACGGTAAAATTGAATTCAAGATTTTCATTTCTTCTTTTTTCGCGGAACTTTTTTCTTCTTTTTTTTCATGAATTAAATTTTCATTTTCATAAAAATTTGAATTTGTGCCAATATCTATGTTTGTATTGTTTAAATATGTTTGTTTATTATTATATATATAGGCCTGTTCAATAACCTGTTCAATAGCCTTGTTGTTTTTTGACAAGGTTGTTTTTTGAACGGGTTCATTATTTGATAATGTAGGTTGTTCTGTTTTTGGTTTGGTTTTTACTTCTTCCGATAAATTTACCATAATCACATTGGAGCTTGAATGCGGATTGAATGTTGGCAGATACTCAATAAAACCAAGTGATTGTAATTCTTTCATACACTTGTGATAGGTTGCATTTGAATTTATTTTGCTGGCTTTCATAATTTCTTCACGTGAAATACCTGTCGGATTTTTGAACCGGTTCACATTCCAACATTGAAAAAGTGCTAAATAGAGCGAAATGTGTGTTGGATTAAGTTGGTTTTCATTACTGATTTTGGTAAAAAAACCAGTCAAGTGTTTTATATAGTTCATGGTTTCTGTGTTTATGGTTCGCTTTTATTTGAAAAGAGTAGGTAAAGCATTTACCTTGTTGCATTCCAGTATTTTTTCAATGTCGCCATAGGCGTAATACATAGTACCTCCAATCTTTGTGTACGATAGTGTTCCGTTGATTCTGAAATTTTGCAATGTGCCAGGAGAAATGTTTAAAAGCTTTCGGACTTCACTTGACTTAAGCCATTGCTTTTGTTGTTGGTTTGGTTTTGCATTAAAGATTTCTTTCAAATCTGTTAGGAGAAGTATACGGAATTCGTTTAGGTCTTCTCGGGTAATAATTTCTACTGCCATTTTGATAATTTTAAATTGTTATGATGCAAATTTGTAGGTTTTGATTTGTATAAAATCACAACTTGAACCCCGTTGGGTACGATTTTGTACAAATTAAAAATTGTATGATTAAAATGTTTCATCGGTTTCATCCATTCGGCTAGTTAGTTCTTCTATCAGAGTGCTTAAGAATTTTGTTCTATCGGACTTGCGATCCCTTATTTCAAGGAAAGTTCTACGGTATTGTCCTAAATCAATATTGAATATGTTTTCAAAATAGCTGGCGATTTCTTTTAATTCAACAGCTCCGTTATTGAAAACTCCTTTGGTATGCAAAGCGTAAAAAAGTTCCGTTAAAGCGACTTTTGAACCTGTCCAAATGATTTTCCCTTTCGGTCCGAGTTGTGATTTTTCTTTATGTTCCTGTTTCCCCATTTGCAGCAGTTTTGTTTCTATGTAAACCTGTACTAAATCATGGGCAAGAATTTTGGCTACTTTGAAATCATGTGATGTTGAAAAGGTATGATCGGCTTCAAAATAAAAGCTGTCCAATCTCAATTTTACATCGTGATTGCCGCGAACAAAATATTTGAAGTCCAGGTAGCTGCTTCCTGTTCTGTGGTAGTTGTAGAAGTCTAAATTGTTATCAAAATAGCGTTTCAATTTTTTCAGTTCTTTGTTGAGGTATTTTTTTGTTATCCGGTCGCCACCATGAGGCATCTTGGTTTCTATTTTAAAAATGGCATTATGGTAGATATATAGTGACGTAAACTTTGGCTTTGTCTTTTTGAAGAAATCTATTTCAGATTCATAACTGATTGATTTCTCTTTTAGAAATTGCTTTTTGAGATTATTAATTGCAACTAAAATTATTTCAACTGATTTTTCCGATTTCACAATTGCATCGTCCATTTCCAGATTTATGAAACTTAGTTGCTCGGTTAATTCGAATAGCAGTTGTTTGAATTTTGGGTTCATTTTTTTGAGTTTTTAGGTTTATAATTTTTGATTTGGTGAAAAAAAATAAACCTAAAAACGCCAATCTTAAAATAAAACTTACATTACTTTTTGCTCTTGATCGGTTGGTATCAATGAAAACTTATCCCGAAGTATTTTCATGTCTTCACTCACTTTTTTGTCCAAGACTTTTGCATAATGCTGGGTTGTTCTTAAGTTTTTGTGTCCTAGCATTTTACTAACGCTTTCTATTGGAACACCATTGGTGAGCGTTATCGTTGTTGCAAAAGTGTGTCGGGCAATGTGGAAGGTTAATTCTTTTTCAATCTCGCAAACGGCTGCTATTTCCTTTAGATAGGCATTCATTTTCTGATTGCTTAGTATTGGCAAAAGCCTTTCTTCATTTATTGCCTGTGGATGGTCTTCATATTTGTCAATAATCATTTGTGTAACCGGGAGTACTGGGATTTTGGAAGCCGTTTCTGTTTTTTGTCTGTGGGTAAATATCCATTTCTCGCCATCAATACCGATGCTTATGTGCGACTTTGTCAAGTTTTTGACATCTATATAGGCTAAGCCTGTAAAGCAGCTGAAAAGGAAGATATCGCGCACCAGTGATAGCCTTTCGGATTTGAAATCTTTATTAATGATACTCTGGATTTCTCCTTCAGATAAATAAACCCGCTCAACTTCTTTAACTTTGGATTTGTAGTTACTGAATGGGTTTTTATCCAGCCAGTCATTGGCCAAGCAAATCTTGATTATTTTATTGAAGTTTTTGATGTATTTGACGGCTGTATTATTGGCGCATTTTCTAACGCTGCGCAAATAAAATTCATAATCAGTGATGAAAGCGTGATCGATTTTTGTAATGTCTATATCGGTGATATTAAATTTCCAATTTAGAAAATCCTTGGTATGTTTTAGAGAAGTTTGGTAACGCTCGTGGGTGCCAGGCGCATACTCAATTCCTAGCAATTCTTTTATTTTGTTGTTGTGTTCCTCGAAGATTGGAATGAGTAGACGCTGGCGTTCCTTGGTGCCAAGCAGCATGTTTTTCAATGTTTCTAAATTGACGGGGATGTCTTTTTTGTTTAATTCTTTCTCGGCAATCAGAATTTTGGTTCTCAAATTGTCAAGATGGCCATTAATTAAACGGGCTTCTTCTGAATTACCTCTCATTTTTGACATTTCGGGATGCCATTTTGTTGGGTCAACAAACTTTCCAGTACTGTTGTCCAAACGTCTTCCGTTGATTGTAATTCTTTGAAAAATTGGTGCTAGACCTTGCGCATTGGCTTTAGCTCTTTTTAGATAAAAGAGGATTGAAATTGTTGCATTCATAATTGGTAACCTTTAAGTTAATAGAAATTTAAAAATTCTATCAACATAAAACAAGATGTTCATTTAGTGAACTCCTTGTTTTTAAAGGGTTTTGCACAGGTAGGGGTACAAGGAATTGAAAATTTTAAAGTACCCCGAATAGTACACCATTAAAATGAGAAACATTGAATAATTTGGATAGGTCGGAAATTAAAAAACCCTCTAAATCATAAGATTTAAAGGGTTTTGTTAGGTTTTTTGAATTAACCAGCGGAGAAAGAGGGATTCGAACCCCCGGACCTGTTACAGTCAACAGTTTTCAAGACTGCCGCAATCGACCACTCTGCCATTTCTCCAGTAAGTCACAATCATTCCCTGATTGCGGTTGCAAATATAGCAACCTTTTTCATTTTGCAAAAAGAATTTGAATAAAATATTGGTTTATTTTTCCGGTTTTATCTTATCCTTTTCATTTGCTGTTTGTTACTTAAAAAAAATAATTTTAAAAAATTATTTAATAAGGCACATATTCTGTAATTTCCAGACCATATCCAATCATTCCGACACGTTTGGTTTGTGTGGTATTGGATATCAGCCTGATTTTGGAGATGTCTAAATCATGCAGAATTTGAGCACCAATACCAAAATCTTTTACATCCATTCTGATTTGCGGGGCGTTGAAATTGCCTTCAATCTGTAAATGTTTCAGTTCGGTTAATCTGGTTAATAGGTCAGAAGAATCTATTTCCTGATTGATGAACACAACGGCACCTTTACCTTCCTGAATGATACGGTTGAAGACATCATCAAGCTTTTTGTCGAAAGTATTGGTTAATGAGCTTAAAATGTCATTATTGGCCTGGGTCGAGTTTATACGGGTAAGTATAGGCTCTCCCAAATTCCAACTGCCTAAAGTCAGGGCAATGTGAACCTGTTTATTTGTTTTTTGCAGATAGGCCCGCAAACGAAAAGCTCCAAAACGCGTTTTGATTTCAAAATCTTCTTTCTTTTCAATCAAACTGTCGTGCTGCATCCGGTAGGCTACCAAATTCTCGATAGAAACCAGTTTCAGGTCAAATTTCTTTGCCACTTCCACCAGTTGAGGCAGGCGTGCCATGGAACCATCTTCATTCATGATTTCCACAATTACACCGGCTGGTTTAAAACCTGCCAAACGGGCAAAGTCGATAGCTGCCTCGGTATGTCCGGTTCTTCTCAAAACACCGCCTTGCTTTGCTGTTAACGGGAAGATATGTCCTGGACGCGCTAAATCATGTGGTTTAGTATCTTCATTGACCAAAGCCAATATAGTTTTGGCCCTGTCCGAAGCCGATATGCCTGTAGTAACCCCGTGCCCTTTTAAATCTACCGAAACGGTAAAAGCGGTTTCCATATGGTCGGTATTGTTTTTGACCATGGAGTGCAATTCGAGTTCGTTACAGAGTTTTTCAGTTAACGGAGCGCAGATTAATCCCCTGCCGTGGGTAGCCATGAAATTGATCATTTCAGGGGTTACTTTTTCGGCTGCCGCCAAAAAGTCTCCCTCGTTTTCACGGTCTTCGTCATCAACAACGATAATGACTTTTCCCTGACGGATATCCTCTATGGCTTCTTCTATAGTGTTGAGTTGTATTTTAGTATTGTCCATCAGCTGTTTTATTTAATTCTGTTAAAACCTCCTTTATGTAGCTCCTGTTGTAAAAATAAAACAGTATGTAAAAGGGGTAACCGGCAAATAGTACTATGTAAGTGTTTAAATCTACAGTGTTCCCCACCATAATACTTATTTTATTCAATTGTTGCTGTGATTTGTATAGGGTAATGTAGAAAACAATTGCCACAACCAGGGTAGGGAGTACTGTCAACAAACCTTCTGGTTTTCCAATTGCAATAGTCAGCCCTAACAAAATCAGATAGCTTACAAGCGCTATCGTGCTATAGATTTTATATTGGTGATAAAGCTTTTTTACCTGCTCAAAATCCACATTTTCTAAAATGGCCTGTTTCCTTATGGTTTTGCCATAATCAATTTCGATAATTGAAGGCTCTTCGTTGGTTTGCAACGATTCGCTATCATCAGCGTCATCCTCTTTTTTCGCAGGGAAAAAGTAGTTGATGATGGCAGTAATCCTATCAAAACTGATGCTGAACCCTTTGTCGTCTGTAGCTGTTTTGGTAAGGAATATGGCTAAAGGCGTTAATACAAAAGACGACATCCAACATCCCATAAAAGGGGTAAGACCGTTTTCCTGGGCCTTTCCAGCACAGTGGGATCCGAAGCTTGGAATTCACGTGACTTGAAGTCGCGGC